>NHCFC04200__coassemble_559_pt1 | contig 33773 bp, 30 predicted proteins | sample NHCFC04200__metabat2_low_PE_026 | metagenome-assembled genome bin NHCFC04200 | reverse complement strand
CCAATCGGCCTTTCTGAGGAAACATCGCCATCGATAATTGATGGAAACAGGACTCGCATATGTTGGCTAATCCATGACAATTGTTGCTTAAAACATCGCAGAAACCCATAAAATAGACCCAACGCCCTCGGGCAATCATGCAAAAGGTAGAACCGAATCGGACGACATTTAAGCGGAAGCGGGACCCCTCGCATCCTTTCAAGGGCACCGTTTCGCATCATCGTAGACCGCATCAGCGAAAAAGCCTTGAGTGCCTGATGGCGATCTTCGCCACTAAACGCAATCTCAAGTACGTATAAATATAGCGAGGCCTCTCCCACCAAGCTGCTCTCCCGGCATGCATCTCCCCATAAGGCCGCATATGTGCGCAATCGCCTACCAACCGTCTCGATGTCGCGAATCATCCCGAAGCGAAAGTGGCTTGTAACGGAATTCTGGTTCCTCCGATAGAAGTGCAAAACGTCCGGTATGAGGACAAATGAGCATGCCGCATCAAAAATGGGGAGAACCTGAAAAAAATCTTCTGCCTGCGTAAGCCCTATATATGACGAATAGTCGGCATCTATATCAATGCAGGAGCGACGGATGGCTTTTCCCCAAATACTCACCATTCGTCCTTGGCACAGAAGACGCCGAGCCTCTTGATAGTTATTAGAGAAATACGAGCCAGGAGATACTCCAAAGGGACCCTCTGCCTGAGATAGGGATTCGTCTCTTGAATACCTATATGCAACAATGTCAGCATTGGTCTGCTCTATCACCAACGCGCAACGTTCAAGCGCCCGAGGATGAAGCCAGTCATCCCCATCGAGAAAAAGAATATACGAACCCCGCGCATGGGCAAGGCCGAGACGGCGTGCAAGCAAGAGCCCATGATGGCCTTTGTTCAGAAGTAAAACGCGCTGATGACGGCACGCAAACTCTTCGAGCTTGGCGCTCGTGTCATCCGTAGAACCGTCATCAACCAACACTATCTCAAAATTAGTAAAACTCTGAGACTGAAGCGAATTTAGAGCTTCATCGATGAACTCCCCAATGTTGTATGCATTTACAATGACGCTAAACAAGGGATTCACTCGACACCGCCTCGCCATCTATGGAAAAACACGCCCTTGACATCCGTAGCCCTCTGCTCCATCAAAGGTGGTATCGGCCATCGCGCCGACGACCTTTGTGGAACCGGGTTCCAAAGCCGCAGAATGAATCGCTCACGAAGACACATCGTCTTGATTCTCCAAACGATAATAGTCGATGTTGTCAAGGCCCAACAACCATGAGCCCCCCCCACTAATATTCTGCCACTCTCATTCTCTCACTCTCGAACAGCATCGATACATCCCTGAAAATCAACTGCAATGCGCTAGCCACCGAATTGACAATACGCAGTTGCCGTGTCGCAAACACCAAGCCCCTCGTTAGGCACTTTTACAGAGCTTCTTAAGGGAATGACAATGCGCAAGCGCGCTATGATGGGACGGCGCGGCTGCCATGTTGCTCGCCAGCCTGCCGCATGCCGGCACGCGCGCTGGCAGCACAGCCAGCCTCTACCATCCATCCAATCGCCCTAAGGAGCGCTATGAAGATCTTCGCGTTTGCCCTGCGCCCGTTCGACGAGCTCGCTTACCTTGAGCGCGCCTGCCACGAGCTGAACATCGAGTTCGGATGGACGGACGAATACCCCACGCTGGAGAACGCCTCGCTCGCCGCCGGCGCGGACGCGCTCACCATCATCACCAACCCCATGACGGCCCAGCTCCTCGACCGCTATCACGAGCTCGGCATCCGCGCCATCGCCACGCGCTCCATCGGCTACGACCACATTGATGTGAACCATGCCCGCTCACTCGGCATGCGCGTGGCCCATGCCGCCTATCCGCCCGAAGGCGTTGCAGATTACACCATCATGCTCATGCTGATGGCTCTCCGCCGCGCCAAGCAGGTGTTTCGCCATGCCGGAGTGCAGAACTTCGGACTCGAAGGCAAACTTGGGCGCAGCTTGGGATCCTGCACCGTGGGCGTAGTGGGCACAGGCGCCATCGGATCGTGCGTGATTCGAGAACTCGCCGGATTTGGCTGCCGGGTGCTGGCATGCGACCCGTTCCCGCGTGACGACGTTCGCGCGATGGCCGAGTACGTGGAGTTGGAGAAGCTGCTCTCTGAATCCGACGTTGTGACGCTCCATGCACCTGGACTCGCAGAAAACCGCCACATGATCGGCGCCGCCGAGCTCGCGCTCATGAAGCCCGACGCGGTGCTGATAAACGCCGCTCGCGGTATGTTGGTCGATACCGATGCCCTCATCACTGCGCTTGAACAGGGGCGTTTGGGAGGCGCCGCACTCGACACCATCGAACATGAGGCCGGTCTCTACTACCTCGATCGAAGCCTTGACGTACTCGCCAACCGAGAGCGCGCCATCCTCATGGCTCTGCCCAACGTTGTTGTCTCGCCACACATGGCGTTCTACACTGCCGAGGACGTTGAGCAGATGGTGCGCACCAATGTCGAAGCGTTGCTGGCTTTCGACCGCGGGGACGATTCGCCCTACGAAGTGCGATAACCGGTACCTACACCGCGCCTGCCGCCGCCCCTAACAGCCAGCGCCCTCGGGCCCGCGCTGTCCCATCAGCCAGCGCCCCTGGGCCGTCGCATCCATGGAGGCGACAATCGTTCAGCCTGGGACCAACTGCTACCGCCTGCGGTGGCGACTTCCAAATCTCAGCCATCCGCGTCGGTAGAAGAACACCACCTCTGCAACGACGATGACGATGCAGACGCACGCCACCAGCAGGTAGCCGTCCGTGGCATCGATGAGGCACATATGCGGGAAGTTCATGCCGTACCATCCGGTTATCACCGTGAGCGGCATGGCAATCGTCGTGACCACGGTGAGCCACTGCATCACGTTGTTCTGCCGGATATCAATTCCCTCTTGATAGAGGCCGTTGACCTGCAGCGCATAGTTCTGCAGCGATTCAAGCCGCGCGGATAGGCGGTCGAGCTGACGCGAGAGTGCCGCAAAGCGCGCGCGGGAAACCGGGCTCATGAAGGCCGCATCTTCCCCGCCCAGAAGGCCAGCTATATCGGAAAGCCCCTGGTAAAACGCATCGAGCCCGAGCATTCGGCGAGAATCGGCCATCATCTTCGCTCGGTCGATGCGCTCTCGCCCCTCCAGAAGCAACTGCTCGAACTCCTCAAAATCCGCGCGTACGCGAGAGAGGAGCTCGGGCTGCTCGCGCAAGGGCTCGGCAAGCAGGCAACAAAGAACGTCGGCGCAGCTTTCCACCGCGACATCGTCTGAGGACAGCACGTTGAGCACCGGCGCGCAGACGCCGTCGCCATCAACGATGACGAGCTCGCTCGATGTGAGAGAAAAGGCGAAACGAGGGGCCTCCGCAGCCCTCCTACCTGCAGGGGGAAGCACCACCACACCAACAGCGCACGTATCGCCCACCTCAGCGAACGGCATCGCTGCATGTGGTAGCTGGGCGACGACCTCCATGCCCACCCGACCGAACTCATAGTCGGCGGCATGTTCGGGGCCGACAATCATAACCGTCGGCACGCGAGATGGCCGTGCCATGCCCTCCGGCTCTGCCGTTCGACCGCCATGCGGCGCCAACTTTTCCGCAGGCGCCAGCTGATCACCCAAAATGGTCCAGACCTTCGCCATCGCCGCACCTCCATATGGCATCAATCTCTACGCTTCATGGTACCCATCGGGGGGCTTTAGGGATGCGGCCTTGCGGGGAGGTGGTTGCATTGGCTGCATGCGGGAAAGGCAGTGGCATTGGCACCTGCGGGATAGACAGTGGCCCTGGCGCTCTTCCGAGACATTCCGGCGGTCTTGGCACCTATCGGCTGCCTGTGGGAGCGGCCCCGTCGCCCTTCCGAAGCTTGCGACGGAAGCCCGAGAGCGGGGTTCGAAAGAGCGCACGGCGCGACCATGTCCCGCGCCACCCAAACAGATGGAAGACCGTTATGGCTTCGTTATAGTTGCCCGCGAGCATAGGAAACGTCAGGAAGCGGGACGCGAATAGAAAGGACCCCCATGGCGTTCATGCTCGAAACACGCGGGCTCACCAAACAGTTCGGCCGCGGCGACCACGCCCAAACAGCCGTGGCCGATGTGAACCTCCACATCAAAGAGGGCGAAGTGTACGGCCTCCTCGGGCCAAACGGCGCGGGCAAGTCCACGACACTCAAGATGATCTGCGGAATGCTTCGCCCCTCGGCAGGGCAAATCCTCATCGACGGCCACCCGTGGCAGCGCAACGACCTCTACCGCATTGGCTCGCTCATCGAAGAGGCACCGCTCTACCCCAATCTCTCTGCGCGGGAGAACCTGCGCGTCCGCACGACGCTCCTCGGCCTGCCCGAGAAGCGTATCGACGAAGTACTTACCGAAGTGGGCCTCGGCAACGTGGGCAGCAAGCGTGCGGGCCGTTTCTCCATGGGCATGAAGCAACGGCTGGGAATCGCGCTCGCCCTGCTCGCTCACCCGCATCTGCTCATCTTGGACGAGCCTACGAACGGGCTCGACCCCATTGGCATCGAGGAGCTCCGCGACACCATCCGCGGCTTTGCGGCGCGCGGCATCACGGTCCTCGTCTCGAGCCACATCCTTTCGGAGGTGCAGCAGATGGCAGATTCGGTGGGCATCATCCACGAGGGCAGGCTTGCCTATGAGGACCGGTTGCACAAAGGCCAGGACCTCGAGCAGCTCTTCATGGATGTCTGCAGGCACGGAAGGGCTTCTCAGCAGAGGGAGGTGGCATGATGGCTTCCCCAGATCGATGCTCCGCAGCAAACGCGGGCCGCTTGGGTGTCAGCGCGCAGGCGCCTCGCGCCACCTCGACCGACGCCCAGGCGCCCCGCGCCGTCCCAGCCGGCACCCGCACGCCCCGCGCATCCTCAGCCAACGGTCAGGCGCGATGCGCCACCTCGACCGACGCCCAGGTGCCCCGCGCCACCCTCGGGTCGGCGCTTGCCGCAGAGGTGCGTAAGTTCCGGCACGCCGCGCCCATGCGCCTCGCCCTCATCATGGCTCTGCCGTTTCCCCTCATAGCACTCCTTACCGCGCCGAGCGGCAACGTGAGCTTCTCGCCCTGGAACTACTGGTACGTGCTCCTCATGCCGGTCACGATTGCCCTGTTCACCGGGTGCGTGGCCAACGCCGACGCGCGCATGCGCAATCGCCCGCTCCTCGGTTCAGGAGCCCCGCTCGGGCAGGCCTGGTGGGCGAAGGCGCTCTGGTGCCTCATGCTCTCGGGGCTCTCCAACCTCGTCGTGCTCGCTCTGTACATCGCAGCGCTCGCCATCGGCGGAGGCCTTTCTGCCGCAGCGGTGCTCACCATGGCATTGGCGGCCCTTGCCACCACCATCACGAGCGCGTGGATGATACCTGCAGGGCTTTTCCTCACCGCCCGCGCCGGGCTCTTGGCGGGCATCTTCCTGCCGCTCGCTGTTCAGCTTGTGGGCGGGTTCGCCTGGAGCGCCATCCCCGTGCCGCAGCTCTTCCCGCCCTCGGCGACCACCGTCATCCCCACGGCCTTCATACCCGTGCTACCGAGCGGTGAGCCCCTTGCCGCAGATACCGTGCTGGGCGGTGCGTTGGCAGCGAACGGCGCGCTCACCTGGGTGGGCATCGCCGTGGCCGCACTGACGTTTGTCCTGCTCACTGCCGCATCCGCAGCATGGTTCGCGCAATCTGAGGAGGTACGTTGATGAGCATTCTCGCCGAAGCTCGGACAGAGCGCATGACGCTCCTTCGCGCCTTGCGTTCCGAGGCACTTCGCCTCGCGCGCTCACCGCTCGCACCCGTCCACCTCGCCTGCGCGCTCACGGGCGGCACCGCCTGCGGGGCGTACTTCGCCTACGCGCCGTGGGATCCGGCCTTTGGCGCAGACGCGTACGTGCAGCTGCTTGGCGCGCTTATGCCGCTGATGGCGAGCATCGTCTGCGGGCTCAATATGGACGAGGAGCGCCGGGCGGGACGGCTCGCCAATCTCACAGGCGCTCCTTCGCGCGCGGTCGCCATCGCAGCCAAAGCAGCCGTGCTCTGGGTGGCGGGCGCGCTCGCGCTGCTGCTCGCGATGAGCATCTTCGCCAGCGCGCTCGCCCTAACCGGAAGGCTCTCGCTCGGCGCCGAAACGCTCGGCTTGGCCACCGCTGGAATCTGCCTGGGGAGCGTCCCGCTTTATCTGCTCTTCATCGCCATTGCCCTACAGAGCGGGCGGAATGCCGCTATCGGTGCAGGTGCGGCGGGGCTCGGCATCGGGCTCTTCTCGGTAGGCGGCCTGGCGCATGGCCTCATGACCGGCGAGCTCACGGCGGCAAGCGGGGGCGTGCTCGGCCTGATTCCCTTTTCCTGGCCTGCGCGGCTCGGGTCGCTCGCCGTCGAAGCGGGCATTGCGCGAGCAACGGAAGCCGCCCAGGCCGCCGCAATCAGCTCGCTTGCAGGAGCACTCGCCATCGCAGCGGTTACGCTCACCCTAACGGGGCTCGCTGCGCTCATAGCATGGTTCAACCGATTCGAAGGAGGACGAGACGATGCCTAATCCAGTCCCTGCCCGCGCCATGCCTAACCTCACCCGCACCCATGCCGTGCCCAACCCTGCCCGCTTCCGCGCTGTCGCGCTCCTGCTTCCCGCGCTGTTCGCCTGCACCCTGCTCTCGGGCTGTGGAGGCGGCTGGGGCGTGGCGGTGAGCTCGTTGTTCGACCGCGTCTTCATGCCTCAGGAGACCGTCTGGGCGGCCTCCCCAGAGCCCGATGCGTTCACCGAGAGCTACGCCGATGCCACTGGCGCCGGTACCAACTACGTCTACCGCGTCCAGGCCGCCACCGCCGATGGTTCGCCCGTTGAAGTTACCCTTATTTCGTACGGGGGCAAGACGTCGGGCGAGGGATGGCTCCAAATCGAAGCTCATGGCGGGTCCGGCGTGCGGTACCGGACCATAGATGAACTCGATGTGCCGCTCGCAGCGCATGAGGCGCTTGCGGCACCCTCTTCTGCATCGCAGCGGCGATAATCCATCGCAAAACAAGTTCGAGGCTCGAGTCGGCAGGTTTTTTGCGAACCTCCGAGTAGACACGGCCGTGCAATCAACAAAACCCCTGTTGGCAGCTGCGCATTACAGCCGGCTACTCGGCCCATCGGCAAAAAACCTTCCGACTCGAGGCTCGAACTTTTTCAGCCGTGCGGCGGCATCGGGCAAATGGGGCGAACCCTCTCCCATCGTTATCGCTTCGTTAGAATGTTGGCGCACCATGAAACACGATGAACCACAGACGCCAGGTGCCTACGAGTCAAACGCGGGCACCACGTGAAACGCAGACACCGGGTGTCCACGATTCACGAACCACGGTGAGCCAACCGCAGCAGAAAGGAGCGAACGTGGCGCGCATCATCGCGATCGACGACGAGCAGGCGATACTCGATGCGATCGAGCGCATCCTCAAGCGCGACGGGCACGACGTGCTCTGCCTCGCCGATCCCACCAGCGCTCTCAAGCTGAACCTTGCCCGAGCGGACCTCATCTTATGCGATGTGATGATGCCCGGCATCGACGGCTTCGAGCTCGTGCGAGAGTTGCGGCCGCGCTTCGACGGGCCCATCGTCTTCCTCACCGCCAAAGTTGCCGAAGAGGACGCCGTGACCGGCTACGGCATCGGCGCCGACGACTACGTACGCAAGCCGTTCGGTGCGGCCGAGCTGCGCGCGAAGGTCGCTGCTCACGTGCGCCGAGAACGGCGCGAGCACACGCATGCCATCGCATTTGGCCCGGTTCGTCTGGACCTTGGTGCTCGGCAGGTCACGGTCGATGGCACACCCGTCGCCCTCACTCCCACGGAATATGAAATCTGCGAGCACCTTGCCCGCCATCCCGGTCAGGTGCTCAGCCGCGCGCAAATCTGCGAGGCGCTTTTCGGTTGGGAGCGCGAAGTTGACGATGCTGCCATTTCCATGCACGTAAGTCGTGCGCGCAAGAAGCTCGCCGCCGCCGGGGCCGACCCGATTGCGACCGTATGGGGAATGGGGTACAAGTGGCAGCTTTAAACAGCAGCGAGGACCGGGGAGGCCAGCCCGTGCTAGAGGAACGCGAGGTGGCAGGCACCCGTGAAGAGGGCGCCGATGGGGCAGGAACCGGCAAGGCCGGTGTTGCCAACGCGCGCGCCCGCCGCGCATGGCGCATGCCGCTTTCCTTCCTCATCGCACGCTACTTCTTCTACGTGCTCGCCGCCCTCGCGGGAGTATGGCTCGTCGCGTTCACAGCATTCAGCATGACGCTCAACGCCGGGCTCGTCTATTCAGCGAATTACGGCGCTGCCCATGCTAACGAGGCCATTGCTGCGCTCCAAGAGGCGGGATCGGTAAACGAGGCGAGCATTCCCTCTGCATATCGGTATGCCCATGTAGCCCATGACGGCATGGTGCTTGCCACCGACCTTTCGGCGGAACGTCTTCGTCGTGCGCTCGATGCCACCGCCAGCTTTCGATCTGAGGGCGCGAGCAGCCCGCAAACGTTTGGCATGGACGGAACCACGTATTCGGTGGGCAAGCTCGCAGACGGAACGTTCTGCATTCTTACCAGCACCTACATGCCCGAATACACCACACGAGAGCTACGCGACACACTTCCTAACCCGCAGAACCTCATGATTGCAGCCGGCTGTGCTGGAAGCGCCTTGGCGGTTGCCCTCATCGCGCGACGCGCCTCGTCTGTGCTAACAGGCAAGATGTTGCCGCTAACAGACGCGGCCGAGCGCATCGGGAAGGAGGAGCTCGATTTCGCTGTGGGTGCAAGCAATGTGCGCCAAATTGACGACGTGCTTGCGGCGATGGAACGCATGCGCTCCTCGCTCGCAGATTCTCTTGAAGCGCGCTGGCGCTCCGAGCAAGCACAACGCGACCAGATCGCAGCGCTCGCGCACGATCTCAAAACGCCGCTCACCGTGGTACGCGCTAATGCTGAATTTGTTGCAGAGGAAATGCAGGACCTTGCGAAGCCTGGGGCATGCAATCAACTGGCGAATAGCGCTTTTTCCGATGTCGCCGCCGCTGCGCAGGACGCAGCGCAGGGTTGCAAGCAGGTCGATCGATACGTGCAGCTCCTCATAGAGGCATCGCGCGGAAAGACGCCCGAGGGAGCCAGACAGCGCATCGATGCTGCCAGCTTGGCAAAGCATCTTGAACGAGAGGTCGTCCCGCTCGCACGGACCAAGGGGGTGGAGCTGCGCGTCATACGCGACGACGCCCTCGGGGGCGCGAGCGTTTTCGTTGAAGCCCAGGCGGTTGAGCGCGCCGTGGCCAATGTCGTCTCGAACGCCGTCGACCATGCGCGAAGCCGAGTGCGCATAGCATTTAGCCTTGCAGAACATGACAAGGGTTCCGCCCGCGCGCTCGTCATCGATGTGGAAGACGATGGGCCAGGCTTCTCGCCCGCAGCCCTCGAGCATGGTTGCGAGCGCTTCTTCCGCGACGATGCGTCCCGCACAGGCGCTACATCGGGAACACATTATGGCATCGGGCTCTTTGCCGCTGCGGAAACCGCTCGCAACCATAACGGTACCATTGAGCTCACCAACCTCACGAACCCTGATGGTTCCATCCGCGGTGCCCGGGTTACGTTTCAGCTCCCGCTTGCTTAACCTGCCGTCCCCTTTGTCCGGCTGGCCCTCCGCATGCTTGATGCACCTCTCATCCTGTCCAACCCGATCTCTCCTGGCCAATGTGCTCTTCCATGCTGTTTTACGCAATAAGAGCTCGATTTAAAGTGCTTGTTGCGTAATTCGGTATGCTACCTTCATCGCGGCATGCCACCCCCCCACCGCAGGCAACCAAGCCGCCCTCGACAGTTCAACTTATCGTTTCAATTGGCGAGAATCTCGCGCTGCACCCTCTTCGTGAGCTTGGAAAACACAAGCCGGTAGCTCATGTCGCACAGATCGAGCACGAGGTCCTCCGACGGACCCCCGGGCCGCCCAACGCAATCGATATCCACCGATATCCAGGTGCGCCCGTCAGAATAATATCCAGGCAACACCGCGTTCGGATACTCCGCGCGCAGTTCGCGAATGCGATCAGGGTCGCACTTGAGCGAAAAAAGATGCCTGCCGGCATAGGGCTCCTTGGCTTCTGGTGCAGCAACGAACTCGCAGGCAAACTGCTTGCCGCCCACCCAGTACACCATCCATCCCCACGCTTCATGGAACGCCCTCGTTGCTCCGGCATGCGAGAGCAAGCGTTCGTCTATGTGCGCGTAGTCCATCTATGCCCCCCGAAGACTAGAACTGCACTGACAGCATCCATCGAAACGCTCCGCAACACCCCCGCCTAAGCCCGGCAAGCGTAAACCCGGCAAACGCACGCTACACGAGGGCGCTCACCGGATGCCTAATCACCGTCTTGAGATTCTCGGGCTTCGTACGCCGCGGATCCCCCAGATATATCTCGTGATGCAATCGGACCGTGGGAACAGCACCATGCACATCGAGAGCATCGAGCATCTCGGTGGCATCGAAGCCCCTCGTCGCCTCATGCCCCGCCGGGGACTCGCCGCCCTCGGCGATATCAGTCGCCAGCCCTTCGCTCTCGATAAATGACGACAGCTTAGCGATGGTCGCAGGCTCGTCATCGTACGGCCCCCGATGCATAACCTGAGCACAAGGCCCTTCAGCGAAGCGAACCAAGCGCAGGTCGCCCCGGTCGACCGGGGCAGCAAGCTCGGGCTTTTTCTGGACGAGCAGCTTGCAAACCTTAATGAACACATCGGGAGTCACAAAATCGGGCTGCCTGATGAGCGAGATCCACGACAGGGCTCCCTTGTCGGCGATAACGGTACCATCAAAGGCCCCGGCACCACCCCACCACAGGCCCTCGAGCGGTGGCACCACATAATCGAAGTAGCCGTCAGGCTGCCAGGAACCCATCTTCGCCATCTTCACGGTGTAGGAGAACCCATAGAGCAATGCAAGCGCCCGCGCGTATGCGCCGCCCTCCTCGTTGGGGTCGCCCGTACCGGCAACCGCAGCAAACGTCATCGCTGGCACCTCGATGCGCATCGGCTTCGTCTTGGCCTGATAGAGGTCGCGGTACTCTTTCTTGAAATCGAACGCCATGCCGGCCTCCTCTGCCGCCGGGATCCCATGCGTACATACTACACGAACATGTGTTCTCTTTCAAGCTTCTTTTCGCGCCCTCCTCGAACTAGCGACTCTCCTTCCAGCGCTTGAGCGTTGGAAGCACGGCGCCCAGAAGCGAGGCACTCTCGTCCACCGTCCAGTCCATCGCCTCCGCCATGCGCGGGGCGCAATCCTCAATCATGTCCTCCATGGTGGTTTCGTAGGTATAGGCGCCGTCGTCGTAGCACCATCGGCAGAAATCCTCGACTTCGGTACCATCCGCCTCGTGGCCATGCTGATCGGGTGCTGTGAACATCATTCCGCAGCTCTGGCAATAGTGCTCCGGCATCTCAAGGAGCTCGGTTACGGGCACATCGAGCGTAACGGCGATAAGCTTCGTCATGTCGATCCCCGGCGCCGTCTCACCTGTCTCCCACCGACTGACCGCCTGACGGGTGATAAAGAGCTTCTTCGCTAGATCTTCCTGTGTGAGCCCGCGCTCGCGGCGCAGACGGGGTAGCACGTCTTTGATAGCCATACCGGCACCTTTCTCGCTGATAATACTCATGGAATCGCCCCCTCTCGAAAGCGGGGCGCGGCATCCCCATTCTCTCCTTGCCCGCCTGTTCCTGTCGAGCAACAAGCTGTTGCGCGGACCCTTTAGGTGAAGGAGCTCTACGGGGTGAAGACGAAAGCCCTCGCCGAACGACGAGCCGCCACATCTCCTGGCGATGGCCTGCCAAGCGAATCGGTATGCAAACCCATACGGAACGGCTGCCCCACGGCACGGCCCGCACGCGATGCTTGGCCACCGCACTTGCTACAATCATGTGCGCTGGCAACGAAGAAAGGAGCACGGGTGAAGCAGGCGGTCGTAGGTCTTCTGGCGCATGTCGACGCAGGCAAGACAACGCTCGCCGAGGCCATGCTCCTCGCCGCGGGCGCCATCCGCACCGTCGGGCGCGTAGACCGCGGCGACTCGCACCTCGACACCGACCCCATGGAGCGCGAGCGGGGCATCACCATATTCGCGTCACAGGCCTCGCTTGACTGGAACGGCACCCGCATCATGCTTCTCGACGCACCTGGGCACGTGGATTTTTCCGCAGAAGCGGAGCGCACCATCGCCGCCCTCGACTGCGCACTCCTCGTCGTGGGCGCCAACGACGGCATCCAGGGCCACACCGAGACGCTCTGGGACCTGCTCCGGCGCCACCAAGTCCCCACGCTCATCTTCGTGAACAAATGCGATCTTGAACACCCCGGGCGCAGCACGCTTATGGCCGATCTTCGCGTACGCCTTTCCCCCGCCTGCCTCGACGGCGCCGCCTTCGCGTCGGGAGATCCCACGGCTCTTGAAGACGCCGCCTCCGCAGACGATACGGCGCTCGATGAATACCTCGAGACGGGCTCGATCGCCCCCGCCTCCTATGCAAGGCTCGTCGCAGAGCGTTCCGTCTTCCCCGTCTTCTTCGGAGCTGCACTCCGCAACGATGGCGTGCGTGAGCTGCTCGACGCATTGGCAGCCCTCGCTCCCGAACGCTCCTGGCCCACCGCCTTCGCGGCGCGCGTATTTCGCATCAGCCGCTCGGATCGCGGCGAGCGCCTCTCATGGCTCAAGGTCACGGGCGGCACGCTCCGCGCCAAGATGATGGTCGAGGGCGCCGATCATGGCGCGCCATGGGCCGAAAAGATCAACGAGATTCGCCTCTACCAGGGGAAGCGCCACGAAACGGTGGCCGAGCTGCCCGCCGGCAGCATCTGCGCGGTCACAGGCCTCACGCACACTATGCCCGGTAGCGCACTCGGTGCCGCGGCCGCAGCGCCGCGCCCCCTGCTCGCCCCCGTCCTCTCCTACCAAGTCATCCCCGCGCCGGGAACCGACGCCTCCGCCCTCGTGCGCGCGCTTCGCGAGCTTGCAAGCGAGGACCCGCTCCTCGGGGTTACCTGGCATGAACAGCTCCAAGAGGCCCATGTTCAGCTTATGGGCGAGGTTCAGCAGGACGTGGTTCGCGAGCTCCTGCGCGATCGATATGGCATCGAGGTGGGATTCGGCCCCGGCGGCATCCTCTACAAGGAGACGATTGCCGAACCGGTTGAAGGGGTGGGGCACTTCGAGCCGCTGCGCCACTATGCCGAGGTGCGCGTACGGCTGGAACCGCTGCCGCGCGGAACGGGGGTGCAGTTTGGCACGCGCTGCTCTGAAGATGACCTCGATCGCAACTGGCAGCGTCTCGCTCTGAGCAACGCCATGGAACGCGACCATGCGGGCGTGCTCACCGGGGCGCCCCTCACCGATGTGCGCATCACGCTCATCGCTGGCCGGGCGCACGCCAAACATACCGAGGGCGGAGACTTTCGACAGGCCACGTACCGCGCGGTTCGCCAAGCGCTCATGACGGCTCGCGAGCAGGGAGCGTGTGTGCTGCTGGAGCCATGGTATCGGTTTCGGCTTGTCGTTCCCGCTGATAAGGTTGGTCGCGCGCTCACCGATCTCACGCGCATGGCAGCGGTATTCGAAGCACCCGCAGCGGCAGGCGAGATGGCAACGATCGAGGGAGTCGTCCCGGCTTCCGAAACCGGCGAATATGGACTCGAAGTCGCTCGGTATACTGGAGGACGCGGTCGCATCTCACTTGAGCTCGAAGGCTATGCGAGCTGCCATGACGCGGAAGCAGTCATCGAAGCTGCCGCATACGATCCGGAGGCAGACCTCCCCAATACGCCTGACTCCGTGTTCTGCAGCCATGGCGCTGGCCATACCGTCAAGTGGTACGACGTGCCGGAACACGCCCACACGACGGTCGACCCCGCACGCCTGCGCCCATGGCGTCCAGCCGACGCTGCGTTTTTTACGAAAAGGCCGTAACCGGTGGACTATGAATTTAACGCGCGCGATCAAGCTCCGCCTTGAGGCGGGCGGCGGCGCTGCGATGGGCCAGAAACGAGAACGCCCCGCACGCTATAACCCATGCGACCATAAGACCTGCAAGCAGTGCGGGCGGTGCAGCCGATTCCATACCGCAGAGCGCCCGGGCGAGCTCCGCCGCCTGGCCACCCGGCATGAGCCACCACATCTGCCGTAGCCCCGCGGAAAGAAATGCGATGAGTGGCATCGTCGCCATGAGCGTGATGGGCACCGCGAACACGCTCGACGCCATCTGCTCGGTCGCGAGCAGACCAAAGGCAAGGCCCGCAAGCAAAACGGGCAGCATGGCAGGAACAGACAGCACAAGCGCCTGTGCGCCGAGCCCCATAGGAAGTCCTAACAACAGGCACAATAACCCCTCGACCGCAAGCGTCGCTACCAAGGCCGAAAGCAGCTTGGCGACCGCAACCTCAGCGAGCGACACCCCCGCCTCGGCGAGCGTGAGGTACATGCCGCGTTCGCGTTCCTCGGCCATCACGTACAGCGTCATCACGCATCCGACGAATGCGGGCGCGCACCCAATCACGAAGGTCATGAGGAACGCAGGCGCCTCACCGGGTTCAAAGCGAACGCCCTGCACCGTGATGGTGCGAAACACCCACCCGAGCGCAGCGGAGGCGGCAACCATCACAAGCACCGTGCGGTTGCGCACGGCGTCCATCAAATCGCGCCGCATGAGCGCGGCGATATGAGAGCGTCCACGTTGGTCCATGCGCCCATGATACCCGATATACTGTATGCTCGGCATTCGACAGGGAGGATGTATATGGCGAGCAGCACCGCGCAACGCGATAACGGGCAACGAGCCGCATATGCCTCGGTGGAAGAGCTGCTTGCCGGCGAGATGGGAGCGAGCGTTCATATCGAATGCGGACGCGAGACCGTGGACCGCGCAGCTCGCTTCGTGCACGAACGCTACCAGCGGCGTCGCTGCGCGTTCTACCTCGCCACCGACCAGGGCTTCGATCGCGAAACCGTCCGTTCCTACCTCACCTTCTTCTCGCGCATCGCGGGCGGCAGCGTCACGGCAAGCGACGCCATCGCGCACTTCGGCCTTGCGCATATCGCGAAGACCCAGATAAAGAAGCTCTCCCTCGAGCAGCGCGCGCTCATCAATTTCGCTCGCATGAGCCTCTTCGAGCCGGAAGTCGTGTTCTGCGAGCGCCCCCTCGCGAACATCACCCCCGCTACGCGCGGCATCGTCACCGCATGGATGGGCGCCGTAGCCGACGCGGGCGGCATCCTCATCACCGCGGGCGAACCGCTCCGCGAGGCGCTCCTCATGCCCGGCACCGCGTATTACGAAGAGGATGGGCGCTTTCTACCTGCCAAGACTGCCATCGGATCCGAGCCCGAAGAGCCCGACGAGACGTTCTATGCCGGGGACGAGGTGCATGTGTTCAAGGTGCCGGCCCGCATGGACGGCGCGACGCTCCTCTTCGATCCGCGCGAGGTCGATTTCGTGGAGAGTGTGAACCGCCAGAACTTCGCGAGCGTACGCGGAGAGCTCTATCCCGTGAGTATGACGCTCGACGAACTCGAAGCGGAGCTCGAGCGATTCGGGTTCTTCCGCTGCCACCGGTCCTACATCGTGAACGTGCAGAAGGTGGCAAAGGTCGAGCGCTTTACCCGGAACAGCTTCAACTTGGCCCTCGCCGACGCACGCGAAACGCAGATCCCGCTCGCCAAGGGCCGTGCCGAGGCCATGCGCGACCGTTACGGATGGCGGTAGCCCTCCTGCCATGAGGGATGAGCCCCTTTGCGCCACGCCAAGTGTCACGCTAGCGTCATGCTAGGGACAGCCCTCCTTGCGACAGGGATGAGCTCGCTTGCGCCATGCTAGGGACAGCCCCTGCGATAAGGGGCACGGCGCATGCTCCTCTCGTCACCTCTCATGCTCCTTTCGTCGTTTGCGCTGCTCCCAATAGGCAGAATGCCTTGAGTGCGCGCCGCCGCCCGGCGAGGATGGTCTCACACGCCAACCGCCCGCCACACCGCGGGCCGACGAAAGGACCATCATGAACGCCCTACCCGCCATCGCCATGACCGAGCAGCAAATCGTCGATTTCATGACCGAAGCGCTCGGCCCGCGCGCCCCCTTCACCCTCGAGCAGCTCTCAACGCTCCTCTTCGTTCTCGCCCTGGCAACGTTGCTTTTGGCCATGGGACTTGGCTACCAAGCCGCCAAGCTCGGCCGTCGCGTAAAGGCACTTGAGGCCGCAGCGGCCCTTGCTGAACCGGGCGACGCCCGCACCAACCCCGCAAAGGAGGTGTGCTAGATGGATGCCGCGCTCATGGGGGCCATCGTCATCGCCTGCTGCTTTGCCGCAGGCGTGTTCGAGACGGGCCGAAAGAAGAAGACGTCCGAGGAATCGCACCGCAATCGTCATGCCAGCGCAAAGGAGGCCCGCGATGACCAACTCTAGCCCCTCGCTCCCCGCCGAGCAGCAGAACTACGCTGCGCCGCAGGGCCACGGCGCACCCATCCCCACCGCGCCCATTCTCGCCATGGAGGGGGTCTGCCTCTCCTTCGGGCCCAAGCGCGTGCTCGACGGCCTCACCTTCAACGTGCGCCGGGGCGAATGCTTCGGCTTCCTTGGCCCATCCGGCGCAGGCAAAACCACCACAATCAAGCTCCTTACCCGCCAACTCACCCAAGATACCGGGCGTATCCAGCTTTTCGGGCGCCCCATTGAGCACGCAAGCAATGCCGACTACGACCGCATCGGCATCCTCTCCGACACGAGCGCCCTCTACGAGCGCCTTTCCATCGAAGAGAACCTGCGTCTGTATGCCAGCATCCGCGGTCGAGGGCAGCACGATATCGACCGGCTGCTCGAACGCATGAAGCTCAGCGACGACCGCCGCACCCTCATCAAAAACTGCTCAAAGGGCATGCGCCAGCGAGCCGCTCTCCTCTGCGCGCTCGTCCACGCCCCCGAGCTGCTCTTTCTAGACGAGCCGACCTCGGGCCTAGACCCCGCCGCGCGGGCCGAGGTTCATCGGATGCTCTCCGAGCTCAAGCGCGCCGGGGCAACGATCTTCATCACCACGCACGACATGGCAGAGGCCGAGGCGCTCTGCGACCGCCTGGCAATCATCGACCGCGGTCGCATCATCGCACTCGACGCGCCGCAATCGCTTAGTATGAAGTTCGCGCGCAACCGTATCGTCATCACGACGCGCACCCGCGGCGTGTTGGAGCTCACGCGCGATGCAGCTGCGGCCGACACCGTTCACGACCTTTTAGCCGCAAACGAGGTGCTTGCCATCCACTCCGACGAACCAAACCTCGAGGAGGTCTTCCTCGAGCTGACCGGAAGGAACCTGTAAGATGAACGCCACCATACGGAAGGTCCGTGCGCTCGCCGGTAAAGACTTCGCCGACCTCATCAAGAACCCCACGATGTTCGTCGTCTGCCTCATGCCTATCGGGTTCATGCTCCTCTACCGCTTCGTCATCGGCGACGCCGCGACGAGCGCGGGGGTCACCATGGGCGAGCTTGCGGCCGCGAGCGAAGAAATCGCCACGTTCATGCTTGGGTCGTCCCTCTGCATGACCATCGGAATGGTCGCGTCGATGATCGTGCTCTACGGAATCGCCGAGGAGAAGGAGAAGCACACGCTCCGAACGCTCATGCTTGCAAACGTTCGCGCCAGCGAGGTCGTAATCTCAAAGAGCTCCGTAGCGCTGCTCGCCGTAACCGTCGTCAACGCCGCCTGCTTCTTCGTTGCCGAAGGCCAGCTGAGCTGGCTCGCGCCGTATCTAGTGCTCGGACTCGTGGGGGCGCTGCCCGTGGTGTTCGTTTCGTTGGTGCTCGGGCTCGCTTGCCGCGACCAGATGACCGCCGGGTTCTACAGCGTGCCCGTGCTGCTCGTGGCGCTCGTGCCGATGTTCGGCATGCTGAGTGAAGGCGCCGCGCGCATAGCGTCCTTCTCGCCGCTCGGGGGCATCTACGAGCTCATGGGGCTCGCGATCGAGGGCGCGCTCTTCACCGAAGCCGCCGTGGTTCCCCTCATCGTAACCATGGCGTGGATCGCAGCCGGAGCGCTCGTGTTCGCCGCGCTCTTCCGCCGGCTCGCCCGCGACAACTAGGCCAGGGCGAAACGTCCGCATTACAGCGCACCGACAAGACCGCGCGCAAGACCATCCAAGCGCGGCAATCCCGGCGAGGGCGCTCTACTCCTCCTTGACCTGAATGCCCAGAAGACCAGCGAGCTGCACGGCCTGCTCGGGACCAACGATGCAACCGCGCAGCTCGCGAAACGTATTCGATACGATGATGCCGGAAATATCGCATGTAGAAAGGTCTATTCCAAAAAGCGGTGTGCGGAACACATCCGCGCGCGTTAGGTCGCACGACTCGAACGCGCTGCGCTTGAGCGAAACGTCGTGCCACAGACTCTCGGCCAGATTCGTCTTCCGTGCGCGCAAATCGCGAATGGAAGCCTCCGAGAACTCTGTGTAGCGCATCTGGCTCTCTGCCAGCAAGACGCTGGTAAAGCGGCCTTTCTGAAAGCTCAGGCCCGGAGCGGAGCACGAGATGAAGTCACACCGGTTGAGCCAGCAGCGCTCCATCGAGCACGAGATGAATCGGCACCCCATGAACTTTACATCGTTAAACGTGCAACGAGAGAAGTCGACGTCCTCGAACACGCAGGATTTGAAGACAACTTGGTCGAACGTTGCGCCTCCTGCCGACACCGCGGCAAGCTCAAGCCCATCGAAGGCCGTCATTGTCACGAGCGCATCGCCCTCGGCAAAGAGCGCGAGCAACTCGTCGCCGCCCACATGCGCATTGATATGCTCGCTTGCCCGCGCAAATCCTACACGTCGCGCCATATCGACCTCACCGCACGCCCGAAACCGCCATCGAAGTTGGCCGCCTTGCGAAGGCCCGCTGCGCGGCCCCGCCCATTGTCCCACAAGGTCAACGCGCGCAAAAGGAGGGTACGGAGCGCTACGTCCCGCAAATCCGCGTGCGGTACCAGAGCCCTGCCATGCCCCACGGATTCGAGCGCAGGGCGAGACCCAGTCATGCCCCGAGAATCCGCGCACTGCGCCAGGGCCCTGCCATGTCCCACAAGTCCGCGCACTGCGCCAGGGCCCTGCCATGTCCCACAAGTCCGCGCACGGCGCCACCCCCCAGCAATGCCCCGGGAATCTATGCGCAGCGCCATGCCCCGCAAATCCACTATGATTTGAATTATGGGCGGGCAAGCCCCCGCACAACGCCAGCGAGGCCACCGCCCGTTAGCCGCCTAACCGCATCTCGCAAAGGAGCACGCATGGCACTTCAGGAGATACCCATCAGCGACCTCAGCATCAATCCGTTCGAGCTCATCGGCACGGAATGGGGGCTCGTGACCGCCGGCGACGCAACGGGCTTCAACACCATGACGGTGAGCTGGGGCGGCATGGGCGTGATCTGGGGCAAAAACGTCGTAACGATCTACGTTCGCCCGCAGCGCTACACCAAGTGCTTCATCGATGCCACGGGCCATTTCACGCTCTCGTTTTATGCCCCGGAGCACAAGCGCGCGCTCGGAGTACTTGGAACGAAAAGCGGCCGCGATGGCGACAAAGTTGCCGAGGTGGGGTTCACGCCGCTCTTCCTCGATGACACGACCGCATTCGAAGAGGCGCGCCTGGTTCTCTCGTGCCGGACGCTCTACGCCGACGACATCAAGCCGGAATGCTTCCTCGACCAAAGCTGCGACAGCACCCATTACCCCGAGCATGACTATCACACCATGTATATCGCTGAGGTTGAGCACGTCTATCGCGCGGAGTAGACTGCGTGCACGTATATGGTTTCCGCAGGTCAGATGGCATGTCAAGACCTTTTGACGGCACCAATGAGCCGTGATTGGGACCATGTCGGGCCCTTTTGATGGTACGCTAGCTCGCGCCATGGCACGCTCCTTCTCGACAGGGCCGTGCCGAAGATCGAGGGAGGGCAAGGATGCAGATCGGAGCGCGCATACGCGACCATCGTACTCAGGCGGGCATGTCGCAAGACGACCTCGCCATGCGCGTATACGTGAGTCGCCAGACCATCAGCTCGTGGGAAAACGATAAGACGTATCCCGATGTGCAAAGCCTGCTCCTGCTCTCCGAGATCTTCGACACGTCCATCGACGACCTCATCAAAGGAGACGTGGAGACCATGACCAGTACGCTCGATTCAGATGCAACCACCATGAAACGGCTTGGCTACACCATGCTCGGCTTCCTGGCCCTGATGCTGCTTGCTTTGATTTGGCTGACGGTTCAGCTCGTGGTTTGGGATTGGCCATTTGCCCAGACGTTGCCCACCTTCGTGCTCGCACTCATGCTATGGGGCATCGCGATGTTCGCAGCCGTTTGGGCGGATCGCATCAAAAAGGAGCATGACCTCGTAACCTATCACGAGATCGTCTCCTTCTGGAAAGGCGAGCCCATCGACCGCGATACGCCTCGCGGGCGCCGCCTACGTTTGATCCCTACCTGGATGAAGGTCATCCGCACGATCGGCATAACGCTTCTAGCGGCAGCGATCGGCGCCTTCGTGGGCTACGGCGGCTCCGCACTCGTTAACCTGCTGCTTGGGTAGGCTCGAAGACAATGGTGCCAGCGGGCGTGCTATCGGCGCTCTAGCACTCGGGCGCTCGGGATAATAGCAGGCTGCCACTCGGGTATTCGGCAAATGGAAGCTTGGCATCAGGCATGGCATGGCCAGATGGCAACGCATTGCTCGGCATCAATCGGTCTTAAGGCTACCTAAAACCCGGCACGAAATGGCACGGGCAACTCTTCGCCGCCCTTCAGCGCAGGCGGTTAAGGGCGGCGAAGAGCTCGCACGGGCGAGGGCGCGCCAGACCGCAGGCAGTATCTCCGTAAGGCGAAAGCGCCTCCCAACCCTGCTCGTCAAGAACACGGAAGGCCTCGTCTACCACGCCCCGTAGCGCGCGCGTACCATCGAGCAGCCCATGCTCAAGCACCATGCGTACCATCTGGGCAAGAGCCGCGGACTGCTCGGCATCCACGAGCTGCTCGACCAAGCGCAGGTCCGCTTCGAACGAGCCAACAGAAAACCCGTCACGGCCGTGCCCGCGGACCTTGAGATGCTCGTGCCGGGCGGTTCCAGCGCCGTCGCCTCCCCTTGCTCGGCCACGACGCCCGGGCCGCCCCGTCGAGCGGCGCTCGAGTTTTCCGCCCAGCTCGAGCGGACGCGATACCAGGGCATCTTGAACCGATGACGACGAAGCGGAGGCCTTGCCCGCCTCGCTCGCCTTGCCCGCCTCGCTCGCCTTCCCCGCCTCGCTCGCCTTCCCCGCCGAAACGCCCAGGCCGGGCGCCTCCGGGTACGTGCCCGCCAACCGCGCATCGGCAAGCACAGCCCGTACGCGCTCCGTGATATCGTTTGCCTCGTAGGCATCCATCTGAATAACGCTATCTGCCACCGGGAAAAACGCTCCCGAGCTTCCCATCACGAGCACGCAGCTCACGCCGTGCCGCTCCCAAAGGGCGCGCACGCGCTCGACGAACGGCGTGATGGGCTCGTGCTCCGCCGCAACCACCGCCTCCATGAGCGCGTCGCGCACCATGAAATTCGTCGCCGATGTGTCTTCATCGATCAGCAGCGTCCGAGCGCCGGCCTCGAGGGCCTCCACGGTCGACGCCGCCTGCGAGGTGCTTCCGCTTGCGTCTTCCGTGCTGAACGAGCGCGTATCGCGACCATCTGGAAGGTTGTTGATGAACGGGGAGATATCGACCGCATGCACGACGCGACCGTCTTCCGCGCGCAGCTTCATCGCCGTTTCATCGGTTGCCACAAGTTCGCGCCCATCGCCCGCAATATGGTCGTATACACCCTCTTGCAGCGCTTTGAGCAGAGTCGACTTGCCATGGTAGCCACCGCCCACGATGAGGGTGATGCCCCGGCGAATGCCCATGCCGCGCACACGGCCGCGGTGGGGCAACTCGAGCGTCACGCGCATGCTTTCGGGAGAGGTGAAGGGCCGAGCGCCCGCAAGCGGCCTCGCCGAGACACCGCTCGACCGTGGCAGGACCGAGCCGTCCGCAACAAAGGCCACGAGGCCCCGCTCCCGCATCGCAGAGCGGACTGCCCGCTGATCGTCGGCCAATTCCGCTGCCTTCTGAGCCGCACGCCGCCCAGCGTCGTCTAACATGAGCGCGCGCTCCACACAAACCGGGATGAGGTCCAGCAGCATACGCGCTGCAGCGCGTGCATCGATGGTGCGACCATGCCCCGGGAGACCCGCCTCGAAGCGCAGCATCACCGCGCCATCCGGCGCGATCTCGCAGGCCGACCGCGCAAGTATCTCGGGACCCGGATTGCTTGTTCCGATAAACCCGCTCTTGCCCGAGCCTCCCACCTTGAAGCTCGCCTGCGCCGCCTCCTTCGAGAACCGCCGCACGAGTAGGTCCTCCGTCGCCGTGCGCCTATGCGCGGCATCGCGGCAACATGCCGGAAGCCCAGAAACATCGCCTGGAACATATACAGCGAGCTGAGAGGGCGCGGCGAACGGATCCCCCTGTACGTGGGCGATATCCAGCTCGAAATCACCGAAATCGTATGTTCCGCGCAGGCCCTTGTATGCCGGATATCCGCGCCGATCGATTGATGCGAGCTGGCGCTCCAAGTCCCGGTCCGTCTTCATGCCGCCCCCTTTGCTAGCTCATCCGATTGTAGCAAGGTGTCCGAGACGCTGCTTGTGGGTGAAGGAGCGCCCGCAGACACACCGCACGCACCGCGCACACCGCGTGCACCGCCCGCCCCCACCGCACCTGCCCCCGGCCTCGGTTGGCAAGCAACCGCGCATGGGTACCATGGAGTCATCCCGAGAAACGGAGGTGACCGTGACAACGCTCTTTCTGCTGGCCGCGCTCCTGGCCGTTGTGCTCGCCTATTGCGCCGCAAGCATAATCATCATGCGCGCGGGCCGCAGCACCCCGCCCGAAGACCTTGAGTACCTCATCGTGCTCGGCGCCATGGTCCGGCCCGACGGACTGCCCACGCGCGCGCTGCGTTATCGGCTCGAAGCGGCGCGCTCCTATCTTGCCGAGCACCCAACCGCCATCGCCATCGTATCCGGCGGCCAGGGCTCCGACGAACCCGTTAGCGAAGCGGCTGCGATGGCATGCTGGCTCGCGGACCGCGGCGTCGGCAGCGAGCGCATCATTCAAGAGAGCGCCTCGACCACCACAGCCGAAAACCTCTCGCTATCCGCTCAACTCGTGCCCGGACTCCGAAAGCGGCGCATAGGCATCGTGACAAACGACTTCCATCTTTATCGCTCCCTGCTCATCGCCCGCAAACAGGGGTTTCAACGAGTCTGGGGCGTTCCCGCCGCCTCCACGCCCGAAAATCTTCCCGTGAACCTCGCCCGCGAGTGCTTCGCCCTCATCAAAAACCGCATCCAGGGCAACCTCTAGCTTTACCACTCCAGAAACCGCCCGCTCGCGACGCTTGTCGCGCATCCCCGCGCCCCACCGATGTCTTGACGCCCACACGGGTGTTCGTGCCGCGAATAGGGACCTTTTGGACAGCCGGTACGGCTGGCCACCCCCCGGGGGGGGTCAACAAAACCCCTGTTGGCACGCAGGCGTACCGCACCTTCGGGTGACGTCCCGCTCAAAACGAACAAATTCGAGCCTCGAACATGCGAAGGCCCACCAGAAATCCGTCCCTACCGACAAACGCGGGCCGTGCGGCGCGCCAGAAAGGCCTGCGCCTCCCAGCTCTTATGAAGGGCAGCCCTCATTGATCCTTCCCAGGTCAGGTCAGAGCTCGTCGTACGGCATGCGGCGGCGGACGAAATAGTACAGCGCCAGTAGCGGCCATGCGAACGGGAAGAAGCAATAGCTCATGCCCAGCACCACAAGACGCGCCGCGTAGAACACCCCGCGCCCGAGCCCCTCGCGCTCTCTGGTTTCGCACGTCATGCGCACGAAGCTGCCTCCCGGCGTGGACCCACCGTGCAACCATGGAAGCACGCCTTCAACCAGCAGGAACGTCGCAACCGACACGACGAGAATCCATGGTGCTCGCGCCAAGCGATCCCCGCCCGGCACGTTCTCGAATAGCATCGTGAGTGCCGTGGTCGCCACGATGACGATCAGCCCCATAAGAAGGCTATCGAGCCAGAACGCCACGCAGCGGCGCACGAACCCCGGTTCATGGGTGATATCGCTGGCATTTGCCAGCGCACCCGGCGGCAGCACGCGCCCGAACTGCGCTGCGCACCACCAGCCAATCGCCGCACCAAGCGTGTTGTACATGAGATCGTTGACATCGGCGGTGCGGTACGCGTACGGATAAATTCCGAACAACCCCGTGCCCTGCGCGAGCTCGATGCAAAGCGAAGCCACAAGCCCCGCCGCCACCGAAGCCCCAAACCCCCAGCGCAGTAGGCGCCCAGCGATAAACCCGAGGGGCACGAAGAACACCACGTTAAACGCAATCTGCGGAATCGTCGATATGCCCTCGCGCGCGAAATCGCCTATACATGCCAAGGGATTTAGTTGCCATGGCACACCGTACGTTATGCCCAGGCCGGAATCTCCCGACGGCAGCGGGTAGAGGGTAAAGCAACCGAGACCAAGCAGGTAGAGCACCGCGAGATAGGTCGATACCACCGAAACGAATTTGAGACGCCCATCGCGATGGTAGAGATACGCCAAAATAGGCAAGGTGAGCGCCGTGGCCGCAAGCGGCCACAAACCCACCGCGAGCATGAAGTTCTCGCTGTATCCGCTTATGAATCGCTCGATCATGCCCATGGCTACCCCGTGTTCAAAATCGCATTTGCACCGCAGCGCTATGCCCCATTGCCTACGCTGCCAGCCATTTTTACAGGTACACGCCAGACACACCATCGATTTTGCTTACGTGTAGCTTACGGTTTGGTAAGAAGAGGAGCAGGGAGTGTCCAGATGTGCGCGGCCGTCGCGAAAAAGGGCGCGAGATGCTTCGGGCCTGGGCGCGTGAAGCGTTCTCAAAAGGGCCGCGCATTGCCTCCTCAAAAAGGTGCACGGAAGCCACTGCAAGCGATATGCTAAGAAGATAGCAAACTCATTCTGGAAAACGGGGGTTGCCCATGGCAATCGAAAAGGTCAGGGCGTATTTGGCCGAACATGACATGGCAGATCGCATCTTGGAATTCGAAGTTTCGAGTGCCACCGTCGAACTTGCCGCCCAGGCGGCGGGCGTGGAACCGGAGCGCATCGCGAAAACGCTCTCGTTTCACGTGGGCGACCGCGTGGCGCTCATCGTTGCCGCGGGAGATGCACGCATCGACAATCAAAAGTACAAAGCGCAGTTTCACACCAAGGCGAAGATGCTCAGGGCCGAGGAAGCCGAGCAGCTCATTGGCCATGCCGTCGGCGGCGTGTGCCCCTTCGCCGTGAACGACGGATGCGATGTGTACCTCGATGCCTCGCTCCGCCGGTTCGAGACGGTCTTCCCCGCCTGCGGCAGCGCGAACAGCGCCATCGAGCTCACGCCGGACGAACTCGAAGAGCTCTGCGCACCCTGTACCTGGGTCGACGTGTGCAAGCTACCGGCCTAGCGCGACGCGCAAAACGACCCCATGTAAAATCACCCCAGGGGTTTTTAACATTACCTTCCCGTGCGAGCGAGACGGCAGCCACCTTGGCTATTCCGCAGCACGTCCCGCGCGCGCCAGTCCCACCAAGCACACGACGGAACCCACAGCTGCAAGCACACCACCTGCAAGCCCGATGCTCGACAGCGAAAACGCCGTGCTCGCCATGCCGCCAATAAACGACCCAGAACCAATCCCCAAATTGAAGATCCCCGAGTATAGCGCGACCGCCACGGAAGCCTCATCCGGTCGCGTGTAGCGAATGATCTCGGCCTGGAACGCGATACCGAACGCCGTGTTGCACGCTCCCCACAGCGCGAGCATGCCGAATATGCCTGCTACAAACGGTGCCGCGACATTCAACAGGAGCAGCGCTGCCGAAAGCCCCGCGAGCGCCGTACCCAAGAACGGAAGCCGGTGCGCGTCGTAGGCACGCGAGAACAGAAGGCTCCCTGCGAGCCCGGCAGCGCCGAAAACCGTGAGCGCCATGGTGGCGGTACCGGCGTCGAGGCGTGCGACCTGCGCAAGATACGGGTCGATGTAGCTGTACGCCGTGTAATAGCCGGTCGCCACGAGCAACGTGCTCACATAGACCGTCAGGAGCGCACGGTTGCGGAAGAGACCAGGCAGCTGACGCAGTCCGAAACGCTCGCCAGCGAGAATGCGCGGAAAGATGACCGCCATGTAGACTGCGAGAGCTGCACCCACCACGCCCACGCAGGCAAACGTCATGCGCCAGCCCACTTCCAAGCCGATCGCACGACCAAGGGGCAGGCCGAACACCATGGCGACCGACGTTCCCGTCGCGACCATGCTGAGCGCAAGCGACCCATGCTCCGGCGCGACCGCACGCGTCGCCATGACCGAGGCAATCGACCAGAAGATCGCGTGCGCGCAGGCAACGAGCAGGCGCGCTGTAACGAGCAGCTCGAACGTGGGAGCCACAGCGCAGGCGAACTGACCCGCCGTAAACAGCGCGATTACCGCGAGCAGCAGCCGCTTGAACTCGAAGCGCGATGCGAACACCATAAGAGGCAGCGAGAGCGCCATGACCGCCCATGCATAGATCGAGGTCATCATGCCAGCCTGCGCCTCGGTAAGGCCGAAGCCGCCGGCGATACTGCTCAAAAGGCCGATGGGCATGAACTCCGAGGTGTTGAATACGAAGGCCGAGCAGGTGAGACCCGCAAGCGCAAGCCACTGCCGCGCCGTCATGGAGCCGCTCTGCGGGGAAGCTGCGCACGCTGCCGCACCACGAACGGCAGACGACTCGGTTGCGGCAGCAGCGGCAGATGTGATCTTAACGGTAACCGCTTCTCCGCATTTTTCCATCGTCCGCCCCCTCTCCCTGCTATTCGGGCGCTCGCCATACCCAACAAACGGTTCGCGATTGTAGCAAAGTGAGGCTCTGGCGTTGGCCTTGGAGGCACGGCAACATTTCCGAAACATCCCGCCGCGAGCAATGGCGCAAACGCCCCCGCGAAACGCCTGCCGCGCACCCGATAAACAAAAACTTCCGGATATCAACGGTTGTTTTCCGAGTTGCCGAGTATAGACGATTTTTAGCCCGCGTTTATCTGGGAAAACATTCGAAATTTCGGACGTCTACTCGACACATCCAAGAATAACCGTTGATATCCGAAAGTTTTGGCGCTCAAACACCGGCGACCCCGCCACCGGCATGGGCAGCGGGGCCGCAATGTTAGAAAAACCCTGGAGTTCTTTTACATGGTGCTAGTCCTTCTTGATCCAGGAGAACATGGAACGAATCTTCTCGCCTGCCTGCTCAATCGGATGGCTGTTAATCTCTTCGCGCTTCTCGAGCAGCCACTTATGGCCGTTGTTGCAGTCGTCGACGAACTCCTGTGCAAAGCTGCCGTCCTGGATGCGAGCCAGGATCTGCTTCATGGCCTCGCGGCTCTGCTCGTTGATGACCTTGGGGCCGGCATAGTACTCGCCGTACTCGGCCGTGTTGGAGATGGAGTAGTTCATGAAGTGGATACCGCTCTCGTACATGAGGTCCACGATCATCTTCATCTCGTGGTAGCACTCGAAGTACGCAAGCTCGGGCGGATAGCCAGCCTCGGTCAGGGTCTCAAAGCCCGCCTTCACCAGCTCAACAAGGCCGCCGCACAGCACGGCCTGCTCGCCGAACAGGTCCTCCTCGGTCTCCTCCTTGAACGTGGCCTTGATGATGCCGGAACGGGCACCGCCCACGCCCCAGCAGTACGCCAGCGCGATGTCCCACGCGTTACCGGTAGCGTCCTGCTGCACGCAGGCGAGGTCGGGCACGCCGGAACCCTCGGTGTACTGGCGACGAACGATGTGGCCCGGGCCCTTAGGCGCGCACATGATGACGTTCACGTCCTCGGGCGGCACGATGTAGCCGTAGTGGATGTTGAAACCATGGGCGAAGGCGAGCGTGTTGCCGGGCTTGAGATGCGCCTTGATGTGCTCCTCGTAGACCTTGGGCTGGGTCTCATCAGGCGTGAGAATCATGATGAGGTCGGCTTCCTCGGCCGCGGTGTCCATGTCGCACACCTTGAGGCCCGCCTCCTCGGCCTTGGCCCAGCTGCTCGAGCCCTCGCGCAGGCCCACACGCACGTCGCAGCCCGAATCGAGCAGGTTGAGTGCATGGGCGTGGCCCTGGCTTCCGTACCCGATGATGGCAATCTTCATGTCCTGGATCACCTCGGGCTTGCAGTCCGCCTCATAGTAAATCGTTACAGCCATTTCTTGTCTCCTTTGAATCGTGGCTGATAGTACCTTGCTTGCATCTCCGTGTTGGGACGCCGCCGCGACATGAGTCAAAATGGACCCGTCCCAAAATGGATCGCTACGAGCGCGACATGGCGATCTTGCCCGTGCGCGTGATTTGACGCAGGCCGTAGCCGCGGAAGAGGTCCTCCATGGCGTCGAGCTTGCTCGCCGTGCCCGTCGCCTCGACGGTCAGCGAGTTCTTGCCCACGTCGACCACCTTCGCGCGGAAGATGTTCGCGATCTCGATGATCTCGTGGCGCTTGTCGGCCGGCGCGAGCACCTTGAACAGCACGAGCTCGCGTTCGATGGCGTCCTCGTGCGTCATATCGCTGATCTTATAGACGCTCACGAGCTTATGGAGCTGCTTGGTGAGCTGCTCGTATGCCACCGCATCGGCGTCGACGATGATGGTCATGCGGCTCATGGTGGTGTCTTCGGTTGGGGCCACGGTCAGCGAGTCGATGTTGAACCCGCGTCGGCTGATGAGCCCCGTCACGCGACTGAGCACGCCGGGCTTGTTCTCGACGAGCACCGAAAGGATGTATTTCATCTCACTCGCCTCCCTTCTGCGCGGCAACGCCACGCGCAAGCCCGCTGCCCCCGGAGCCGGGTTGCGGACCTGCGGCAACGCGGGCCGACGCATCGGACTCATCGAGCGGCAGCGGCTCGGCCACGGTTCCCGCATGCTCGCCCGCCGGGCTCATACCCTTCTCGGTTACGCGCACGCCGCCGAGCGTCACATCGATCGCGCCGATGATATCGTCGATGGCCGCGCCGGGTGCCACCATGGGATAGACGGTCTGCGCCGTGGGAATGATGACATCCAGCAGGTAGGGGCCTTCGGCTGCCAGCATCCGGTCGAGAGCGTCGCCGATCTGGTCGGGATGCGCGATGCGCTCCGCCTGCCAGCCGTACGCCTCGGCCAGCTTCACGAAGTCGGGGTTCGCCGTGAACTCCGTGCACGAATAGCGTTCGTGATAGAACAGCCGTTGCCACTGGTGCACCATGCCGAGCGCGTTGTTGTCGATGACGAGCACCTTCACCGCCACGCCGTTACCGAGCGCCGTAGCCATCTCCTGGATGTTCATCTGGATGGAGCCGTCGCCCGCGATGCACACCACCTGCGCGTCCGGCCGCCCGATCTTGGCGCCGATCGCCGCCGGGAATCCGAAGCCCATCGTGCCCAGGCCACCCGAGCTGATGAACGTGCGGCTCTCCTCGCGGTGCACGTGCTGGTGCGCCCACATCTGATGCTGGCCAACCTCGGTCGTGACCACGCTTTCATGGGGATCGAGCTTGTTGGAAAGCGCCTCGAGCACTTGCTCCGGCGCGATGCGGTCGGGATAGTCGACGAAATCCTCGGTATAGAACGGCCAGCGCTCGCGCCACTCGAACACGGTCTCGACCCATTCCGCGCTTCTTGGCTGGGCCTCAACCTTGTCGAGCCGCGCGTTGATGGCCGCGACGACGCCCTGGGCATCGCCCACGATGGGCACCTGCGGGTCGCGCACCTTGCCGATCTCGGCCGGATCGATGTCGATGTGAATGACCTTCGCGTGCGGCGCGAACTCGCTGAGCTTGCCCGTCACGCGATCCGAGAAGCGCGCGCCCACCGCAATGAGGAGGTCGCACTCGGTCACCGCCATGTTTGCATACTTGGAGCCGTGCATGCCCACGGGTCCTAAGTTGAGCGGGTTGGAGCAGGGCATGGCCGCCTTACCCAACAAGGTCGTGACCACGGGAATCTGCATCTTCTCCGCGAGCTCAACCACCTCGTCGCACGCATGGCTCGACACCACGCCGCCACCCACCATGAGCAGCGGTCGCGTTGCCGCGCGGATATACTCGACCGCCTGCTTGACCTGCTTGGCATTGCCGCGATAGTTGGGCCGGTAGCTGGGAATGTCGATATGGTCCGGGTAGCGGAACACCATCTGCGCGCCGGCGAGGTCACTCGGGATGTCGATGAGCACCGGGCCGGGGCGACCGGTCGAGGCGATGTAGAACGCCTCGCGGAACGTCTTCGTAAGGTCGTCGGTGCTCTGCAAGAGGAAGCTGTGCTTCACCACGGGCATGGTGATGCCCACGATGTCGGCTTCCTGGAAGGCGTCGGTGCCGATGACGCCGCGCGTGACTTGGCCCGTGATGACCACGAGCGGCACGGAGTCCATGTACGCCGTGGCGATGCCCGTCACCGTGTTGGTGGCGCCGGGGCCGGACGTCACGAGCACGACGCCCACCTTGCCGGTGGCGCGGGCGTAGCCATCGGCCTCGTGCACCGCACCTTGCTCGTGGCGGGCAAGGATGTGACGGATCTTCGTGGAGTCGTAGAGCGCGTCGTAGATCTTGATGGCCTGGCCACCGGGGTACCCGAAGAGCGTGTCCACGCCCTCGGCCTCGAGGCTCGCGATGATGGCCTGGGCTCCGGTCATGGTCTTGCCCTCGTGCTCGGTATGGCTGCCTGGCCCGAAGGGCTTACCGCTTATGGCGAGCTCCTTGAGCGCCAGCCGCTCGGCGCGTGTGGTACCCGCCGAAGGAGCGGCCTGCGCGGCAGTTACGCAGACATGCTGGCGAATATCGTCGGGCATGTCCGGCGTGCGCGGGCTCCCGGCGAGCGCTGTCGGCTGCCCAGCTGCCGCCCCTGCCGCCGGCACCCCCGTGCGCGCCGCCGGCGCGGCACCGCCCGCACGCTCCGCCCCGCCCTGGGCCGAGGTGCTGGCGGCACGCGCCGTCCCGCTCCGGTCGTTCGTGTTCGTCATGACAGATACGCCCCCTTATCTGCGCTGGTCACGAGCTTTGCATACCGGCTCAGCACGCCGGTGGTGTACTTGGGCGCGGGCGGCTGCCACGCAGCGCGGCGCTGCTTGAGCTCCGCCTCGTCCACCCGCAGCTCAAGCGATCCCGCCTCGATGTCGATGTCGATGATGTCGCCCTCTTCCACGAGCGCGATGGGACCGCCTGCCGCGGCCTCAGGTGAGACATGGCCGATGCACGGACCCTTGCTCGCGCCGGAGAAGCGCCCGTCGGTGATGAGCGCCACGGACTTGTCGAGCCCCATGCCGCAGATAGCGCTCGTGGGCGTGAGCATCTCGCGCATGCCGGGACCACCGGCCGGGCCCTCGTAGCGAATGACCACCACGTCGCCCGGGTTGATCGTCCCGCCGAAGATCGCCCTGCAAGCTTCTTCCTCGCTGTTGAACACGCGCGCAGGGCCGGAATGCCGGTACATTTCGGGCGAGCAGGCGGAACGCTTCACCACGCCGCAATCCGGCGCAAGGCTGCCGCGCATGACCTTGAGGCCGCCGATGGGGCTATAGGCGTTCTCGATCTCGCGAACGATCTCTCCGTCCGCGGGCGGGCACTGGGCGATCCAATCCTTCATGCAGCCATGGCAGGTGCACGCCGTCTCGTCGAGCAGCCCCGCTCGGCCGAGCACGCCCAGAATCGCCGGGATGCCGCCCACGGTGTTGAGGTCCTCGATATGGAGCGGCCCCGCCGGCGCGATGCGCACGATGTTCGGCGTCTCGTCGGAGATGCGGTCCCAGTCGTCCATGGTGACGGGGCAGCCCGCCGCCTGCGCGATGGCCGTGAGATGGAGCATGGTGTTGGTGGAGCCACCGAAGGCCATGTCGAGCACCATGCCGTTGTGGATAGCCGCGGGAGTGAGGATGTCGAGCGCCGTGATGCCCTTTTCGACCAGGTCCATCACCTGCATGCCCGCTTGCTTGGCGAGGCGGATGCGCTCGGAATACACGGCAGGCACGGTGCCGTTGCCGGGGAGCGCCAAGCCGAGTGCCTCGGCCAGGCAGCAGATCGAGTTGGCGGTGAACATACCCGAGCAACTGCCGCACGTGGGACAGGCGGTATTCTCGAGCCACGCGCACTCCTCCTCGGTCATGGTGCCCGCTGTAACCTGGCCCACGGCGTCGAAAAGCGTGTTCAGATCCGTCTGCTTTCCGCACTTATCATGCCCGGCGAGCATGGGCCCGCCGGAGACGAGCATGGTGGGGATATTCAGACGCGCCGCGGCGATGAGCATGCCGGGGACGATCTTGTCGCAGCTGGGGATGAGGACCATCGCATCGAACTGGTGGCCCTGGATAGCGCACTCGACGGAATCTGCGATGACCTCGCGCGAGACCAAACTGTAGTGCATGCCCTCATGGTTCATGGCGATGCCGTCGCATACGCCGATGGTGTTTATCTGCAGCGGCGTGCCGCCCGCCATGCGAACGCCCGCCTTCACGGCGTCGGCAATCTGTTGGAGGTGGAGGTGTCCCGGGATGACTTCGTTCTGCGCGGAGACCACGGCAACGAGCGGGCGCTCAAGCTCCTCGTCGGTAAGGCCATCTGCCTTGAGCAGGCTGCGGTGCGGCGCACGAGCCAGCCCCTTCTTTACGGCATCGCTTCTGAGTTCCATACACCCTCGCTTCCCTTTACGTCGGCGCGCGGCCAAACGGTTGGTGAAATTCAGGAAATGCGAGGTCATGGCGTGGGTTCGGCGATTGCTGCGGCGATTTCCGCGCAGTCGCTTGGACGGTTGCCCGTCGGGGCTCTCGCCTGCTACCCAACCCTGCTCGATGCCCGTAACGGGGGCGCCGGCGCGGCATACTGACGAGCCTGCCGCGCGGGGGATCGCCCGGCGCAGACACGCGTTCAGCTGCACTGCTCGAGGGGGTGTTCCCGACCAGTCGCCGCGGGTTCTCACGCATCCCCGCTCGCTGTGGCACGTCCGGCCGGTACTCGCCCTGTCATCGCATTTGCTGAGTCCGGCAAGTATCGCGCGCGTAGGCGAGCACCATGCGAGAGCCCAACAAATGAAACATTTTCGAAACACTTTATTCGGCGAAAGTGCTTCATGCGAGGACGAGCGGTACGGTGGCGATTTCTAGCCACAATCCCCAAACGTCACCCATGCAAAACCACGTTACATGTCGATGTACGCATTAAGCGTCATTTTTCAGCGGCTTAATGCGTATATCGGCATGTAACATCATCGACAATCGCAAGCGGGCGTCGTCATCCGTCCCCGACTCACGGAAGACGCTTCCTGTTGGCTTCCCAGAATATTCGCCCGCTACCGCCCCTTGGGGCGCGCGGTATCCGGCCAGGGCATACCTTTGTAGCGGTTGCCGGCTCGCAGCTCATCGAGCATCTGTGCGAGATGCGCCTGGCGCGTGGTCTCGCGCTTGGGGAGCTCGATCCAGCTGATGAAGTCGTTGCGCTGATACGGCGGCCGACGAGTAGATCCACTATCTTATCGGGCAAGAATGTGTCGAAACGGGGGCCTACGGGACCGCGGACAAAAAGTTGGACGCCCGTCGGGCGTCGGAACGGAGGTCCGCA
>NHCFC04200__coassemble_558_pt1 | contig 34125 bp, 30 predicted proteins | sample NHCFC04200__metabat2_low_PE_026 | metagenome-assembled genome bin NHCFC04200 | reverse complement strand
GTGCCGACCTGCGTCGACACCTCTGAAGCGGACACACTTTTTGTCCTATAACCCTATTTGCCCGTGGGGAGCTAAGAAAAAAGACGCCCCGAAGGGCGCCTTGCATGCAAATAAGTTCCCAAGAAGGGGAGCGCCGCGTCTGCGACGCCAGTGCGCTTAGGAGCGGGCCACCTTGCCGGACTTGAGGCAGTTGGTGCACACGTTCATCTTCTTGCGCTGGCCATCGACCACGCAGTACACGCGCTGGATGTTGGGACGGAACTTACGGTTGGTCACGCGGTGGGAGTGGCTGATGGAGCGACCAGCAACGGGGTGCTTACCGCAGACTTCGCAAACTTTGGACATATCGAAACCCTCCTTGGGCGGTCTGGAACTACCCACTTAATCAAACAGATAGGAACTATAGCACAGAACACCGGAAATGCGAGTAATCTTCACGAACAAATTCCAGCATTTTGCCCGCGTACATGCTACGCGTACCGCCAAGCGCCGTCAACAGGCGGGGCGAACCTCCATGAGCGTTATGTTCGCCTTCTTATATAGAAATCTGCAGGCGATCCCTTTCGCGGCCGTTCGCCTGCCACGCGGCGCATCGTGCCCAGGCACAACGCTGCCCGAACCACGCATTCCGTTCGGTACCTCATGAATGATAATTGTATGAAGGGTGCCCAAAGCTTTCCCGCGACAACCCATTTTCGAAATCGATGGGGTACAACTTGCTCCACGTGCGCGGAGGGGTAGGGCGTGCGACAGGTGTGCTGCCTGGTTCGTATGCGGCAACTCTACACACATATATACGAGAAGAGGAGGGTGCCTACGGGCGCCCTTCGAGCGTCTGGGCTCATAGGCCGTCGCGAGGCATGCGGCGGGAAGATGGCCCGGCGCACGACAACGGAAGGGATGGGCCGTTGAAGATCTTCAAGTTCCTCAAAGGGCACGGGATCAACTTCCTCATCGCGTTGGTGCTGCTATTCATGCAGGCCAATTGCGAGCTGACCCTGCCTGGGCTCATGAGCAACATCGTAGACGTGGGCATCAGCCAGGGCGGCATCGAGAGTGCCGTTCCGGATCAGATCACCGAGAGCGACCTCGCAGATGTCGAGCTATTCCTCGACAAGGACGTTGCAAGCCAGGTCGATGCGCTCTACAGCGGCCCCGATGCGAGCGGCGTGCGCACCTTCGTTGGCTCGGACGACGACCGTGCCGCGATTGAGAGCGAAATGGCCGAGGCCGAGATGCTCGTCTACCAGATCAACCAGGGTATTGCGGTAGAGGACTTCGCTTCCGCCGAGGCGGCCGAGGGCATGCCGGCGTTCGATGCCCTTAAAGCACAGTTCGGGGATACCATCGATCTCGATGAGCTCGTCGGCATGGTCGAAGGGTACTTGTCTGCCGAGGCCGGGCACGCCGTCACGGTGGAGGCGGGCAGCTTCGCGCAGATGCGCGCGCAGCTCGTCGATTCCCTCGGCGATCAGGGCGATACCATCATCGAGGGCCGCGCCATCGAATACGTGAAGGATGCCTACCGCGATGCCGGCCTGGACCTGAACGACGTCCAGACGTCCTATCTCTTCTCCGAAGGCCTCATCATGCTCGCCTACGCGCTGCTCTCGGCGCTCTGCGCCATCCTCGCGGCGTTCAACGCGTCGAAGACCTCGGCCGCGATCGCGCGCGACCTTCGCCACCAGCTCTACGAGCGCGTGCTGTCGTTCTCGCCTGCGGAGATGGAGAAGTTCTCCGCCGCGTCGCTCATCACGCGCGCAACAAACGACATCCAGCAGATCCAAATGGTCCTTGTGATGTGCCTGCGCATCGTGCTCTTCGCGCCCTGCATGGGCATCGGAGCTGTGGTGCGCGTGCTCACCACGCCAACCGGGCTCGAATGGATCCTCGTGGTTGCAATCCTGGTCATCGCCATCACCATCGGGATCCTCATGGGCATCACCATGCCCAAGTTCCGCCGCATGCAGAGCCTGGTGGACCGCAACAACCTGGTCGCCCGCGAGATCGTGACGGGCATCATGCCCGTTCGCGCCTTCGGCCGCCAGAGCTACGAGCAGGAGCGCTATGACAAGGCGAACCGCGAGCTCACCAACACCTATATCTTCACCAACCGGTGCATGGCGGCGCTCATGCCCATGATGCTCATCGTGATGAATGCCACGACTGTCGGCATCGTGTGGTTCGGCGGGCAAGGCGTCGACGCGGGCAACCTCATGGTGGGCGACCTCATGGCCTATATCAACTACGTCATGCAGGTGATCATGAGCTTCATGATCCTCACGATGATCTCGGTCATGCTGCCGCGTGCCGATGTGGCGGCGGAGCGCGTCCAAGAGGTCCTTGCCTGCCACTCCAGCATCGAGGACCCCGCGCCCGCCGATCGCGTGTCTCGTGAGCACGGTGAGGGGTGGCGCGGCGTCATCTCCTATAACGACGTGACGTTCACCTATCCTGATGCCGACGAACCCACCTTGGAGCACATCAGCTTCACGGCCGAGCCAGGCAAGACCTGCGCCATCATCGGCTCCACCGGTTGCGGCAAGTCTACCCTCGTGCAGCTTATCCCGCGCCTCTACGATGCCACGGAGGGTTCCATCACGCTCGATGGCGTGGACATCAGAAAGATCGGCCTCGAGGAGCTGCGCCGCACCATAGGGTACGTGCCGCAGAAGCGCATGCTCTTCAGCGGCACCATCGCGAGCAACATCAAGTACGGCGACCCCTCCATGCCCGATGCCGACATGGTCGAGGCAGCCCAGATCGCCCAGGCGACGGAGTTCATCGAGGGTAAGCCCGATACGTACGAGAGTCCCATCAGCCAGGGCGGCTCCAACGTGTCCGGTGGCCAGAACCAGCGCCTTTCCATCGCCCGCGCCCTGGCCATCCGTCCGCGCGTGCTCGTGTTCGACGACAGCTTCAGCGCGCTCGACTACAAGACCGATTCGGTGCTGCGCCAGGAGCTTGCCGAGCGCGCGGGAGACGCCGCCATCGTGATCGTGGCGCAGCGCATCGCGACCATCATGCACGCCGACGAGATCCTCGTGCTCGACGATGGCCGCATCGTGGGCCGCGGCACGCATGAAGAGCTGCTGCGCTCCTGCCCCGAGTACCTCGAGATCGCGAAGAGCCAGCTCTCTGCGAAGGAGCTTGGCCTCGACGATGCGGCAAGCGAGGCCTCTGCCCTGAACGCCAACGCCTTGGAAGGAGGTGAGCGCTGATGCCGGGCCCCATGGGACGCGGTCCCGCGTCTGAGCGCGCGAAGGACTTCAAGGGAACCATCAAGAAGCTCGTCGCCTATATCGCGCACGAGCGCATCGCGCTCATCATCGCTATCGTCTGCGCCATCGCTTCGGTGGTGTTCAACGTGCTCGGCCCTCGCATTCTGGGCCAGGCCACGACCGAGCTCTTCCAGGGTCTCGCTGCGAAGGTCACGGGCACGGGCGGTATCGACTTCACCAAGATTGGCTACATTCTGGCCGGGCTCTTGTGCCTCTACGTGACGAGCGCGGCTATGAACTTCGTCCAGGGCTGGATCATGACCGGCCTGACCCAGCGCGTGTGCTATCGCATGCGCAGGGAGATCGTCGAGAAGATCGACCGCATGCCGCTCAGCTACTTCGAGACGAACTCGGTCGGCGACGTTATGAGCCGTGTGACCAACGACGTGGACACCCTCGGGCAATCGCTCAACCAGAGCGTGACCCAGCTCATCACCTCGGTGACGCAGATCATCGGCGTCACCGTCATGATGGTTTCGGTCTCGGTGACGCTCGCGGGCCTCACCTTCCTCACGGTGCCCGTCTCGCTCGTGCTCGTGGTGGTCGTCGTGCGCTCGTCGCAGCGGTATTTCCGCCGCCAGCAGGCCATCTTGGGCCGCGTGGACGGCATCATCGAGGAAAGCTTCTCGGGTCAGAATGTCATCAAGGTCTTCAACCGCGAGCAGCGCGCCGTGGCCGATTTCGATGTGGAGAACGCTAACCTCTATGATTCAGGCTGGCGGGCGCAGTTCTTCAGCGGCCTCATGCAGCCGATCATGAACTTCGTGGCGAACCTCGCCTATGTGGCGGTGGTTATCGTAGGCGCATTCCTGGCTATTGCCGGCACCATCAACCTGGGCGATATCCAGGCGTTCATGCAGTATGTGCGCAACTTCACGCAGCCCATCACGCAGCTTAGCCAGGTGTCGAACATGCTTCAGATGCTCTCGGCTGCAGCCGAGCGCGTGTTCGAGTTCTTGGCCGAGCCCGAGGAATCTGCCGATGCGTCCACGCCCGAGCTGCCCCGTTGCCGCGGAGAGGTCGCCTTCGACCACGTGCGCTTCGGGTATGTTCCCAACAAGACCATCATCCACGATTTCAGCTGCCATGTGGAGCCGGGTCAGACCGTTGCCATCGTAGGGCCCACGGGCGCGGGCAAGACCACGCTCATGAAGCTCCTCATGCGCTTCTACGACGTGAACGCCGGGTCCATCACCGTGGATGGTGTGGACCTGCGCGACTACGCGCGCGACGACCTGCGCGAGAACTTCGCCATGGTCCTGCAGGATACGTGGCTCTTCAAGGGGAGCATCAAGGAGAACATCCGCTATGGCAGGGCGTCTGCCACAGACGATGAGGTGCACGCTGCCGCGCGCGCCGCGCTCGCGGACCATTTCATCCGCACGCTTCCCGGTGGCTACGACTTCGAGCTCAACGAGGACGCCTCCAACGTGAGCCAGGGCCAGAAGCAGCTTCTCACCATCGCCCGCGCGTTCATTGCCGACCGCCCCATCCTCATTCTGGACGAGGCCACTTCCAACGTGGACACGCGCACCGAGGAGCGCATCCAGCGCGCCATGGACGCCCTCATGCAGGGCCGCACGAGCTTCGTGATCGCGCACCGCTTGAGCACCATCCGCAATGCCGACGTGATCTTGGTGCTGCGCGACGGCGACATCGTGGAATCTGGCACGCACGACGAGCTCCTTGCTAAGAACGGCTTCTATGCCGAGCTCTATAACTCCCAGTTCGAGGATGGCGAGCCCGAGGAATAGCGGGCGCAGATCATGAGACAACCAGGGCAGGGGACGCAACATTTCCTCTGTCCTGATTTTGCAAAAATACCTCTGTCCTGATTTTGCATGGCGTGCATTTTAAAAATACCTCTGTCCTGATTTTGCATGGCGTGCATTTTCAGCATGGGTTCCAAACTCGTAGTAAGATACAGGGGATTACTCGTGAAACCGATGCGCTGTGCATCAGATAAGGAGATTCCCGTGCCTGATACAGTGTCCGGAAGCCTGAGCGTTTCTAACGATGTCATTGCCGATATCGCCGGCTACGCTGCCATGTCTTGCTATGGCGTGGTTGGCATGGCCGAGCAGCTGCAGGGTGCCGAGAGCGTGCGCCTGCTTGCCGGTCAGCGCCTGCGCAAGGGCGTGCTTGTCTCCAACACCGAGGAGGGGCTCGCCGTCGATTTGCACGTGGTGCTCGAGAGCGGCGTGAACATGAAGTCCGTGTGCGAGAACCTTTCCAGCGCGGTCGCCTTCACGCTGCAGGAGATCGCAGAGATCGACCCCGCCAAGTTGAAGGTCGTCATCCATATCGACGCGCTCAAGAACCTCGGCTAGACGCCGGGCGGTACGTACCCTGGCTAGAACCAACGGAGATATCCCACATGATTGCGAAGACCATTCGAACCTGCTTTCCCATTGCGGCCGCCGCGGTCTCTGACAAGGCAGAGGACATCAACAAGCTCAACGTGTTCCCCGTGCCCGATGGCGATACCGGAACCAATATGTCGCTCACGCTCGCCTCGGTGGTGAAGGAGCTCAGCAGCCTTCCCGCCGATGCCGATATGGAGGCCATCGCCGGCGCCATCACCCACGGCTCGCTCATGGGCGCGCGTGGAAACTCTGGCGTCATCACCTCGCAGATCCTGCGCGGCGTTGCCGAGGGGCTCGTCGACGCGACGGACCCTGCGACGTCTGCCGATGTTGCCGCTGCGCTCCGCAACGCCGTGAAGGTCGCCTTCAAGGCGGTGCGCAAGCCGGTCGAGGGCACGATCCTGACCGTGCTGCGCGATATCTCCACCAAGGCCGATTCTTGCGCTAAGGCTCGCGAGTCGGTCGAGGACACGCTCGACGCCATCGTGGTCGAGGCGTATCAGTCCGTCGCGCGCACGCCCGACCTGCTCCCGGTGCTCAAGGAGAACGGCGTGGTGGACTCCGGCGCGTTCGGCTTCGCCATCTTCCTCGAGAACTTCGTTGCGGCCGCCCTCGGGCGCACGGCCGCCAAGACCGAGGACTTCGCCACCACCTTCGACGCCTCCGCCGATAGCGCCCGCGAGGGTGCGCTCGATCGCGTGAAGATCGAGGCGAACGACGACTGGGAGGGCTCGGAGTACCGGTACTGCAACGAGTTCCTCTTCAAGGCTGATGCCCCCTTCGACGAGGAGGAGTGCCTCCAGTTCCTCGCCTCCATGGGCGATTGCGAGCTTCTCGTGGGCGCTTATCCCGACTATAAGATCCACGTTCATTCCAATACCCCGAACCTTGTGCTCGAGCACATGCTGCAGCTCGGCCAGATCTACGAGGTCTTCATCCACAACATGGATATGGAGTCGCGCGAGCGCACCGCTAAGATTCACGAGGACCAGGATGCGGCGCCTGCAGAGCCTGCCAAGCCGCTCGGCTTCGTGGCGGTGGCGGCAGGTTCCGGCGAGGCCGAGATCCTTGAGTCGCTTGGCGTCGACGTGGTGGTCTCGGGCGGGCAGACCATGAACCCGAGCACGGCCGACCTTCTCGATGCCGTCTCGAAGGTCAACGCCGAGGCCGTGATCATCCTGCCCGACAACGGCAACATTCGCATGGCGGCCGAGGCCGCAGCAACCGCCTGCACCGACAAGCAGGTTGCGGTCGTTCCTACGAAGACCGTGCCGCAGGCATTCTCGGCGCTCTTCGCCGTGCTCCCGGATTCTTCGCTTGAAGATGCGGTCGAGGCTATGACCGAGGCCCTCGAGGATGTGCGCGATGGCGAGGTTACCTCGGCCGTGCGCGATAGCCAGGCGTCCGACGGCTCGCCCATCCACGCAGGCGATGTCATGGGCATCATCGGCGGGTCGGTCGATGTGGTCGGGTCTGACGTCAAGCAGGTTACGCTTGAGTGCATCAATCGCATGCAGGAGGATGAGGAGGGCGACTCGCTCACCATTCTCGCTGGCGCGGATCTCTCCGACGAGGATTTCGAGGATATCATCGCCGCCATCGAGGAGGCCCAGCCCGACCTCGAGATCGATTCGCACCGTGGAGAGCAGCCGCTCTATCCGGTGATTTTCTCGATCGAGTAGATCGTGGCCGCGCCTCAGCGTAGCTATGCCCTGTCGCCGGCGCACGCGCGCCTGCTTCGGGCTAGCGCGCTCGATGAGGATGTGTCGCGCCTAAAATATGTATCTGGAGCTCGCGAGGAGGCGCTCAGGCGTTTGGGGATCGAACGCGTGGGCGACCTCCTTCTCCATATCCCGCGTCGCTACCTCGATTTCTCACATGCCTATACCGTTGAAGATGCCCCGCTCGGCGAGGTTTCGACCATCGTCGCAACCGTCGATCGCGTGGTGGAGAAGCACCCGCGCCCGCGGCTCAGCGTGGTCGAGGTTTCGCTTATCGACGAAACGGGCGTGATCCAGGCGGCGTTCTTCAAGCAGCCATGGCTTGCGCGCGACATCAAGCCCGGCGATCGCCTCGCACTCATGGGCAAGGTCGAATTCGCCTACGGGTTCAAGCAGATGAGCTCACCTCATTTCGAGAAGCTCGACGAGCGCGCGCAGTCGGGCTCCATCATGCCGGTGCATCCGGTGGGGGAGGGCATTTCCGTTGCCTGGATGCGGAGGATTGTTTCGGGCGCCTTGGAGCGCACCGACGGCTTTGTCGATGTTCTGCCCGCTCGCATCCGCGCGCGCCGCCACCTCATGAGCATCTCCCGCGCGCTTCGCTCCATTCATTTTCCTACCTCATTTGATGAGCGTGACGAGGCTCGGCAGCGCCTAGCCTATGATGAGCTTCTCTTCTTGCAGCTCGCGCTTCGCCTTCGCAACGATGCCAACCTGCTCGATGTTCACCCCGTCGCGCATGTGCCCGGCGCGCATGTTGCTGCTTTGCGCGACGCGCTGCCGTTCTCCTTCACCGATGAGCAGGAACGCGCCGTGGGCGAGATACTTAACGACATGGCCGAAGGCGGCCGCGTCATGAACCGGCTTCTTCTGGGCGATGTGGGTACGGGCAAGACGGCCGTTGCGTGCATGGCGCTCGCCGCGGTCGCCGACTCTCATACCCAGGCATGCGTGATGGCCCCTACGAGCGTGCTCGCTCAGCAGTACGCGGTGAAGTGCGGCCCGCTGCTCGATCGGGCAGGGATCTCGTGGGCGCTGCTCACGGGTGCGACGCCGGCCGATGAGCGGGCGTCCATCGAGGAGCGCCTCGCTTCGGGCGAGCTCACGGTGCTTTTCGGTACCCACGCCGTGCTTTCTGAGGACGTCGTCTTCAAGCGGCTCACCCTCGTGGTCATCGACGAGCAGCACCGGTTTGGCGTGAACCAAAGGAATGCGTTGCGCGCCAAAGGTCCCGGCGCCGACCTGCTCGTTATGACCGCCACGCCCATTCCGCGCACCCTTGCGCTCTCGGTTTACGGTGACCTTGAGACGAGCGTTATTCGCACGCGGCCCGTTGCGGGAGCAGGGGTCCAGACGCGCGTGCTCACCGAATCGAACCGCGATATCGCTTATGGCGCCGTGCGCGAAGCGCTCGAGGCCGGGCAGCGCGCCTACATCATCTGTCCGCTCGTGGCAGAGAGCGACTCTGCCGACGAGCTCGACGACGTGCCGGGGTCGGCACCCTCGCTCGATGCGGATGATGGCAAGGCGGCGCCGAAGGTTCGGCTTCACAGCGTCGAGCGCGAGCTCGAGCGCGTGCGGAGAACGTTTCCCGCGGCGCGCGTCGAGGCGCTCCACGGACGCATGCCGAACCACGAGAAGGATGCGGTCATCGACGCGTTTCGTCGGGGCGATGTGCAGATACTCGTCTCTACCACGGTGGTCGAAGTGGGCGTCGACGTGCCCGAGGCGACCGTGATGGTCATCGAGGATGGCGAGCGCTTCGGCTTGGCAACACTTCACCAGCTGCGTGGTCGTGTGGGCCGCGGGCGCGATGCAGGGCGCTGCTTCATCATGACGCATGCGAAGAAGTCCGGCGCACGAAGCACCGCCCAGGAGCGCCTGGAGGCTTTAGAGCGCACTTCCGACGGCTTCGCACTCGCCGAACTCGATCTGCGCCTTCGCCATGAGGGCGAGATCTTGGGCCTCAGGCAACACGGCGGGGTGACGCTTCGGTTTGTTGACCTCGAGGCAGATGTCGAGATTATCCAAGCTGCCCACGATGACGCGCAAGAGATCTTGCGCTATGCTCATGACCTTGCGTCGACCGCCACGATGCCCTTGAGGATCGAGGTCGTCAGGCGCTATGGAGATGTATTCAAGGAGGTGAGCGGTGGATGAGGATCGTTGCCGGTGTGTGGCGAGGCCGTCGCATCGAGGAACCGCGGGGGCGCGAGGTAACGCGCCCGACGACCGATCGCGTGCGCGAGGCGTGCGCTTCGGTGCTCGATTCTGCCCTCGATGAGGGCATCGACGGCGCGCGCGTGCTCGACGCGTTCGCTGGGTCCGGTGCGCTGGGCATCGAGATGCTCTCACGCGGTGCGTTGCATGCCACGTTCTTCGATATCGACCGTCAGGCCGCCTTGCTTGTTCGCCGAAACCTCGAGGGGCTCAAAGCGGAGCGCTCTTCCTACCGTGTGGTGACGGGCGATGTGCTCGCCGCAGCATCGCGCGGGCGCGTGCCGGGCGGGCCCTTCGACGCGGTGCTCATAGACCCTCCCTATGCGCTCGGGCCCGAGCCGGCGGAGACGCTACTTGAAGCGCTTGCGGCGCACGACCTGCTCGCCTCGGGCGCCATCGCCCTGTTCGAGCACCGATCCGATCTTCCTGGGGCGCACCCGCAGGGTTTCGAGATTGTGCGAGAGAAGCGCTATGGCACCACCACGGTCGATGTCCTCCAGCTTGAAGAGGCGGTGCCTTGGTGAGACAAAATGAGACAAATTAACCCGGCACAACTGTCTCAGAGACAAAATGACCCGGCACAACTGTCTCACCCGTGCCTGTTCTGTACCTCCGTTCTCAAGGAGTCTCCATGCCCGATTCCATCACCCATGTGCTCGTTCCCGGCACGTTCGATCCCATCACCTATGGTCATGTTGACGTCGTGCGCCGCGCGCGCCGCATCTGCCCGCAGGTTACGGTGGCGGTTGCCGAGTCGCTCGGTAAGAACGGGGTGGGCACTACCTTCTCGCTCGATGAGCGCGTGAGCCTTGCGCGCGAGGCGCTCCTGTGCGAAGGGCTTGACGACGTTCAGGTTCTGCCCTTTACCGGCCTTCTCGTGGATCTTGCTCGCGAAGTGGGCGCCGGCGCCGTGGTCAAGGGCCTGCGCGCCATGACCGATTTCGAGTATGAGCTTCAGCAGGCAGACCTCAACTACCGTCTCGACGCGGACCTTGAGTCGATCTTTGTGATGAGCAGCCCGCAGTACGGCTATCTCTCGTCGTCGGTCGTGCGGCAGATCGCCTCGTTTGGTGGAGATGTGTCGGAATTCGTCACACCGAATGTTGACGCCGCGCTCAAAGAGCGCTTTAAAGAGCGATAATCGCGCTCTGTGGTACTATGTGAAAATGAATCGCAGTTTATTCGCAGCCTATGAAAGGAGACCGAATGCCGGGCGATAACTTTCCGGGGGAGAGAATCGAGAGCCTGGTCGATGAGCTTGAGGGCATCATCGAAGAGGCCAAGCCGCCGTTCGGCAAGAACGCGCAGTTCAAGGTGATTGAGACTGAGGTCTTCTTCAACATTCTTGACGAGATTCGCATGAGCTATCCCGAGGAGTGGCAGAAGTCGCGTCGCATCCTCAAGGAGCGCGACGAGCTCCTGGCATCTGCCGCAGCTCAAGCCGATTCCATCATCGCCGACGCTCAGCAGCAGGCGCTTACCATCGCCGGTGAGCAGGAGATCGTCCGCCTTGCACAGCAGCAGGCAGACGACATCCGCGACCGTGCCCAGCAGTACGAGCGCGAGACGCGCTATGCTGCCGAAGATTATGCGGAGCAGGTCTTCACGCATCTCGAGGAGAACCTCAAGAGCCTGACCTCCACCGTTGCTCGTTGCCGCCAGCAGCTCAACGAGGGCGCGAACGCCAGCAACCAGAACGGCGCTTGGTAATCATGGCGCTTTTCGATCCGGTGCTCATCGAGCTCGCAGACCACATCGAGAATCCCGGCGACAGCTATCCTGTTGCGGGCACCATTGACGCTCCCTCATATTCGGTGGGAGAGAAGGAGTTCGCGCTCGATGACGGTATCTCCTATGATGTCGTGCTCACGCATACGGGTGACGGCGTCCTCGTGACAGGGCTCGTGCGCGCTGGCGCCACGGGCGCGTGCGACCTTTGCCTTGAGCCCGCGCACATCGATATCGCAGGCGAGATTCAGGAGTATTACCTCTTCGAAGAGCCCGACGATCCGGATGCCTATGAGGATGGCTTCGAGGTCGTGAGCCCTGAGCGCGTCATCGATCTTTCGGGCCCTATCGCCGATGCCGTCGTCATGGACACGCCGTTCGTGGTGCTCTGCCGGCCCGATTGCAAGGGGCTGTGCCCCACGTGCGGAGCCAACCTCAACGAAGGGCCGTGCGGCTGCGCTGAGCGCGAGGCAGAAGAGCGTGCGATGAGCGACGATAACCCGTTTGCCGTGCTCAAAAACCTCAAGCTTGACGACTAATCCAAATAATCACTATACATCTGAGCAGCGAGTATGCTATTATCACTGCTTGCGCGTAAGCAGTGCCTTAAGGTGAAGTAATAAGGAAGGTCAACATGCCAGTACCTAAGCAAAAGCAGGGACGCATCCGTACGCATAACCGTCGTTCCGCCAATATGAAGATCGATGCCCCCTCTCGTTCCACCTGCCCCCGTTGCGGCGCCGTGAAGCTTCCGCATCACGTGTGCCCCAACTGCGGTTACTACAAGGATCGCGAGGTCATCGTTACCGAGTAACGATGGTGCATCGCAAGTATGTTGCTGCATGATATGGCCGGCCTTTGCGTCGGCCATTTCGCTATTGAGAGGATATGTCATGTCTAAGGTGTGCGTTGCGGTCGATGTCATGGGCGGGGACGAGGAGCCGCAGGTCGTGCTTGATGGTATCGATGCCGCGCTTGCGGCCGATGCTGAGCTAACCGTCTTTGCCGTGGGCCCCGAGGAGCTCGTGGTCCCCTTTGCCCAGAAGCGCGATCGCGTGGAGCCGCTTGTGGCGCCCGATACCATCGAGATGGGCGACGACCCCATCAAGGCGGTCATGAGCAAGCGCAAGTCGTCGATCGTTGTCGCGTGCCGCGCGGTCAAGAAGGGCACGGTTCAGGGTTTCTTCTCCGCTGGTGCCACCGGAGCGGTAACTGCCGCCGCGACCGCTTACGTCACGCCGTTCAAATATGAGGACGAGGGCGAGCAGCGCCCCATCCGTCCCTGCATCACCACCGCGCTGCCTAACCGCACGGGCGGCCTTACCGTTTTCTGCGACCTCGGCGCCAACCCCGATGTGGAGCCGGGCGACATGCTTCGCTTCGCACAGATGGGCGCTGCGTATGCCCGCGTGGTCTGCGATATCAAGAACCCGCGAATCGGTCTGCTCTCCAACGGAACCGAGGACTCCAAGGGCTCGCATTCCACCAAGGAGTGCTTCAAGCTCATGAAGGAGCGGCTCACCGGTTTCGCGGGGAACTGCGAGGGCTCAGACCTCGTGTCCGGTAACTTCGACGTCGTGGTCGCCGATGGTTTTGCCGGCAACGTGGCGCTCAAAGCTACCGAGGGCGCAGCGAAGCTCATCCTTCAGGAGCTCAAGAGCACCCTGCTTTCCTCCACCAAGGGCAAGATCGCGGGGCTTTTGGTTAAAAGCGAACTCAACGCAATCAAGGAGAGGCTTTCGGGCGACGCCAAGGGCGGGGCGATCCTTCTTGGCCTCAAGGGCGTGGTGCTTATCGGGCACGGTGCGACCTCCGTCGAGGCGGTGAAGAACGGCACCCTCGCCACTGCAGATGCCGTTCGGGCTGGCCTGATTCAGCACGTGATCGATTCGGTGGATTCTATCGTCAAGTAGCGCGAAAGCGTCACCGGGGGCGGTTATTGCGCGCGGGATCTCGGGCGGCAGTCCACGGCTATCTGGGGTAGAATCAGAACGCATAGAGAGGCCGGTGACCCCGGCATGGTGAGAGGAGATGCGAGCATGGATCGCACAGAGATCTTCAACAAGGTTGCCGATATCGCGAGCGATGTCCTCGGTATCGATATCGATCAGATCACCGAAGAGACCACCTTCGACGACCTCGACGCGGATTCGCTCGACCGTCTGCAGCTCGTGACGGCTTTTGAGGATGAGTTCGATATTGAGATGGACGAGGAGCGCCTGCTCGCCATCGCCTCCGTCGCGGATGCCATCGATGCCATCGAGGCAACGCAACAGGGGGCATAGGCCTTGCTCATCTCAGAAAAACTCGCGCTCGCAGAGCAGATCTGCGGGCACAAGTTCCACGACCGCGACCTGCTGCAGAGCGCGATTACGCACCCCTCCGCTGTAGAGGGGCAGCCGGTTACGGCCTCATACGAGCGTTTGGAGTTCTTGGGCGACTCCATCCTGGGCTCCATCGTTGCGCTCGCGCTCTACCAAGCCTACCCGCAGTTCGACGAGGGCAGGCTCACGCGCCTCAAGGTTTCGCTCGTTTCGGGCCAGATGCTCTCTGAGGTGGGGCAGGAACTCGGTATCGACCAGTGCATCATCTTCGGCGCTTCCGAGACGGGAACGGGCGCGCGCGGTCTGCACTCCGCGCTCGAGAACGTGTACGAGTCGCTCGTGGGCGCCCTCTTTCTCGATGGCGGGCGCGCCGCTGCCGAGGACTTCATCACCCGCACCCTCGAGCCGCATCTCGCCGCCGATCGCGCCGAGCGTCCGAGCAACCCTAAGTCCTACCTCCAGGAATGCGTGCAGAGCGACCATCATGAGCCGCCTGCCTACAAGCTCGTCGGTACCGGTGGAACGGCTCATGAGCCCATCTTCACCGCGGTGGTGCTCGTGGACGGCGCTCGCCAGGGCAAGGGGACCGGCCCTTCGAAGAAGAAGGCCGAGGCGGCCGCAGCGCTCGATGCGCTCGAGCGCATGGGCTACACCTCTGACGGCGGTATCGTCTCGCCGCGGAACGGATAGGGGAGCGCCATGTACCTGAAGTCGCTCACCTTGAAGGGCTTTAAGTCGTTTGCCGACCGCGCGCACATGGTCTTCGAGCCCGGCCTCACGGTCATCGTCGGTCCCAATGGATCGGGTAAATCGAATATCTCCGACGCCATCCTCTGGGTTTTGGGCGAGCAGAGCGCGAAGCAGCTGCGCGGCCAGGCCATGGAGGATGTCATCTTCTCGGGTTCCTCGGCGCGCAAACCCGTGGGCGTGGCCGAGGTTTCGCTCGTGCTCGACAATTCCGACCACGTGCTTCCCGTCGATTTCAACGAGGTTGCCATCACGCGGCGTATGTACCGTTCGGGCGAGAGCGAGTACCTCATCAACCAGAGCCCGTGCCGCCTCATGGATATCCAAGACATCCTGCACGATTCTGGCTTGGGCAAGGATACCCATTCCATCATCAGCCAGGGAAAGCTCGACTCCATCCTTCAGAGCCGCCCGGAGGAGCGCCGCGCGCTCATCGAGGAGGCCGCAGGCATCTCCAAGCACAAGCGCCGCAAGGAGCGCGCCGCGCGCAAGATCAAGAGCATGGATGAGCATCTCACCCGTGCCCGCGACATCAGCCGCGAGATCACGCGCCAGCTACGCCCACTTGAGCGCCAGGTGGACCGCGCCCGCAAACATCGCGACCTTACCGAGCGAGCGAACGAGCTCACGCGGATACTGGCCGTGGACGAGCTCCGTCGCCTGCAGAAAACCTGGGGGGAGTGCGAGCATCGCGCCAAGGAGGCCGCGGCCGCGCTTGAGCTCGCGCAGTATCGCTTGGGCGAAAAGGAGCGCGAGCTCGAAAAGCTTCAGGTCATGCTCGAGGAAAAAGGTCTCTTCGTGGGCGACCTTGGGGAGCAGCGCCGCCGCATGCAGGATGTGATCGGTCGGCTCAACTCGGATATGCGCCTTCTCGAGGAAAAGGGCCACAACATGGTGACGCGCCTCTCCGAGATGCGGGGCACGCTTTCCGGGTCGGAGCACCAGCGCCGGCGCTTGGCGAGCGAGCTCGCCGAGGCGCGTGAGAAGCTCGAAGAAGTGGGCGCCGCGCTCGCGGTGGCGGAAGACGACGTCGCCCGCCTTGAGCCGGCGGCGCAGGAATCGCGCACACGCCGCGAGGAGCTCGACCGCCGCATCGGCGCGCTCACGCGCGAGCAGCGCGAATCTCAGCGCAAAGCCGATGACGCCACGCTCGAGCTTGCAAAAGTTCGGGAATCGCTCTCCAATGCCGAGCTCGAGGACTCGATGTTCGCCTCGCGCCTTGAGCAGATCGACGATGAGGCCGATAACGTTCGCGCCGCGCTCGAGGCCCGCCGTGTCCGTGCCGAGGAAGTCGATGCCGAGCTTGCGGATGCGACGGCAGCATTGGAAGAGGCCAAGGACGCCATCGAAGCCTCTCAGGACACCTTGGCGGAGCTCCGTAAACGAGAATCCGATGCGCGCGACCGCCTGAATGAGGTTCGCTCTGAGCTCGCGAGCCTCAAGAAGCTCGATGAACGCTTTGCGGATGCGTCGCCTCTGGCCGCCCGCATCGCGCATGAACATGCTGGAGCGGTTTCTGCGCGCCTTGGCGATCTTATCGAGGCCCCAAGGGCGCTGGAGCCCCTGGTCGAGCAGCTGCTTTCCGGCGACCTGGAAGCGCTCGTCATGGATTCTGCCGAGGGCTTGGGTGAGGTTGGCGCCTCGATGCAGGGAGGGGTTGCCTCTTCGGGGGAGGCCACCTTGATCGCGCGCGATATCAATGTGCCCGAGCCCGCGGCTGGGGCTGCGGGAAAACGCTTGGTCGAGCAGCTCTCCGTGGTCGATGGCTACGCTGCTCCCGTTGCGGCTTTGCTCGGCCACGTGTATCTCGTCGATTCGCTTGAAGAAGCCCTCGCAGCGCCCGCGGTACCGGGTGTGCTCTATGTGACGCCCGATGGGGCCCGTGTGCGCGACGGCGGCATCGTTCGTCTTGGCAGCGCTGCGGATCACGAGGCCGGCGCTCTTGAGCGCAAGCGGCGCATTCGTGAGCTCGAGGACCTTGAACCCGACCTCTCCACCGTCTTTGACGAGGCTGGACAGAGCGTGAGCGAGGCGCAGGCGGCGCTTGACGTGGCGCGTGCAGAGGAGCGCGACGCTTCGAGTGAAATAGCGCGCCTTCAGGGTGAGCAGCGCTCTGCGCGCGAGGAAATCGGGCGGCTCGAGCAGACGCTCGCCAACGCGGAGGCCGAGCATGCAAAACTGGCTGCTCGCCGCGAGCAAGCCGCCCAGCAGGCTCGTGAGGCTGCACCGCGCGCCCAGGAGCTTGAACGCACGCGTGACGAAGAGCGTGCGCACGCCGGCGAGCTTGCCGACGAGATCGCCGAGGCGAATGACGAGCTCGATCGTCTTCGTCGTGCCGATAGCGATGCTGCCGGCGAACTTGCCGATGCGCGGGTCCGTAGGGCGCAGGCGCTCGAGCGCAAACGCTCGCTTACCAGCCGTGTCCCGGAGCTGGAGCGTCGCCTTGAGGGGCTTGACCGCCGCATTCGTGCGACGACGCAGTCCGCGCGGTCACTCGAAGTGCTCCGCCTGCGCGTCGATCCGCTACATGACCGCTACACCGCCCTTCTTGAGCGCGCTATGGAATGGGCCGCTCGCCTGCGTGACCAGGCTTCTCTCGAGGAGGCTGATTCCGCCTCGCTCAAGAAGACCATTGAGGACGCCAAGGAACAGGTCGCTGCGGCCAAGCAGGAGGTGGATGCGGCGGTTGCCGCGCAGAACGAGATCAACGTCGAGCGCGGAAAGCTCGAGGTCCAGGTGGAGAGCGCGGTCTCCGCTATCACCGCCGACGGCACTACCGTGCTCGAGGAAGCGCTCACCCTTCCCGAGCCCGAGGACCGCGAGGCGGCGGAGCGCGAGCTCGCAGGCCTCGTTCGGCAGATCAATAACCTCGGCCCGGTGAACCAGGTGGCTATGGAGGAGTACGAGCGCCTGCGCACGCGTGCGGACTATATCGCGGAGCAGCTCGCCGACCTCGAGAGCGCTCGCCGAGCCCTCACCAAGATCACCGCGGCGATCGACCGTAAGATGCGCTCTGCCTTCCTCACCACCTTCAGCAAGGTGGATGAGAACTTCCAAGAGATCTTCGGCATGCTTTTCCCGGGCGGGCAGGCGCACCTTGAGATGACCGATCCCGAGCATCCTGCCGAGACGGGTATAGAGGTCATCGCGCAGCCGCGCGGCAAGCGCATCACCAAGATGACGCTCATGAGCGGTGGTGAGAAGAGTCTCACGGCCCTTGCGCTGCTTTTCGCCGTATACAAGACGCGCACGGTGCCGTTCTACGTGCTGGATGAGGTCGAGGCGGCGCTCGACGACTCCAATCTCTCGAAGCTCCTCGACGCCATCGATGTGCTTCGAAAATCTACCCAGCTTCTGGTCGTCTCGCATCAGAGGCGCACCATGGAAGATGCGGACGTGCTGTACGGCGTCTCTATGCAGGCCGATGGCGTGAGCCGTGTCGTGAGTCAAAAGCTTGATCGGGCAACCGGAAAGGTCGTGAACGCATAATGGGTCTGTTTGACGCCCTCTCGCGCGGGCTTGAGCGCAGCCGCGAGGCTTTAAATGAGCTCTTCTACTTCGGCGGCGAGGTCGATGAAGGCTTCTGGGTAGAGCTTGAGGACACCCTCGTCATGGGCGACATGGGTGCCGAGATTTCCATGCAGGTGACCGACGACCTGCGCGATCTTGCGGCGCGCAAGAACCTCAAGACCGCCCAGCAGCTGCGCGGTGCGCTTGCTGACCGCTTGGCCGAGGTGTTTGTGGAGCCCGAGCACGATTTCTTCTTCGATACGCCGTCGTGCGTGCTCTTCGTGGGCATCAACGGCGCGGGCAAGACAACCACGGTGGGCAAGATCGCCTCCGCCGCGCACGGGGCGGGCAAGCGCGTGGTCATCGGTTCGGCCGATACGTTCCGCGCTGCGGCTATCGAGCAGCTCGATGTGTGGGGAGAGCGCGCCGGCGTGCCCGTAGTCAAGCGCGACCGCGGCTCGGACCCCGCGAGCGTTTGCTACGACGTGCTCGACGAGGCCGACGCGCAGGGAGCTGACCTCGTGCTTATCGATACCGCTGGTCGCCTGCACACTTCGGCTGACCTCATGCGCGAGCTTGCGAAGGTCGTGAACGTGACCCGCAAGCGCGCCGAGAAGTGCAAGGCGGGGCCCATGCCGGTGCACGTAGTTCTTGTTCTCGACGCTGGAACCGGCCAGAACGGTCTCAACCAGGCGCTCGAGTTCAACGAGGCCCTGGGGCTCGATGGCGTCATCATGACCAAGCTCGATGGCACCGCCAAGGGCGGCATAGCGCTCGCCGTGGCCTCCAAGCTCAAGCTTCCCATTCTCCGTGTGGGCGTAGGCGAGCGCATCGAGGACCTTCAGGACTTCGACGCACACGATTTCTGCCGCGCGCTCGTGGGGGAGTAGGGACGCGTGCTATTCTCTGTTCGATCCGATTTCTTAAGCGCTGGGTGCGCATTTCTCGCGCGCACCCAGCGCTAGGATTGCGTGCACTTACTTGGCAGTACTTGCGAGCCAGTCCCACATATCCAGTCCGTCTTCATCGGTGCACTGATCGTTGAAGAAGTAGATCCATGCCTCGTGTCCTTGTTCAAAGGTATACCCAGCGAATTCTCCATCGAGAATCGTTGCGTCGTCGTAGACCGAGACGTGCAGGTCTGACGCTCCGACTGAATAAAGCCGCTCGATTGTCGGGTCCTCGTAGACGGTTGGGTCGACCACGATGTCCGCGTGCGTATAGACGAACCACATCGGGAGATCCTTGATCGATTCAATCATTTCGTCAGAGATTCCAGAATCCCTGTATGCCTCACTGATGGGGAAGGCGGCAGCGAAATAGTCTGGGCGCTCGAAAACGAGGTCGAGCGTGAGGTAACCACCGTTCGAGCAACCGCCTACTAGGATGCGGCCAGGGTCGATATCGGGATGCTCCTCCACATAGGTATCAATGAGTTCCAGGACTGCAGGCTTCCAGATCGAGTCGGTGCCGGGATTATCGAGTACGTCAGCGTCGCCCATCCCTTCATATTGGAGCCAGAAGCCATTGCATTGCGGAATGAGGATGTATGCGCCGCCCATGCTTTCCTGGAAGTCATTTTGAACGAGCGATGTGCACTTGGTGTCATAGACTGCCATCCTCACATCGGTGCCACCGCCGCCTGCGCCGTGGAGCCAAATGACGAGCGGGTGCTTTAGATCATCCGCTTCGGGTTCGAAGGAAGCGTAGGTGAGCGCTGTTCCGTCGCTTGCTTCGAAGGACTCAGACGTGAAAAGATCCATGACCGGGCAGTACATTGAATCGATGAGCCCTTCGGTCGAGACTTCAAGCGTCTCTACCGGTGTGCCATCAGCAAACGCGAGGGCGGCGTCATCGCTGAGCGCAATGTTAAGCTCATAGGGATCGCTCCAGAAATTCATGCTCTTCGAGTCGAGCCAAATCTGACAGTTGCCATCCGAAGGTCCGACTGTCATATCCAGAGTGACATAGCGGGAACCCTCCTCGACCTTATTGCCCTTTTCATCGCTGGGGTAGGCATCGGAAACCGTTCGATCGTGTTCCACGATGCCGACGCCATCTGCAGCATCGGGATCATCGACATAATCCTGTCGGCGATCAGAGACGGTAAATGCAGCAGCGCTTATCGTCTCAGGGTCGATTTCGTTACCAAAATCGATCACGGTTTTCGTGACGTTTGGACCCCAATCAAAACCTTCGACGACGATTAATTGGGTTGCGGCCACGTTGCTCGAGGGAGTCTCCTGCGAACCTGTCGCGGTGCCAGACGAACAACCGGCGAAAGCCAAGGTCATGCCAGCCGCTCCTGTTGCGATAAACGACCTGCGTGAGATTGAGGGCATGTGTGCCTCCTTGAGTCTGAAGACCTCCTTGATTATTAATCGTATGCATACGTTGTCTTGAATCTTAATACCAGTCCTTTCTATATGTCTTGTCATATTTTTAATACCGGTGAACGGATGATTAAACATGGCAAGCGGTAATGCTGGCATGAGATATAACGAGATGTGTGTTCCGAAAGATTGTGAGGGCTTGCCCGCCTCACCAAAATGTGGATCAGGAACGGTTCCATCGTCACCCCCTGCGGTACAATTAAGCCGTTTGAGTACCCGCCACGAGTACGGATTTCTGCGCAGGGCTGCATGCCTGCACAGCTCATCGCGAGTTCCGCAGCCGCGGAGCGGCGAGGACTGTCTGGGTAGTGAGGTGTCCAGACATGCAGCCCACTCGGAGCGTCGAGAGCCGATAGGAGCCCCCATGTTCAACAACCTCTCCGACCGCCTGAACGACACCTTCGACCGCCTACGCGGCAAGGGCAAGCTCACCGAGGCCGACATCACGAGCGCGATGCGCGACATCCGCATGGCGCTCCTCGAGGCCGACGTCAACTTCAAGGTCGTCAAGGACTTCGTTGCCAAGACCAAGGAGCGCTGCCTCACGGCCGAGGTCATGGATTCGCTCACCCCGGCGCAGAACGTTGTGAAGATCGTGCTCGATGAGCTCGTCGAGCTCCTTGGGTCCACCGAGAGCAAGCTCGTGCTCTCGAGCCGTATCCCCAACGTCATCATGCTTGTGGGCCTGCAGGGCTCCGGTAAGACGACTGCTGCCGTGAAGCTCGCCTACTTGCTCAAGAAGCAGGGTAAGAGCCCGCTGCTCGCCGCGTGCGACGTCTACCGCCCCGCAGCCGCCGACCAGCTCGCCACGCTCGGCGGCGAGATTGGCGTGCCGGTGTTCCGCGGCGACGGCGCCCATCCCATCGAGATCGCCCAGGGCGCCATCCGCGAGGCCGTCGATAAGATGCGCGACGTGGTGATCGTCGACACCGCCGGCCGCCTGCAGATTGACGAGCAGATGATGCAGGAGGCCGTCGACATCAAGAAGGCCGTGAAGCCCGACCAGGTGCTCATGGTCGTGGATGCCATGACCGGCCAGGATATCGTGAACGTCGTCCAGACCTTCGCCGAGCGCACGGACTTCGACGGCGTGATCATCTCCAAGCTCGATGGCGACGCCCGCGGCGGCGGCGCCCTCTCCGTGCGCGCGGTAACCGGCAAGCCGATCAAGTTCGTCTCGATGGGCGAGAAGCCCGATTCTCTCGAGGTCTTCAGCCCCGACCGCATGGCCAAGCGAATCCTTGGCATGGGCGACGTCGTTGGCATTATCGAAAAGGCCCAGGAGGCCGCCAATGCCGAGCAGCTCGAGGCTGCCGAGCGTATGCTGCGCGATGGCTTCACCATGAACGACATGCTCGAGCAGATGCGCATGCTCAAGAAGATGGGTGGCATGAAGTCCATTCTCGGCATGCTTCCGGGCGGCCAGCGCATGCTCAACCAAATGGGCGGCAACATCGATGATTCGGTCTTCGACAAGATCGAGGCCATGATCCAGTCGATGACGAAGCAGGAGCGCGTGAAGCCCTCGATCATCAACGGGCAGCGTCGCGCGCGCATCGCCCGCGGTTCCGGCACCACGCCCGCCGACGTGAACAACCTCATGAGGCAGTGGGGCGAGATGAACAAGATGATGGGTAAGATGCGCACGATGGCCCAGCAGGCTCAGGGCGGTAAGAAGGGGAAGAAGGGCAAGCGCGGCAAGAAGATGCGCATGCCCGGCATTCCTGGAATGGGCAACATGGGTGCGCTCGGCGGCATGGGCGGCAACCCGTTTGCGGGCATGGGCGGCAGCTCCGGCAATGCCGACATGGATATGCTTCGCGCTATGGAGCAGCAGATGAAGGGCAAGAAGTTCTAAGCGATTCAGGTGGTTCGCATCTTCTTGTATCCTTATTCAGTGGAAGGCCCGGCAATCCGGGCCTTTTACGTTGCGGACTATGCCCAGAGAGGCTTTGTGCGGCCCCTTTTCTGGAGAAAGTGCTGATTACCTCTCCGTGGCGCAACCCGGTTTCAACTTTTGGGCACTTGAACGGGCGAACGCCGAGTAGAGCCGCATCTGCATAAAAGATATCAGCATCCTGACCTGCGGTTTTAATTATATTGCCCGCCTGGCTACTTACGCGCAGTGGCTTGGAGTGCCCAAAAGTTGCAATCGCAGATGAAGTGAGTGTCTCAAGGGCCCTCTTATGCTTCGTTTCCTGAGGGAGAATGCCCAATAGCGGGGCCATCAACCCTGATTTCAATGCGCGAGAGGAATTCCGTTGGATCTGCGGTATCTCGATTGTCTATCTCGTAGAACTCATACGGCGGGCCCGCAATCTCAAGACGGTGCAGAGCGGCATAGGACAAGAGCTGCTCGTAGATTGCGCCGTTCTGCTCATAGGGGCCTCGGTAACGCATAACGAGGTAGGTGCCACCTTCCAGCATGAAGTCGCACGGCGCGTCCTCGTCGTCCTCAAGACCCTCGAGAACGAAAAACACCGAATGATAGACATTCGCTCTGCCTGCATCGAGGTCTTCGACAGAAAGCGCGCCCCCTATCTCGAGCATGCCTAGGTGGGGGAGTATGTGTTCGTACTGTCGGTGCAGGCGCTGGATAAGAAGGTCCATCTCGGCATCTCGTTCGATGCGCTCGGAGAGCTCGACGCAGCGCCGATTCGCCCGGCTTACCATTTCAATCGTATCGACCGGCCGGTTTTGGGCATCATCGAGCTCATGGGCATGTTCCTGAACGGTCTTCAGGTCGTTTTGAAGCTGCGCGATGCGTTCCTCGAGCATGCAACGCTCGCGATCGAGCAGTTCGCGGGTAGATGCGACCGTCTGCCGATCAAGGTAGTCCTTGATCTGTTTCATGGGAAGGTCGAGCCTGCGCAGATCCTTGATGAGCGAGAGCTTGTACATGTCGTCGAGGTCGTAGAGCCGGTACCCGTTTGAACCGCGCTGGGGAGAAACGACGCCGAGGCGTTCGTAATACCGTAAAGAATCGATGCCTATCCCGAACAGGCGGGAGATTTCGCTGATGGTGTAGTTTCGCTTTGTATGTTCAGGCTTCTGATGTGCAGATTCCATGGTTGCATCCCATCGATTGCTTGACCCTGGTACGTTACCAGAGTTTATCGTTACGGGCGAATTAAAGGAACGTACGGTAAAGGGATTTCGATACTATGCGTCTTGAAGCATCCGCCATCAAACGACAACTGCGCTCGCTCGCTTCGTGGTCTACGGTTCGGCGCATTGCCACGATTGCGCTTGGATGTGGCATCCTCACCTTCGGTATGCACAACGTTCACCAGGTCGTTGGCATTACCGAGGGCGGTGTCCTCGGTGGCATCTTGCTGCTCAACCATTGGTTTGGCATCGATGCTTCGATTGCCTCTCCCATCCTTGATGCCTTGTGCTACACGGTTGGCCTCTTCGTTTTGGGCGCGGGGTTCCTCGGCTGGTCCGCCGTGTCGAGCGTGCTCCTTGCGCTGTTCTATGCGCTTTGGGAGCGCCTGCCGCACCTTTTCCCGGATCTTTCGGCGTATCCGCTGCTTGCTGCTATTGCTGGGGGCATCTTCGTGGGCGTGGGAGCTGGGCTCGTCGTGCGCTGCAATGCTTCTGCGGGGGGAGACGACGCGTTGGCGCTGTCAATCCACAAGGTGCTCGGTCTCAGGCTCGCTCGCTGCTATCTGTTCACCGACCTTACGGTGCTCACCCTGTCGCTCTCCTATATTCCACTGTCTAAGATTGCGTTCTCGCTCGTTACCGTGCTCATCTCTTCTCCGCTGATCGATTTCGTGCAGAACATAGGTGCATCTCCGGCCGAGGGCACGCAGAGCGTCGCGGCCCCTGCTCATGAAGCTTGCCCGGAGGCATCGTCGGAGCTTTCGTGAACGTTTTCGGGGGCGTCGGTCCTCGCGTACAATGAAGATGCATCCAAGTGGCTGCGCCCGGTTCGGAGGCACCGAGCCGGGCGCGCCGTTTTGCTTACGGGGCTTAGCCGCCGGAAAGGGAGACGCATATGAGCAAGGCAGACCAGCTGTTCGTGAAGATGTGCATGGATATCTTGGATCACGGCACCACAACGGAGGGACAGAAGGTTCGCCCTCGTTGGGAGGACGGCACGCCCGCCTATACCATCAAGAACTTCGGCGTGACGGCCCGTTACGACCTTCGTGAGGAGTTCCCGGCGCTCACGCTCAGGCGTACGGCGCTGAAGAGCGCCATGGATGAGATTCTTTGGATCTATCAGCGCAAATCGAATAACATTCATGACCTCAATAGCCATATCTGGGATGAGTGGGCCGATGAGTCGGGCTCGATCGGCAAGGCATACGGCTATCAGATCGCGCAGAAGTCGCACTATCCGGAGGGCGATTTCGATCAGATGGACCGTGTGCTCTACGACCTTACGCACACACCGTATTCGCGCCGTATCATGACGAACATGTATACCTTCGCCGACCTTTCCGAGATGCATCTGTATCCCTGTGCCTATAGCGTGACCTATAACGTTACGCATGCCGCGGGCGACGAGAAGCCAACGCTTAACATGGTGCTCATGCAGCGTAGTCAGGACATTCTTGCAGCGAACAACTGGAACGTATGTCAGTACGCGATCTTGCTCATGATGGTCGCGCAGTCGGTAGGTATGGTTGCAGGCGAGCTCTTGCACGTGATCGTGGATGCGCATATCTACGACCGTCATGTTGACATCGTGCGCGAGCTCATTGCGCGGCCGCAGTACCCCGCGCCGACGGTTCGGCTGAACCCTGAGGTCACAAATTTCTACGACTTCACGACCGACGACCTTATCGTCGAGAACTACCAGCACGGCCCGCAGGTCAAGAACATCCCCATCGCGGTGTAGCTATCTTCCGGGGAGCGCCTCCCGCCGGCTTTTCGTCCCGTGCTCAGACAGTCTTCGGCTGCGCTTCGCTTGCCTGTGGAACTGCGCCGGGACGATAAGCCGGCGGGAGGCGCTCCAAGACGGTTATCTTGCCTTCCAGTAAAGGATGCTGCCAGTTTAATAAACCCATGCGATACTTTTTGGTGGCAAGGTGCATCAACAAAGCTGTCTGTGCGCTCTTTTACTGTTGCGGACCGAAGCGTTCCGCGCAGTGATGAACGGGTTTTGATCGCCCGCCCCATTGTCCCGCGCGCAGTTCCGCAGGCAAGCGAAGCGCAGCCGAGGACTGTCTGAGCACGGGACAATGGGGCGGGCGATACCAACGAGGAGGTATCTCATGAGCAGAACGCTTTCCGCTATCGTGGCGGTGTGCGATGACTGGGGCATTGGTCGCGATGGAGACATGCTTGTGACCAATCGTGCCGATATGCGGCATTTCGTGCGGTGTACCAAGGGACACACCGTCATTCTGGGACGCAAGACTCTCGAGAGCTTTCCGGGAGGGCGTCCGCTCAAGGACCGTCGCAACATCGTTCTCACACGCGACGCGTCCTTTACTTGCGCCGGTGCCGAGATCGCCCATTCCGTGGACGAGGCGTTATCGCTCCTCGGTGAGGATGAGGATGCATGGGTTATCGGCGGGGCAGAGATATATCGCCAGCTCCTCCCGCATTGCACGCGCGCTGTGGTTACGAAGAACCATTGCACGCGCGCCGCGGACACGTTTTTCCCAAATCTCGACGGCGAAAAGTCCTGGCGGCCTGTTGAGACCGATGGCGGCTACGTCATCCAGCCAGGCGAGGGCGATGAGGGGGTTGCGTTCGAGTTCGTGACGTACGAGCGCGTGGAACCCAGCGACGCCGACAAGGGCACGGGATATTCCTGGTTCGATGTTGCGGTCGACGTTGTTTCGACTGCGCTTGACCACGTGGTGGGGTAGCGATGGCTGCCTACGAGATCATACGTATTACCTCGCTCGACGACCCTCGTCTCGATGCGTACACCAAGCTTACGGAACGCGAGCTGAGGAGCGTCCTCGAGCCCGAAAAGGGCATCTTCATCGCAGAAAGCATGAAGGTTATCGAGCGCGCTCTTGCGGCCGGTATGCAGCCTGTGAGCTTCCTTTTGGGTGAGCGCTGGCTCGATGCGGTTCAGCCGTTGCTCGATGGCCTGGAGCGGCGGCTGGCCTCGGGGCCAGGTGAGGGGAGCGCAGAGCAGGCTGGCGGAGAGTATCCCATTCCCGTCTTCGTTGGACCCATGGATCTCCTCGAGCAACTCACGGGCTTTAGCGTGACGCGCGGGGCGCTTTGCGCCTGCCGCCGTCCCAAGCTGCCCGACCCGCGCGAGCTACTGAGAGATGCGCATCGCGTCTGCGTGCTCGAGGGAATTGTCGACCATACGAACGTGGGCGCTATCTTTCGGAGCGCAGCCGCCCTTAACGTGGACGCGCTGCTCGTAAGCCCAACATGCTGCGATCCGCTCTACCGCAGGGCCGTTCGCGTATCGATGGGCACCGTTTTCCAGGTTCCGTGGACGCGCATCGGATCGGATGCACGCCATTGGCCCGCCGACGGCATCTCTACGCTTCACAAGGCGGGTTTTACCTGCGCTGCGATGGCCCTGACCGACGATTCGGTTTCGCTTGACGATCCCGCTCTCGCCGAAATCGACCGCCTTGCGCTCTTTATGGGAACCGAGGGCGCCGGGCTTGGCCGCCGAACCATCTCGGGCTGTGACATGGCCGTGCGCATCCCCATGGCTCATGGTGTGGATTCGCTCAACGTGGCCGCGGCTTCGGCAGTTGCGTTCTGGCAGCTCTGCCCGCATGCGTCTAACAGCTACCATTACCAGCGCGGCATCTACGGCTGAGCTTGTCCGTCGCACTCAGGTGCGGTTTTGTGAGCGCATCACGGGCAGCCCGCTAAGGCTCGAGCTATTTCGCCGACCATCAAACCCGTCCGTTTAGGGGCCCTCTGCAGGGGGTATCATGCACAGCATATGCCCCAAAGAAACGGAGTAGCCCTATGGAGATGGACGACCATAAGCGTAGACGGAATATGATCCTCTACGTGCTTATAGCCCTCGTCGTGTACCTTGTGCTCAACACCCTGTTGTTCCCTAACATGGCGCAGCAGGTTCAGATCAACGATGTGAGCTATAGCCAATTCATCGATGACCTCGAGGAGAAGAAGGTCGAATCGGTCCAATACACCGATGGCGATTATTCGGCGCTCTACACGCTCAAGGGCGGCGAGGACAACGTTGCCTATCAGTGTACCGTCATGCCGAACGACTCGGGCCTCACCGACCGTATCGTTGACGCTGGTGCAACGCTTGAAGTCATCATTCCCAATAACGATGCGAGCATCTGGACCTACTACCTTATGACGCTCGTGCTGCCGTTGCTCATCTTTGCCTTCATTGGCTGGTGGCTTAACCGTCGCATGAAGAAGGCCATGGGCGACGACGGCCCGTCGATGAACTTCGGTTCCGGTGGCTTCGGCGGCGGCATGGGCGGCGGCCTCGGCAAGAGCGGCGCGCGCATCGTGGCTTCGAAGGACGTGGGCGTCACGTTCAAGGACGTCGCGGGCCAGGAGGAGGCCAAGGAGTCGCTCAAGGAGGTCGTCGACTTCCTTGAGAACCCCAAGCGCTACGAGGACATCGGTGCGCGCCTGCCGCGCGGCGCCCTGCTCGTAGGCCCTCCAGGTACCGGTAAGACGCTCCTCGCCAAGGCGGTCGCCGGCGAGGCGGGCGTTCCGTTCTTCAGCATCTCGGGCTCCGAGTTCGTCGAGATGTTCGTCGGTCGCGGCGCTGCCAAGGTACGCGACCTCTTCAAGCAGGCGAACGAGAAGGCGCCCTGCATCGTCTTCATCGACGAGATCGATGCCGTTGGCAAGCGGCGCGACCAGGGCCTCTCGACCAACGACGAGCGCGAGCAAACCTTGAACCAGCTCCTCTCCGAGATGGACGGCTTCGACAACCACAAGGGCATCGTCGTGCTTGCGGCAACGAACCGCCCCGACTCGCTCGATCCGGCGCTTCTGCGCCCCGGCCGCTTTGACCGCCGCATCCCCGTCGAGCTTCCTGATCTGGCCGGCCGCAAGTCCATTCTCGAGCTCCATGCCAAGGATGTGAAGGTCCAGCCGCCGATCGACCTCTCGGCCATCGCGCGCGCCACGCCCGGTGCTTCGGGCGCAGACCTCGCCAACATCATCAACGAGGGCGCGCTCCGCGCCGTGCGCCAGGGGCGCAACCGCGCCACGCAGGAGGACTTCGAGGAATCGGTCGAGGTTGTCATCGCGGGCCAGCAGCGCAAGTCCACCGTGCTTTCAGACCACGAGAAGCAGGTCGTCTCGTACCACGAGATCGGTCACGCTATCGTTGCGGCCAACATGAAGGAGGGCGCGCCGGTCACCAAGATCACCATCGTGCCGCGCACGTCGGGCGCGCTCGGCTACACCATGCAGGTGGAGGAAGACGAGAAGTTCCTCACTACGCGCCAGGAGGCGCTCGACAAGCTTGCCGTGTATTGCGGTGGTCGCGCGGCCGAGGAGCTCATCTTTGGCGAGATGACCACCGGTGCCGCCAACGACATCGAACAGGCCACGAAGCTCGCGCGCAACATGATCACGCGCTTCGGTATGTCTGAGGAATTCGGCATGATGGCGCTTGGCACCGTCCAGAACGCGTATCTCAACCAGGACACCTCGCTCACCTGCGCGCCGGGCACCGCCGAGCGTGTGGACGAGGACGTGCGCAAGCTCATCGAGGAGGCGCATACGCGTGCCATGCAGATCTTGAAGGAGAATAAGTTCAAGCTGCACGAGCTCGCTCGCTACCTCTATAAGAAGGAGACCATCACGGGCGACGAGTTCATGACGCTCCTGAAGCGCGAGAATCCGCTCATGCCGCCGAAACCCACGGCGTAAACGTTCATCGCATCGCGACTTTGTAACGGCCCGCACCGGATTGTTCTGGTGCGGGCTGTTGCATGTCGAGGCATCATGCCATGCGCTTTCGTGAGGCATGCCCTCGCACCCTGTGCCGAGAAATTGTCGTAGGTATTGTCGAAAAACAAGACGTGAAAGCTACAAATATTGCGACAATTTATGAAGCCGTACCATGCGGTAACAAGCCCATGCCCTCATACGTGTATAGGGTAGGGAGGTGATTGATGTGCGGGAATCAAATAACGAGCTCCGAAGCGAGGAGTTCATGGACGAGGCAATTGCAGCACATCAAGGAGCCGTGTACCGGCTGGCGCTGAGCCAAACGCGGAGCACGGCGGATGCGCAGGATGTTATGCAGGATGTGTTCATCAAGCTTATGCGCTCGCAGGTGCCGTTTCGCGATAGCGATCATCTGCGCGCCTGGCTACTTCGCGTAACCATCAACCAGTGCCGCGATCTTGCAAGGCAGGCGTGGCATCGACGTGTCGAGGTCGTGGAAGAGCCCGATTTGGGCTCGCCTGTTACGCAAGACGAAGCGGTTGAATTGCTGATGGAGCACCCTGTATGGCGCGCAATGGATGCGCTCAAGGAATCGGATCGCTCTGCGCTGCATCTTCGATACGTCGAGGAGCTTTCAATCCCAGAGATTGCCGAGGCGCTTTCGTGCACGCAGGTTGCGGTGCGCGTGCGGTTACGGCGGGCGCGGACGCGGCTCAGGCAGATGATGGTTGCGCAGTGTGAGCAACAAAGCGCGGATGTTCCGTCCTTTTCTCAGCAGACAGGAGTAATACGATGAAGCAACAGGGGTTTGCCTCGTATGTTACGCAGATGAAACAAGTGGGCCCAACATCGATGGGGCAAGAGCGACTGCGGGCAGCATTGCAGCGCGAGCGCTCGGCGGCGAGTGTTCCCGCGAGCGAGCGTGTGGTGAAGCATCGCCACGGGGTGCTTCCCTCTGCAGGTGTTGTGGCGCGGCGCGCCGTGCTCGCAGCTGCGGCGGTTGCGGCGGTCGTGCTCGTGACCGGCGTGGTGGGCGCCAATCTCGTAGGGGAAGGGCAACAGGGTGGCACTGCTGTGGCTAACGGCCCGGTGCTGGCAGCCTATGCTCAAGGTGTCGAACAGCCCGACGGTTCGGTGCTTCTGCCGGAGGAGTTTGGTTCGGTGGTGAGCTGGAGCCAGGGCGACGATGGTGCCTATACGGTGAACATGAACATGGACCTCTCCTTGGCCGATGGCAGCTATCGTGATGTCACCTATTCGATTATCGAAGGTGATGCGACATTTACATTCATGCAGAGCCGTTCGGGCGTAAAGACGGGAGACATGCTCGCTGACTACCAGGGCGTTACCACCTTCACGCTTAGCGATTCCTCTATCGAGGGTACGTACAGCCTTGATGTAGTGATTCCGGAAGACGAAGTCGATGCAGCTACGGACGAACCGCTGCGCGACCTTTACGTCGTCAACGCACTCGCGGCGCAAAAAATCGCGGGTACGCGCATCAAGATCGCAGCAACCGACGCGGAGGGCAACACCAGCTCGCACACGTATGAGATCCAACCGGTTGAGAACATCGCGGAACGCTACCAAGAGCTCCAGGCACAGGCGGAGTCGGATGAAGAGCAGCAGCTCGGTGAGCCGCTCTTTACCATGCGCGAAGTTTCATAGCACTACACGATGGCCTAAGCGGTTTCATGCGTGCGCTCGACTCATCGCGTGTAAGATGCATTCCGTATAGTCCGGCGGCTGTCGTGCACACTGGCCCGCGGCAGCCGCTTTGCAGTGCAGTTCGCACTTTTGGGTATCATGAGGGCATACGTTTCGAGTAGAAAGGCCCGTATGCCAGCTCAGACCAGCTCCGAGCCCCGGTTCGCCATCCTCATCGACGCGGACAACATCTCGGAGAAGTACATCAAGATAATCCTCGACGAGGTCTCGAACGCAGGCGTTGCCACGTACAAGCGCATCTACGGCGATTGGACGAGCCAACGCCTCGTTTCGTGGAAGAACTGCCTGCTCGAGAACTCGATCATCCCCATACAGCAGTACAGCTATACCTATGGTAAGAGCGCGACCGATTCGGCGATGATCATCGATGCGATGGACATCCTCTACAGCGGCCACGTGGACGGCTTCGCCATCGTGAGCTCCGACTCAGACTTCACGCGGCTCGCCGCGCGCCTGCGCGAAAGCGGCATGCAGGTGATCGGCATGGGCGAGCAGAAGACGCCCGAGCCGTTCATCAGCGCATGCAACCAGTTCAAGTACCTCGATCTGCTCTATGCCGCGCAGCGTGCGGAGGCCAAAGAAGAAGCCGAGGCCGAGCGCGACACGGAGCCGGTGGCAGAAGCATCCGCTAAGAAGAAGGTGGGTAAGGGCACTGCTAAGAAGGCCACTAAGGACGAGGGTGCAGCGGCACAGAAGAAGCCTAAGGCTAAAGTTGCCGCCGCCGAAAAGGTGGCGGATAAGCAGGTCGCGCCAGAAAAGGGTGCTGCCCGCCCCAAGCGGTCTCCCGGCGACCTCGGCGGCGAGGCGCCGCTCTCTATTGGCTCCGAGGCGGACCTCGGAGATGTAGAGTTTAGCGAGCTTAGCCGCGCCGCGCGCCGGCGGCATATGAAGCGCATCCGCACCGCGGTCGATTCGGTCATCGACCAGTTCTCCGACGAGGAGGGCTGGGTCTTCCTCGGCACTATCGGTAGTGAGCTGCCCAAGCGCCTGCCCGATTTCGACGTGCGTAACTACGGGTACCGCAAGCTTAGTCCGTTCCTGAAGTCGATGGGCGTCTACGAGTTCGATGAGCGCGCGAACGCTTCAGGCGCCAAGGCTATGTATCTGCGCATCAAGGAATCGTAAGCCGCGTGTTCGCGCACGTGGCTCGCTGCGTTAATTGGCCGCGCCACCACCGTACTGTTTAAGTACCGTGGTATAGTGGCCGTGGATGCGTGGCACCGTGCCTTGCAACCCGATCGGTATCTCTCATTGGTCCCTTTCAATGGGTGACTGAGTTAGAAGGTGGAATCATGGGATTTCTTGACGATGTTCAAGCTTCGCTTAATCGTGGCGTTGCCGGCGCCAACCGCGGTGTTGAATCGATGAAGCTCAAGAGCCAGTTGAACGATGCGAACAAGCGTCGTTCTCAGCTGGCCGCGCAGCTGGGTGCAAGCCTGTATGAGGCAACGAAGGATGACGAATCCTTCCGTGCAGGCCGCGAGCAGCTGTACGACGGCATCGCTCAGATCGACCAGGAGCGTTCGAATATCCAGGCGCAGCTTGATGAGATCGAGCGCCAGGCTGCTGAGTCCGCACAGGCTGCAGCGCAGATCGAGTGCCCATTCTGTCATACGCGCATGAGCGCAGCCGACCTGTTCTGTGCGGGATGCGGCAAGCCCATGGCTGAGGTACAGGCTGCTTTGGCTTCTGCTGCCCCGGCTCCCGTCCCTGCGCCGGCTCCTGTCGAGGGCCCCACGTGCCCTGGATGCGGCGCGCCCGTTAACGAGGGCGACGCGTTCTGCATGTCGTGCGGCGCGAAGCTCTAGGAAATCGCTGAACACATAGGTCCCGAACGATCTTGATCGAACGCGCGCTCAAGTTTTGGGCACTTCCGGTCGCTCATCCCGAGTAGCCCTTCCATTTTGCGAAAGGGACGTGCCTTCAGAGCTGCTCTTTCTTTGAAGGCCTCTTTGTTTGTACTTTGACGTTCTGTCCGGAAGTGCCCAAAACCTGCATCCTTGGGTACTCCAGATGCTTTTTGGGCACTTTCACGCATTGTCTTTCTTGCGCAGGCGTTATTCGCCGGTGCCAACGGCGCTCGCCCGCGTGCCAAAAGTGCTGGGTGCGCGATTAAGTAAGTTTGTGCGTCTTGAGCACAGGTTGGGAGGTACGAGCATTGTGCGTATTGCGGTAAGCGCGTGCCTGTTGGGCGAGAACTGCAAGTATAGCGGGGGCAACAACCTATGCCCCAAGCTTGTCGATGCGCTTTCAGGCCATGAAGTGATTCCAGTTTGCCCCGAGGTGCTCGGTGGCCTTCCTATTCCGCGACCTCCGGCCGAGATTGTGCATGGTGAGGTTCGCACTCAGGCGGGGGAAAGCGTGGATGCCGCGTTTCGCCTTGGTGCCGAGCGAGCGCTTGACCACATTGAAGCTGCTGGTGGTTGCGATCTTGCGGTCCTGCAGCCGCGCAGCCCTTCCTGTGGCGTCTCAGAAGTCTATGATGGTACGTTCTCAGGTCGGCTCGTTCCAGGCAGCGGAGTGTTCGTTCGGCTTCTGCGGCAACGTGGCTTGCGCGTTATGCAACCGGATGAGTTCCTTACCGAGTTCGCAAGCCTTGGATGAGTGGCGGCGCATCAACCGTGTCGTTTGTGTGCCGATATACGAGCACAAACGATGATTTGAACGACATTCGCCGCCTTTCGGCTAGCGGCTAGCGACAAACTTCAAGAAAGCTTGGGCCTGCCGTTCCAGATAGGGGAGCGAGTCTCCCAGGTCGAGCATCCCATCGTTCATCTTTGAGAAGCCGAACGGAATCGTGAGGCGCGGCTTGTTCATAACATCCATGTTGAGGAACGAGATGAGTGCAACAAGATGATCCTGGGCAATGGCGGTGCCTGAACCTCCTGCAGAAATGCCGCTAATTGCCGCGGGTTTGCCATCGAGCACCTGGCCTTGCGCCGCGCTCACAGGACGTGAGAGCCAATCGAGAAGGTTCTTGAGCGGGCCGGGGAAGAAATGGTTGTATTCGGGTGTGAAGAACCAGATGCCGTCGGCATCGAGAATGTGCTCGCGCACCCGCGCGACGGCTGGCGGCGCGGGACGCTCGATGTCCTCATTGAACAAGGGCACATCGGCCCAATCGAGCAGGGTGAACTGGACGGCTGGATCGAGCTCGTGTACGATGCGGCACGCGGCCTCGGCGAGCTGGCGGTTCATGCTGCCCTGGCGAAGCGAGCCTGCAATGGCGACGATATGCATTTCAATTCCCTTCGGTCAGATGCTCT
>NHCFC04200__coassemble_539_pt1 | contig 36078 bp, 32 predicted proteins | sample NHCFC04200__metabat2_low_PE_026 | metagenome-assembled genome bin NHCFC04200 | reverse complement strand
AACTCGCTTTTCCAAATAGCTATTCGCGAATCTATCCTGATGAGTGCACTTTGACGTTGCAGCTTAGTTGCACCGATTGTGGCTCAGGAGGATGTCTCAAGTTTTATAAATGCAATTATCGGATACGGTAGTGTGAGAGTACAGAATTATGCGGGCCAGCATGGATTGTTTTAAACTAAGCTCTCGCGTATGCATGGGTGTGATTCTGGCACTAGCTGTTTGGGCATCAATTCCGAGTTGCGCCCATGCGGATGAAATGTCTGTAGCGGATTGCGGATGGCGGTTTGAGACTGATTCAAATGGAGCTGTTGTCCCGTCGCTTCGCCGTGCAATGCAAGAGGACGTTCTTGATGTGTACTGGACTTTTTCTGGCGTGATGGGCGGGAACGTCGTGGGTGATGTGGTTGTTTACCGTACTTATAAGACCTTGTCTTTCCCAAATTCATACAGCACGCTTGCGCCTACGAATCTGTCGGTACGGTCGACTGGATCCGGAGGGGAGTATTTTCCCCAAGTAGGAATGAGGGGCTTTGGAACGGTTGAGGTTTGGAAGATGAATTATCGCATTAGGTGATTTTGGTTAATAACGCTGTGGCAGAGCAATGGAGAGCAAGTAAGGAGCTGCACCCAAATCATTGATTTGGGTGCTTTTTATAAAATCAAGAGTTAATAGATATATGGGAAAGAAAATCTGACATGAATATTGAATGCGTGGTCAATGGACCCATCGAAACGAATACGTATTTTGTTGTCGCGGGCGACGAGGCTCTCGTGATCGACCCCGCCTGGGAGGGCGAGAAGCTGGCGCGCGATTTTGCGGAACGGCACGAAGGCGTCCGCATCGCGGGCATCGTGTGCACCCATGGACATGCCGACCATGTGGGCGGAGTCGCGGGTATGCGTCGCGTGCTGGGCGAGGAATGCCCCTTCATGCTCCCTGCCGACGACGTGGATATGGTGGCCGAGAACATTGAGCGTCAGCGCGCGTGGGGCATTGAGACGGAACATCCGGGCGTTCCGACCCGGTTGCTGCATGAGGGCGATACGGTCGCAGTCGGCGACATTGCGTTCACGGTCATCGCGACGCCCGGTCATACGCCTGGCGGTATCGTGCTCTATGCGGAGCATCCCGGCGCAACGGAGGACGACGAGCGGGGAGTGGGCGCCCCTATAGCATTCGTGGGCGATACGCTCTTTCCGGGGAGTCATGGCCGCACCGATCTTGCTGGCGGAAGCGAAGAGACCATCCTTGCTTCCCTTGCCAAGATGGCGCGCGTGCTCCCGCCCGAAACGACCTGCTTCATCGGCCACGGCCCGTCGACCACCATCGCTCGCGAGCTCGCAGTGAATCCGTTCATGCAGGGCTAGCCACAAAGGACTCGCGGGGGCGTTCGGCGCGACGTCTTTCATGTGTCGATGAGCGCCACGGATTAATCGGTGAGTGGTATCCTATGTGTGTCTTAGACCATTCCATTTTTGGAGGTTCATATGCTCGTCAATGCAGCTGACATGCTCAAGAAGGCTGAGGCCGGACATTATGCTCTCGGTGCCTTCAACACCAACAACCTGGAGTGGACGCTCGCCCTTCTCCAGGCTGCTGAAGAGGCCAAGAGCCCGCTGATCATTCAGTGCACCGCTGGTGCTGCCAAGTGGATGGGCGGCTTCAAGGTCTGCGCCGATATGGTGAAGGCTGCCGTCGAGGCTACCGGCGTGACCGTTCCCGTGGCGCTCCACCTCGATCACGGTTCCTATGAGGATTGCTTCAAGGCTATCGAGGCCGGCTTCACCTCCATCATGTATGACGGCTCCCACGAGGAGACCTTCCAGCTCAACCTCGACCGCACCAAGGAGCTCGTGGAGCTCGCCCACTCCAAGGGCATCTCCATCGAGGCTGAGGTCGGCGGCATCGGCGGCACCGAGGACGGCGTGACCTCCAACGGCGAGCTCGCTGATCCCAACGAGTGCAAGCAGATCGCCGAGCTCGGCGTCGACTTCCTTGCCTGCGGCATCGGCAACATCCACGGCGTGTATCCTGAGGATTGGGCCGGCCTCTCCTTCGAGCGCCTGTCCGAGATCAAGGCCGAGGTGGGCGATCTTCCGCTCGTGCTCCATGGTGGTTCCGGCATTCCGGAGGACCAGATCAAGAAGGCCATCTCCATGGGTGTCTCCAAGATCAACGTGAACACCGACCTGCAGCTTGTCTTTGCTGCTGCAACGCGCAAGTACGTCGAGGCCGGCAAGGACCTCGAGGGCAAGGGCTTCGATCCGCGCAAGCTGCTCAAGCCCGGCCGTGACGCCATCGTCGAGAAGACCAAGGCCCTCATGGAGGAGTTCGGCTCGGTGAATCAGGCGTAAGCCAACAAGGGGTGCACTCCCTACGGAAGCCCCGGCTTCCTCCTTCGCTGGTCCTCGCAGCTCGGCAAAGCCGAGCTGCTGCGGAAGCGCTCAGGAGGAAGCCGGGGCTTCCTGCGTTTACTCGCTTGCGGGCGGGGTGTAGGGGCGCGAGGGGCTTGGGCCCTCGGCGCTGCGCGCCATCGGGCGTGCGTGGGGGCTGGCGCATCGCTTCGCTCGCGCGTGCTAGGGGGTGGGCGCATCGCTGCGCTCGCGCCCGCGCGTGATACTATGGGGAGCGATTCGCAAGGGTTTTCTGGCAGGAAGGTTGTCGCTATGGAGCGTGTGCTTGCGTCGATGAAAGACGAGGGAGTGTTCGCCGCGCGTGCCGCATGGAGCGATGCTCTTGGCGAGCAGGCGCTGAGCGCAGATGCCGAAAGCCTGGATATACCCCTTCCATCGGATATTGCTCGGCTCAAAGAGGCTGGTAGGCTCCGTGATGCGGCGCAGGCGTGTCGTGCAGCGCTCGAGCGCGCCTCGGTGCCCGAGGTGGCAGCTCGCTTGCGGTTGGAGCTCTATCGCCTCGCGCGGCTCGGCTCGCAGTATCGCGTGTCCGAGGATGAGGCGTTGAAGCAGCTCTCTAAGGAATGCCCCGGCATCTCATATGCCGATCTTGAGCGCTTGAAGGCTGCGGGGCGCATCGATTGGCGCATCATCGAGGGAGAGGTGCGCTACCTGCCTTCTGTTATCGATGGTCTGCGTGCATATGCCGCGGAGGTGCCCGGACTTGCCCCTGCGGTGCGCGACCAGGCTCCGCGCCGGGCCTTGCGTGCCGAGATGGCACGGGTGGGCGGCGCCTCGCGTTGCATTACCGTTCGCGCATCGATGGAGGTCACGGATGCCGCACCGGAAGAGACAGTGCGCATCTGGCTTCCCCTCGCCGTAGATGCCGCCCAACAGCGCTCGGTCGAGGTGCTCGAGGTGAGCCCGGGTGCCAGCATTTCGGCTTCGGATGCGCAAGCGCGAACCGCATATTGGGAATTCGCAGGTCCCGGTGCGCGCTCTATCACATACCGCTATCGCATCGATGCACCCTATATCGATCTTTGGAGTGCTGGGGGCATCGAGGCCGCGCGTGCAGCATGCGAATCGGGTGCCGCCGCTCCGTTGCCCGCCCCGACCGAGGGCGACCTCGCCGAGTTGCCGCCGCACGTGCGCTTTTCGCCGATCGTCGATGCCGTGGCCCGCCATATTCGCCACCAAGCCTTGAGCGATGACCCGCTTGAGGTGGCGCGTGCCGTCTACCTCTGGGTGACGGGCAACGTCGACTACCGCTATCAGCCTGCGTATCTCTATCTTGATGGCATCGTGGACTACGCGCTCTCCGGTTTGCGCGGCGACTGCGGTGTGATGGCCCTTGTGTTTGTCACGCTCTGCCGAAGGCTAGGCATTCCGGCGCGGTGGCAGAGCGGCCTGTATAGCGCCCCCGACGACATCGGCCCTCACGATTGGGCGCTTTTCTATACACCTTCCACTGGCTGGGCCTGGGCGGATTGCTCGTTTGGCTCTTCTTCTCGCCGCATGGGCGATGAGGAGCGCCGCCGCTTCTTCTTCGGTAACCTTGACCCGTGGCGCACGGTTCTTTGCCAGCGCTACCAAGCCGTCTTCGATCCCGTTGGCCCGGGAGTTCGCATCGACCCATACGACAACCAGATTGGCGAGGCGACCGTGGGGGAGCGGAGCGTCGACGCCGGCTCATATGTGCGTTCGGTCGAGTTGCTCGGCATGGAAGAGCTGCCCTGGGAAGGTAGCGCGGTGTAGCGTCTCGTTCCCGTGGCGCAGGGGATTCTGCATGGTCTTTGGGCGGCCCGGGGCCCTCATCCAGGCGTTCGCGCGCTTTTCTCAAGCTATGTTGGGTCTCGTTGCAACTTTTGGGCACTTTGGGACGGTGTTACCAAGTAGCCAAGGGAAACGTATCGACAAAATGCCTGGTAGCGGCCTTCCGCTTCGTTGGTCTACTCGGCGGTCTTGCGTCGAAGTGCCCAAAAGTTGAAATGGCATGCCGCAGGTTGGAACAATCGCGGTGTCGAAGCCGCTCTGGCCCGATTCCGAGCGCACGGGCGTGAGATAGCCGACTGGGTCGTTACGTTCACGTGCCCCCGTGTTGACCTTTTGTTTTCCAAGCGGATACTCCAGTGTGGTAAAGTACAGCGACTGGTGATACACATGGACGATGCGCGAGCGCGGCGTGATGGCCGCACGCAAGCACGATGGGAGGGGCTTGAGCTCATGAAGACGACACCGTGGGGATTCCGGGACATCTTGCCGGAGGAGGCCCAGGCGCGCGAGGAGATCGCGCAGACGGTTGCCGGGTGCTTCAAATCCCATGGATATCTTCCTGTCGAGACACCGCTGCTCGAAGACAAGAGCTCGCTCGATCGCGGCGGCCGCATCACCGATACCCCGTTCAAGCTGTTTGACGACGACGGCCGCCTGCTCGTGGTGCGCCCCGATAACACGCTTCCCATCGTGCGCTTGGTCTCAACGCGCTTGCGGGATGCCGCGCTGCCGCTTCGTCTGCGTTACGAGGCTCCGCTCGTGCGCGCGCAGCCGCGCAACTCCGGTGCGGCCCGCCAGTTCACGCAGCTGGGCTTCGAGCTCATCGGAGAGGGCGCCGATGCGGGCGATGTTGAGATGGTCTCGCTGGTGATCGAATCCCTGCAGGCCCTGGGCCTTACCTCGTGGCGTATCGTGTTCGGGAGCGTTCGCCCGTTCATGGAGCTTCTCGCCCGCTGCGGGGATGCGTCGCTCTCGAGCGACGTGCTTTCGCTCGTGCACGCGAACAACCTTGTCGACCTTGATACGCGTCTTGCCCAGAGCTCCATCGGCGAGCCGCTTCGCAGGGCCATCTCCGAACTTCCGCGGCTGCACGGGGGCATCGAGGCGCTCGACCGCGTTGACGAGCTTGCTGTGCTGGCGGGAATCGAGGAGCCCTTGACCGGAGAGCTCAGGGCGCTTGTGCAACGCTTGGAACAGCGCTTCACCAAGGCTGGAGAGGGTGCTGGCGCGGCACCTGATGCCGTGGATGCGCAGGCGGGCAAAGCCGGCTCTACGCTGTCTAGCTCGGCGACCCCATTCGGCTTGGACGACGCGCTTTCCTTCGATTTCTCGATCATGAATTCCTTCGATTACTACACGGGCCTCGTGCTCAAGGTCTATGCCGGCAACCTGCCCGATCCCGTTGGTACGGGCGGTCGCTACGACTCGGCGTTTGATGGGGTGTTTCCCGAGCTCGACCGCGTGCCGGCAGCGGGCTTCGCCTTCTCGCTCGAGCGGCTGGAGGGTGCGTGCACGGCAAGCGAGGATGCACGAGACGCAAGCGCCGACCACGCCGTGGCCCGCGCCATGGAGGAGCCCTTGCGCATCGCGGTCCCCAAGGGATCGCTCAATGCCGGAACCATCGCAGCGCTTGAGGCCGTAGGGCTCGACGTATCGGGCCTGCGCGATCCGGGGCGCCACCTCATCATCCATGCTCGCGATCTGCGTGGCGAGGCAGCGGGCGGAGAGATCCCCGAGGGCGGCACGACGGCCGGTTCGGAACCCGAAAGCGAGGGTGCCAGCGCGTCCGCGCGGCTGGCGGGGCCGTCTATAGGCGATGTGGAGTTCATCATCGTGCGCGCTACAGATGCCCCCGCTTTTGTGGCGGGCGGCGGGGCCGATTGCGGCTTCTGCGGCCGCGATTCCCTTATCGAGGCGGACCTCGGCCTTCTCGAGCTCGTCGACATGCACTACGGTGCCTGCCGCTTCATCGAGGCCGAGCCTGCAGACCGAACGGGCGCGGCCGATCGTGCCTATGCGCGCCGCGGATGCCTCCGCGTGGCCACCAAGTACCCGCGCATCGCGAGCGCGTGGTACGAGAGCCGGGGCATCGCGGCAGACATCGTGACGCTTCACGGGAACATCGAGCTTGGGCCCATCGTGGGCATGACCGACCGCATCGTGGACATCACGGCCACGGGCACCACGCTTCGCGAGAACGATCTCGTTATCACGGGTGAGCTCATGGAGTGCACGGCGCGGTTCTTCGTGAATCCCGGCCGTGCCCGTCTGGATGCACGCGTGCGCATGCTCGCTGATCGGCTCGCAGCGTATGCAGCCGCCCGCGGGCAGCGCGGGTAACACGTTGCCCGCAGGCGGGGCGTTGAACCCCTGTGTTGAGCTGCGCTATCCTTCGGGGGCGAAGGTGTACTGGAAGAGGGTTTCGCCCTCGGGTGAGACCACGTAGGCGCGGTCGCCGACGTTGATGAGCAGGCGACTGTCGAAACCGTAGAACTGGAATGACGAGTTATGGGTGCTGTAGGGCTCGGGATAATCGAACGGCACCTCTTCGTTCGTCGCGAGGTCGATGCGCGTGAAGGTATAGTTCACATCCAGACTTCTCTGCCCCGGGGAACCATAGGCGTAGAGGTAGCCGCCTGCTGCGCCCAGGAGATGGTTTGAACTCACGTGCACGGGCTCCCCGCCTGCTTCGAGCTTGAAGATGCCGGGTTCCCCGTTCAGCCCGGCGTCGAAATAGATCGCGTCGTCGATGGCGACGATGCGGTTGACGCTCGTCAGGCCGGAGCTGCTGTCGAGGAGCGTCTCCGAGGCTAACGAGGCGAGGTCGAACCGTTCGATCGCGGGGTCGTCAGCGCCGCCCGCGGCGCACCAGATGGCGTCCTCAGTGAATGCGTACGTTGGAAGCGAGCGCACGGTGCTCCAGAGCTCGCGCTCGTCGCTGCCGTCCAGGGCGGTCGAGAAAACCGTGGCGCCGTTGTCGTCGTAGTGACTATCGGCGAAAAAGACGCGCCCGCCGATGACGGCGAGCACGAGGTCGAGGCCCGATGCGGAGCCTTCGGGGAAGGAACGGATGCCCTCGGTATCGAGGCTGTCGGTATCCATGCGGAATATGGTATCGGCATTCCGCCCGTCGACATTGCATCCAGCGAAATAGAGGGCGCCGCCGGTGGCGCAGAGGTCATTGGCCGTATGGAAGTCGTCGCCCTCCCATACCCGCTCGAGTTCGGAGCCGTCGGGGCGCAGGCGATAGATGCCCGCCCCGCCGCAGATATAGTCCCAGTACCCGTCGGTGGTCGCAAAGCCCTGGGAGAGTGCACAGTTGGCGCTGATCGCCGCCTCGCTCAGCGGCTCACCATCTTCCATGATGGCAAGTTGCTCGGGCGTGAGCTCGCTCTCTTGAGGCTCGGGCTCTTCGATGCTCTCGGTATCCTCTTCGACGGGCTCCGGCGGCTGCGAACCGCAGCCTGCAAGCGCTGTCATACCCATAAACATCCCGGCACCCACAAGACCTCGACGCGTGATGGCTTCCATAGTGACCCCCTAGCCCTTGTGCTGAGATCGGGGCGTGCGGCCCGATCTGCCCTGAGTATACGATAGCTGGGATACAAAAAAGCTCTAGCGCGGCACTGGGGTGCCGAACGTCGCCTCAGCGTCCGCCAGCGTGGGGATGGAGGCCTGGGCACCTGCTGTCTGCACGGCGAGAGCGGCAGCTCCGGTTGCCCAGCGTGCCGCATCGATGAGGCCGGCGCACCACGTGTCGCTGCAGGGGCGCCCCTATAGGTGTCGCCGGCAGCGGTGGTGTCCGCCTCCTCGGTGACGTCGATAGGATAGACGAGCATGCCGGAGTGGAAGGCGCCCGCGACGGTGCCGTTCGCGGCGCGGCCCCCTTTATCGGCGTGCCCGCTTGGTAATGAGACAGTTGTGCCGGGTCAAACTGTCTCACCTTCCGATGTGCAGATTGTTTCCATTCAGCACCCGCAACGTCCCGTTTTGTGGATGAAACTTTACCATGCTAAAGTGTACTGGAATATTCACGGCGCACGCGGGGGCGGGCGCCTTTTGCGCTGATTGGAAGTAGCATGAAGACTATCACCCTGGCACCCGGCGAGCGCCTTCGCGCGGGGCAGCTCATTCGCAAGGGCGTGTTGCCCGACGCCGTCGTTGCCTCGGCGCGCTCCATCGTGGAGGATGTGCGCCAGCGCGGCGACGATGCCCTGCGTGGCTATTCGAAGCAGTTTGATGGCGTCGAGCTCGAGGGGCTTCGCTTGCCCCAGGAGGCGCTGGAGCGGGCGCTCGAGCTTGTGAGCCCAAGCTTCCGCGCTGCGCTCGAGAAGGCGGCGGCGCAGATCCGCGCGTTTCACGAGCGCGAGGTCGAGCAATCGTGGTTCACGACGCGCGCCGACGGAACGATGCTCGGCGTCAAGGTGACGCCCATGGCTGCTGCCGGTGTCTACGTGCCGGGCGGTCGCGCGCAATACCCCTCCACGGTGCTCATGAACATCATCCCGGCCAAGGTTGCCGGCGTGGGGCGCATCGTCATGGTGACACCTCCGCAGAACGACCCGCAGATGAGCGAGACCGGGGGCATCTCGCCCCAGACGCTCGCTGCAGCGCGCATCGCAGGCGTGGACGAGATCTATACCGTGGGAGGCGCCCAGGCCATCGCCGCGCTCGCCTACGGCACCGAGAGCATCGAAAAGGTCGATGTCATCACTGGTCCCGGCAACGCCTACGTGGCCGCGGCCAAGCAGCTCGTCTCGGGCGATGTGGGAATCGATATGGTCGCCGGTCCATCCGAGGTCTGCGTGCTCGCCGATGCCACCGCCGAGCCTGCCGTGGTCGCAGCCGATCTCATGGCTCAGGCAGAGCACGATCCGCTCGCCGCTTGCTACCTCATCACCTGCGACGCTGCCTTTGCGGCAGAGGTCGAGCGCGCCATCGAGCTCTTCGTGGCGCAGAGCCCTCGCGAGGAGATCACGCGCGCTTCGCTTGACAACGAGGGGACCATCGTCATCGCTCCGGACATAGCCACGGCAGTCGACGCGGTGAACACGGTGGCGCCGGAGCACCTTGAGCTTCACTGCGAGGATGCTCTCGGACTTCTGGGCGGTATCCGTAACGCGGGTGCGATCTTTGTGGGGGCCTGGAGCTCCGAGCCGCTTGGAGACTATGTGGCCGGCCCTAATCACACGCTGCCTACGGGCGGCACCGCTCTCTTCTCGAGCCCGCTTTCGGTCGACGATTTCGTCAAGCGCTCGTCGGTCGTATGCTATACGCCCGCTGGTCTGCTCAGCGACGCGCCTGCGACGCAGACGCTCGCCGAGGGCGAGGGCCTCTGGGCGCATGCCCTTTCCGTGGGGCTCCGTCGCCGCAAGCTGGAATGCGGCGCGGCATCCGTGGGGCTCGATGCGCTTGCCGCTGCGGACCTCACGCAGGTTGCCTGGCCCGAAGACGATGCTCGGACCGTTGCCGCCGGGCTGGCCGATGCGGCAGCGGTCGCCGGTGCGGGTGCGGCCGCGGGCGCGGTCGCCGGTGCGGGCGATGACGTCAGCGCCGCCGCCAGCGCTTCCGCGACAAGCTCCGGGGCTTCCGATTCCGCTCGGGAAGGGGAGTAGCCATGGCCCAGCTCTCTCCCGCCATGCGGGCGCTCGTTCAGCCGCATCTCGTGGATATCGAGCCGTACGACCCCAAGTTCACGCCCACGAGCATCAACCTTTCGGCTAACGAAAACACCTATCCGCTGCCTGCGGGCGTGCGCGATGCCATCGACGCAGCCCTCGCCTCGACACCGCTCAACCGCTACCCAGATCCGCTTTCCGGCGAGCTCCGTGCCGAGCTTGCTCGCTGGCATGGCCTGGAGCCCGAGCAGGTCTGCGTGGGTAACGGGGGCGACGAGCTGCTCTTCAACGTGATGCTTGCCTTCGGGGGGCGCGGCCGCGCGCTCGTTACCTGTCCGCCCGATTTTAGCGAGTACGCGTTCTTTGCCTCGCTCGTCGAGACCGAAACGCTGTCTGTCGCTCGCGATCCCGAGTCCTTCGCGCCCCGGGTGGATGACCTCGTGCGCGCGGCGCAGGCGGCGAACCTCGTCATCGTGACCTCGCCGAACAACCCTACCGGCGACCTCTTCCCGCTCGATGCGGTGGAGCGCCTCTGCGATGCCTGTCAGGGCATCGTGCTCGTTGACGAGGCATATGGGGAGTTCGCAGACGAGGGGACCTCGGCGGTGCCGCTTCTCGCGCGCCATGGGAATCTCGTTGTGCTCAAAACGCTGTCGAAGGCGTTCGGCGCGGCGGGTATTCGCTGCGGCTACGTGCTCGCGGCTCCCGACGTCATCGAGGTGTTCTCGGCGGTGCGTCAGATCTATTCGGTGAACGTGCTCACGCAGGCGGCTGCGCTGGCGGCGGTGCGAGCTCGCGACGTCTACGCGCCCGTGGTGGCCCAGATTCGCGCCGAGCGCGAGCGGCTGAGTGTGGCGCTTTCCAGCCTGCTCGCTCGCACCGCGCCCGAGCCGCTCGGGCACGTCTGGCCGAGCCAAGGGAATTTCCTCCTCGTTCGCGTGCCAGAGGCGGGAAACGTGCGCGAACGGCTGCGGGACGAGTATTCTATTCTGGTACGTGACTTCAGCTACGCCCCCGGGCTCTCGAACTGCCTGCGTATCACCGTGGGTACTCCCGAGGAAAACGATGCGGTTCTTGCCGCGCTCACCGAGCTCTTGGAGGAGGATGCCTCATGACCATCTACAAGAAGCAGCCGCGCGACCTCAAAACGACCTCCACTGCCACGGCTGCCGAAAGCGCGGCGCGCACGAGCGCCGGTCTCGACGAGCTCTTTTCGGCAAGCGCGCGCACGGCAACGGTGCAGCGCGTGACGGGCGAGACGGATATCACGCTCACGCTCACGCTCGACGGTACCGGTTCTTGCGATATCAATACAGGGGTGCCGTTCTTCGACCATATGCTGAACGCGTTTGGCCGTCATGGGCTCTTCGATCTTAAGGTTGAGGCCCTGGGCGATACCGAGGTCGATGCGCACCATACCGTTGAAGACACGGGCATCGTGCTCGGTCGTGCTTTTGCCCAAGCACTCGGCGACAAGGCGCGCATCACGCGCTTCGCCGATGTTGCCATCCCGATGGATGAGACGCTCGTCATGGCGGCGGTCGATATCTCTGGCCGTGGCCAGGCGTATTGCGACCTTCCGCTTCCCACCGAGCGCGTGGGCACGTTTGACACCGAGCTGGCGGTGGAGTTCTTCTACGCCTTTGCGCGCGATGCCGGTGTGACGCTTCATGTGCGCGAGCTCGCAGGTGCGAACTCGCATCACATCATAGAGGCCGCCTTCAAGGCCGTTGGGCGCGCTATGCGCCATGCCTGCGAGTACGACGCGCGCGTGCGCGGCATCCCTTCCACCAAGGGCAGCCTATAACGGGACGACAGCGTCCGGTTAGCTTGCCTTGATAAAACGAACCCGGTTCGTTTTATCAAGATTAAAGGAGAACACATGGCAAACGTTCCCACTATAGCCGTTATCGATTACCACAAGGGAAACCTGTCGTCCGTGGCACGCGGCTTGGCGCGCGCGGGCGCCGAGGCGCTCGTGACCGACGACCCGGCGCAGATCCGCACGGCAGATGCCCTCGTGCTACCGGGCGTCGGCTCGTTTTACGATGCGATCGCGTTCATGCACGAATCGGGCCAGGACAAGGCGGTGCTCGATGCGGTTCGCGGCGGAGCGGGCGTGCCGTTTTTGGGAATCTGCCTCGGGCTCCAGCTGCTCTTCGAACGCGGAGACGAAGGCGTTCCCACGGATGGCGCCGCAGTTGAATCAGCCGATCCGTACGGGGCGGGCCTTGCCCCGGGCACGGTCTTCGAGGCCGAGGGCCGCCGTTGGGTGCGGGGTCTGGGACTGTTGCACGGCTCGTGCACCGTTTTGCCCTCGCGGCGCCTCAAGGTGCCGCATGTGGGCTGGGACCAGGTCCATCTGACGCATTCCGGGTCGGGGCATCCGCTGCTCCAGGGTTTCGCCGAGGGAACGAACGTCTACTTCACCCATTCCTATGCGGTGGGTACCGATATCGATCCCTCTGATGCCGTCGCGCTGACGCACTACGCCCGGAACTTCGCTTCCGTCGTGTGTCGCGGCAACCTTTACGGCTGCCAGTTCCATCCCGAGAAATCGTCGGCGCACGGGCATCAGATTCTCGAGAACTTCGTCGAGCTGGCGAGGTTGTCAAAGGGGCTGGAGTAATCCAACAATCCGTTTTACCTGCGGAGGTGAACATGATCCTCTTTCCTGCTATCGACCTTATCGCCGGCAAGGTGGTGCGCCTTGAGCGCGGCGACCGGGAGCATATGAAGGTGTACAGCGACGATCCCGCTGCCGTGGCGCGCTCGTTTGCGGAGCAGGGCGCAACATGGGTGCACGTCGTCGATCTTTCCGCTGCGCTCGAGGAGGACGAAGAGGCGCGCGGGGCTAATACCCGCGCTATCGAGGCAATCTGCGCGGTCGAGGGCCTTTCGGTGGATATCGGTGGCGGCGTTCGCTCGCTTGCGCGCATCGATGAACTCGCGGCGCTTGGCTGCAAGCGCATCGCGCTTGGTACGGTTCTGGTGCGCGAACCGGGGTTTGCCGAGGTGGCAGCCCGTGCGTTCGGGGGCCTGCTCGTTGCCGATGTGGCCGCGCGCGATGGAGAGGTGAAGGTGAACGGCTGGCGCGAGGGCGTGTCGCGCAGCGTCGAAGACGTGGTGGGAGAGCTTTCGAGCCTTGGGTTCAAGCATCTCGTATTCACTGATATCGCGCGCGACGGCATGCAGACGGGCATCGATGCCGAAGCGTACCGGCGCGTGGCGCAGGTCGCCGGGTTTCCCGTCGTGGCGTCGGGCGGCATCTCGTCGCTCGACGATATCCGCGCGCTCGCGGCGGCGGGTCCAGAGGCAATAGAGGGCGCTATCACGGGGCGTGCGCTGTATGAGGGAGCCTTCAGCCTGGCCGAGGCCCTTGCTGCCGCCGAGGGAGGAGAGGCTTGATGCTTACCAAACGCGTCATACCCTGTTTGGATGTGAAAAACGGACGCGTGGTGAAGGGCGTGAACTTCGTCGCGCTTCGCGATGCCGGCGACCCGGTAGAGCTCGCTGCAGCATACGACCGCGAGGGCGCCGACGAGGTGATTTTCCTCGATATCACGGCGACGAGCGATAACCGCGCGACTACGATCGACATGGCGGCCCATGCGGCGGAGGAGCTCTCCATACCGTATACGGTGGGCGGCGGTTTTCGTGACCTCGCTGGCATGCGCCAGATGGTCGCGGCCGGTGCCGACAAGGTGTCGCTCAACTCGGCGGCGGTGAAGGATCCTTCGCTTCTCACCCAAGCTGCCGCTGCGTTCGGCAGCCAAGCCGTCATCTGTGCTATCGATGCGAAGCGCGTGGGCGAGCCGGGCGCCCCGGGAGCGGATCGCTGGGAGGTCTACACCGCAGGCGGGCGCACGCCGACGGGCATCGATGCCGTGGCGTGGGCGGAGGAGGCGGCGCGCCGCGGCGCCGGAGAGATCCTGCTCACCAGCATGGACCGCGACGGTACCAAGGAGGGGTTCGACCTCGCGCTCACGCGTGCGGTGGCGCGTGCGGTGCCCATTCCCGTGATCGCGTCCGGCGGTGTGGGAACGCTCGAGCACTTCGCGGAGGGAATCATCGAGGGGGAGGCCGACGCGGTGCTCGCGGCGAGCGTGTTCCATTTCGGTACGTTCAGCATCCGCGAGGTGAAAGAGTACATGGCGGCTCAGGGCATCCCCGTCCGACTGGATTTCTAGCGCCACGGGGTATGAAGCGTGACAGTTGTGCCGGGTCAAACTGTCTCATGGTGCAAAACGGGACGGGTTCGTTTTGACTCATTTTGACTCATGTGCGGAGCAGCGTGGTAGATTCCCCCGGCACCGCTGCCGCGCAGTCTCACTGATCGCACACGCCCCGTCCCATTTCGACCATCTTGACTCGCGCAAAAGGAGCTCAAAATGACCATCGACGACCTGACCTTCGACGACCGCGGACTCATCCCGGCGGTCGTGCAGCAGTACGACACCGGCGAGGTGCTCATGGTGGCGTGGATGAATGCCGAATCGCTGCGCCTCACGCAGGAGACGGGGACCACGTGGTTCTGGAGTCGCAGCCGCCAGGAGCTCTGGAACAAGGGCGCCACGAGCGGCAACATGCAGCAGGTCAAGGAAGTTCTCGCGGACTGCGACGCGGACACCCTCCTCGTCAAGGTCGACTCGCCCGGTCCCGCCTGCCACACCGGCAACCGTACCTGCTTTTTCCAGCATCTCGGTAGCGCAGAATAGCGTTTTCAACTTTTGGGCACTTTATTGGGGATGATGCGAGTAGCGGGCAATCTGGTTGCGCAAACGCGCAGGTAATCGAGGCGGCCAGTTCAAGACTACATGAGCGACTCGTGTTCGAGTGCCCAAAAGTTGAAAGCTGTTCTGCGGCTCAATGGATTTGCCGACGTTTGCGCGCGGGAAGAACGGGCTTAGCGGGGCGTGCAGGTGTTCAACGCGGATTTGGAGGATGAATATGGGAGAGAGAACGGCAAATGTCGTGCCTGGAGATATCGGCGTCACGATGAAGGGCTTAGCCGAGGTCATTCACGGCCGTCGGGAGGCATCGCCCGAGACGAGCTATACCGCGCGTCTCCTCACGGGGCCGGAGGACAAGTTGCTGAAGAAGGTCGCAGAGGAGGCGACCGAAGTCGTTATGGCGTGCAAGGACGAAGATCACGACCATATTCGCTACGAGGCAGCGGACCTCTTCTACCATCTGCTGGTCACGCTCGAGCGCTACGGCGTCACCATCGAGGAGCTCGCTGGCGAACTCGACGCACGCCATCGGTAGGAGCGCTGTCCGCTCTGCATCCACGACACGCAAATGCATCCTTTACTTTCCTGGAACGTGCTCGCCTCCGCCCATCCGTATGACATGATTTGCATGCTCCGGGGTACAATCGGGCTGGAACATCGGGCGGCCGATGGATGTCGGCGCGATTAGGAGGAGCGGTGCTCATGGCAACCGAGGTGCTTTTTATCGAATATCCCAAGTGCTCGACGTGCAAGAAGGCCAAGAAGTGGCTGGACGATCATGGCGTGAGCTACTTCGATCGCCATATCGTGGAGGACAATCCGCAGGCAGCTGAGATAGCCGATTGGCAGGAGCGGTCCGGCCTACCGGTGCGGCGCTTTTTCAACACGAGCGGCATGAAGTATCGCGAGCTCGGCGTGAAGGCCAAGCTCGATGCGGGAATGTCCGATGAGGACGCCCGCGCCTTGTTGGCAACGGATGGCATGCTGGTCAAGCGCCCAATCGTTGTGGCGGGCGATACCGTGCTCGTGGGATTTCGCGAGGCCGCATGGGAAGCGGCGCTCCTGTAGCCTGCGGCCGAGCGTGTTCACGCGTCTGCGCCATGAGACAGTTTCTCCTGGCACAACTGTCTCATGTTAGGAGAGCAGGCTATTCATCTGCTGCATCTGATACATCACGATGCTGACCACGACGACGCAGACGACCAAGCAGAGTGCGCTGATGATGATGCCGATCGTTGCTGCCCAGCGATACGGGGCGCGACGCTTGCGCGCGAGAATTCCGCATACGATGCTCGTGATGGCGAGCACGACGCCGACCGGCCAATTGATGTAATAGCCGATTGCCGCGCCCGCAATACTGGCAACGAGCGAGATGATGGGGAGGGCTGGGCCGGGCGTGCGATGGAGCTGCTCGGAGTCTTTCGCCTCGTCGATTTGATTCGCATCGAAGTGCTCGCTCATATCATGCTCCCAACTGGTTGTTCGTTGCCGTTGCAGGTCGCAGGCGGTTCGGTGCTCTCTCTGCGCGCTGATACCCGATTATACGGCAGCTGTTACCATAGATGAAAAGGTTACAGAGGAGGAACGCAATGGACGCATCGGATCTGGAATCGCTGGCGCGGGCCGTCGCGGCGGGGGAGCTGTCCCCGAGCGAGCTGGTGGAGCGCGTCCGCGTGGGCGCCGTCGCAGATTTGGGCTATGCGCAGGTAGACACCGAGCGCGGCGTGCGCACGGGCGTTTCCGAGGTGATCTATGGCGCAGGGAAGAGCACCGCGCAGATTGCGGGAATCGTCGATGCCATGCGAAGGGCGGGGCAGGAGCGCATTCTCATCACGCGCATGGATGAACGGAAGGCTGCCGAGCTTGCCGAGATGGGCTGCTCGTTCGCCTACCACGCCGAAGCCCATGCGGGCGTGGTGGGAGAGCTCCCCGAGCCGGATGGAAACGGCGAGATTCTGGTGCTAACGGCCGGCACGAGCGATATCGCCGTTGCCGAGGAAGCGGTGCTGACAGCGCGTTTCTTGGGCAACAGCGTGACCTGCGTGAACGATGCGGGCGTTGCGGGCATACACCGCTTGCTTCGTCACGGTGAGGAGATTGCCCGTGCACAGGTGATCATCGCGATTGCGGGCATGGAGGGCGCGCTGCCGAGCGTGGTGGGGGGTCTTGCCGCTTGTCCGGTTATCGCCGTGCCCACGAGCGTGGGTTACGGGGCGAACCTTGGCGGACTTACGGCGTTGCTCGCTATGGTGAATAGCTGCGCGAGTGGTGTTTCCGTCGTCAACATAGACAATGGCTTCGGCGCGGCGTATCAGGCTTCGCTGATCAACCATTTGCCGGGGAAGAGGTAACGGCAGGCACGCCGCCCTCTATCCTCTGTGCTCAGACAGTCCTCGCAGAAAAGGCCCTCTGGGCCTTTTCTGCTGCGGAACTGCGCCAGAGGATAGAGGGCGGCGTGCCTGACGGCTCGGACTTTGCCGGAAAATGGTTGGACCTGCTAGGAGATACGCCGCGCCGGGTGGGGGGACCGGGGCTTCAACCTGGTAGGTTGCTTGGATTTGCGGGCCCGAACAACAATGCATTCAATACTTATTCAAGGCCGATGGTTGCGAGCGCAGCTCGCAACCGAGCGAAGGGGGTCCCGGGCTGCTTCTGAGCGCTTCCGCAGCGATTCAGCTTTGCTGAATCGCGAGGACCAGCGAAGAAGCAACCCGGGACCCCCGGTCAGGTGGAAAGCCTTAGCGCTCGTACACCGTTCGGCCGCCCACGATGGTGCGCGCGACCTCCAGGTCGGCGTCGACGATCGTGAGGTCTGCGTCATAGCTGCAGGCGATCCGGCCCTTGGTGGCAAAGCCGATGAGCGTTGCCGGATTCTTCGTCATGAGGCGCACGGCATGCTCGACGTCTGTATCGGCGAACTTCACGATGTTGCGCAGCGCCTGCGCGAGCGTGAGCGTGGAGCCCGCGCGCACCCCGGTGGAGGCGAGCTTGGCGTCGCCGTCCTCAACTACGACATCGTTTACACCGAGCTTGTAGTTGCCGTCCGGAAGGCCTGCAGCCATGATGGAGTCGGTGATGGCCACCACGCGGTCCCATCCCTTCGACTTCAGATACAGCCGCACGCTGCCGGGATGCAGGTGGCGTCCGTCGCAGATGGCCTCGACGTACAGGTCGCTCTCGATGGCGACGCCCCAAATCGCGGGGTCATGCTGATGGAAGAGGCGCATGGCGTTGCCCAGGTGGGTCGCGCTCGCAGCACCGGCGCGCACGCAGGCCATGGACTGGTCGTACCCGGCGCCGCTGTGCCCGATCGCGCAGGTGATGCCCAGGGCGTTGAGCTCGGGGATGAGCTCCTCGACGCCGGGAATCTCGGGAGCGAGGGTTGTGTAGCGCACGTGCCCGCCCGACGCGTCCTGGTACTCACGGAACAAATCGATGCTCGCGGTGTGCATCAGCAGGTGCTCGGGCATGGCGCCCTTGTATTCGCTCGAGAGGCAGGGCCCCTCGAGATGGATGCCCAGAAGCGCGGCGCCATCATAGGGGCCGCCCTCGATGACGCGCTTCGCCTGCTCCATGCACCAGAGCGTTTGCTCAGGCGTATCGGTGAGCACCGAGCAGAGCCAGCCGGTCACGCCCTGGCTGGCGAAGAACCTGCCGATGGTGCGCAAACCCTCTTCATCGGCGGCGTTCACGTCGACGTTGGCAGCGCCGTGCGTGTGAATGTCGATGAAGCCGGGCAGTACGGTCATGCCCTCGGCGTCGAGCTCGGGCAATTCGCGGAGATTCGCATATGAACGGGGTAGGCCGGTGATGCGGCCGTTCTCCACGACGACGTCGCAGCGCGTGCTGCCGGTCGGCAGGACCACCGTTGCGCCCTTAATGTAGAGCGAAGAGTCCATAAGGTCTCCCTTCTCGCAGATAGCGGGCCTCGGGATGGCCTCGGGCCCGCTATGTTAGACGGTTAGTATGCCTGCTGCGCCGCGTTCGCGTTCACATAGATGAGCGCATCGGGATGGTTCTGCAGCAACGTCGCGGGGAACCCGGCGGTAATCTCGCCGTACGCGGTGCGACGCACCACGGCGCGATGCAGATCGCGGAAGACGCCCAGGCGCACCTTGCGCGCCCCCAGAATCTCGTGCATGCCGATGGTCACGCAGCGCTTCGGCATGTCCTCAAGGGAGCCACCAAGGTCGTTCACGCAGTTCGTGGCGCGAGTTTCGGGGTGAATATCGAGCGTGCGCGTGCGAAGGGCAGCGAACTCGTCGGGCGTGAGGCTTTCGTCGGGCTCGTTGAAGGCAAGGTGCCCGGTGATGCCGATGCCACCGAAGGCGATATCGACGCCTCCCAGCTCCTCGATGAGCGCGGGGATGCGCTCCAGGTCCGTGGGATCGGGGAACACCCGCTGCTCAGCAGGCATAAGGAGCTCCGGATTGATCTTGCCGTACACCTCGCGGTTCATGAAGCCGCGGAACGACAACGGGTCGGACTCGTCGATCCAGGCGCCATCGTCGGTGAGATACTCGTCCATGTTGATGAACCAGCAAGACTTGAGCGAGAGCTGGCGCTCGTTGACGAGGCGCACGAAGATGGGGTACTGTCCCACGGGGCCAACCGGGCAGATGAAGACGGTCTTCTCGCCAAGAGCGTTCTTACGCTCGATCTCGGCCACCATCTCGAGGGCCATCTGGTAGAACACCTCGCCGGAGTCGCCCAGCTTGAGAAGGGGCACGCGTGCCCCCTGGCCAAGCTCCTCGGCCGAGATGCGGTAGTAATCGTGCTTCATGTTTCGTCCTTTCACGTCGCGACGAACGATTCGCGTGAGTTGCCGGAAACGTGGCGAGGAGGATGCCCGGGTGAAGATGCCCAGGGCCGTTTCTCGCATGCCTTCCATTCGCCGCAGGTATTCCCATAATGCTAGACAGCCGGACGCTGCTCGCGCAGGGCCCGGCTGCTCGTTAGACTACACAGGTTGACACAGGTTGATCCTGCGGGAGAGGCTACTTGATCTCCTCGAAGATGGTGTTGGCCTTGTCCATGATGTCGGTCTTCACGTAGTTCTCTACCGGAACCTCCTCGGTGACGGTGCCGGCGTCGAGGAAGACCTGCTGCTGGGCCTGGTAGTAGCCCAAAATGGTGTCGGTGTCGCCCTGGCAGTCGACGGCGCCCTGCCAGTCGCCCTCGCCCGTGGACTGCAGGAGGGTCTCCTCGGGAAGGTCGAGCTCGGAAGCGAGGAGCTTGGCGACGTCCTCGATGTGCTCAGCGCGATACACGTGGCCCTTGGCGATGGCGGCGCCGAAGCGAGCGAGCACCTCGGCGTTCTCGTCGGCGTACTCGGGCAGGCACACGTAGCTGCCGGGGAAGGCGACCTCGTCGGAGTAGTCGGTGTTGGTGCCGAGGACGAGGTAGTTGTCGCCCAGCTGCTCCTGGATGGTCACGGTGTTGGGCGACCAGGTGGCGGCGGCGTCGATCTGGCCGGAGATGAGGGCCGTGGTCATGCCGGAGACGTCCATCTCAACCTTGGTGATGTCGTCTTCGGTGAGGCCGGCGTCACGCAGCACGAGGCCGAGGATGATCTCGGAGGAGGTGCCGGTGGAAACGCCTACGGTCTTGCCCTTGAGGTCAGCGGCCGTGGGGACCTTGGTCTTGTCGACCACGACGGCGTCGGCCTGGGAGAGCTGGTCGAAGGCGAAGACAACGGCGTCGCCGGAGATGCACAGCGTGTGCGCGCCGTGCCCGATCTGGGCGATGTCGATGTCGCCGGACTGCATGGCCGTGATCTCGGCCGGGCCGCCCTGGAACTGAGCGGTCTCGACGGTGATGCCTACCTCATCGAAATAGCCCTGGTCGATGGCAGCGAAGAGCGTGCCGGCGGAGCCGAGGTTGGGCATGAAGGCAACGCGGAGCGTCACGGGATCGTAGGACGAGCCACCGGTGGCGGCGCTGCCCTGGGTGCTGCCGGCGGGCGTGTTGCTGCCGCTGCAGCCGGCGAGGCCGGCGGCCATAAGGCCGAGTCCGCCGAGACCGGCGAGCATGCTGCGACGGCTGATGTTGATATCGTTCAGGTTGGACATGATCTTCTCCTTCTCTTGTTCAACCTCGCACCGCGCGGGACGGTGCGCTTTTCCCACTTGAGAGCTGGGCGGCGCCTCAGGCGGCCGCCCGTGCGCCCGTTATTTGCGAACCGACAGGTACTCCTGGTAGACCTGGCTCCAGATCTCGTTCTTGAGCTCGAGGAAGCGGGGCGTCATCTTCGTGGCCTGGTCGCGCGGATAGGGGATATCGATGTCGATGATGTCCTTCACGCGGCCCGGGCGCGCGCTCATGATCACGCAGCGCTGACCCAAGATGATGGCCTCTTCCACGTCGTGGGTGATGAAGAAGCAGGTCTTGCGCTCCTTCTCCCAGGTCTCGATGAGCTCCTGCTGAAGCTGGGTACGCGTCTGCGCGTCGAGTGCGCCGAAGGGCTCGTCCATAAGGAGCACCTGGGGGTTGGTGGCATAGGCGCGCGCGATGGCCACGCGCTGCTTCATGCCGCCCGAGAGCTCTTTCGGATAGTGGTTGGCGAAATCCTCAAGGTCGACCATCTTGAGATAGCGGTGGGCGATCTCTTCGGCTTCTTCCTTCGATTTCCCCTGAAGCTTCAGGCCGAACATGACGTTCTTGATAACCGTGAGCCACGGGAAGAGCGCGTACTGCTGGAAGACGATACCGCGCTCCGGGCTCGGCCCATCCACCGGCTTGCCGTCGACCGTAACCTGGCCCTCGGTGGGCGTCTCGAGGCCGCCGATGATGTTCAAGAGCGTGGACTTGCCGCAGCCGGAGGGGCCCACGACGGTGATGAACTCATTCTCGTGGATGTCGAGGTCGACGCCGTTCAGGGCCACCATCTCACCCTTGCGAGTCTGGAACTTCTTCACCACATGGTCGATGTGGACCTTTACTGCTGAACCGTTTCCTGCCATCCGGTGAACCTCCTTTCGAGGAATCGAACGATCTTCTCAAAGCAGATGCCGATGATGCCGAGCATGATGATGCCGAGCAGCACCGTATCCATCTGGTAGTAACCGCTGGCCTGCTGGATCATCATGCCGAGGCCGCGGTCGCCGCCGACGATTTCGGAGGCCATGAGCGTGGTGAGCGAGGTGGACAGGCCGAGGCGCGCCGCCACGAGGATGAAGGGCGTGGTGGCGGGGATGGTCACCTTGAAGAAGATGTCGGTCTGCTTGGCGCCGAGCACGCGGGCAGCCTTGATGAGCGTGGTGTCGACGCCCTTGATGCCCTGGTAGATGGTTACCACCTGAACGAGGAAGGACGCGATGAAAATGACCGCGATCTTGCTCTCGTTGCCAATGCCGAGCCAGGCGATGAGCAGGAAGACGTAGGCCAGGGGCGGGATGTTGCGCACGAACTGGATCCACGGCTCAACGATGTGGCGGATCGGGTCGTACCATGCCATGAGGAAGGCGACGGGGATGGACGTGATGAACGCAAGCCCGAAGCCGATGAGCACACGCGACAGCGATGCCCAGACGTGCTCGAGCAAGATGCCGCTCTCGAGCTTGCTCACAAACGCGGCCCCCACCTCGGCCGGCGGCGCGAAGACGGCGGGCAGCTGGCTCGAGGCGACGAGCCATAACGCGATCGCGCAGGCGAATGAGATGAGCACCCAAACGGCGTTGGGTATCTTCGCCCAGATCGGTTTCTTCTTTTCCTGCATGTCGAAGGGCTCCTTTCTCAGCGTGGTAAGGCGTGGTTGCTCATGACCATAACTTAAACGTATAAGTAGAGCAATGACCGAACACACCTAGAATATTAGTCATGATGCGATGGGAAAAACAGGAAAAGATTGGCGCTCAAATCCCGCAAAAGAACGTTTCGGACACATTAAACAGCAGGTAGATGTGCTTAAAATGAACCTTAAATCATGCGAGGGGATATTCTATAAACGGTCGGTTTACGCCGCTCAGCGGTATATTGGAAAGAAAGGTGTGATTCTCGCGTGTGGCCTGCGCTTTTGTGTTAACTTAAACGTATAAGTTGAACGATACCGCGATAATGCTGCTCGTTCGCTCGTTTTATACGTCGGCCACGAGATACGGGAGGGTGCATGGGCAAGCGCGTTACGCTCAAGGACATCGCCACCGCCGCCGGTGTCACCACGGCGACGGTCTCGTATGTTCTCAACGACACCCCAGGCCAAAAGATTGCTCCCGAGACGCGCGAGCGCGTGCTCAAGGCCGCGCGCGAGCTGAGTTATGTGCCCAATAGCGCGGCGCGCACCCTGCGCGCCCGTCGCTCGCAGTGCGTGGGCGTGGTGGCCAAGAAGAACCTCGCCGTCCCGCGCTTCTCGCAGACCATCCGCGGTATCCAGAGCAGGCTCGAGGATATCGGCTATAACTTGCTGCTGTGCACTAATAAGGTCAAGAAGGGCGGATTGAGCGACTATCTCATCGCCTATCTTGAGGGCCGTGTCGATGGAATCATCTTCCTCGGCAAGGATAACGTTGGGCCCAGCGCGGAGAGCGTCGAGGTGATCGAGCGCGAGCGCGTTCCGTTCGTTGCCTACGACTGCGTTGAGCGTGCGAGCGCGTATAGCACGGTCGATTTCGACTACCGGGGCGGTGCCCGGCTCCTTGCCGAGCGCGTGCTCGCGCCGGCGCCGCGCCGGCTCCTCTACATCGCGCCCGATATCGACGCTCCCCAGGAGCGCCAGCGCGTCGAGGGCCTTTCCGATGCCCTGAAGAACAGCCCCGAGACCGAGCTTATTGAGCTTACGGTTCCCATCACGCTGGATAACCTCGATACGTGGGACCTCCGCTACTCGATAGGCGCTACGCCCGAGGGCGACGAGCTCACCGCCACCTTCGCCCGAGCGCTTCGCGAGGCCACGCGTGGCTTGGAGCGGGGCGACGCGGTCATCGCGAGCTGGTCGGGGTGGACCGAGCCCATCCGCTACCGTTGCCGCGAGCGGGGAATTCTGACGGCAGAGCTTGCCAACAACGGCGAGAGCAATTTCTACCCCGATCTCTGCGTTCGCCTGCCCAATTTCGACGCCGGCGTGGCGTGCGCCGATGAGCTTCTCTCGCTTATCGACGGCAAGCCCTCGAGCGCCCGCCTCCTGCACCTCACGAACGTGCTCGATGGCACGCGAGGTGCCTATGGGGAGGATATCTACTGAAACGCGCCGGCGCCGCCGGCTGGATGCAAAGGAGCCTGATTTCTATGCCACTCGTTCCGCTCAAACCCGTTCTCGACGCCGCCCGGCGCCACGGCTACGCGCAGGGGGCGTTCAACGTCAACGCGGTGTGCCAGGCCAAGGCTGCTATCGAGGTGCACGAGATGTTCCGCAGCCCCGTGATCCTGCAGGGAGCGGACCTCGCTAACGCCTTCATGGGAGGCCGGGCCGACTTCGCGAACGGTACCGTCGAGGACAAGATCCGGGGCGCGAAGAACATCGGTGACGCCGTCAAGCTCTATGGCGAGCATTCGCCCGTACCCGTGGTGCTCCATCTCGACCACGGGCGCGACATGGAAAGCGTGAAGGCTGCCATCGCGGGCGGCTATACGTCGGTCATGATCGACGGCTCTTCGCTTCCGTTTGATGAGAACAAGGAGCTCACGCGCGAGGTCGTGAAGTACGCGCACGCCCGCGGCGTCTCCGTCGAGGGCGAGCTCGGCGTGCTCGCCGGCGTTGAGGACCATGTGTTCGCGGCGTCGTCCACCTACACCAACCCGCTTTCGGCGGTGGAGTTCGTGCGCGACACCGGCGTCGATGCGCTCGCCATCTCCTACGGCACCATGCACGGCGCCTCCAAGGGCAAGAACGTCAAGCTGCGCCGCGAGATACCCATCGCCATCCGCGAGTGCCTGGCGCACGAGGACCTCGATTGCGCGCTCGTGAGCCACGGCTCCTCAACGGTGCCGCAGTACATCGTGCGCGAGATCAACGAGCTGGGAGGCCAGATCGGCGAGGCCCACGGCATTCCCGTCGCCGAGCTTCTGGAAGCCATCCCCGCCGGTATCAACAAGATCAACGTCGATACGGACATCCGTCTCGCCGTGACACGCAACATGCGCGAGCTCTTTGAGCGCGAGCCCGAGCTCAAGGAGAGCTCGCTTGCTGGCGTGTGGCAGCTGCTCGATGAGAAGCGCGAGCAGTTCGACCCGCGCGCCTTCCTGCCGCCGGTGTACGACCTCGTCATGTACGGCACCGTTGCCGACGAGGCGCAGGAGAAGCTCGTCGCCGCCATCGAGGCGGGCGTCAAGGAGGCTGTCGGAACGCTCATCGTGCAATTCGGCAGCTACGGCAAGGCGCCGTTGGTAGAGATCGCCACGCTCGACGAGATGGCGGAGCGCTACGCGAAGGAAGGTCGGTAGCTTATGGCAGGCAAGAACATCCTCGTCATGCACGGCGGCGGCCCGACCGCGGTCATCAACGCCTCGCTCTATGGCATCGTGGCGGAAGGCAAGCTTCATGGCGAGATCGCGCACATCTACGGCGCGCATGGCGGCCCCTCGGGCCTCGTGAACGGCACCCTCATCGATTTGGGCGCCATGCCCGATAGCGAGCTCGTGCGCCTGCGCGACGCGCCGGGCTCTGCCATCGGCACGGGCCGCGACGCGCTCGCCGGCCACTATCCGGCCATGGTGGAGCTCCTCATCAAGAACGGTATCGATATCGTCATGCCCACGGGCGGCAATGGCACCATGAACACGTGCGCGCTGCTCCAAGAGGTCATCGACGAGGCGGGAGCCGACATTCAGGTGATCGGCGTGCCCAAGACCATGGACAACGACATTGCCGAGATCGACCACGCACCGGGCTACGGCAGCGCCGCCCGCTATGTGGCGCAAAGCGTGGGCGAAGTGTGCGCGGACGTGCACAGCATGCCCATCCACCTCGTGGTGGTTGAGGTCATGGGCCGGTCCGCCGGTTGGGTTGCGGCGGCGAGCTCGCTCGCCGATGCTTGCGGTCAGGGCGGCCCCGACCTCATCTACATGCCGGAGCGCGCGTTTGACGAGGAGGCGTTCCTCGCGGACTGCCAGCGCTTGATCGACGCCAAGCGCGGCGGTGTCATCGTAGCGAGCGAGGGTCTGCATGACGCGGCGGGCAGTCCCATCGTCGACCCCATCATGGAGGTCGAGCGCGAGACGTACTTCGGCGATGTGTCGTCGCACCTTGCGAACCTTATCGTGGCGAAGCTCGGCTACAAGGCCCGCTCGGAGAAGCCGGGTCTGCTCGGCCGTGCGTCGGTTGCGCTTCGCAGCCAGGTTGACGTTGACGAGGCGGAGGAAGTCGGTCGCGCCGCCGTACGTGCCGCGCTTTCCGGCGAGACGGCCAAGATGGTCGGTATCCAGCGCGTGCCGGGAGACGCATACGCCATCGAGACGAACCTTATCGACGTGGAGCGCGTGCGCCTCATCGAACGCTGCCTGCCCGACGCCTTCATCAACGAAGCGGGCAACGGCGTCACCCCGGCATTCAAGGAGTGGGCTGCCCCGCTCGTAGGCGAACTGCCGAGCTTTGTAAGCTTCCTGTAGCAAGGCCGGTGGGGGCGGACCCTGGTTGTTGCCCCCGCGTCTGAAGGAGTGTGCATGAAACACATCTTTTTGAATCTCAAGCGCTTCGATATCACGCCCGAGCACGGTGGCGTGAACCGTTTGGCGGAGCCCGCCGCATGGGGCGAAGCGGTGACATCGTCCATCAAAGACGTTGCTCTTCGCTACGCCGATGCGGAGTTCGCCGCCTTCCTTCCCGAGGCGCACCTCATCGGTGCCGTCGCCGGCGCTGCCGAAAGCCCGCTCGGCGTGGGCTGCCAGGGCGTCCATACGGCGGACACGGCACCGGGCGGAAACTTCGGCGCCTTCACGACCCTGCGCACGGGCAATGCCGTGGCACAGCTCGGCTGCACCTGGGCGCTCATCGGCCACTGCGAGGAGCGCATGAACCTGCGCGCCATCATGGGTGAGGCCGGTGCTGCCCCCGATGCCGTGGAAGCGGCGGTGAATCGCGTGCTCGCGCGCGAGGTGGCTGCGGCTCAGGCAGCGGGCCTCACGGTGCTCTTCTGCATGGGAGAGCGCGAAGAGGAAGTCGATTCGTGGGAAGAGGTGCTCACCGCCCAGCTCAAGGGCGGCCTCGAGGGCGCCGACCTCTCTCGCGTGCGCGTTGCGTACGAGCCGGTGTGGAGCATCGGGCCGGGTAAGACACCCGCCGATGCCCCGTACATCCAGAAGGTGGCCCGTCTCATCAAGGCGACGCTTCCCGGTGTGGACGTGGTCTACGGCGGCGGTCTCAAGGCCGATAACGCTCAGATGCTCGCCGGCATCCCCGAGATCGACGGCGGCCTCATCGCACTCACCCGTTTCACCGGCGAGATCGGCTTCTACCCGGAGGAATATGCGGAAATCGTCAAGCTGTATCTAGAGGCCTAGCTCATTGGACGCATCAATAAGAAAGGAATGACCATGCATCTGGACTTTGAATGGGGTACCGGCATGATGGGGGCCGAGCTCCCCGATACAACCGACGTCTTCGTCACCGGCGAGACCGTCAAGGACCCCGAGTGCCTGCCCCAGGATTGGGATAGCCTCTACGCGGCAACGCTCGAGAGCATCCGCAACCCCATCGGCATGGAGCCGCTCGCTTCCTATGCGGGGCCGGGCAAGAAGGTCGTCATCGTAATCCCCGATATCGTGAAGGGCGGCACCCAGCCCACCGCGCACCGTAAGGTCGCCATCCGCGCGTGCCTCGATGAGCTCTTCGCGAACGGCGTGAAGCACGACGACGTGCTGCTCCTCTTCTCGAACGGCCTGCATCCCCGCACCTCCACCGCCGAGGCCAAGCAGATTCTGGGCGACGACCTCTACAACGAGTTCGAGGCAACCGGCCAGATCACGAGCCACGATTCCGAGGACTACGACCACCTGGTCGATCTGGGCTACACCGCTCAGGGCGACCACGTGATCATGAACAAGTACGTCTACGATGCCGACATCGCCATTCTTATCGGCCATACCCAGGGCAACCCCTATGGCGGTTACTCGGGTGGTTACAAGCACTGCGCCACGGGCATCACCCACTGGCGCTCCATCGGTGCCCACCACGTGCCGCGCGTCATGAGCCGCCCCGACTTCGTGCCGGTGTCTACCCATAGCCTCATGCGCGACAAGTTCGACAGCCAGGGCATGTTCATGGAAGAGAAGATGGGCAAGAAGTTCTTCTGCGTGGACGCGGTGCTCGACACCTGGAGCCGCCAGATTGCCATCTTCTCGGGGTACGCTGCCGAGATGCAGCCCGTGAGCTGGAAGGTTGCCGATAAGCGCACCTATGTGCACTGGGCCGAGAAGAAATACGACATCGTGGTCATGGGCATGCCCACCAACTTCCACTACGGCGACGGTATGGGCACGAATCCCATCCAGATGATGCAAGCCGTTTCCGCCCAGGTCATTCGCCATAAGCGCATCCTTTCCGACCATTGCGTCTTCGTGATCGCGAGCTACTGCGATGGGTGGTTCCACGACGAGCGCTGGCCGTACCTGCGCGAGCAGTGGGAGCTGTGGCAGTCCGATAAGATGAACACGCTCGACGACATGATCAAGTACGGTGAGTACTTCGCCACCAACGAGGAGTACATCCGCAAGTACCGCTTTGCCGGTGCGTTCCATCCGTTCCATGGCTTCAGCATGATGACCTGCGGAAATCTTGCCGAGAAGTATCTCTCTGCTACGTATATCGTAGGCGCGCAGAAGCCGGGCATCGCCCGTACCATGGGCCTCAAGACCCGTCCGACCTTCGAGGAGGCCATCGCCGACGCCACGCGCAAGTACACCGACGGCAACCCCAACATCCTGGCGCTCCCGCACGCGTACAACCGCGCCGTGCCGCACCTGTGCATGAAGGATCCGTCGCAGAACAGCCACTTCCGCGACGATGCCCCCGCGCATCCCTGCGGTTGCTAAATCTACTCGGTACTGAGGGCACGGGGATATCTCCCGTGCTCAAACAGTCCTCGCGCTTCGCGCTGCGGAACTGCGCCGTGAGATATCCCCGTGCCCTCAGCACGCCAGGTTTATCTTGCTGGACAGCAAGTTCCCAGCGCAGAAGCGGAGGCCGCCATATCGTCCATCGCGAGTTCCGCAGCGAGCGGAGCGAGCGAGGACTGCCCGAGCAGGGGACGATGTGGCGGCCTCCCTGTCGGGGTAAAAGGAGCTGCAATGTTGAAGTTGAACAGAAGCTTTGCCTCGGCATTCGTTGCTGAGGACGAGCTTGTTAGCTATATGGATGAACATGCCGACGTGTTGGCGCGCTGCCAGGCGGGCGAGGACCGCTATGCGGATTCGCTCGGCTGGCTCTCCGTCGACGAATGGGCGAGCGACGCCATCCTTGACCGAACCTGCGCGCTTGCGGAGCAGATTCGCTCCATGGCCGACATCTTCGTTGTGATCGGCGTAGGCGGCTCGAATAACGGGTCGCGTTCCGTGCAGGCTGCGCTTGCCCCCGAGGGAGCACGGCTTGTGTGGGCGGGGAATACGCTTTCGGCTTGGGAGCTCAACCGCGTGCTTGATGAGCTTGAGGGCCATGATGTGGTGATCGATTGCATCGCCAAGAACTTCGAGACGCTCGAGCCGGGCTCATCGTTCCGCCTGCTCCGCCAGTACCTCGTCGAGCGCTATGGGCGCGAGGAGGCCGCGCGCCGCATCGTCTGCACGGGTACGATCGGCTCGCCGCTCGAGGACCTCTGTCGTGCCGAGGGGTACACCTTCGTGCCCTTCGCCACCAACGTGGGAGGTCGTTATACCGCACTTACCGAGGTACACTTGCTGCCCATGGCGGTTGCGGGCGTGGACATTCGCGCGCTCGTTGCGGGCGCCCGCACCATGGAGCGGCTTCTTCGTACGGCGCCAGTGGGGGAGAACTCAGCGTTTGCCTATGCATCGGCTCGCAACATGCTGTGGGACCGCGGGTATCGTGTCGAGCTCCTGAGCTTTTTCGAGCCTCGTTTCCGGTGGTTCTCAAAGTGGTGGGAGCAGCTCTTCGCCGAGAGCGAGGGAAAGGATGGCAGGGGCATATTCCCCGCTGCCGCAGAGTGCTCCGAGGAACTCCATAGTCTGGGACAGTTCGTGCAGGACGGTACGCACATCCTTTTCGAGACCTTCCTTGATATCTTGGAACAGGGTACGGGCGACAGCCTTGTGTTGGGCGGCACCGACGTGGCGGATGCCTTTGGCTACCTGGACGGCAAGGACTTCTGGGATATCAATAAGGCGAGCTTCACGGCGACCCGCGAGGCGCATGCCGGGATGCTGCCATGCTTTACGCTCGAGCTCGATCGTCTTGACGAGGAGCATATGGGCATGCTCTTCTACTGGTTCGCATTCGCGTGCTATGCTTCTGGGGAGCTTTTGGGTGTAAACCCCTTTGACCAACCAGGCGTAGAGGCGTACAAGCGCCTCATGTTCGATGCGCTCGGAAAATAGAGAAAGGATCTCTTGATGAAGACTGTCAAACTGCTTTGCGCTGCCGGTACGTCGACGCAGATTCTTGCCCAGAAGGTGCAGGAGACTGCCGATAACCTCGGTCTCGAGATGGATGTCAAGGCTGCGTCCGTTTCTGGCTCCGAGGATGCCTGCAAGGATGCTGACCTGCTGCTTCTTACTCCTCAGGTTGCCTTCAAGCTTGATGTCGTGAAGATGACATTCCCTGATAAGAAGATCGACGTGATCGATGCGAACGCCTTCGCGACGCTCGATACCCAGGCGATCATCGCGCAGATCAACAAGGAACTGGCATAGTCTTTTACTCCCAACGGACGCCCGGCTCCCTCTTTCGCTGGTCCTCGGCCTTCGGCCTGCGGAATCGCTCAAGAGAGAGCCGGGCGTCCTGCGTTCAAGCCTGGCCAGAGGGCGGGAAGCGCGCATTACGATAACCGGCCCCTATGGGCTCCTCGTACCCTTTCGTTTCGGTTAGCGGAATCGCTCAGAAGAGGCCCGGGCGCCCTTGCGTTGCGGGTATAGGTGCGGGCTGGGAACCGGGCGGACGGTTGTCTTGGAGTTAGGTCTAGGTGATAAGGTGGCCGATGTTTGGCCGCGTGAAAAAGGAGAGACATGGGCAAGACGCTCTATCTAGATTGCACGAGCGGCATCAGCGGCGATATGTTCGCGGCTGCGCTCCTAGACCTTGGTGCCAGCGAGGAGCGTCTGCGCGCAGCACTCGCGTCGCTTCCGCTTGGTGGCTACGATCTGCGCGTGAGCCGCGTAAGCAAGGCGGGCCTCGATTGCTGCGATTTCGACGTAGTGCTCGATGCCCTGCATGAAAACCATGATCACGATATGGCTTACCTGCACGGCCATGATCATCTGCATGAGCAAGATGGCGAGGATGGCCATCACCATGGGCACTCCCACCATCATGAGGTGCACCATGCAGAAGAGCATGGGCGTGACGCTGAGCATGGCCATAGCCATAAGCACGATCACGACCACCACGGTGAGCCCCACCATCATCACGGCCATCATCACGAGCACCGTGGCCCGGCCGATATCGATGCGATGATTGATGCGGGCTCGCTTACCGAAGGCGCCAAAGCGCTTGCGCACCGCATCGTGGATGTTCTTGCGCATGCCGAGGCGAAAGCCCACGGCGTGTCGCTCGACGAGGTCCATTTCCACGAGGTCGGCGCTGTCGACTCCATCGTAGACATCGTCTCTGCGGCGGTACTCTTCGACGATTTGGGCGTCGATCGCGTGCTCGTGCCGCAGCTGGTAGACGGCCGCGGCACCATTCGCTGTCAACACGGCATCATCCCGGTGCCGGTGCCTGCCACCCTGAACATCGTTCAGCAGCACGGCCTGCCGCTTTCCATTTGCGGCGTCGTGGGGGAGCTTGTGACGCCTACGGGCGCTGCTATCGTTGCGGCAATTGCATCCGGGTTCGAGCTTCCTGCGCGGTTTCGCGTGGAGAAGGTGGGCATCGGCGCGGGCAAGCGCGTGTACGAGCGGCCGAGCATCCTGCGCGCCATGCTGATCGACGAACTTTCTCCCCTCGATGCGCCCACCGCGCACGAAAACGCTGCTTGCTCCAGCCAGCTGCCGCTTGTTTCTGCAGGAGAGCCTACGGTCGATGCAGCCTACGCCGGTCCCGTGGTGCGCCTGGAATGCGATATCGACGACGCTCCGGGCGAGGTGCTCGCGTACGCGGCGGAACGGCTGCGCGAAGCGGGCGCCCGTGAGGTGCATTGGGTGCCTGTGTATGCCAAGAAGGGGCGCCCTGCATGGCAGCTGCAGGTTGTTGCCGCGCCCGATGACACAGAGCGCCTCGAGGGCATCATCTTCGCCGAGACCACCACGATCGGCATTCGGCGCTGGGGGTGTGAGCGCACGGTACTTGCACGTTCGGAGTCGTCCGTGACGACGCCGTGGGGCACGGTGCGCGTGAAGACCGTTGGCCTTCCCGATGGATCGCACCGCGTTTCCCCTGAATACGAGGATGCCGCAACGCTTGCGCGGGCCGCAGGCATCCCGCTCCAAGAAGTGATTGGGAGCGTGCGGGGTTAACGAGTCGCGCCTGTCCAGATTAAGGATGAGGGGTTGCCTGAACGAGGAGTCCGCCGAAAGCTTTTCGCGAGTATGGACGCGGTCCCTCTCATCTGATCGGCAGCTGCTTTCTGTGTTCGATGCAACTTTGCGGGTGCCAGGCGTCTCCATCGCGTTGCACAACGATTCGTTCAAATCCGCTAAGGAGCTAAAACCTACCGTTCGCCGGAAACGAATCATTCTCGCGTATACGTGCATGGACAGAGACTAAGATTTACTTAATCGATTAAGTTCTTATGGGCGACACGTGCACGACGGCGAGGAGGCGGTCATGGAAAAGCGTGTAACGGGTAAAGATGTCGCGCGTCGTGCTGGCGTTACCGCTGCTACCGTCTCGTATGTGCTAAACGGCAGCCAGAAGCAGTGCGTCTCTGATGCGACGCGTGCTCGCGTGCTCGAGGCCGCCCGAGAGCTCGGATATGTTCCCGACCGAACTGCAAAATCGCTCCGCCGCCGCGAGAGCGGGGCGCTGGGCGTGGTAATCGAGAAGAACCTTTCGACGCCTCGTTTTAGCACGAATGTGCAGGGGATGCTTCAGGAAGCGAGCGAACGAGGCTACCGTATCACGCTGTGCCGCAACCGCATGCGCGAGAACGGCATGGTGGATTACCTGAACGCATATTACGAGCGGAGCATCGACGGCGTCATTTTCGTGGGGCGCGATAACGAGGGCCCTGACGCGAGGAGTGCCGCCGTGATCGAGCGGGACCGCATCCCGTTCGTCGCTCTCGACTGCCATTTAGGCTCCAAGCCCTTCGGGTCGGTTGATTTTGATTACCGCTCAGGTGCCTATGAGGTCACCACTCGCCTGCTCAAGATGTCGCTGGGGCGCTTAGTGTATGTTCGTCCAGAAGTCCAAACGCCGCAGGAAACCCTTCGCGAGGAGGGCGTCCGTGCCGCGTGCGCGGAGGCGGGCCGCGTAGAGCCCGTCATCGTGCAGGTCTCTATTGATTACCGGGAGCTGGCCTCGTTTGACGCGCGCCGCCCTGCGGGCTCGGTAGTTCAAGGCGATCGCGATAGCGGGTACGTGAATATGCTCAGGCTGCTCAAGCGTGCGGCAGTGGGCGCGCTTCGGGACGGAGACGTCGTGGTGGCGAGTTGGAGTGGTTGGTCGCGCGTGCTGCAGGCGATTGCCCCCGTCCAAGGGGCGGTTTATGCGGATTTGGCAAGTGATGGGCTGAGCATGATCGGTACGAAGCTGTTCTCCCAGCTGCCCAATTTGGAGGCAGGCCGCACGTGTGTGAGCGAGGTGCTCCAACAGATAACGGGCGGCGCCTCCGGGCACCACGTGCTCGTACCCACTTGCCATGCCACTGAGGAGCTGCTCTCGTAATGATGCTGATATCCAAAGGGCGGGTTTCTGTTTCTCGCTTTATTTAATCGATTAAATAATTTGGCAGGGCTTCTTGCCATAGAATGCGGCGTGCGATGCCCTCAGACGAATCGGAGGAGGAGAAGAGGCAAATTACTTAATCGATTAAGCATTGGAATATGTAGGACCCTCTTCGAGGAGGGGCGACAAGAAGGAGGAGTATGGAGCGCTATAAAGACCCAGGTGCGCCTATCGAGGAACGCGTTGAGGACCTGCTCGGTCGCATGACGCTCGAGGAGAAAGTGGCGCAGCTTTGCGGTGACCTGCCCTATAGCGTGGTGCACGGAGGCAAGGTGAGCCACGAGGCGCTCGAGGAGAAATTCCCTAACGGCCACGGTCGCTTTACGCAGTATTCGTTGGTTGGCCTTGTCGATCCGGTACAGATTGCCGAGATATCAAACGAGATTCAACGCTACTTCGTAGAGGAGACGCGCTTGGGAATCCCCGTGGCGCTCCAGAGCGAGGACTTATGCGGATACCCGGGCGCGGGCGGGACGCTCTTTCCGTCGATGACCAACGTTGCGGCAACATGGGAGCCTGAGCTTGCAAAGGAGATGGCCGGCGTCATTGGCCAGGAGGCGCGCGCTGTGGGCATCAGCTCGTCGATGAGCCCCGTGATCGATGTCTCGCGCGATCCGCGGTGGGGGCGTACCTATGAGACGTTCGGCGAGGATCCCTACCTCGTGACGCAGATGGGTGTGAGCTATATCCAGGGTATGCAGGGTGAGCATAAGGAGGGCACGGCGTGCATCGCCAAGCACTTCCTGGGGTATTCCGAAACCCAGGGTGGCATGAACTGCACTGCCGCCCGCATCAACGACCGCGAGCTGTACGAAGTCTTTGCGACACCATTTGAGGCCGCTGCCAAGCTCGCCGACGTGAGCGGCGTCATGGCTAACTATGGCGAGATCGATGGCCTCAACGTTCTCGTGAATCCTAAAATTTCTAAAGACCTTCTGCGTGACACGATGGGCTTCAAGGGCATGCTCACCTCCGATGGGGGAGGCGTCATGCGCCTGTGGAACTTCTACCATGTCGCTGGGAGCCACGCCGAGGCGGCATACCTGGCAAAGAAGGCGGGCTGCGACACCGAGATTCCCGTTGGCGCTGGCTTCCGTCAGCTGCCCGAGTATGTGCGCGCGGGCAAGCTCGACGAGGAATGCATCGATGAATCGGTCCGGCGCATTCTCACCATTAAATTCGCGTATGGCCTCTTCGAACATCCATACGTTGACGTCGATGGGGTGCGCGCCGCGATGGCGAACGATGCTAAGCAGGCCCTGAGCTATGGCATCGCGGAGAAGTCCATCGTCATGCTCAAGAACGATGGGATCCTACCGATTGCTTCGGGAGCAAAAGTCGCGCTCATCGGCCCGCATGCCGATAGCCTGCGCTATCCGGTGAGCGGTTATACCTATCCTGCCTATATCGAGATGGCAGAGGCGCTGAACACCACGGGCAGCGCAGGCACGTTCGGCGGTATCGGCGACGAGCAGGCGGCGAAGGAGAAACAGCCTGCAGGGGTCTTCGACTCCATTCCCGCGGCGCTCGGTGCAGACGCCTTTGCGAAGCTCTCTAACATGAGCGCCGTTCTGCGTAGCATGGGCGCGACAACGCTGCGCGAGGAGCTCGCCCGCCGCTTTGACCTCGCCTATGCGGAGGGTTGCAAGATCACCGACGCCGACACCTCGGGATTTGCCGAGGCGGTAGATACCGCCGAGGAAGCCGACGTGGTCGTCTTGGCGCTGGGCGGCAATTGCGGCTGGTTTAACGTTACCGGTGGCGAGGGCAAAGACCGCGCGAGCTTGGAGCTCCCCGGCGTGCAGGAGCAGTTGCTCGAAGCCGTGGTGGCAACGGGCAAGCCGGTCGTCGTAGTGCTGTACGGCCCGGGGGTCTTCTCTACTTCGTGGGCGGCGGAGCATGCTGCCGCGATACTTGAGGCTTGGATGCCCGGCCAGCACGCGGGCGATGTCGTGGCGAGGATTCTCGCCGGTGAGCTCAATCCCTCCGGCAAGATGCCGGTCACCGTTCCCCGTTGCACGGGGCAGGTGCCAATCTACTACAACCACAAGACGGGGAGCGGCTACACGGATGGGGCCGATGCCGGAACCTCGGCGATGATCTTCTCGGGAGGGTACACCGATTGCCCGGGAGACCCTCTCTTCCCCTTCGGTTTCGGGCTCTCCTATACCAGCTTCGAGGTCCGCGATCTCAGCGTCGAACAGAGCGAGATTCCCACGAACGGCGCGCTCCGTGTTGGTTGCACGGTCGCCAACACCGGTTCTCGCGCGGGAGCCGAGGTGGTCCAGCTGTATACCCGCTTCGATGGTGCGCATGTCACGCGTCCCAACAAGCAGCTTGCCGCTTTCAAGCGCGTGGAGCTCGAACCCGGTGAGGAGCGTCGCGTGCAGTTCGAGACCGAGCTTTCGCAGCTGGCGTACTACAACGAGGACATGGTCTTCGGTGTGGAGCCGGGTACGTTGCGCATCATGGTGGGGACGAGCGCACACGACCTGCCGCTCGGGGGCAGCGTCGCCATCGTGGGAGAGCCGGTGGATGTGATGGGCGCACGTTCGTACTGCGCCCGCGT
>NHCFC04200__coassemble_537_pt1 | contig 36087 bp, 34 predicted proteins | sample NHCFC04200__metabat2_low_PE_026 | metagenome-assembled genome bin NHCFC04200 | reverse complement strand
ACTCGGACTCCAATCCGGACACCTATGGGTGTCCAACTTTTTGTCCGAGCCCCCCGGAGGCTCGAAAACGTCCAGATGTCGCCCGGCAACGGAGGGAGTGTCCGGATTGCGCCCGACAACCGCGCGAGCGTCAAATCTCGCCCGAGAAGCAGCGCGCTAGGGGGCGCATCGGGAGGCCCCGTCCGCGCCATGCGCCGGGATGAGCGCCGAGGGGGCTGCCCGCCCAGCAACCTCCACACCGCATGCATCTTGAAAATGTGGATTTCCGCAGGTTGCCAAGGGGCTTCAGAAGTTCTTCTGGCAATTCGTCCCGCAGACGCGTATCATAGCGACCGTATTGCCCGGCTCCTGTCGGCGATTCGTCGTGCCGCGACAGCCAGCGCGGTTCGATGACGGCAGGAGGTACGAGGACAACCCGACCGGATGCAAAATTTCCTCTGTCCTATTTTCGCATCTGGGAGTGGCCAAGCCCCGTGCTTAAAACCCCAAAGGAGTGAACATGGCTGAAGAGAAGTACGTGCCCCGTCTTAAGACCAAGTACCTCAACGAGGTGAAGGGCCAGCTTCAGGAGAAGTTCCAGTACAAGAACGTCATGATGATCCCGAAGATCGAGAAGATCGTCGTGAACATGGGCGTCGGCGAGGCCGCCACCGATTCCAAGGCCATCGACGGTGCCGTGCGCGACCTGCGCGCCATCACCGGCCAGCAGCCGATGGTCACCCGCGCCCGCAAGTCCATCGCGTCCTTCCGCCTGCGCGCCGGCATGCCGATCGGTGCCAAGGTCACCCTGCGCGGCGACCGCATGTGGGAGTTCCTCGACCGCCTCACCGCTGTGGCGATCCCCCGTATCCGCGACTTCCGCGGCATCTCGCCCGATAGCTTCGACGGCCGCGGCAACTTCTCCATGGGCGTGACCGAGCAGCTCATCTTCCCCGAGATCGATTTCGACTCCATCGACCGCCAGCGCGGCATGGACATCACCATCGTCACCACCGCCAAGACCGACGAAGAGGGCCGCGCCCTTCTCGACGGCTTTGGGTTCCCGTTCAAGAAGTAGTTCATTCGCTCCGGCTCCGGGCCGCGCGGTTCGCGTGCGGCCCGCCCGGTGCATGATAATCCGTGATAGGAGGTAAGTAAGTGGCTAAGACATCGATGATCGTCAAACAGCAGCGCGAGCCGAAGTTCTCGACCCGCAAGTACACCCGCTGCCAGCGTTGCGGCCGTCCGCATTCGGTTTACCGCAAGTTCGGCCTGTGCCGTGTGTGCTTCCGCGAGCTGGCGCTCAAGGGCGAGCTTCCCGGCATCAAGAAGGCCAGCTGGTAAGTCACTACCAGTGCACGGGGTGTGCAGCCCCGGCAGGGAAGATCGTGTACGGCAGGCTCGGTCGCTATGGGTGACCGAGGACCGGTTGCACGAGTTCATCTAGAACGAAGGAGAATCTGCATGAACCTGACAGACCCGATTGCAGACATGCTTACGCGCATTCGCAACGGCAACTCTGCGAACAAGGCCGCCGTCTCCATGCCGAGCTCGAAGAAGCTCGTCGAGATCGCGCGCGTCTTGCACGAGGAGGGCTACATCGAGGGCTACACGGTCGAGGATACCGTGCCCCAGAAGACCCTCACCATCACGCTTAAGTACGGCCCCAAGAAGCAGAAGGTCATCAACGGCATCCGCCGCATTTCCAAGCCCGGCCTTCGCAAGTATGCCGGCGTCGCCGACATCCCCCGCGTTCGCGGTGGTCTTGGTACCGCTATCGTTTCCACCAGCAAGGGCGTTATGACCGACCGCGACTGCCGCAAGGCGAACGTCGGCGGCGAGATCATCGCGTTCGTCTGGTAAGACGACTGGCGAGTAGAAGGAAGGAGAACACCGTGTCCCGTATCGGTAAGAAGCCTGTCCAGATTCCCGCCGGAGTCGAGGTGGCAGTCGATGGTCAGCACGTGACCGTCAAGGGCCCCAAGGGCCAGCTCGAGCTTGATTTCTACGAGAAGCTCAACATTTCCATCGAGGAGAACGAGCTCGTCGTGAGCCGTCCCGACGATGAGCGCGAGACCCGCGCCCGTCATGGCCTCACCCGCGCGCTCATCCAGAACATGGTGACCGGCGTGTCCGAGGGCTACACCAAGCAGCTCGAGCTCGCTGGCGTCGGCTACCGTGTGCAGCTCAAGGGCAAGAACCTCGAGATGTCGCTCGGTTATTCGCACCCCGTCCTGTACGATGCCCCCGAGGGCATTACCTTCGAGGTGCCCGATAACACGCACATCAACGTGAAGGGCATCAACAAGCAGCAGGTCGGCCAGGTTGCCGCCGAGATCCGCGGCAAGCGTCCGCCCGAGCCGTACAAGGGCAAGGGTATCCACTACGTTGGCGAGCACATCCGTCGCAAGCTCGGTAAGGCCGCTAAGTAGTAGCAGACGCACACCGTGTAAGTCCCGTACCCCGTTAGGTACGGGCAAGATCCTCTAAGGAGTTATCAGATGGATAAGAACAAAGCGAAGGCAGCCGGCCTCAAGCGCCGTCAGCGTCGCGTTCGCGGGAAGATCTTCGGCACGCCCGAGCGCCCGCGTCTGCGCGTGGTTCGCACGAACGCCAACATCTATGCCATGATCGTGGACGATACCCAGGGCAAGACCCTCGTGTCCGCTTCGACCCTCGAGGCCGAGTTCAAGGGCACCCACACCTCCAACAAGGAGGCTGCGGAGAAGGTCGGCGAGCTCGTGGGCAAGCGCGCCATCGAGGCTGGCATCAAGGCGGTCCGTTTCGACCGTGGCGGCCGTATCTATCATGGGCGCGTCAAGGCCCTCGCCGACGGCGCTCGTGCCGCCGGTCTCGAGTTCTAGGAGGTTAGAAGCACATGGCTCGTAATCGAGATAACAAGCAGCGCGAGGCCTCCGAGTTCGAGGAGCGCGTCGTCTTCATCAACCGCGTCGCCAAGACCGTCAAGGGCGGCCGTCGCATGTCCCTCGTCGCGCTCGTCGTCGTCGGCGACGGCAAGGGCAACGTCGGCATCGGCATGGGCAAGTCCGCTGAGGTGCCCCTGGCCATCTCCAAGGCGTCGCTCGATGCCAAGAAGCACATGTTCCACGTGCCGGTGACCGAAGAGGGCACCATTCCGCACGAGGTCGAGGGCCACTTCGGCGCCGGCCGCATCATCATCAAGCCCGCTGTCGAGGGTACCGGTGTTATCGCCGGCGGCGCTGTGCGCCCCCTCTTCGAGCTTGCTGGCATCAAGAACGTTCTCTCCAAGTCGCTCGGCACCGATAACGGCCTCAACATCATCAAGGCCGCTGCCGAGGGCCTCAAGGAGCTCGCAAGCCCCGAGGACGTCGCGGCTCGCCGCGGCCTCACGGTCAGCGAGATGTTCGTGGGCAAGAAGGAGCAGTAAGCATGGCCGATACCATCACCGTCAAGCAGGTCCGCAGCACCAATGGTTGCAAGCAGGACCAGGTCAGGACCATCAAGGCCCTCGGCCTCGGGAAGATCAACCGCACCCGCGAGCTTCCCGACAACGAATCTGTCCGCGGAATGATCTTCAAGGTCAAGCACCTTGTTGAGATTGTAGAGGAGTAAGCAATGCAGCTTCATGACCTCACCCCCGCAGAGGGGTCGACTCACCGCCGCAAGCGCATCGGCCGCGGCAACTCCTCTGGTCACGGCACCACGGCGGGTCGCGGCCAGAAGGGCCAGCTCTCCCGCTCCGGCGGCGGCAAGGGCTCGGGCTTCGAGGGCGGCCAGACCCCGCTCGCGATGCGCCTGCCCAAGCTCCCGGGCTTCCGTAACCCGCGTCGCATCGAGTTCGCTCCCGTGAACATCGCCCGCCTCGACGAGAAGTTCGAGGACGGCGCGGTGATCGACGGTGCAGCGCTCAAGGCTGCCGGTATCATCAAGAAGGAATTCCAGCCGGTGAAGATTCTTGCTGAGGGCGAGACCAGCAAGAAGTTCACGGTCCGCGTCGACAAGGTCTCCGCTGCCGCGCAGGCCAAGATCGAGGCGGCCGGCGGAAAGGTCGAGCTCCCGTGCTAACTGGCCTGAAGAACGCGTTCCGGATCAAAGATCTTCGGGACAAGATTCTCTTCACCATAGCGATGCTCATTGTGTACCGCATCGGTGCACATGTTCCTGTGCCCGGCGTCCCCTTCCAGGGGATGGCGGGCCTTTTGCCGACCGATGGCGCTATGGGGCTTCTTACGCTTTTCTCCGGTGGCGCGCTGAGCTACGTCTCGGTCTTCTCGCTTGGCATCATGCCCTACATCACGAGCTCCATCATCATGCAGCTCCTGCAGAGCGTGATTCCGAGCCTCCACGAGCTTGCCCGCGAGGGCGAGGTCGGCCAGACCAAGATCACGCAGTATTCTCGCTATCTCACGCTCGGCCTGTCCATCCTTAACTCGATCGGCTACCTGTTCCTGTTCAAGAGCTACGGCATCAGCTTCGCCGAGGCCGGTGCTCCCGAGGTCATCTTCGACATCATGGTCGTTGGCACGCTCACCGCGGGCTCGATGCTCATCATGTGGATCGGTGAGCTCATCACGCAGCGCGGCATCGGCAACGGCATGTCGCTCATCATCTTCGCGAACATCATGGCTGGCCTGCCGCAGTCCATCTTCTCCTCGCTTGGCGAGGGCACGATGGGCATCGTCGTCACCGTCGTGATCTTCGTCGTGATCCTGTGCGTGATCCCGTTCATCGTCTTCCTCGAGCGCGGCCAGCGCCGCATTCCGGTGCAGTACGCCAAGCGTGTTGTGGGCCGTCGCATGATGGGCGGTCAGTCGACCTACCTTCCCATCAAGGTCAACACCGCCGGCGTGGTACCGATCATCTTCGCGAGCGCGCTTCTGTACTTCCCGGCGCAGATCGCGGTCTTCTTCCCCAACGTCGATTGGGTGCTGGCCGTGGCCAACGCGCTTGCCTCGGGCTGGATCAACTGGATTTTGAACGTCGTTCTGATCGTGTTCTTCGCGTACTTCTACACCTCGATGATTTTCAATCCCGAGGACACCGCGGAGAATCTCAAGCGTCAGGGTGGCTTTATCCCCGGCGTTCGCCCGGGCCGTGCCACCGCTGCCTATATCAAGAACGCGCTCAACAAGATCACGCTTCCGAGCGCCGTCTTCCTGGCGGTCATCGCGATCGTGCCGTCCATCATCTTCTCCTTCACGGGGAACCAGCTCATCCAGGCCTTCGGTGGTACCTCGGTGCTCATCATGGTGGGCGTGGTGCTCGATACGGTCGATAAGGTCGAGAGCCAGCTCAAGATGTATAACTACGACGGCTTCTTCAAGTAGGGCGGAGAGGAGTCACCCATGAATATCGTTCTGTTGGGCGCGCCCGGCGCCGGTAAGGGCACCGTGGCCCAGGAGCTCGTCGCCGATTACGGCGTCGCGCACATCTCGACCGGCGATCTTTTGCGTGCTGCCGTGAAGGGCGGCACCGAGCTCGGCCTCCAGGCGAAGCAGTACATGGATGCCGGCGAGCTCGTGCCCGATCAGCTCGTGATCGATCTGGTGAAGGAGCGCCTCGCTGCCGATGATGCCCAGAAGGGCTTCATCCTCGACGGCTTCCCGCGCAACACCATGCAGGCCGTGACGCTCGACTCCGAGCTCTCCGGGCTCGGTCGCACCATCGACTGCGCCCTGCTCATCGACGTCGAGCCCGCCATCATCATCGAGCGTCTCTCGTCGCGTCGCACCTGCCGCGCCTGCGGCCATACCGGCACCGCGACCGAGACCGTCTGCCCCGCCTGCGGTGGCGAGATGTACCAGCGCGATGACGATAAGCCCGAGACGATCCAGAACCGCCTCGATGTGTACGAGAAGAACACGAGCCCGCTCGTGGAGTACTATCGCGGCCAGGGTCTGCTCAAGAGCGTCAACGGCGCCCAGAGCATGGAAGCGGTCTACGCTGACGTAAAGGAAGCGCTCGGTCTATGATCAAGATCAAGACCCCTGAAGAGATCGAGCAGATGAAGAAGGCCGGAGCACTGTCCAAGATGGTGCTCCGGCACGCCGGTGCCATGGTGCGCCCCGGCGTTTCGACCTTTGAGCTCGATCAACTTGCCGAGCAGATCATTCGCATGCACGGCGGCACGCCCGCGTTCAAGGGGTACGGCGGGTTCCCGGGCACCATCTGCGCATCGCTGAACGATGCCGTGGTGCACGGTATCCCCAACCCCGATGTGATCCTGCGCGATGGCGATATCCTCTCCATCGACACCGGAGCCATCGTTGACGGCTGGGTGGGCGATAACGCCTGGACGTTCTACGTCGGAAACCCCGCACCCGAGGTCAAGGCGCTGTGCGAAGTCACCCTCGACTGCCTCAAGGCGGGCATCGAGCAGGCTGTGCCGGGGAACCGCATCGGTGACATCGGCCATGCCGTTCAAAGCCTTGCCGAGAGCCATGGTTACGGCGTGCTTCGCGAGTACGTGGGACATGGCGTGGGCCGTGCGATGCACGAGGAGCCCAACGTTCCCAACTACGGTAAGAAGGGGAGGGGCATCACGCTCGAAGCCGGCATGGTCATCGCGATCGAGCCGATGATCACGCTCGGCACGCATCGCGTGAGCGTGGGGCCCGATGGCTGGATCGTGACCACGAACGACCATCTGCCCGCTGCCCACTACGAGAACACCATCGCCATCACCAACGACGGACCGGTTGTTCTCACCCAAGATGCTCAGGGCCCGTGGTGCAGCTTGCAGGGCGGTGTGATGTAGTGATAAAACGAACCCGGTTCGTTTTATCACAGCATCTGGTTAGAGGAGTACGAAAGGGCGCTCTGCAGGAAGAATGTGGAGCGTTGACGAAAAATACATGAGGTGGTACCGCTCTGCGGTATCATTATTCGCTGCTGTCGTTTCGAGAGAAAGATGTGCTTGTGAAGAAGGAAGACGCAATCGAACTCGAGGGTACGGTCACCGAGCCGCTTCCCAATGCGATGTTTCGTGTCGATCTGGGTAATGGTCACACGGTTCTCTGCTCCATCTCGGGCAAGATTCGTATGAACTATATCCGCATCCTTCCCGGTGACAAGGTCGTGGTGGAGCTTTCGCCCTACGATCTCACCCGTGGTCGCATCACCTATCGCTATAAATAGGCAGCGCACGCGCGCGACAGACCGCTCAGCTGTCGTGTGCGCAACCAGCCAGGTAATTCACGTCTGCGGCTGGACGAGTACATAGTAGGTTTGTTGGTTTGAGCACAACCGAAAGGAAGAACGATGAAGGTACGTCCTTCGGTCAAGAAGATGTGCGACAAGTGCAAGATTATCAGGCGCCATGGCAAGGTGCTCGTTATCTGCGAGAACCCGCGTCACAAGCAGCGTCAGGGTTAAGAGAGGAGATCCAAGTTGGCCCGTATTAGCGGTGTCGATCTGCCGCGTGAGAAGCGCGTTGAGATCGGTCTGACCTACATCTACGGCATCGGCCGCACCACGGCGTCTAAGATTTGCGCCGACACGAACATCAACCCGGATACCCGCGTCAAGGACCTTACCGAAGAAGAGGTTGACGTCATCCGTAAGTACATCGACGAGAACCACATCATGGTGGAGGGCGACCTCCGTCGTGAGCGTAACCAGAACGTCAAGCGCCTCATGGACATCGGCTGCTATCGTGGCCTGCGTCACCGCAAGGGTCTTCCCGTCCGCGGCCAGCGCACCCACACCAACGCTCGCACCCGCAAGGGTCCGAAGCGCCAGATCGGTGCCAAGAAGAAGAAATAAGGAGCGCTTAACTGATGGCTACTGCTAAGAACAAGCGCGGCGCCGCTACTCGCGTCAAGCGCGCCGACCGCAAGAACATCTCCGTGGGACAGGCTCACATCCGTTCCACCTTCAACAACACGATCATCTCGATCACCGATCCGCAGGGCAACGTCATTGCCTGGAAGTCGGCGGGCCAGGTGGGCTTCAAGGGCTCTCGTAAGAGCACCCCGTTTGCCGCCCAGATGGCTGCCGAGGCCTGCGCCAAGGCCGCTATGGAGCACGGCATGCACAAGGTCGCCGTGTTCGTGAAGGGCCCGGGCTCCGGTCGCGAGACCGCCATCCGTTCCCTCCAAGCCGCCGGCCTCGAGGTCACGAGCATCCAGGACAAGACCCCCATCCCGCACAACGGCTGCCGCCCCAAGAAGCGTCGCCGCGTGTAACTCTGAAAGGATCGCATTACTATGGCAATCGACAGGACTCCTGTTCTTAAGCGCTGCCGCCAGCTCGGGGTCGATCCCATCGAGCTCGGTTACAGCAGCAAGAAGGAATCGAAGCGTCAGCCCAAGCGTCGTCGCAAGGAATCCGAGTACGGCGTCCAGCTGCGCGAGAAGCAGAAGGCTAAGTTCATCTACGGTGTGCTCGAGAAGCAGTTCCACCGTTACTATGAGCGTGCCCGTCGCATGAACGGCGTCACCGGCGAGAACCTGATGGTTCTCCTTGAGAGCCGTCTCGACAACGTGGTGTTCCGTCTCGGCTTCGCCCGCACCCGCCGCGAGGCCCGTCAGACGGTTTCCCACGGTCACTTCACCGTGAACGGCCGCCGCGTCGACATCCCCTCCTATCTCGTCAAGCCCGGTGACGTCATCGCGGTGGGCGAGAAGTACCGTGACCTCCTCCCCATCAAGGAGGCTCTCATCCAGTCCGAGCGCTTCGAGGTCCCCGGCTGGCTTGAGGTCGATATCGAGAAGCTCTCTGGTAACGTGCTCTCGCTGCCCACGCGTGAGCAGATCAGCACCGATATCCAAGAGCAGCTCATCGTCGAGCTCTACTCTAAGTAGTCCATCAGGGCTGCTGAGGCTGGAGGTTAATACATGTCAGAATTCATTAGGCCTCAGGTTCAGGTCGAAGAGATCAACGAGACGTCCGCTCGTGTCTCCGTCGAGCCGCTCGAGCGTGGTTACGGCGACACCCTCGGCAACTCGCTCCGTCGCGTCCTGCTCTCCTCTCTCGAGGGTGCGGCAGTTGAGGCGATCAAGATCGATGGCGCCCAGCACGAGTTCATGACCATCCCCAACATGGTTGAGGATGTTACCGATATCGTCCTTAACGTTAAGGGCCTGGTCTTCCGCGCCACGGGCACCTCGGTGTCCGAGGCCGAGGCCACCATCAACGTCGAGGGTCCGTGCGATGTCAACGGCGGCGACTTCTTCATTCCGGCTGGTTTCGAGCTCGTCAACCCCGAGCAGCACATCGCCACCCTGAATGAGGGCGCGCACCTTACGATGTCCATGCGCATCGGACATGGTCGCGGCTATGTGTCGTACGAGGGCAACAAGCGCGATTCCGATCCCATCGGCATCATCCACGTCGACTCGCTCTTCTCGCCGGTGCGCCGCTGCGCCAAGCTCGTCGAGGCCTGCCGCGTGGGTCAGCACACCGACTACGACCGTCTGGTGCTTGAGATCGAGACCAACGGCGCCCTTTCCCCGCGCGACGCGGTGGTTCAGGCTGCCAACATCATCAACCAGCACATGGCTGCGTTCATGAACCTTGCCGAGACCCCCGAGGTCGAGGAAGAGGTTTCGATCTTCGCCCCTGAGGCCGCGAGCGACAACGCCGAGCTCGATAAGCAGATCGAGGATCTCGACCTCTCGGTTCGCTCCTACAACTGCCTGAAGCGCGCGAGCATTCACTCTGTGCGCCAGCTCGTGGAGTTCTCCGAGAACGACCTGCTCAACATCCGCAACTTCGGCGTCAAGTCGATCGAGGAAGTCAAGGACAAGCTTGAGTCTATGGGCCTAAGCCTGAAGCAGTAGCTCGAGCTTTCATATAGAGGAGATACGAGACCATGCGTCACAACAAGAAGAAGGGCCTGAAGCTCGGCACCGATGCGAGCCACACCAAGGCCATGAAGAAGAGCCTTGCCAAGGCGCTCTTTGAGAACGATCGCATCAAGACCACCGAGACCCGTGCGAAGGCGCTCCGCAGCTATGCTGAGCCCATCATCACCTGGGCCAAGAAGGGCGACCTGCACTCCCGTCGTCTCGCCATCGCCAAGCTCGGCGACAAGGACCTCGTCGCCGAGATCTTCGACAAGGCCGCTCAGGGCATGTGGGCCGACCGCAACGGCGGTTACACCCGCATCATGAAGCTCGGCCCCCGCAAGGGCGACAACGCTCCGATGGTCATCATCGAGATTGTCTCCGAGCCCTGCACCCCCAAGGTGAAGAAGGCTGCTCCTGCTCCGAAGCCCGTTGCCCCCAAGAAGGCCGAGGCTGTCGAGGAGGCTCCCGCCGCTGAGGCTGAGGTCGCCGAGACCGAGGCTCCCGCCGAGGAGAGCGCTGCCGAGTAGCGCTCAGGCTCATGTGAGCTTTTGCAAAGGCCCCGCTCTGCGGGGCCTTTTTCACATTAACGGTGGCGGCGTTTTGCATCTGCGTTGGCGGCGGTAACGGTGGCGTCGATTTGCTGCTGTTGGGTCATGGCATGCCGAAGTTCAAACGCGGTGGCGCTTCATTTCATACCGCCGGCGTGTTCGATGCAATAGGTGATGGATGAGCGGGGGCGCGATTGCGCTCCGGGTTCAAAAGATGAAAAGCTTGCTCGATGCTGGAGGGAGGCGTCGCATGATCGAGATCGTAGATGCCATTGTCGACGGCGCCCTTTACGGCGTCTCGCTTTGCGTCGAGCGCGGCGAGGTCGTTGCGCTGATCGGGCACAATGGCTCCGGCAAATCGACGCTCGGGCGGCTTGTGTGTGGGACCCAGTTGCCTCAATCCGGTGCCGTTTGCGTCGATGGGGCGTCTACCGCCAATGTGCCGGGGCGTGCCCTTGTGCGCCGTCTAGTTGGCTATGTTGGCCAAAATCCTGCGGACCAGACCGTGTCGACCATCGTAAGCGACGAACTAGCTTTTGGTCTGTGGAATATCGGTTGCGCGGAAGGGGAGATAGCGGAGCGAGTTGCGAATTCGCTTAATGCTGTGGGGCTTGCGGGCTTCGAGGACCGTGAGGTGCAATCGCTTTCTGGCGGAGAGCTCCAACGCCTCGCGCTGGCTTCTGTGCTCGCAATGGAGCCTGGCTATCTCGTGCTCGATGAGGTGACCTCTCAGATCGATAGCACCTTCCGGTCCCAGTTCAGGAGCCTGGTGTCGCGTCTTGCGGGGCGTGGCGTTGGCGTGGTTCTCGTCACCCATGATCCGCTGGAGGTGCTTTCGTGCAACCGGGCGCTTGTGCTCGACGCTGGCAAGGTGATCTGGTCGGGGGCGCCGGGTTCGCTTCTGGTCGATTATCGTGACCTCTGGGATTGGGTTTTACCACCAAACGGCTATGCCGACGCGCTGCGGCGTGCCGTTGCCGATGGCTTTGATCTTGCCGGTGGGTTTGCTCCGGCTCAACTTGCCACGTGGCTGCGCAGTGTCCGAGCAGATGGGTGCGCCGGTGCCGGCTCCCCGCTCGATGCCGGGCTAGATTCGTACAGCGCCTCTGTTTCCGGGCGAGATTCGGACAGCGCCTCTGTTTTCGGGCGAAATTTGGACGATGATCTCGTCGCCGGGCGTAATTCGTACGCTCACGGCGTTGTCGGGCGTAATTCGTACGCTCAGGTGCCTCAAAATGGCGATTTTTCGCCCGGCAAGGGAGCCAATGTCCGAATTCTGCCCGACAAAGAAGGTCGTGTCCGAATCTCGCCCGAAAACGGCGTCGATGTTCGAGTCATGCCCGAGAACGCTTCCAATTCCCCGATTCCGTCTGATGGCGCCGGGGCTTTCAGCGCGATATCCGAAAACGACTGTGGCACTGAAGGCAAGCCCGTGCGCGAAGCGAGTTCCTTGGCATTCGGCAACGTCTCCATTTCCTATGAAAATGCGGAAGTGCTGAACGATATCTCACTTTCGGTTCCATCCGGACGGGTGACGCTTATCGCAGGTCGTTCGGGTGCGGGCAAAACCACGCTCGCATGTCTGGCTGCCGGACTCACCAAGGCGCAGTCGGGCTCGGTGCTGCTTGGTGGCACCGCGCCTGTACCGGGTGAAGTTGCCCTAGCGTTTCAGAACCCCGAACAGCAGCTCTTTCTCGAGACAGTAGAGCACGAACTCGCCTTCGCACCGCGCAATCTTGGCTGCTCAGAAGATGAGGTTGCTCGGCGCGTGAGCGAAGCAGCCTCGCAGCTCGAGATTAAGGAGCTGCTGCCAAGCTATCCATTCTGCCTATCGGGGGGCCAGGCTCGCCGGGTGGCGCTTGCAAGCATTCTCACGCTCAGCCCTCGCGCGGTTGTTCTCGACGAGCCCACAGCCGGTCTCGACGCTCCGGCTCGTGCGGCGCTCCATCGCTTGGTGCGAGATATTGCCTGCAAGGGGCTTCCGGTTCTCGTGGTGAGTCATGATCTTGAAGAGTGGCTCGCGATTGCAGATCAAGTGATTCTGCTTGCAGATGGCACGATTGCATGGCAAGGGACGCCGGACGCGCTCGCCTCGGACATAGATGCATTTGCGCGGGCGGGGCTTGAGCCGCCAGAATCCTGGCAGCTTCGTGAACTTCTTGTGCAAGCGGAAAAGCGTGATTCTGCAGGCGTGAACGGGGTCGTGCCTGTGGAAACTGCTGCGCAGGGGCAAGAGGCCGGTACCGCGCGAGGCCCGGAGGGTTCGGCGACGCAAGAGCCGGAGGGCTCGGTGGCGCGAGATTCGAAGAGTACGGCAGCGCAAGGACCGAAGGCCACAGCCACGCGGGAGCTGAAAGGCGTTGCCACACAAGAGCCGTCCTCGCACGGATCGGAGGTCGCAGCCAAGCCAGGTCGGAAGGACGCGGCAGGGCGAGGGCTGGAAGGCGTCGACGCACGCGTAAAAGTGATTCTTCTGCTTGTCGCGACGGCCGCGCTCTTTGCCGCGAGGGCTCCTTGGGCACTTGCCATGTGGGCAATGCTCTGCCTATTGGTGCTTCGCGCATCCGGCATCGGGGGCAAGGCCGTTGCACGTGCCCTGAAGCCGGTCGCTTTACTCTTCGCGTTCATCGTCTGCGCAAATCTCGTCTCTTGCGATGGAAGTGCCGACGTTGCCATCGCGGGGAGTGTCGGCATCAGCACGGTGGGTGCCGCGCGTGCCGCCACCGCCGTGGCGAGGATCATCATGCTCGTATGTCTTGCGCTTTCGGTCGCGGCATCCACAACGCCAACCAAGCTTGCACACGCCTGCACGAGTCTCATGAGGCCGCTCGGCCATATCGGGGTGCCGATCGAAGACGTCGGGCTTGTGCTATCGATGGCCCTGCGGTTCATTCCCGTTGTCTCCGAAGAGGCGGGGCGCATCAGGCTCGCGCAGCGGGCGCGCGGTGTTAACTTCGACGAAGGGTCGGTGCTCAGGCGCGTACGGGCATGGGCGGCGGTGCTTACGCCGCTCGTGGTCGGGCTCTTCAGGCGCGCCGATCGCGTGGCGGAGTCTATGGATGCCCGCTGCTACGGCCAGCGGAGCTCTGGGAAGCATAGACGCGTACCTTTGCAGCCTGCGGACAAGCTTGTTCTTCTCGGCGGACTCGTAGTCATGGCGGCGCTCACGGTGCTTTCGTATAGTATCTGATAGGAAAGGCGTGCCGATATGCTGGCGCGCGAGACGATAGGGGGGCGCGATGGAGGACAAGGCGAGGGCACTGGAGGCCATGGACCATGACGGGCTGCCCTCATGCGCGGGCACCATCGTTTTGCGCCTGGGGTACTCAGGGGAGGCTTATAGCGGGTTTGCCGAGCAGACGCAGCCCGAGGTGCGCACGGTCGCCGGAGAGCTCAGGAAGGCGCTGGAAACGTTCCTGCGCCGTGAGGTGGACCTTACCTGCGCCGGCCGTACAGACGCCGGCGTGCACGCGCTCAGCCAGTATGTGAGTTTTCCTGCCATCGATGGTGAGCTCTCGATTGCCCAGACACGCTGGCTGCGCGCTATGGATGCGCTCTTGCCGCGCGATATCGCCGTTCAGGAGGTCTTCCAGGCGCATTCGGATTTCTCCGCTCGCTTTGATGCTTTGGCACGCACCTACACCTATCGCATCGCCGATCGGCCGAATCGCCCGGTGCTCACGCGTGATCATGTGTGGTGGCAGCGCATGCCGCTCGATGAAGAGGCCATGGATAGTGCGGCGCAGCATCTCGTAGGGGAGCACGATTTCAAGAGCTTTTGCAAGATGGCTTCTGCGGTGGGGAAACCGACCTGCCGAAACGTGATGAGCGTGGGTTTTGAGCGAACCGAGGAGCTTGGGGAGGAAGTGCTCGCGTTCACCATCATCGGCAATGCCTTCTTGCATTCCATGGTGCGCACCATCGTGGGGACGCTCGTGGAGGTGGGGCTCCATCGGCGCGAGCCCAGCTGGATTTCTGAGGTGCTTGCAGCGTGTGACCGCCGGGCAGCGGGCCCAACGGCGCCGGCGTGCGGGCTCACGTTCGTGGACGTTGCCTACCCGCCGGATACCCTCACCCCACTCGCATAGGGCGCGTCGCCCGGACGGGGGGCGCTGATTGCTTGGTGCCCCGTGCGCATGGTGCGCGCCAATTGCACCCCACGCCGCTCGCATAGGCCGTCGCGATGTGTTGTGTTGTTGCAGAACATTTGTACAGAACGTGCAGCCAAGCACTTCGAGTCCGGTGAAAACGCCCGGTGATACCATGTAATACGACTTGCAGTCCAGGACTCCCGGGGGAGGTTGAGCGGTGGCACGTCGTATGGTGAAGCGCCCGTTCATCTCGGTTATCGTGCTTGCCCACGATGCCGAGCGACATGTGCTGCGCACCTTGGAGAGCGTGCTCGACCAGGACTTCGACGATGTTCAGCTCGTGGTGTGCGACTGCGCTTCCCATGATCGTACTGCTGCCATCTGCCGTCGCTGTGCGGAGCGCGAGATCAGGCTCGACGTCATCGAACTCGAAGATACCGACCGTTCCCTTGCCTTCGACCGCGCTCTTGGCGTGGCGCGTGGCCGCTATGTGCTCGTGCTCGGACAGAACGATTGGCTGGCCCCGCGCGCTCTCGAGCACCTTCACGCATTGCTTACCGAGCATGATCTTGAGCTCGCCATCCTTGCGCTATCGGTTGACGAAGATTCTGGCAACGGCGAGCTCAGCTCGCATCGCCTGAGCTTCGATGTGGCGCCGACGCGCACGAAAGATGAGTTTCGCGATCAAGCGCCCTTGTTCTTGGCGGACGGCATCTTCAACGCGCTCAAGGGCAAGGTCTTGGACCGCGACCGTGCCGACGCGCTCGGCTTGCGTATGCAGCTATGCGGTAACGAGGTCGCCTATCTTGCCGCCTACCTTGAGGATATCGAGCGCGTGGGCGTGGCGGGTCAAGCCGTCTGCCATGTGGCTCAACAAGAGATGCTGAATCACTTCAACATGGCCGCATATGCCTGCTGTGAACGGAACCACGAGCGGTACCTGCAACTCATCTCGACATGGCGCCGCGACCGCGACGAAGCGCTTCTGGCTGCGGTCCATCGCCTACATCTGCGCGAGATCATCTCTTGCATTGAAGGCGTCTGCTCATCACGCGAGATTTCTGCTATCGAACGCAACGCGCGCGTTCGCGACATGATCGAGGCGCCGAGCACGCGGGCTTCGGTGGCGGTGCTCGGTGATACGAGCCGTGAATTCGGCTTCATCTACGGTTCCATCGTCCGCAAAAACGTAACCGCTTGCTGCCTGAGCGCCCGCCTTTCGATACTCGCGCGCATCTCGCATCTTCCCTTCGCAGCGCGAACGGGCGTCATGCTTTCGTGCGCTTGATCGCTCTGTCGTACGCCGCGTGCGGGAAATCGTTGTCAAAGCGTTCCCTCAAATAGCCTTCAGCGCATGAAAAGAAGCATAAATCGTATAGGATATGCTTCAATTTGATTACACACCGCCATTCTCCTGCGTAATTGAGTACACTATGCGTACTTCACGCATATCTAGCAGGAACGTGGCAAAGGGGAGTGTAGCGAAATGGCGAAGAAGCGCAACGGCCGGCAGGATGCCATCCGGGAGATAGTTCGCAATAAGAACGTTCGCACGCAACGCATGCTCGTCGACGAGCTGAAGACGTTCGGTTTTGACTGCACGCAAGCCACGGTCTCGCGCGATATCGCCGATATGGGGCTGCGCAAGCTTCCCGAGGGCGTCTATGTGCTTGCCGAGGATCTGCATCTGCAGCGTATGGTCTCGGAGCTTGTCGTAGAGGTCGTGCGCACGGGCAATCTCGTGCTTGTGAAAGCACAGCCGGGTACGGCATCCGGTATCGCCGCTGCTATCGATGCTGCAGAACTTCCCGCCGTGCTCGGGTCGCTCGCGGGCAACGACACCATTCTGGTGGTCGCGCGAACCGACGACGACGGCGAGCGGTTCGAGACCCTTATCTCGAAACTCTGTAACCCTCATCGATGAGACAGTTGTGCCAGGTACAAGTGTCTCATGTGTCTAGGACCCAAAAGCAACGGGGAGCCCCTGCGAGCTCCCCGTTTTGCTATCAATGAGACACTTGTACCTGGCACAACTGTCTCATGTCCGTCTCAGCTTTGTCCGTCACCTGTGCCCGTACCCGTGCCGGGGCCCACGGGCGGATCAGGGCTCGGATCAGGGCTTGGATCGGGACCGGGATCGGGACCGGGCTCCGGGGTGGTGGCGGGTTCCGATGGCGAGGTCACGGGGGAGGTGGGGCTCTCCTGAGTGGTCGTGCTCTCGGCCTCGGTGCCGGTCCCCTCGTTTTCCACTGCGGTCTCGGTCTCGGGCGTTATGGCCTCGGATCCGCCGCCGGAAAGCGGCTTGCCGTCAACCTCCCAAACCGAGTCGTCCTGATAGGTGATCTGGCCGTCGGCTGCCGGGAATTCCTCGCGTTCAACGCCGTCGAGCACGGTGTTGAAGAAGTTCCGCGCGATAGGGATGGGCAGGTCGGAGGTGCGCCCGCGCCGTCCGTTGACGGTGATGCGCTGATTGCTGCCGCTATGGCCCGTCCAAACGGCCATGGTGTACTGCGGGGTGTATCCGCAGAACCACAAGTCGGACGGGGCCTCGGTGGTACCGGTCTTGCCGGCGAAGGGCTGGTTCACCGAGAGCTGAGCACCCGTGGCCGTACCGCTGGAGATGACTCCCTGCAAGATATCGTTGATCTCGGCGGCAACGCTCGCATCGAGGACGCGCTCAGGGCTGTCCTCATGCTGGTAGATAACCTCGCCGTCACGGTTTTGAATCTCGGTAATCGCCACGGCATCGCGATGCTCGCCACCCATGGCAAAGGTCGAGTACGCCTCGGCCATCTGAAGCGTCGAGAGCTCCTTGGTGCCCAGCGTGAGCGACGAATATGCATTCATCTCGTCGTCGATGCCCAGGTTATGGCACATATCAATCACGTTCTGTATACCCACGGCCTTCGCAACCTGCACGTAGCCCGTGTTCGCCGAAACCTCGGTCGCCCGCGCGAGCGAAATGTAACCATAGGAGTGCTTGTCGTAGTTGCTCACCTTGTACGAGCCGTCGTCGAAGGTCTGCGGTGAGTTGCAGTTGATGATGATATCGGGGCTCATGCCCTGGTCGATGGCGGTGGCAAGGGTGAACGCCTTGAATGCGGAGCCCGTCTGGCGCTGCGTGATGGCATGGTTGGTGTGCTGGTCGTCGGCGTAGTAGTCCCGTCCGCCCACCATGGCCACGATGTAGCCGTTGTCGTTATCGATCACCGTCATGCCGGCTTCAAGGCCGTCCTCGTCGAACTTGTTGAGCTGGTCCTGCACCGATGCCTCGGCTGCTTGCTGCACGCTCGGCTTGATGGTGGTCTTGACGGTGAGGCCGCCAGAGAAAATCTGGTCGTAGTCGAACTCATCCGAGAGCAGGGAGCGCACGTAGTCGACGAAGTAGGGGTAGGCGTTGATATCCACGCCCGTGCCCGAGGTCTCGGATACGTTGAGCTGGAGTTCCTCGGCCTGCGCGGCGTCATGCTCCTCCTGAGAAATGTAGCCGTTGCGGAGCATGCGGTCGAGTACCGTATTGCGGCGCTGGACGGCGAGCTCGGGGTTGATGGTGGGGTCGTACTGCGAAGGGGCATTCGGCAGGCCCACGAGCAGGGCCGCCTCAGCCAGGGTTAGGTCGCTCGCGCTCTTGGAGAAGTAGGTCTGCGCGGCGGCCTCGATGCCGTACGCACCGTGACCGTAGTAGATCACGTTGAGGTACATGTTGAGGATCTCGTCTTTGGAATAGATCTCCTCCATCTTGACGGCGAGGTAGATCTCGCGCACCTTGCGCTCGAGGGTGATGTCGAACTGCTCGTCCGAGAGGATGGTGTTGCGCACGAGCTGCTGGGTGATGGTCGATGCGCCCTCGGAGCCGCCGGTGATCTGCGAGGCCGCAGCGCGCATGATGCCTACGAGGTCGAAGCCGCCGTGCTCGTAGAAGCGCTCGTCCTCGGTGGCGACGGTGCCGTTGATCACATAGTCGGAAATCTGGTCGAGCGAGACCGTGGTGCGGTTCTGCGTATAGAAGCTGGCGATCACGTTGCCATCGGCGTCGAGGATCGTCGTGGGCTCGCTCATGAGGTAGAGGTCGGTGTCGGTGTAGTCGGGCAGGTCTTGGAGCCAGGTGTCCACGACGCCGATCATGCCGATGCCGAAAGCGGTACCCGCAAGGAGCAGGAACCCGAAGAACGACGCGATGATGATGGGCAAAGCGTGCGTCTTCGCGCGCTTTCGACTATGGCGTTGACGAGGACCCATATAGACCTCCTGTTGCTGAAGCTTCGCGTGTGCTTGCGCGCAGATGCGGGCAAATCGTCAAACATAGATAGAGCACACATTACCTCAACACGCTCGTTGATGGAATTTGGGTATGCTTGTTCAAGCCAAATTCCAGACCGACTGCATACCTTGCGGCGTGTTCGCAAGGCTAGATGGGAGCGACCAATGGGTTCGATCGAGGGCGCGCAGCCGGCGCACGGAGGCACGCGAAGCCCTGTCGGCGGTGAGGCGCAGCCGGCGCACATGGTGGCACCTCGGCATGCGGCTGCCAGCCATGCACCACGGCCCGCGTTTGCTCACTGCCCGGGGCGGGGGAGCGGAGCCGAGCCCCATGCCCTCGTGGCCATAGCCGCCGTGCTCGCCTTTGCCCTTGTGGTCGCGCTGGGCATCATGGTCGCCATCTCGTTTTTCGATCACAGCTATGCCGACGACTGGCATTACGGCGTCGATGCCCACCTCGCGCTCGAGGCCGGGCGCGGCGTGTTCGGAGCCGTTGCGGCGGCGGCCCAGGAGGTCGTCGATACCTATTTCTCCTGGCAGGGAACCTACTCAGCAATCTTTCTCATGGCGCTTCAGCCGGGTGTGTTCGCCGAGGAGCTCTACGGCCTGGGCGCGGTGTTCATCATCGCCGCGCTCGTGCTCGCCACGGCGTATGCCTCGAGTGTCGTTGTGCGCGATCTGCTCGGCGCGCCGCCCGCGGTGTGGGTCGCCCTCACCTGCCTCGTTCTTCTGCTGCAGACGCAGCTTTTGCCGAGCCCCGTCGAAGGGTTCTGGTGGTACAACTCGGCTATCTACTACACCTTCTACCATGCGCTTATGCTCGTGGCTGCGGCGCTTTCGGTGCGCTTTGCTCGAGGGCGCACGCGCCGGGGGCCCATCGGGCGAGCTGGGTTGGCGGGCCGCGCGATGGGGCTTACGCTCCTCACGGCGATACTGGCGGGCGGCAATTTCGTAACGGGGCTCGTCGCGGGCACGGCGCTCTTTGCCGCCACGGTGGCGTGCATCGCACGGGGGAACCGGCGCGGCTTCGCCCTCGTTCCGGCGCTCGTGGTCTTCGCTGCCGGCTTCGCTCTCTCGATGGCGGCGCCGGGAAACGTGGAGCGTCAGGTGAGCCAGTTTCCCGGTGATAATCTCGGCGTCATCATGACGCTTCTGCGGAGCGCCTTTGCGGGTATCGAGTACATCGTCTTGTGGACCAACGGCCTGTTCGTCTTGGCGCTTGCTCTCGCGGTGCCCGTGATGGTGTGGGCGGCGCGGCGCTCGGCCTGTTCCTTCGCGCTGCCGGGCGTTCCGGCCGTGGCGTCCGTGCTGCTCTTTATGGCGAGCTTCGCGCCAACGTTCTACTCCATGGGAACGGTGGGCCCGGGCCGCGTGCAGAACATTCGCTACGATCTTTTCGTGGTGCTCGCATTTCTCTGCATCGGCTGGTTTTGCGGATGGTGCGTTCGCCGTCTCGAGCGGTCGGGGCGCACGGCCGCGGTGCCCTGGAAGAGGTTGGGGCGGGTCTGGCCGGCATACACCGCGCTCATGTTCGCGGTGCTTGCGCTCATGGTCGGCGCGCTCGCCATCGACGAGAGGCATCGCGACGACCTCGTTTCGATCTCTGCGGCGTCGTCGCTCATCTCGGGGGAGGCCCAGGAATACGATGGCCAGGTGTGGGCGCGCATTACCACGCTCACGGAGAGCCCATCGGCAGATATCCAGGTGCCGTTCTACACCGTGGGCCCCAAGGTGCTCTTCATGGGCGATATCCGCGACAACATGGATAACTACATCAACTTCCGCCTGGCACAGTGGTATGGGCGCGACTCCGTGATCGGCTACACGCCGCCGAACTCAGAGTGATACAACGAACCCGGTTACTTTTATCATTCTTGTCCGCTGCCAAAAATGATAAAACGAACCGGGTTCGTTTTATCACGGGAGTGTTTCGGGTGCCGGGCGTGGTTTTCGGCTACACTAATACAGTTACCGAGAAAACAAGCACCGCCAGCGCGCAGAAGACCTATGGGATGCCGTCGGCGAAGGTGCTAGATATCAGGAGGACAGAAATGCTGTCAGTCGAAGAGCAGATGCGGATCATCACTTCGGGAGCGGCGCAGATCGTGCCTGAGGCGGATCTTAAGAAGAAGCTCGAGCGGGGCGTGCCGCTCAACATCAAGCTGGGCGTGGACCCCACGAGCCCCGACCTCCATCTGGGCCATGCAGTGCCCCTGCGCAAGATGCGCCAGTTCCAGGACCTGGGCCATACGGTCACGCTCATTATCGGCAACGGTACCGCGCTCATCGGCGATCCGTCCGGCAAGAACTCCACCCGTCCGCAGCTCTCGCAGGAGCAGGTCGAGGCAAACGCGCAGACCTACGTCAACCAGGCCATGAAGATCCTCGACCCCGAGAAGACCACCATCGTGCACAACGCTGACTGGATCCTCTCGCTCGACCTCAAGGGCCTGCTCGAGCTCTGCAGCAAGTTCACCGTGGCGCGCATCCTAGAGCGCGACGACTTTACCAAGCGCTACCAGTCGCAGACGCCCATCGCGCTCCACGAGTTCCTCTACCCTGTGATGCAGGCATACGACTCCACGGTCATCAAGGCCGACGTTGAGATGGGCGGCACCGACCAGCTCTTCAACCTGCTCGCCGGTCGCGAGCTTATGGAGAAGATGGGCATGGAGCCGCAGGTCGCGCTCACCATGCCGCTGCTGGAGGGCACCGATGGCGTGCGCAAGATGTCCAAGAGCTATGGCAATTACATCGGCCTCACGGACGAGCCGGCCGATATGTTCGGTAAGACCATGTCCATCCCCGACGAGATGATCGCGAAGTACTACCGTCTGGCCAGCTCCAAGACCCCCGAGGAAGTTGATGCCATCGAGGCTGCACTCGCCGACGGCTCCGCCGATCCGTACGAGCTCAAGCGCGCGCTCGGTCGCGACCTCTGCGATACCTACCATGGCGCAGGCGCGGGCGAGGAGGCGCAGGCCGAGTTTGACCGGGTGTTCAAGGAGAGCCAGCTGCCCGAGGACATCGCCGTGGTCTCGGTCGACCTGACCCCCAACGATGAAGGCCTCATCTACCTTCCGGGTGTGCTCAAGGAGGCTGGGCTCGCCCCGTCTGCCGGCGAGGCGCGCCGGCTCATCGACGGCGGCGGCGTGAAGATCGACCAGAAGCCGGTCGCACCCAAGACCTACAACATCGATCCGGCGCTTCTGCACTCCGGCTGCGTGCTCCAGGTGGGCAAGCGCAAGTACGCGCGTCTCGCTTAACGCGCCTCGCCGAGCCTGCCTGCAACAAGCGGTTTCGAGCGGGCCCGGACCTGTCATCGCGACGGGTCCGGGTCCGCTTTTTCATGCGAGCGTACTGCATGTTGCCACTCGGTTTCGAAACATGGTCGAAACGCCGGCGCAACGGTTGCGCAACGCGCGCGCCGTATGATGCCACGACGCGCCGGCTTGCCCTGCGCTTGTCGATCCATGCAGAACCGGGAGGGCCGCCATGCCCACGTGCCATACAGCCACCCTATCGAACGCCGCGGAAAGCGGCCTTTATCGCCCTGAGTTCGAGCACGATGCATGCGGCATCGGTGCGCTGGCGAGCATCACGGGCGAGCGGTCGCACCAGATGCTCGACGACGCGCTCTCGGTGCTCGTGAACCTCGAGCATCGCGGGGGCACGGGCCTCGAGAAGAATACCGGTGACGGTGCGGGCATTCTCTTCCAGGTGCCGCACCACTTCTTCCGCAAGGAGGCTCAGAAGTGTGGCCACATCCTTCCCGATGAGGGGCGCTACGCCGTGGCCATGCTCTTCTTCCCCCAGGATGAGCAGGGGGTGCGCGACGCGCGCCGCGTCTTCGAGGACGGTTGCGCGGCTTGCGGCGTTCCCGTGCTCTTCTGGCGCGAGGTTCCCGTTGACCCGCACGATCTCGGCAACACGGCGCGTGCATGCATGCCCACGATCCTCCAGGCGTTTCTCGGTCTGCCCGAGGGGACGGAGCCGGGAGACGCCTTCGAACGGCGGCTCTACGTGTGCCGCCGCGCCATCGAGAAGGCGGGCGATGCCGAGTATGCGCTCCAGGGCAAGATCTTCTACATCTGCAGCATGTCGAGCCGCACCATCGTCTACAAGGGCATGCTCGTTGCCACGCAGATGCGCCGCTTCTTCATCGACCTCAACGACGCCGCCGTCAAGACAGCCGTGGCACTCGTGCACTCGCGCTACTCCACCAACACCACGCCCAGTTGGGAGCGGGCTCACCCTAACCGGATCATCATTCATAACGGCGAGATCAACACCTTGAAGGGCAACGTCAACTGGATTCGGGCTCGGGAGCCCAACCTCTACTCGCCGCTTTTGCAGGGCGATCTTGCGCGGGTGCTGCCCATCATCAATCGCGAGGGCTCCGATTCCGCGATTCTCGACAACGTGCTGGAGTTCCTCGTCATGAACGGCCGCCCGCTCTCCCGCGCGGTGAGCATGCTCCTTCCCGAGCCATGGGACCACAACCAAGCGCTTGGAGCAGAGCGTCGCGCCTACGACGCCTACCAATCCATGCTCATGGAGCCGTGGGACGGGCCTGCTGCCATTGCTTTCACGGACGGCCGCACGCTCGGCGCCGCGCTCGACCGCAACGGGTTGCGCCCGGCTCGCTACTACGTGACGCGCGACGACCGGTTCCTGCTTTCGAGCGAGGTCGGCACCATCGAGGTCGATCCATCCAACGTGCTCACCGCGGGCTGCTTGGGGCCGGGAGAGATGCTTGAGGTCGATATGGCGGCGGGCCGCGTGGTCTATAACGACGAGCTCCGCGGCGCGTTCGCCAAGGAGAAGCCGTATCGCGACTGGATTGCCGAGGAGACGATCGACGTCCGCGACCTCGCGACTCCTTCGGCTGAGCGCGCGCCGATTGCCGAGGATGCCGCCGTGCCCGAGACGGTGCGCCTCGTGAAGCTCGGCTACCACTGGGATGACGTGGACGAGGCGCTGCGCCCCATGGCATGCACGGGTGCGACCCCGCTCGCCTCGATGGGCATCGACGCGCCGCTCGCATGCCTCTCCAAGAAGAACCGGTCCTTCTTCGATTACTTCTACGAGCTCTTCGCCCAGGTAACGAACCCGCCGATCGACGCGTTGCGCGAGAGCTTCGTGACCTCGACGGTGCTCTATCTGGGCAACCACGGCAACCTGCTCGAAGACTCGCGCGCATCCTGCCAGCTCGTGCGCTTGCAACGGCCGATGCTCACGCGCGAAGAGTTCGAGAGCATTTGCGCCATCGACCGCGTGGGGTTCTGTGCCCAGCGCTTCCGCGCCGTCTTCGTGTATGGCCGCGGAGCGCAGCGTGGCGCGGGCGAGGTGCTCGGCAGCGCGAACGCGGCACCCGCCGGGGCCTGCGCCCTCGAGGAGGCGCTCGACCGCTTGGCGCGCGAGGTAGAGGCTGCGGTGCGCGATGGCGTGAACATCGTCGTGCTTTCGGACCGAGCGGGGGAGGGCGAGGTACCCATCCCGTCGCTTCTTGCGGTCTCGGCTGTTCATAACCACCTCATCCGGGCGGGTGTGCGCACGTTCGCGGACCTCGTGGTGGAATGCGGAGACGCCGTCAGCGCGCACGACTTCGCGGCGCTCGTGGGGTACTCGGCGAGCGGCATCTACCCGTATGCCGCCCATGCGGTGATCGGGCGCCTTGCGGACGCGGGCGACCTTACCGCCAAGGATGGGCGTGCGCTCACGGCAGCAGAGGGCGTGGCGAACTTCAACCGCGCGGCGACGGCGGGCATCGTCTCGATCATGTCCAAGATGGGCATTTCCACGGTGCAGAGCTACCACTCCGCCCAGATCTTTGAAGCGGTGGGCCTTGCGCCCGCGTTCATCGACCGCTACTTCACCGGTACGGTGAGCCGCGTGGGAGGGCTCGACGCGGAAGCGGTCGAGCGCGAGCTGCGCCAACGCTACGACGAGGCGCTTGAAACCGAGAAGAGCCCCGCGCCCGACCAGCTGCCCACCTTGGGCCTCACCAAGTGGCGGCCGCTCGGTGGCGAGGAGCATCTCATCGATCCGCAGGTCATCTACACGCTTCAACGCGCTTGCCGCGAGGACAGCTACGAGCTCTTCCGTTCCTATAGCGAACGGCTGCACGTGCCCGGGCGCCCGGTGCGCCTGCGCGACCTGCTCGATTTCAATGCGGGTGGCCGCGCGCCCCTCTCGCTTGACGAGGTCGAGAGCGCCCGCTCAATCGTGCGTCGCTTTAACACCGGTGCCATGTCGTTTGGGTCCATCTCCCAAGAAGCGCATGAATGCATGGCGATCGCCATGAACCGCCTGCACGGCCGATCGAACTCCGGCGAGGGCGGCGAGGACCCGCGCCGCGAGACCCCGCTCGCCAACGGCGACTCGAAGAACTCGGCTATCAAGCAGGTGGCCTCGGGGCGTTTCGGCGTGACGAGCCGCTACCTTTGTTCGGCGACGGAGATCCAGATCAAGATGGCTCAGGGCGCCAAGCCCGGTGAGGGCGGGCACCTGCCTGGCAAGAAAGTCTACCCTTGGGTTGCCGAGGTGCGCAGGTCGACCCCCGGCATCGGCCTCATCAGCCCGCCGCCGCACCACGATATCTATTCGATCGAGGACCTGGCGGAGCTCATCTTCGACCTCAAGTGCGCCAATCCCGGTGCGCGCGTGAGCGTGAAGCTGGTGAGCGAGGCCGGCGTGGGCACCATCGCGACCGGTGTGGCCAAGGGCGCGGCCGACAAGATCCTCATCTCGGGCCACAACGGGGGCTCGGGCGCCGCTCCGCGCGACTCCATCTGGCACGCGGGCCTGCCGCTCGAGCTCGGCCTCGCGGAAGCGCAGCAGACGCTCGTGCGCAACGGTCTGCGTTCGCGCGTGGTGCTCGAGGCCGATGGCAAGCTCATGGATGGCACCGACGTCGCGGTCGCGTGCCTTTTGGGCGCCGAGGAGTTCGGTTTCGCCACCATGCCGCTCATCGCCATGGGCTGCCTCATGCAGCGCGACTGCCAGCAGGACACCTGCCCCGCGGGCATCGCCACGCAGAACTGTCGCCTGCGCCGGGGCTTCGCGGGCAAGCCGGAGCACGTGGAGCGCTTCATGCTTTTCGTGGCCGAGCAGCTGCGCGAGGTCATGGCTCGGCTTGGTTTCGCCACGGTAGACGAGATGGTGGGCCATGTGGAGTGCCTGCGCCAGGTTGAGGCGCCGGGCAACTGGAAGGCTGGGCTCATCGACCTTGCTCCGGTGCTCGCGCCCGCGGTGTGCGAGTTCGGCGCGGATATCCCGGGCGCCGACGCCCCACATTACCTGCCCGCTATGGCCGCGGATCAAGGGGTGGAGCGCACGCTCGACGCGACGCTCTTCGTGCCGTATACGCAGGATGCCCGCGCGCACCTGCGCCCGGTGCACTTCCGCGCGGACATCGCCAACGTCAACCGCTGCGTGGGCACGCTTCTGGGCCACGAGGTCACGAAGGCCCATCCCGAAGGGTTGCCGGACGGCGCCATCACCATAGATTGCGACGGCTCTGCCGGGCAGAGCTTCGGAGCCTTCCTGCCAGCGGGCGTCACGCTCAACGTTCGCGGCGATGTGAACGACTACTTTGGCAAAGGGCTCTCGGGCGGCGTCGTCTCGGTTCGTCCTCCGGAGGGCGCCACGTTCAAGTTCGACGAGAACATCATCGTGGGCAACGTGGCCTTCTATGGCGCAACCGGGGGACGCGGCTTTGCGAACGGCCTTGCTGGCCAGCGCTTCGGCGTGCGCAACTCCGGTGCGACGCTCGTGGTGGAGGGCGTGGGCGCACACGGGTGCGAATACATGACGGGCGGCTGCGCGCTCATCTTAGGCGAGGTCGGGCAGAATTTCGCTGCGGGCATGACGGGCGGCGTCGCCTATGTGTATGACGAGCGTCGCACGCTCGCCGCCCGCTGCAATACCGAGATGGTGCGGCTCTGCACGCCATCGGAGGCCGAGCTCGAGCAGATTCGCGCGCTCATCGAGGAGCACGTCCGCTATACGGCGAGCCCGCGCGGCATCAAGCTGCTCTACCAGTTCGCCACGGCGTCGAGGCGCTTCGTCAAGGTGGTTCCCACCGATTACGAGCGTGCGATGAAGATCGCGGAGGAGGCCGAGCGCCGGGGCGCCACGCGTGAGCAAGCGCTGGAGGAGGCTTTCGAGGCCATCACGGCGTAGCGGTCATTATGGGACGTGTTTGTTTTGACCGTTTTTTGGTCGGTCATTATGGGACGTGTTTATTTTGACCGTTTTCGGTCACGAGGGACCGTCACAAGGGGACGGATTTGATGCGGAGCGGATTGCCCGCAGTCGATAAGGTTTGAGAGGGGATATCGATGGGGAAGCCTGGAGCATTTCTTGAGCGGGATCGCGAGGCGCATGCGCTGCGCCCGGTGCGCGAGCGCGTTCGCGACTACAACGAGCTCTATGTGAACCTCGATGAAGATGCCCAGCGTCGACAGGCGAGCCGCTGCATGATGTGCGGGGTTGCGTTTTGCCAGATGGGCGGTGCGTTTGGCAGCGCTCGCCCGAGTGGCTGCCCGCTCCACAACCTCATCCCGGAGTGGAACGAGCTCGTGTATCGCGGACGATGGGCCGAGGCCGCCGAGCGCCTCGCGCTTACCTCTCCGTTGCCGGAGTTCACGAGCCGTGTGTGCCCGGCCCTTTGCGAGGCTGCGTGCAACCTTGGCAGGGTGAGCGACGAGCCCACGACCATCCACGACAACGAACGCGCCATTTCCGATTGGGAATGGGCACACGGTGGTCCGCGCCGGTTTGAGCCGGCTTCCAAGGATGCGCCGCGGGTTGCCGTGGTGGGATCGGGGCCTGCGGGGCTTGCTGCCGCATGGGAGCTCGCGCGGCGCGGGGCGCTGGTGACGGTCGTTGAGCGCGACGACCGCGCCGGCGGGCTGCTCATGTACGGCATTCCCAATATGAAGCTTCCGAAAGACGTGGTCGAGCGCCGCGTGGCCCTTATGAACGAGCTTGGCATCGTGTTCCGCCTGGGAGTCGATGCCTCCGATCCGACGGTCGCCGCCGACCTGCGTTCCGAGTTCGATGCCGTGGTCGTGGCGGCGGGCGCTCGGGCCGCGCGCGGGCTTTCCGCCGAGCACATCGATGCGCCGGGCGTCGTGTACGCCGTCGACTACCTGACCGCTGCAACGCGCGCCGTGCTCGAAGGCACCCCCGAGGCGCCCGCTATACCCGCCATCTCGGCTGCTGGCTTGGATGTCGTGGTCATCGGCGGCGGCGATACGGGTAACGATTGCGTGGGCACCGCGGTGCGCCAGGGCGCCAAGAGCGTGCGCCAGCTCGAATTCATGCCCGCGCCGCCGGAGCGCCGCCTGCCGGGCAATCCTTGGCCTGAGTGGCCAAACGTCCGCAAGACGGATTACGGCCAGGAAGAGGCTATCGACCTCATGGGCGAAGAGATCCGCTCGTGGGGTGTCGACACTCTTGAGGTGCTGCTTGACGATGCGGGCGCCGCGCGCGGCTTGCGGGTCGCAGATCTCGATTGGACCTCGGGTAGACCTGAGCGCCTCGCGGGGAGCGAGCGGGAGCTGCCCGCGCAGCTCGTCCTGATTGCCTGCGGCTTCACCGGTCCGGAGCGCGGCGTGTTCGATGCTTTCGGCGTGGCGATGCCAGCTCCGGGGGAGGGGCGCCCCTTGCCTCGGATGGTGTCTGCCGAGAGCCATCGCTGCGAGCTTGTTGACGCCGTTTCGCCCGCCTCGGCTGCGGTCTATGCCGCCGGTGACGCTCGCAACGGCTCGTCTCTCGTCGTCTCTGCCATCGCGGATGCCCTCACATGCGTTGCCGAGGTTGTCGAGCATCTCGGCCTGTAACAGAATCGGCCTGGAGACATCTCGAACAGGGCCGCGCCTTGGCTTGGCGTCGTATTTGGCTCTGGCACCGGCCTGGGCTTGGTGCTGCGTTTGACCCTAGTGCCGTGTCCGAGCCAGGCGACGCGTTTGGTCCTAGTGCCATGTCCGGGCCACATGCTGTGCCTTGGCCTGTCATCGTGCCAGATGCGCGCGGTGCGCAGCGCAGCCATTTTCACTCGGCGATATCCGCCTGACAAAATGCAAGAAAAGATTGCAACGATTTGCAAGAAAAGGACCGGTTTTGAGCGCCCTGTCTTGCAGAATGTTGCAATCTTTTCTTGCAAAATGTACACGGCGGACGGCGCGGCGGGAGGCGCGGGCGAAAGCCCGGACGGAGGCGCAGCGGCAAACGCGACGAGAAAACGTGCGCCGACTAGCGCCGCCTCGATCCGGTGCCGTGTTCAGTGACGCTTTACCTGATCCCAGGCATCGTGCCAGCGACGCGCCTCCACGTGGTCCCGGGGTATGCCAGCGCTTTCGAGCGCCCGACTTAGCCGGATGGGATGGAGAAGGTCCTGATAGGTGAACCGTAGGACCGGATGCCCCAACAAGGTCAGCCGGGATTCGCGCTGACGCTCGGCGACCAGCACCTCGATCGTGGTTCGACCGTTGAGCAGCTGAGGATCCCGGTACTTTCCCATGCCGTCGAACTCGCCGATGGTGCCACGCGGCCCGATCAGCCCCCAGAAAAAATCGACACGATAGGGATGCGCGGGATCGGTGGGGTTGGGGAACTCGACTTGAAGCTCCGGTATTTGGTAACCCTGCGCGATCAGGTAGGCGCGCACGCGGGATTCCCCGCCGTTTTCCGCGCGCCCGTCCGCGCAGGAAGCGATGAGGCGCGCCTGCGCGATGCCGGTGCGATCGTCGGCGATGGAGAGCCGGTCGAGAAGCTCCTCGTTGGTCGTGCCGCGCATGTGGAGGGCGGAGTCCGCGATGGCGAGCCCGTAGCTAAAGGGCGCCTCGCAGAGGCACTCGGCAACCGTTTGCCAAAAGGAGGTGACGTTCATGCCGTCGCGCAGCGCATAGTCGTCGCGTGAGGATGGCCTGCGTGCCCGGCAATGGGGCGCGTTCGGAGGACGGTCCGCGATGATGTGCAGCGCACCGACGAGCGCATGCGGAACATCGAGGCCCCATACGAGCGCCGCGCTGTACGAACGGAAGCGCCAGGTGGGATGCCGTGAGGCCTCCGCTCGCATGAGGTGGAGGGCTCGCTCTGCAGGATCGAGGCCGCTCCAGTATGCATCTCGCACGTACAGGTTCTCCGCTGGCGAGGCAAGCTGCCCGCGGCTCGCCCGTCGCTTGAGCGCATCAGCATCTCCGTGGCTCGCCACGACAATCGTTCGCGAGGCTTCCGCGTCGTCGAGCAACGCGTCGATTCGTCGCTGAACTGAAGCATGCAGACCGCCCACGGTCACTCACCCTGCGGTTGCGCGCCGACGTTCGCCGGCCTATCTCGTGTTTCATCTGGCGGAATGGTTGCGGTGTGTCGGTATCTTCCGTCGATGCCGATGATATCGCGGACGAGGCGCAGGTAGAACGAAGCGTGCTCCGCCTCGGGCTTGCGCACGCGGTCTTCGGGATGGAAGAACCCGGGCCCATCGAGGGCGGTGTCTGCGGGTGCGGCTCGGTCGTAAAGCCTGGTGTTGGCTAAGGGAACCCAGAGCCCGTCGACGCAGGCAATTCTCTCGCCAATGGTTCCGCTCCTCCAACGGGCTCGTTTGCAGAGTTCGGGGTCGTAGACGTCGTAGCGTCGAGCGGTCTGGATATCTTCGAGCGCGGCCATGCCGCTGAGCGTGTCCTTGTCGTGGATGATGAAGCGAGAGAAGGTCTGCGTCTCACAGATTTGCCGCACGTGGTCAAGGTGCAGGGCCTTCGCTCCCGCCGGGGGATGGGCCGCATATTCCTCAAGGGGCGTTCTACCGTTACGGAAGGGATATTCGAAGAGCATCCATTCCGTAAACATAACGTTGAAGGAATCCGGTTCGATGAAGGGAGGCATGTCGTAGAGAAACGCGGGCTCCACGAACGAGATGAACGTACTGGCAGCGTCGGCCAGCAGCTCTTGCTTGCGGGTTGCCCAGTAGCTGGCAACGGCGTCGATATCACCTGCTATACACGCCGCCTGCTTCTGCATGTTGCGTTGCTCTGCAGTGGCATTGCTTGCTGTTCGTTTTTCGTCCATGGCTTGCTCCTTGTACCACCTCGATGCCGACCCCGCGAGCAGATTCGCGCGTGATTGGTCCCGCGTTGCAAAGGAATCGCATCGGGTTCACCGGCCTTGCATACTCATAGCTTCTATGGGGCAGGTGAACAAATGGCGCGGATGCTTCCTGCATTTTCTGAACACCGTCTGTGAAATAGCTGGTCCCGTGTGGCAAATCGCAAGGTTGCGCCACTGCGTCATGCGCAACAGTTGGTGCGTTGCCCCTTCTCATTCATAGAAAAAGCAACGGAATGCGGAAAGCGGGTGGGTGCGGAAGTGCTGGCGGGCGCGTCGTCGTGGGGAGTACGAAAACAGGTAGGCGCAGCAACGTGCATGGGTGCGGCAGCGTTGAGAAGAGCGAAATCAGGTGAATGTGGAGAACGGCCAAGCGCAGAGATGCTGGCGGGCGCGTCGTCGCTGTGAGCGCGACGCCGGGAGCGCGACGTGCGCGACGGGCAAACGGAAAAAGCCGGCACTGGAAATCCCGGCGCCGGCTATGCTCGCGTCTCTGTTCGCAAACGCTGTACTTCGAATACTACGATTTGGTTTCCATTCGTGCGTGGCACTTAGGGCAGGTGACGATGATTTTCCCCTTGCCGCGGGGAACCGAGAGCATCGTCCCGCAGTTGGGGCACTTGAGGAAAGCCTTCGTCTTGCGCTCCTTCCACATCTTTTTGGCGGTGCGTGCCTGGCGCTTAAGCTGCTCGGCAGAACCAGCACCGCCGCGCGAAGAGCCGCCCCCACGGTATCCGCTGCCGGCGCCGCCGAAGCGCTCCCCCACGATGGGGAGCTTGGCCATCATGCGGCGAAACGCGGCGTTCTCGTTATATCGAGCGTCTCGATTCTTGGAGAAGGAGCGCAGGAGGGCAACGATGAGGATAGCGAGCGCGACGATCGAGACGGCGCGCAGGTTGAATATGGTCCCAACAAGCGTAAGCACCACACCAAGCGCGCCGAGGGCGCATGATAGGTCGTCGACGCCATAGCGATCCTTCATGAAATCTTGCATGCCGAGGGTTCCTCTCCAGTCTTGCTTCGCGTGTGTCAAGCACGCCCGCGCGCTGAGATGGGCGCGGGCGCGGCGTGTCTTGCTCTGTTCTACCCACGAGGCGGCAGATGAACCAAATCTTAATAAAAAGGCGATGCCTTCTGCTGCGGGTCTGCCTTCCGGGGCAACCGGTCATGCGCCCGCCTCTGAGAGTGGCGTCTTGCCGCGCGCTCGCCCCCGAGAGGGGGCTCTCTTCAGGGCGCCTCTCGCGCTGTCGTCTCTCGGCTACCGATTGAGCTTATCGATGATGCGCGCGATCTCTTCGAGTTTCTCTTCCTTTTCCTCGGGCGTGCCGCTTTCTGCTGCCGTGCGCACGCAGTGCTCGATATGAGCCTTGAGAACATCGGCGTTCACGCGTGCGAGCAGCGACTCGGTGGCCATGAGCTGGGTCGAGATGTCGATGCAATAGCGGTCTTGCTCGACCATGCGCATGATGCCGTCGATTTGCCCGCGCGCGGTTTTAAGCAGGCGGAGGGTTTTGTCGCGGTCGGCCTGCATTTAGGCGGCCTCGACGGAAAGAGCCTTGAACCCCGCCGCGACAACGGCGTCGGCGAGCGCCTCGGCTGCTACCTCGCCCTCAGTCTCGACCTGCACGGTGTTCGTCTCGTGGTCCGCATCGGCGTCGGTGACGCCTGCGACCTTCATGAGCTCGGTCTCGACGCTTGCGTCGCAGTGGCCGCAGTGAAGGCCCTCGGTCTTGATGATGTACTGCATGGTAACGTCCTTTCTCTTCAGTACGACACGACGATGAATAGTTCGTTCCACTTTTGGGAACTTCGTTTTGGGCACGGCGCCGATACGAGCAGACAGCGTATCGGCAACCTGGGAAAACGTTCCTCTATCTGGCCGATACCGTCCCTCTCATAAAAAGATATTTCCAAAAGTGAAACGAAGGTACCCAGAAGAGGCGTCTCGGGCGACGGGTTTCTCCCGCACGAGTTGCCAGCCCCCGCTCGAGACGGCAATCCGTGCAGCGGCGCTGCCTAGCGTCTCGCGATTGGCGCGATGCGGTCGGTCGCGCTCGGCTTGAACCCGCGTAGGCGAAGCGCGTTCGCGCAGACGCAGAGGCTCGAGAGGCTCATGGCTGCTGCGCCGAACATGGGCGAAAGCTGCCAGCCCAGAAGCGGGAAGAACATGCCCGCCGCAAGCGGGATGCCGCAGGCATTGTAGAAGAGCGCCCAGAAGAGGTCCTGTTTGATGTTGCGGATCACCGCACGCGAGAGCTCAATCGCCCGCGCCACATCCATGAGGTCGCTCCTCATGAGCACCACGTCGGCGCCCTCCTTGGCAATGTCCGCCCCCGTTCCAATCGCGAGGCCCACATCGGCGCGGGCGAGCGCGGGGGAGTCGTTGATGCCGTCTCCCACCATGGCCACGCTGCGCCCCTCGTCTTGCAGGGCGCGCACATGGCGCTCCTTGTCGGCGGGCATGACGTCAGCCACCACATCTAAGACGCCCACGCTGCGCGCGATGGCGCCTGCCGTGAGGGCGTTGTCGCCGGTGAGCATGACCGTCTTGATGCCGAGGCCCTCGAGCGCGCGGATGGCGGCGGCGCTTGTGGGTTTGACCTCGTCGGCGACGGCGATGGTTCCCGCGAGCTGTCCGTTGCGGGCGAAGAAGAGCAGCGTCTTGCCGGCTCGCGCGAACTGCTCGAGCTGTTCTGCCGGCACCTCGATGCCCAGCTCTTCCATAAGGGCGGCGTTGCCGGCTGCGACGACACTCGCCCCCTCACGCGCCGTCACGCCGCGCCCGGGAAGCGCGGTGAAGTCCTCGACCGTGCGCGCCACGATGCCCATCTCGTCCGCGCGCGCCATGATGGCCTCGGCGAGAGGGTGCTCACTTTTCTTCTCGAGCGCTGCGGCGAGCTTCATGAGGGCCTTCTCGCTCATGGCGGGGGTGCCGTCTGGACGCTCGGCGGGCAGGATGTCGGTTACCGCGGGCGCGCCCTTGGTGATGGTGCCCGTCTTATCGAGCACCACGGTGTCGACCTTTTGCAGCGTCTCGAGTGCCTCTGCGCTCTTGAATAGCACGCCCATCTCGGCGCCTTTGCCCGTGCCCACCATGATGGCGAGCGGCGTGGCGAGTCCGAGCGCGCACGGGCAGCTGATGACCACCACGGCAACGGCCGAGGTAAGCGCTTCGTTGGGATTGCCCGTGAGGGCGAGCCATGCGACGAAGGTGATTGCCGCGATGCCGAGGACCACGGGTACGAACACGCCAGCGACTTTGTCGGCCAGGCGCGCGATGGGCGCTTTGGTGGCATTGGCGTCTTCGACGAGCTGGATGATGCGGGCTAGCGCCGTGTCTGCGCCCACACGGGTGGCTCGGAAGGTGAACGAGCCCGTGCGGTTGATGGTCGCTGCGTTCACCGTGTCGCCCGGCGCCTTCTCCACGGGTATCGATTCTCCCGTGAGCGCGCCCTCGTCTACCGCCGAGGACCCCTCGAGCACCACGCCGTCGACGGGCACTGCCTCGCCGGGACGCACGAGGATGGTCTGTCCGAGCTTGATCTCCTCAACGGCCACGGTGGCCTCGCCGCCCTCCTCGTCCACGATGGTGGCAGTTTTTGGTGCGAGGTCAATGAGCTTCTCGATGGCGCCGCCGGTTTTGGATTTGCTGCGCGTCTCCAGGTACTTGCCCACCGTGACGAGCGAGAGAATCGTTCCCGCGCTCTCGAAGTAGAGGTTGTCCATCGCCGTCGCATGCGCTGCGTGGAGCCCCGCGGACGTGCCTGCGGAAAGCTGGTCGGCCATGAGGAACATTGCGTAGACCGACCAAGCGATGCTCGCCGCGGCGCCGATAGCGATGAGCGTGTCCATGGTGGGGCCGCCGTGTGCCAATGATCTAAAGCCGTTCTCGAAGTAAGAGCGGTTCATGAAGACGATGGGAATGGTGAGCACGAGCTCGGTGAGGGCGAGCGTCATGCCGTGTGCGGGGTCGGTGAAGACCGCGGGCACCGGCCAGCCGAGCATGTGCCCCATGCCGATGTAGAAGAGCGGGATCCAGAATGCGAGCGAGACGATGAGCCGCGTCTTCATGGCGCGCGCGGTGGCCTCGAGCTTCTTGGTGGGGGATTCGAGGCGTGCGGCGCGGGCGGGGGAGGTGCCGGCGGCGGACGCGTTGACGGCATCGGCCGATCCGGTGACGGGCGCGGCGGAGTAGCCGGCGCGATCCACGGCGGTGCAGATGTCGTCGTCGGTGAGTGCGCTCTCGTCGAAATCGACGGTCATCGAGCCGGATAGCAGGTTGACGGCGACATTCGTCACGCCTGGTAGCTTCGAGACGGCTTTTTCCACATGGGCTTGGCATGCCGCGCAGGTCATGCCTCCCACGTCAAATGCTTCATGTGCCATGGGGCGTCCCTTCAATTGAGGTATGTTATCCATGTCATACTCTTTATACACCTACACCCCCTGGGGGTGTCAAGCAAGAGATAGAGAGATTTGCAAGGAGTGAGACGCCGGGCAAGGCGTTTTGCCATGCAGCTGCGAGCGATTATGGGGCAGTTTGAGCTTCGAGTCTTAAGTGTTTTTGATCTGCCGAGCGGACTCGCTTCCATAATCAACAAAACTGCCGCTCGCGAAAAACAAAGGTGATTCCCTGCTTCGCGATTCGCCAACAGCCTTCTAACTCGAGGTTCGAAAGGTATCGGGATGCGACTATTCGCTTAAGGCAAGGAGTCCGCGTTATTTCAGCGACACGACGAATCCAGGTTGGTTTGTTCTAGGTTGAGGAGCAACCGAAGGTCGCTGTGGTGAAAGGTCAAGATGGGTGCGTAGAATATCTTTGACCTATATCGGCTAGATTGATGCTTTTTGAAGACGAGGCTCGAGGAATCAGGTAGAACTACATATCCCGAAAGAATTCCTCGTATGTGATGCCAAAGCCATTGATGATGCGTTCAAGTGTGTCAAAACCGAAATTGCGATTGCCTCGCTCTATGTCAGCGAGGTAGCTGCGATTGATGCCTGTCATCAAGGCGAAACGTTCCTGCGTGATGTGATCACGTTTACGGAGCTCCTTGATGCGCTCGCCAATCTTGTTTCTCATTTCAGACTTCGACATAGCCGAACTCTATTAGCGATGCTATACTCGAATGTATGAAATCAGAAACAATCGTTGTATTTCTGGGGTTGATTACATGAATGAAGAGGACAGGGAGGTTTACAGACTTCTCTCTCAAGCTGAATCATGTGAGCGACAGATTGACGATTTGGTGTTTATAGCCGGAGCTTCTGATTTGGCTACGTATGAAGCATGCATTGCATCGCTTGAGGCACACACGGACTTAA
>NHCFC04200__coassemble_509_pt1 | contig 38703 bp, 43 predicted proteins | sample NHCFC04200__metabat2_low_PE_026 | metagenome-assembled genome bin NHCFC04200 | reverse complement strand
GAGCGGCTCGGGCTGGCCGCCTAGGCCCGTCCAAAGAAATGTCCGAGCCCCCCGAGCGTACGAAAGTCGCCCGACAACGCTTTCAGTGTCCGAATCTCGCCCAAAAACGAGCGGCGCATCCAGAATGCCAAACTAGGAAACGTCAAATTGGCGTCAAATTGGGACAGTCCCATTTTGACCAATTTGATCTTTGCGCATTACCCCTACGCAGCAGCCTTGTCCACGCAAGCGAGCGCGTTAAGGCTGCGCGGATAGCCTATATAAGGCAGAATCTGCGACACCACGCGATACAGAAAGTCCTTGTCGTTTCCCAGATTCATGTTGCCCGCCGCATGGCTCGTGAGCTGAGGCTCGCAGCCGCCCTGCGCCGCGATGAAGCAGAAGGTGATCATCTCGCGGTCGCGATCGGAAAGGCCGTTGCGCGTATAGTAGTCGCCGAAGCAGTTGTCGGCGAGCCACTTGTTGATATGCGCGCGCTCAGCAGGACCATGCAGCCAGGTCTCGCGCATGCCCTCGCCGAAGTAATCGATCTGCACCTGGTTTCCCGCGGTGAGGCGCGCCTCGGGCGTGGTGGTCGCCTGGCCCTCGAGGGGAAGCTCGATGCCGCGCTCGGCAAAGACCTCGTTCACCGCGCGGATAAACGGCAGCGTGCGCCCCATGCCAAGGTACGCGGTGCCCTGGTAGACAACCTCTTTGATCTCGACAGGCGTCACGCCGAAGTTGAGGGCGCCCGCCACCATGATGCGGAACTCATCGATGCCCTGGCAACCCATGAGCGCGGCGAGAATGGCGAGGAAGCGCTCGCGATGGGGCAGCTTAGCCGCCTCTTCGTTGACCACCTCGTCGAAAGCGAACGTGTTGAATCGCTCGGCGAACTCCGGATCGGCGGCCGCGAGCGAGCCCGTGGCGCCGGGATTCATGCGCTCAAGGTAGGCCGCGGCAGCATCTGACTGTGCCATATATGTCTCCTATTCCCTGCTTCAACGAACGGCCAGACGGGAGGCACTCTCTCATCTGACCGTTCGGTACATACGCTTTGCACTAGGCGAGCTTGCCGTACTGCTCGTCATCGACGGGCTCGAGCCATTCATTAGACTGCTCGTCGCACCCCTTGACCGGCATGGCGACAGCAATGTGCGTGAACCAAGAATCCTTGGCGGCGCCGTGCCAGTGCTTCACCTCGGGCTGAATGTCGACCACGTCGCCCGCATGAAGCTCCTGCGCGGGCTGGCCCCATTCCTGGTACCAACCGCGCCCGCCGGTGCAGACGAGCACCTGGCGCTCGCCATGATGCACGTGCCAGTTGTTGCGGCAACCGGGCTCGAAGGCCACGTTAGCCACACCGCCGGCGAGCGGCGCAAGGTAGCTGTTGCCGATGAAGTGCTGCGCAAAGGCGGTATTGGGCTCGCCCAGCGGGAATACGCTCGACGCCCCGAGACTCTCACGTGCCAGCTGCTCAAGATCAAGATCCATAGGAGCTCCTTTCACTCAGCTGTTAGTTGCTGAGGGCATCGTAGCCCCTGGAGTGTGCTCCAGGTCAAGAAAATGTCCAGGCGCCGCGCACATGGGTGCCAACCCCTAATGCGGCGCGCCCATGCGCACGTAGGAGCTGCCCAGAACACAGCGTTCTGCCTATCGCTCGTCACGGCGCCCTGTACACGCGCCGGACCCTATGCCCGCGCGTGACCGCCGAAAACCGCAAGGCCCATGCCATCGAGCGCAGCATCGATGCGAGCGACTTCCTCAGCCGTAAGCGATACCTGGGGGCTCCAAGGTTCTCCTGCAGGCGCTCGGGCTTGCGGCTACCCGGAATGGGGATGATCCACGGCTTCTTGCAAAGCATCCACGCGAGCGAGATCTGAGCCATCGTCGCATTCTTTTCGCGCGCAGATCGCCGAGAAGCCCCAGCACCGCGCGGTCCTTCTCGTAGCCCTTGGGCGTGTACTGAGGCATGCCGTCACGATAGTCCTGCGCACCCTCGAACTACGTCTTCGGACTATACGCGCCGGTCAAAAAGCCGTTCGCCATGGGGCTGAACGCCACGAGCGCCACATTGAGCTCCTCGAGCACGGGGAAGAGCGGCTCGTGCCAGCGTGCGAGCACTGAATAACGGTTCTGGACGGCAGCCACGGGGCACACCGCATCCGCTCGCCGCAAGTAATCCTCGTCCACCTCCGAGATGCCCCATGCGCGGATCTTACCCGCCTGCATAAGCTCGGCCATAACGCCGGCAACTTCCTCAGGCTCCACGTTAAGATCGATGCGATGCTGGTAGTAAAGATCGATGTAATCAATGCCCAGACGGCTCAGGCTGCCGTCGATGGCGCGGCGGATCGTCTCGGGCCGCGAGTCAACGGATAGCGTCTTGTCTGGGTAGTGGTGCACGCCGAACTTGGTTGCGATAACCACCTGATCGCGCACGGGACGCAGGGCCTCCCCCACCGCGTCCTCGTTGTAAAGCGTCTCGCCCGCCGCGTTCTCACCCACGTAGCTCTCGGCCGTATCGAAGAACGCGTAACCCATCTCGAACGCCTCGCGAATCACGCGGGCGGCAGCGGGCGTATCCATCGCGTCGCCGCTTGCATGAGTGAGCCCCATGCAACCGAGCCCCAGCGGAGACACCTCGATTCCGCTTTTGCCAAGCACGCGCTTCTTCACGTCTGCCATGTATAACCTCCTTGTTCGGCAACGGAATCGGTTTTCATTGTCCAGCGGAGAAATGGCGGCGAGCGCCGCATTCTGGGCATGTTGGTATGCACTGCGCACATAGCGGGGGCGGCCGCGCTCCTTTGTGCACTGCTTTCTTCCCCGGAAAAAGCTCGAGGCTCGAGTCGGAAGGTTTTTACCGATGGGTTGAGTAGACCGAGCTTCCGGTTCCACGCGACCTGCTCTTTTGCTGGCTCGCGCAAGGCGTCTACTCGGAGGGTCACGAATAACCTTCCGACTCGAGCCTCGAACATTCTGTGCGGCGTGAGACAGTTGTGCCAGGTTAAATTGTCTCAGAGACAGATGTGCCAGGTTAAACTGTCTCATGCTGTCTCGCAGACTGGCCTTGTTGCGAAAAGAGACAGTTTAACCTGGCACATCTGTCTCATTCAGGCGCTTTCGTTCTGAATCGCATCCTGCAGCAGCCTGCGCAGGTTGTCGCGGAAGCGCTCGCGATCCTCATCGGTGAAAGCCGCGGGACCCTTGGTACGGCCCCCAGCGCGCCGCACTTTCTTTTCCTCATGCCGAATAAAAAGCTGCATGTCGATGGTCTCTTTGCGGTAAACATGCCCGCGCACGCCGATTGCCGCCGCGCCGCGTCCAAGCACCATGCTCGCCAAGCCAATATCTTGCGTGACCACGATGTCGCCCGGCTTCAGGCGCTCCGCGATGGCAAAATCCGCCGCGTCGGCTCCCACGCCAACGGCAAGCGTCTCCACCCAGAAGCCCCCGTGGGCCTCCATCGGTGAGCGTGGGTCGTCGGGGCGCACGTGCCGCTCAAGATTCTGAGTGGTGTTTCCCGCGACGACCACGGGCACGCGCGCTTTTCGTGCAAGCGCAAGAGCATCGCGCGTGACCGGGCAGGCATCGGCATCGATGAACAAGGTGGCCATGAACCCTCGCATTCGGAACGGCAGCTTCGGGTGGTAATCGAGTACCCGGTGCTAGAGTACCATGCCGAGCAATAAGGCCGCCGGCCAAAACAACCCCGGCGCCCCTTGCCCAGGCCGAAACGACCCCGGTACCCTTTCGACATGCTAGGCTGTCGCGCTAAACGAGGGCAGCGCCGAGGGCGCGGCACGCGTCGGATGCCTCCTCGTCGGGATAATCCTTAGCAATGACCGTCTCGCTCACGGTGACGCCCGCAGCCTCCGCGCGCTCACGCCAAAGGTCCATCCACTCGCCCTCGGCCCAATCGTAACTACCGAACAACGCCACCTTTCGGCCGGGCAACGCCGGCTCGACGGCGTTCCACATGGGCTCAAATTCCTCGCTTTCAAGCTCCTCCGCACCCATCGCGGGGCACCCAAAGGCAAAGGCATCGTAGGCATCGAGCTCTTCGACCGAGAATTCTGTCGCCTGAATCACGGTAGCCTTACCGCCCGCGGACTGCACGCCCTCGGCTACGAGATCGGCCATGGCCTCAGTGTTTCCCGTTCCACTCCAAAACACGACTGCAACGTTACTCATATTGTTTCCCTTCTTTGAGCCATAGGCCCGTCGTCTCCCTAGGTCCGTAGGACCCGATGAACCTAACCACGCGTACTGAGCTACACTGAACTAAGCCCCTCCACGCCCCCGATAACGACAACCGGCTGCGATGTCTACCACTTTGCTGCCGCTTCGTCGCAGCCGCACGCACCGGCGCGTACATCTTCGGTAGCGCGCAAACAGCTTCGCTGCCGCCCGAGGGTCGCCGTAGACCTTCCAGCACCCGCAAAATCGGAACTTCCGGCCCCGATGTCGCACGAACCCCTCAACATCCTCGTAGGGATAGCCCAAGAAGAAGCCAATCTCGTGGGGGAGCTTTTCCATAGCAAACCTTTGGGTAAGATGTGCGAGCAGCGCGTCGAGGGAAGTTTCTCGCACCCCAGCAGGTAATACGCTGTTGAGAACGGGATATCCTAGGCTCGCCAACACCGCTGTTGTACGCGCATCGCGCAGATGCGAAACGAGCAAATCCGGACGATACGCAAGCACGATAGCGCCAAACGCCCGCCAAGCGATCACGCACACGCGTACGCCGTATGGGCCCAGTTCCCTATCGAGCCTATGCACAAGAAGCCCAAGCTCTTCCCGCCGACGCCCGGTTATCGTGCAGGGGCAACGCTGATCGGTGCAGCCATGCTCGTCATCGGCTGCATGGGGCTGGCTCCAAGATTCCGCACAACCGTCGGCACATGCCCGGCTGAGCGGCTCCTCACAACCCGCAGCGCGACACCAGACGCGAGCATCCTCAAAAGCATTGGCCGACGGGGCCTTCACCTCATCGTCCGAAAAGTGCCCCGAGAAGGTAAACATGTTCGCCGGTTTCACGCCAAGCAGCGTCGGCGCGCACATGCGCACGACCGAGTCCTCGAGCTCCTCATCTGTAACCTGCTTCATCATGCCGCCTCCCGTGGCGCATCGTTTCAGGCAATAAGTTATCTATATTTAACTTTTCGGCCATTGCTTAGGACACTGCAATGCTCCTCTGCAATAAGTTTCCATATGTTTACTTTTTAAATTGAGTGCGGAAACCGGGATCCGTCACGCCATCCCCGGCGCCCATTCCGCTGCACCTCATCGGACAGGCACGATACAGTCGTAGCGAACGCTCTTGCCTGCAAGGGAGTAACTCGGCTTGATACCGGCGAGATGCGGCCCCTTGACCGGACGCTTGACGACCACCTTGCGCGGATGAGCCGCCAAAGCTGCGCGCATGAGCGCCTCCTGGTCGTCGCACGGATGCTCGAGATAGTGGATGAGCTGGAATTTCTTCTTTACCGCCGCGCTCTTTCTCCGTTCGGGAAACATAGGGTCGAGATAGACCACATCGGGTGCAGGATCGATCGCCGGCATGGCTTCGACGCTGTCGGTACCCGCGAGATGCATGCGTGACGCGGCATCGGCAAGCTGCGGATGCTCTCGCGCACGGCGCAGGCTATCGGCCAGGAGCGCGGCGATAACCGGGTCACGCTCGAAAAGCATCACCTCGAAGCCGGCTGCAGCGAGCAGCAGCGCATCTTCGCCCAGACCCGCCGTCGCGTCGACAGCACGCAGGGGGCATTCGCCCATCTGAGCGCCCTTGATGCGTGCGGCACGAACCAGGAGCTCGCGATTGAGCCGCCCAGCCTTGAGGCGCGGAAGCATCGCGGCCAGATCAGCGCGCATGCTCAGCTCACCACGCTGCAGGGATACGCCATCCGCATCAAAGCGCACGACGAGGTCGAACGGATCGAGAATGCACTCATCGCAGAGCGGCGCCACGCCGATCTTGGCGCCCAAGCGTTCGGCAGCATCCTCATCGGCACCGGGGAGCACCAAGATGCGAACGAGCGACAAGGCAGCATCCGCGGGATCCGCCGGCGCAGACGCATGGGCCTTCCGCTCTGCAAACGCCTGCGCGCCATCGCAACCATGCTGCGATGTTTGCCGAAAGCTATCTCGCTCGTCCATTTCTCCCCCTTTCGCCTTGGCAATTCAGCATACCGCACCGTCTGCGGCGTGGCCCGCTTTTATTCCTCGATCCCCGCTATGCGCTCGAGCCGCACGGCAACCAACCGCGCGCCCTGCCCGGAACCCATCGTTCTCACCAGCACCCATTCGTCATCGACATCTTCTATCATGCCCTCGATCTGCGAGGTGTTCGCAACGAAGTACACTTCGCCAAGCAAAAGCCGGGAGCGGGCGCCTTTGCGCGCACGCAGCTCCGCCGCGAGCCCCGCAGACCTGCGCGCCTCGGCATCGGGGTGCGTCGCCTTGCGGAGGTCGCGCTTCGTGGGCATCGAGAGCACGAGGTAGATGACGAAGCCAAAGATGAGAATCGCCATCGTATAGCCAAAGGGAATGAAGCTATCCATGCGCTACGCCTCCCTTGCGGGACCATGCGGCGCGCGCGAGCCGCCGGCGAGGCGCTCCTCGATCGCTATCGAGCACACGTCGTTGAGGTCGATGAGGCGAATCACGCGCTCGCTTTCCACGCGCGGCGAACCGAGCCGCGCGCGCTTGACCGTGCAGGACACGCGCAGCCACGCCGAGCTCACATCGAGCAGCTCTACATCTTGCTGCACCCCGTCAACAAGTTCCAACGTCGCAGCCCGCCCCATGAGACTCTTGAGCACGTGCAGGTCGCGCGGGGCATCATGCGCCCCCGTACTCACGACATCGACCTCGTCGGACACGAGGTCATCGAGCGTCACGCCGTAGAGCCGCGCAAGCTCAGCAGCCTTGTCGAGCGCTGGAGACCCCTGGCCGAGCTCCCAATTGCTCACCGTCTGCCGCGTTACCCCGATGGTTGCGGCGACCTCCTGCTGGCTCATTCCCGAACGACGCCGCAATAGCGCCAGTTTATCGTGAATCATCGCTCTCCCCTGCCCGAGCCTGCCTGCTCCCCTATTGTCGCTAATGGCACGAGCCTTGCCTAGCAAATCGCTTTGGCGCATGCGCAAAACGAGTTGGCACGGCGCCTGACGGCCCGCCTGACCGCATAGCGCCTAGGAGGCCTCCATATGAGACGGCTCGGCCTTCTTCCAGTCCCGGTGCTTGCTGCCCCAGGTGCACATGGCATCGAGTACCTCCATGAGCGACGCCCCGCGCTCGGTAAGGCCGTACTCGACCTTGGGCGGAATCTGCGGGTACGCCTCGCGCCACACCAGGCCGTCGGCTTCGAGTTCCTTGAGCGCGCGGCTGAGCGTTTTGTCCGAAACCGTCTTGAGGTAACGACGCAGCTCGTTGAAGCGCACCGGCTGGAATTCCATCAGGCAATACAGGATCACCATCTTGTACTTGCCCTGGATGAGGGAGAGCGTATACGAGAAGCCCGTCTGCTCGAAGTCCGCGTCCTCAATACATGCCCATGCATCGCGGCACGCTCTCTCTTCTACGCGTTTCTCCATATCCCGCCCTTTACTATCCGCATGGTAAGTACCTGTCATAAGTTTCGGTACTTGCTTTGATTTATGTTCAAGCGTATCACAGAAGCAGCGGCAGTTACGCCGCCGCCAATCCCTAGTGAACGGAGGAACCATGAAGAAGGACCTGGGCGTACAGCCTGCGATTTACCCTATGCCGGTGCTTATGATCGCCACCTACAATGACGACGACAGCGTCGATGTCATGAACATGGCGTGGGGCGGTATCTGCGCGCGCGACATGGTGGCGCTCAACATCAGCCGCGGGCACAAGACCACCAAGAACATCGAGCAGCGCGGTGCATTCACGCTGAGCATCGCGGACGTGGCCCATCTGGACGAAAGCGACTACTTTGGCATCGCGAGCGGAAACAAGTTGGCAGACAAGTTTGAGCGCACGGGCATGACCGCCACCAAGAGCACCCGCGTGGACGCGCCGGTGGTGGACCAGTATCCCATCACGCTCGAATGCAGCGTGGTCGAAATGCAGGAGCAACCCTATGGCCTGCGCGTGCTGGGCAAAATCGAAAATGTGCTGGCCGACGAGGCAGTGCTCGACGAAGAGGGTAAAGTCGACCCCGCAAAACTCGGCGCATTCGCCTTTGACCAGTTCCAGAGCGGATATTACGCCCTGGGCGAGAAGGTTGGCCAGGCCTGGGACAGCGGCAAGCGGCTCGTGTAGGAAGCTATGCCGGCGAGGCGCTGCCATTGCTAGGACGTACATCACGAGGACGTATTGCGTCGCCCTGATGCGCTTTTTCACAGCAGGCCCCATTTTTCTGGCAGTTATTTCAGATATGCGCGATTGACTTGCGTAGCTGTCGCTGTAAAACACCGAGACACCCACAGAACGATGATAAAACCGCAGGAAAGCGGCACTCGAAACTGACAGCTTGGTCCATTCTTGCGCCTTAGCGCCACTTCGCACGCCCGTCAATCGCGCATATCTGAAATAACTGCCAGAAAGAGCCCGAGCATCGAGAAAAAACATTGGCTTTGTCGCAACGCATCGTTGATTTCCAGCGTCTTCCCATGCGAAGGGGCAAGAATCACAGCGCGTTCTTTTGACCTATCGTGCGCATTGTGACAGCAAAACTTCGCACAACCATGCCCTATGCGTTCTTTGGCGCTTTGCCGCCGGCCGAAGCTCCTGCATCCCGTTCGCGACGCTTGCGCGCGACCGCATCTCCGACCGCCTTGCCGCCGGCAGCCGCAAGCTTGCCTCCTGCCGTAGCTGCCGCCGCAATTCCTTTGCCCGCAGCTCGGGCCGCCTTTTCTGCCACTACGGGCGCTTCCCGCGCCGCTGTCTTCGCGATCTTTCCCGCCTCTTTTTTGGTGGCGCTGCCAAGCTTTTCTGCAGCAGCATCAAGCTTGCGCTCCACCTTGGTCGGCTTGCGGCCTGAATAGGTGCGCTGCCCCTTGCTCGCCAGCGCCACCCCACAAGCAATGACCGCCACGCCGGGACCAGGCAGTACGCACAGCGGGGCACCAATAGCTGCCACTGCAGCGCCTGCAATCATTTGAGAGATTCCCTTTGCTTTCTCTCGCTTCGACTGCGAGTGATGCCCTTTTCTTGTTTGTGGATTCGTTGCCTCATTGCCCTCGGGCATGCCTTTGGTCTGCACGGAAACTCCCTTTGCGTTCGTACCTTAGCAGCGCTTTTTCCCGAAGGTGTGCAGGTTATACACCACTTGCACTCAACCACGAACAAAGCGCCCCGTTGATCGAGCGCCTCGCGTGCGCCGCCATGGCCCACGCGCCCGGCCGACTCACGCGTCTCGTGTGTGCCATCCCAGCTTCACGGCGATACGACGCCCCAGCCTCTCACGCCTCGCGAGCCCCACGCATCCGCCCGCTTCATATAAAGCAGCGGAAACGGATCGCCTTGCGTATCGGTATCCGTTCTTCGATAAGTCACGAAGCCCATATGCTCGTAAAACCCTATGGCCTGCGGATTTTGCTCGTTGACCGAGAGCTCCGTGACACCGAGAAGCTCTGTTGCGCGCTCAAGCAGCAGCCGGTCGACGCCCGAACCCCGTGCATCGTCCGCAACGAAGAGCATCTCGAGAAACGCGCCGTCGGTTCCTGCAAATCCCACCGGCGCACCGCCCCGGCGCGCCACAAGCAGATGAGGAACCTCCGCTATGGCCTGCGGAACCATGCCACGCAAGCGCTGAATGTCTGCCTCGGCCAGAAAGGCGTGCGTTGCGCGGACAGACCCTTCCCATATGTCGAGCAACCGGGCGACGAGCTCGCTCGACGGGCGACGCTCCTCCCCAATGGTTATGCCCCGGCGCTCGAGCGCAAGCAGCGCCCGCTTACGCCAGAGGCCGCCGGCATATCCTGTGAGCGAGCCATCCGCCCCCGTCACGCGATGACACGGCACGATGAGCGAGACGGGATTCCTGCCCACCGCCGCCCCAACCGCGCGGGCAGAAGTTGGCGTACTGCGACGCTCACCGATGCTCTGGGCAAGCTTGCCGTACGTTGTCGTCTCGCCATACGGGATACGCTGCAATGCCTCCCAGACCATTCGTTGGAACGGCGTACCAAGAAGTTCAAGCCGAAGCAACTCGCCAGCCGGCGCCCTCAGCCCCGGGCCAGCGGGCGCATCCGCGCACTCCTTCGGCATTTCACCCGCAAAATATGACTCGAGCCATGCTTGCGCGAATTCGAAAACCGGCAACTCTGGAGCATCCGCCGCATCGACTGGCAAACCCGCACCGCAATACGCCTGCCCCACAAACCACAAACCCGTGAGCGCCGCGCCGTCGCTTGCCAAGAGTATGTCGCCCAGCGGCGACGGGCACACCGTCTTGAACTGCATATACGCCTCCCTTGTCGCCTTCAGTCTACCTCGATAGATAGATCGGCACTCCGAATGAGCGCCGCCTATTCAACGCATCTGGAAGAATGCAAGCCGGTCGAGAACCATTATCCAGCCGATAAAGCTTACTCAGCGCATCCGAAAGCGCCGCGGCCGTTAGCCCTCAGATGAGCCGCGAAGCGCACTGGGCAGCGTTTCGAGGTTGAAGGGCTTTGGCGCGGGAAGGTCCGCCTCTGTTTGAAAGCCCACCCCGATGCGCCTTCCCGCAAAAAGCCTGCGCCCACGCGCGGCGATTGCATCGCGCGCCGTTTGAGAAAGCGGGCGGAATTCCGTGATGGTCAGGCACTTGCCCACAAGCTTCCAGCGCGCGCAGGCGCGGCCGCGATAGAGCACGATGGGAAAGACGATGCCCGCCCTGTTGGTGATGTGGGGCAGATCCTCGGGGCGAGCAAACCGGAATCGGTTGCGGTATCCCAGTACGAGCTGGTCAAAGCCCGCCAAGTACACGCATCCGGGCACACGCGCCTCGGGTTCGAGGTCTCCAAGATAGAAGAGTTCGACGCCATCGCACGCCACCCTGCGCAGCAGCAACCCGGCGCGGCGCACGAGCCCCGCCACCTCGCTCGAGGGATACCCAAGAAACGCCGCACAGTCCGCTATGGTCGCCGGGCCGAAATGCTCGAAGTATCTACGGACGAACATCGCTCGCGCCTCGTCTCGAGGCATCCATATGGGCTCCTCGGAAGGAAGCGTGAAGCGCTTGGACGTTCCTGCCTCGTACACGAGCATGCCGCGGTCGCACATCTCCTTAAGCAAGCCGCCCCATCCGTTGAAGATGCGCGGCACGAGCTCCGGGGCCATACCGGCAGCCACGCAGGCCCGCTTGAGCTCTTCACGTTCGCCCAGGCCTGCAGCAGCTCGCTCGCGGATAACATCGGCCCAGCGTTCGACCTCATCCAGCGGGATGCCCCAGCCATACCATGCCTCGGTAAGCGAGCCCGTATTGCCGCGCGCCGAGAGGTGCAAGCCAAGCTCGCTCGCCGGCACCACATGGATGGTACCGCGATGCGACCAGATCTTGACAAGTCCCCGATCCCAGCCGTCCTCGGTGTAGTCTCGCGCCCGAATGCGCAACGCCTCGCGCGGACCGGTGGCAAACTGGGCCTGTAGGCCGCAAAGGTCCGACACGACCTGGAGCCGGCTGGCGCGCTGCAGCACATGGTGCCGAGTTAAGGACTGCGCGAGCAGCTCTTTCTTGGTAAGGCTCGTCATGGGCGCCTCCTCACACGTAAGATATGGCAAGCTTATAGCAGAAGCGGCATGCCGCAATCTGCGAAGGCTCCACTCGGGAGGAAGCACATGAAGACCTTGTATCTCATCGGCGGCACCATGGGGGTGGGCAAATCGACGGTCGCCCAGCACCTGCGCGACACGCTCCCCGCCGCCGTGATGCTCGATGGTGATTGGTGCTGGAGCGCAAGCCCCTTCATCGTGACGGACGAAACGCGCGCGATGGTGCTCGACAATATCTGCCACGTGCTCAGCAACTTTTTGCGTTGCAGCGCCTATGAGAACGTTGTGTTCTGCTGGGTGATGCACGAGCAAGCGATTATCGATGCGATACGCGCGAACCTTCCTCTTGCGGAAACCGGCTGCCGTGCCGTGAAAATATCGCTCACCTGCTCGGAAGCAGCATTGCGCGAACGGCTGGCGCGCGACGTTTCCGCTGGCAAGCGCACAGACGACGTTATCGCACGAAGCGTTGCGCGCCTGCCGCTTTACCCTACCCTAGACAGCACGCTTATCGATACCACCGCGCTCACGCCAGAAGAGGCTGCAGAGAGAATCCTCTCGATCAGCCCCCTGCTTGATAACGGCGCTTAGGTCCTTGCCGGGAAATTGACCGGGAATTCCAGTGAGAAGCTGGCAGGTTCAAATCTGCTACGCGCTGAGCAGGCGCCGGTAGATCGCGGCGTCCTCGTCGAGAAACACGTTGAAGATAACACGCAGGCAAGTGCTTGGATGCGCGCCAAGCCACGTGCGAACGGCTCGCACGGCGATATGGGCCGCTTCATCGCGCGGGAAACCGAACACGCCTGTGCTGATGCAACAGAATGCGATGCTGCCGAGCCCCTCGCCCGCCGCCGCATCCAGGCAGGCCGTATAGCACCGGGCAAGCTCGTCGCGGTGCCGGTCGCTCGGCCGCTCTCCCGCAATGGGGCCGACCCACGAACGCCGATTGTCCGCCATCCGGGGCTTCCGGCCGTCCTCCCGCAATGGGGCCAACCGTATGAATCACGCGCTGCGCGGGCAAGTTGTACGCACGCGTCACCTTGTTTATTTACATCGAATCGCGCGAGGCTCCACCACTCGCCTTAGCAAGCAGCCGCCCATGCGTCGCGCGACAAGCGCATGCAGTGCTCCACGCGCCGCTCGCCGAGCAAGGGCACGTCGCATTCCGCGCTGCGTTGATACGCCATGCCCAAGCGTTCCATCACCCGGCGGGAGCGCTCATTCCCCTCGTAATAGCAGGCCCATATTGCCGAAAGCCCCAGCTCGGTAAAGCCGTATCGAATAAGCTCGCGGGACGCCTCCGTAGCAAGTCCCTTGCCCCAGAACGGCACGCCAAGCCAATAACCCAGCTCGGCCTCCCCCTCGCCTGCAGCGTTCGACGCCTCCGCTGGCGTGAGGCCAACGCAGCCAACCAGCGCGCCGCCATCTTCAAGAAACGCGGCGAAGCAATGGGGCGCGGACAGCACGTCTCGAATCACCTGCCGACTCTCGTCAACGCTCGTATGCGGCGCCCAGCCCGCCGGCGGCCCCACCCGCGGATCGCGCGCGAGCTCGAAGAGGGCGGGCGCGTCATCGACGTTCCAAGGACGCAGCAGCAGGCGCTCGCTGCGCAGAACCGCGCAATCACCGCAAGACGAGGCGCTTGGCGCGGGGCTAGGCACGGGAGCCCTCCTTTGCAAGCTGAAGTTCGACCTCCGAGTCTAGATCGGCGATCGTCGTCTCGCTCAACCGTTGTTCGAGCGCATGCTGCGCCGCAGCAACCTCGCTATCGAGGACCGCATGCACGTTGCGCCCCACCGGGCACTCCGGATTGGGATTGGCATGGAAGCTGAACAGGTCGCCCTGCACGCAATCGACCGCCCGGTACACGTCGAGCAAGGTGATGCGCTCCGCAGGGCGCGCAAGCGTGGCGCCGCCCACACCCGCCTCTACCAGCACGATGCCCGCTTCCTTGAGCTGCCCGAGCGTCCTCCGAATGACGACCGGATTCACGTTCACGCTCCCCGCGATGAACGCCGAGGTCACTTTCTGCGAGCCCGAGAACCGCGCGATGCACAGCAAGGTATGCACCGCGATGGTGAAGCGAGAAGAGATCTGCATGCCCGTACCTCCGAATTCTGCGAAAAGCTTTGGCGCCGCCGCGGCGCGTCGCGTTGTATACATCAAGTGTACAACACACGGAGCGGTGGTCCGGCGCGGGACGGCTATTTGGAGCGAGGCGCGCTAGCAGCTCTCCTGGCGTCCGCCCGGCAGAATCAGGTTGAGCAGAATGCCCGCAAGTGCCGAGGTGGCCATGCCGGGAAGCGTGTAGTCGCCGATGGGAATCGAGATGCCCGAGGTCTCCATACCCACGCCCACGATGATGACGACCGATGCGATCATGAGGTTGCGGTTGACGTCGAAATCGACCTTGTTGGAGACGAGCATGCGCAGGCCGTTCGAGGCGATGAGGCCGAAGAGCAAGAGGCACACGCCGCCCATGACCGGACTCGGGATGGACTGGATGAGCGCCGCCAGCTTGGGGCAGAACCCGCCGATAACGAGCGCGAAGCCGCCTGCATACCAGAAGATCTGCGTGGAATACACGCGCGTGACGCTCATGACGCCGATGTTCTCGGCATAGGTGGTGGTGGGAGGACCGCCCAGGAAGCCGGAAATCATGGTAGAGATGCCGTCGCCGGCGAGCGAGCGTGGCAGCATCTCGCGGTAATCCTTGCCCACGATCTCGCCCACGGCAAGCAGGTGGCCGATGTGCTCGATCACCACGACGATGGCCACAGGAGCCACGAGCGCAATGGCGCCCACATCGAAGCGCGGGGCGGAGATATTCGGCAAGCCGATCCACGCAGCCTCGGCCACGGGCGCGAAGTCCACGAGCTCGAGCGGGACCGACACCGCATAGCCCACGATGATGGCCAGAAGCACCGGAATGGTGCCGAAGATGCCTCCCATGCTGGAGAACACCACGGCTGCAACGAGCGTGATGGCGGCAACGATGGCTCCCAAGCCATAGAACGCCGACGTTCCATCGGGGAGGTCCTGCATGAAGGCCATATCGACCGCCGTAGCCGAAAGCCCCACGCCGATGACCACCATCACCGACGCCACGAGCACCGGCGGCAGCAAGCGGTCGATCCAGCCGGTACCAGCAAGCCTAACGATGCCGGCAACCGCCAAAAACACGAGGCCCGCGACCACGACACCGGACATGGCGGCGTCGAGCCCCTGCGTGGCACCCACGGCGAGGATGGGGCTGATGAAGGCAAAGGAGCTGCCCAGGTAACTGGGGATCTTGTTACCCGTAACCAGCAGATAGCAGATGGTGCCGATACCCGAGCACATGATGGCCACGTTGGGATCGAGCCCCGTGAGCACGGGCACGAGCACCGTCGAGCCGAACATGCTCATCATATGCTGGATGCCTAGCGGGATGGCGCGACCAACCGACACGCGGTCGTCGACGCCGATCACTTCACGTTCATGTGAACTCATGCAAAGCCCCTCTCAGTCGGTGCCATCATTCTCGCATACGGCGCGCCCCCGAGGCGCCTGCCCCGTGCTCTTAGCAAGATTGGAAACACGTTCAAACTGCCGCATGAGGTACTCGTAGTTTTCCACACGGTGCGGCAGCGTGCACGCGCTGCAATCCTTGATATCTCCGATATAGCTGAAATTGCCCCCGCAGGTGCTGCCCAGGCAGTAGAGCGGGCAGAAGCAGAATAAGCAATTGAGCTGCTCGGCGGGCATATCGTGGCACGGATAGAATTCGCATGCCGTATGGTTGAAGAACTTGTAGTGCTGGGTCGCGGGCCGGTCGCCGCGATCGGCGGGCCGGTCGCCGCGATCGGCGGGTTGCCCGACAGGCAAATCGTCCATGTGCCCTCCTCATGCCATGGCACCCAACATGAGGACGCCCTCGTCTGTGCCATTGTAGCGCGCGTACACCAAACTCGTGAATCGTAGACACCGGGTGTTCGCGAGTCATGCACCAAATCGAGGTCCGCGGGGCGCCGCATGGTTCGCAGACACCCGGTTCCCGCGAACCATGTGAATCGTAGACACCGGGTGTCTACGATTCACGCTCTACGGTCCGTAGGTGGCGCCCGGCCGAATCGGCGTACATAATGAGCGGTGCCGGCGCCAATCGAGCGACCGTCATACCTCGACGCACTCCATGACCACACAACGCGAAAGGATGCCATGAGCACCTACATCACTGCAGATGCCATCCGAACCCTGCGCGAACAGCAGGGACTCACCCAGCGCGCCCTTGCCGAAGCCGTCGGCGTCACCGACAAGGCGGTTTCCAAATGGGAAAGCGGCCGGGGCCTTCCCGACATCTCGCTCATCGAATCGCTCGCTGCAGCGCTCGGGGTGTCGGTAGCCGAGCTTCTCACGGGCGATGTGCGCCAAAACGCCAACCGCGCCGGCAACATGCTTCGCTCTCGCTTCTACGTTTGCCCTATCTGCGGCAACGTTGTCCATGCCCTTGGCGAAGGATCGTTTTCCTGTTGCGGAAGCCAGCTGATTACCCAGGAAGCAGAAGAGCCCGACGAGCACCATAACGTCACCGTAACCTACCTCGACGGATCGTGGCATGTGCTGATCGACCACCCCATGACCAAGCAGCACTACATCAGCTTTATCGCCTACGTAACCTCGGGCGGCATCCAGCTCACCAAGCTATATCCCGAGCAGGAGGCAGAGGTCCGCATCCCCGCAAACGGATCGGGATACCTTTACTTCTTCTGCAACCAGCACGGCCTGTTCCGCATGCGCACCCCGCGCCGCCGCTAAGGAATCGCTGGCTTTGCCATCGAGGGTGAACGGGATTGCAACTTTTGGGCACTTCGCGGCGATGGGCTCGAGTAGCCGCGCCGCAGCCGGGAGGGCGCAGGCCCTCTGAGCTGCACTTTTTCCTCCGCCCCGTTCGCCCGTACCTGCCGTGCGCGCGGGGAAGTGCCCAAAAGTTGAAAACTCGACGGCAGTACGCCCCCGACTCGTCTGCCGGACGCTCCCCGACTCGTCTGCCAGGCGTCTCCGGCGCCCGGCAAACGGCACTTCCCGAGGGAATCGCTGGCCACTGCTCTTGGCGCGCCGCGGCGGCGATCCCTCCGATAAACCCAATTTCCCCACCGCGCATGTTCGCGACATGCGGACTTCCCGGCTACGCCCTCGGACGGGCGCGTCCCAAAGCAAGCCCCACTGCCGTGAAGGCGACGGCAAAAAGCAAGGTAACGCCCACATCGGTTCCCATGCGCAAGAGAAGCTCTTCGGTAATCGAGGGAGAGGTCAACGCAGCGGTAACGGCATCGTTTGTCCAGTACGCGGGCGAAAAGAGCGCGGCTGTCTGAACGGCGTCGCCCAAAAGCGTTATAGGCACCCACGCCCCTCCCAAAAACGAGGACACCATGCCTCCAAGGTTACCCAGGGCATTGAGCCCTTCCTCACGAAATCCCAGCTGAGAGAGCACGAAGGCGAACGCGAGCGGAACAAGGGAAAAGGCGAGCATCGCGCCGAGTGCGAGCGCAATCTGCACTGCGCCCACACCGTTGGCAAGCGCCCCGCTCGAGATGACTCCCACCGCGCTCGTGAGCGCCCAGACGCACAGCACGAGCGCCAGGCATGCTACGAGCACTCCTGCGCTCAAACGCCACGGGCGCGTGGGCGGCACGAGCATGCGCCGGCGAACATCCTGCTCGCTCATCTTGGTGAGCACAAGGCCCACGCAGACCACAACGGAGCACACGATGGTGTACGTGCTGAAACTTAAGTACGCGCCAAGCGGGTACGAGGGCCCTCGCGACGACGAAACCTCGATCACCTCGGTATCGGCTCGCTCGGCGGTCGCAGCGGCAGCAAGCTCCGCAATCCGCGAAACGTCCGCCTCGGGCTCCAGCGCCGCTGCTGCCCCGGCAAGTTGGACCCACAGCACCGCCTGCTGCTCGGCCAGCGCGGACGCCTGCGTGTAGCCACCGTACGCGACCTCGACCTTCGGGAGCTCCTCCCCCACACGCGCCGCCGCCAAGCAATCCGACCCGAAACCCTCCGGAACGATGACCACCGCGTCAACCGTGTTGGTGGCGAGCGCATCTTGCAGGGCGAACTCATCGTCTGCCACGTCCGAGACGTTATGCATGTCTGCAAGATAGGCCTCAAGCGCCTGCGAGAGCGCCGAACCGTCGCGATCGACCACCGCCAAATTCGCCGGCTCCGCCACATAGGTGGTGCCAGCGGTGTCCACATAGGTAGACCCGCCGGTGAGAAAGATTCCCAGAAGCGAAAGGAACACCACGTAGACGCCCAGATAGACGGGATGCGCCAAGGCGATGCCAAAGACCGATTTACAGATGCGCATAGCGTTGCCTCCTGAATAACGGCGCCGCGAACGCGAAGAACACGACTCCCCAAGCGATGCAGGCCGCAAGGCGTGCGGCGAACGGCGCGAGCGATTCGTAGAAGTACAGGCTGTGGAACAGGTCGCAAACGAGCTTGGCCGGGTTGACCCACGCGGAGACCGGCACCGCGCGAGCGATGGCGTCGGCGAGCTTCATGGTGGGTTCGCCGTAAAGTCCCGCGAAGATGGAAAGGACGCAGGTGAGGCCCGTAAGGATGCCCGATCCAGCAGAGGCTCCCCCGTGGAGCGGAAGCGAGCCCACCAGCGAGCCGAGCCCCGCCGCCATGAACGCGCTACCGGCGATGCCAACCAGGCAGAGCACCTCGCGCCCCGCAAAGTCGATGTTCACCACGAAGCGGACATAGCAGAAAGCAATCGTAAGGAACGCGACCGAAAGCAGCCATGACCCTGCGAGCGCACCGGCAAGTTGCCGGACACGGCTCACCCCGGCGATAGAGCGCCGCGCGGCGACGGCCGAGGCAGTGGGCCGGATGTTCGCCACGGCAAGCATGGAGAGCTGCGACGCGAAGAGCGCTGCCATGCCCATGAGGGCGTAGTAGTAGCGCACCGTCTCGTCGGGCGTGCCCCGGGTGAGCGAGACGCGCTCCGAGCCAGCCTCGAGCGAGAGCGCGCGTGCCACGGCCGCGGGGTCGGCGAGCGCGGCGGGATCGGATGCGGCAACCTCCTCGATCAGTGCCGCCGACTGCACGTAAGAGCTTGCGAGCGTCTCTAGGATTGACCGATTGATGCCGTAGGACCGGCCGCGCTCGCCTTGATGGGCGTCCGAGGACTCGGGCGCGACCGTAAGGTGCGGAACGCCCGCCTCGTCGACCTCGAACGTTCCGTCTACCTCGCCCTCCTCAAGAAGTGAGCGGGCCTCGGCTGCATCATCTACCTCCCGCACGGCCACAAGCGCGTCGTCACCCGATGCAAGGCTCTCGATGACCTGCGAAAACGTTGATTCTTCCCATGCGCCATCTGCTACCACCGCCACGGGCACGGCGTCGACCGCACCGTCGGTGCGCATGCTCGAGAACATGAACATGAACAGTGTTGCCATGAGGATGGGGAACGCCAGCGCCCACACGATCGCCCCCGGCGTGCGCAGGAGCATCTTGACGGTGGCTTTGAACGTGCTTCTCATGTGAGCCCCCTAATCGCGCAGTTCGCGGCCGGTAAGCTCGAGGAACACGTCGTTCAAGGTGGGTGGCTCGGCCCAAACGCGCCCGGGTACGATGCGCGCCGCCCCCAACACGCCGAGCACATCGACGAGGTTGTGCGGGCTCGCCTCGCAGCGGACCGTAAGCTCTCCATCGGCGAACGCGGCGTCGAGCACATGCGGGAGGGAGCGTAGGCGTTCGAGCACGCGAGCGGGAAGCTCGGAAAGTTCTACCACGATTTTCTCGCCCGTAGATACCATGCGCTTGAGCTCTTCATTGGTGCCCTGCGCCAGCACGCGCCCGCGGTCCATGATCATGATCTGAGAGCAGATCTGCTCGACCTCTTCCATGTAATGGCTGGTATAGACAACCGTTGCTCCCTCGTCGCGCAGGCCCTGGATGCCCGAGAGAATGGCATTGCGGCTCTGCGGATCCACGGCGACCGTGGGCTCATCGAAGAAGATGAGCTCGGGCTTATGGGCGATGCCGCAGGCGATGTTAAGGCGGCGCAGCAGGCCACCCGAGAGCTTCTTCGGGCGGAACCGCACGTAATCTCCAAGGTCGACGAACTCGATCGCCTCGTCTACCAACGCCCGGCGGCGGGCGCGGTCTCGCACGTAGAGCGAGCAGAAGAAGTCGATGTTCTCGCGCACGGTGAGCTCCTCGAGCACCGCGACCTGCTGCGGCACCATGCCGATGCGCCGCTTGAGGTCGTAGCGCGTGGGCGCCATGGCCTCCCCGAAGAGCTCGATGGAGCCGCGGTCGTAGGTGAGAAGCTGCAGCATGCAGTTGATGGCCGTGGTCTTGCCGCTGCCGTTGGGGCCGAGCAGGCCGAATATCTCGCCCTGTTTGATGGACAGATCGAAGTGGTCGAGCGCAAGCAAATCTCCGTAGCGCTTGACGAGGCCGGTAACGCGAACGATATCCACAGGCTCCTCCTCGTGGTCGGGTGACCGGATGGTCGAATGGTCGGATAGGCGGGCGGGCAGTTGATAGATGGACTCGCAATCTTGCGTGGACGTGACGGCGGACGTGAGCGTGGGCGGGCGCGCAGGCGGCGAGCGGGCGTGCGCAGCGGGTGCGGCTTCGCAGCGGGCGCGGCTTCGCAGCCGGCCGTTGCGGCGCCGCGGCGACACACGAAATCGCAGCCGGCGGGCTGCCGCGCTGCGGACAGCGGCCTCGCGTTGCCACCCATAATGCATAAGAGCGCTTCCCGCAACTAGTGACAAATGTCACGAAGTATCGTTTTCGCAGGTACATTGATTGTGCTGAGATGCTAGGCCAGCGCGGTCCCACCACCTTTTCCGCGCGACTTCGCGCATTTGCTACTATGGAGCGCATGGAACGAATGACCGACAAATGCGCCGTATTCATCACCTGCCTCGTGTGCCTGCTCACCGGGGACGCACTCGCGGGCGAGGCGGGAGGGGCCGCGCTGCTTTCTGCGCCGGGCGTCGCCATGGTGCTGCTCGCCATCTCCGCCGCAGCGCTCGAGCACGCGCTCCCCGAACGGCTGCGGGCTGTCGCACCGATCGCCTATGGCGTCGTAGCGCTTGCCGCCCAACCGGGCCTTTACTTCATGCCCCTCGCGCTCTATGACGCCATGCGCGAAATCCACGAGCCGGGCGTCGTTCGCGGCGCGCCGGGCATCGTCGCAGGCTTGCTTGCCGTATCCGTGGTGGCCTGGCACCCGCAGCTTTCGTCCGTTCTCCTCGTCCTCGCTTCATGCGGGCTCGCTGCGCTGCTCGCCCTGCGCACCAACCGCCTGCTCGCGCGGCTCGGCACCTTCAACCGCATACGCGATGACCTCACCCTCAGGACGCGCTCGCTCCAAGACCGCAACCGCGCGCTCGAGGCCGAACTTAACCATGTACAGCACGCCAGCGGCGCTCCGGAAACCACTGGCCTCTCCACAGCGGGCGGCACGCCTGCAACTGCCGGCACGCCTGCGCGCTCAGCAGGCCTCTCTACCATGGACGCGCCGGCCGAGGCGGATCTTCATTCCGCGGCCTTTGAGCGACCCGCCGCGTTCAGCTGTCTCACCGATCGGGAATACGAGGTCGCGCGCCTTGTGGCCGACGGACTCGACAATCGCGAAATCGCCGCTGCGGCCTATATGGGCGAGGGCACGGTGCGCAACCACATCTCTTCGATTCTCTCCAAAATGCAGCTTAGCAACCGCACCCAGCTCGCCGTGTCGTTCTGGCGCGCCCACTACGAGGCGTGAACCCGGGCCCACCCGCAAACGGCTCCCGCGTAGTTCGCAAGCGCCCAGTACGTGAATCGCACACACGTGAATCGCAGACACCCGGTGTTGGCGATTCATTCACCGCGAACGCGCTGCTGCTATGAGGGTCATTCCTCGCGGCGGAAGGAGCGCGACATGGGCACCGCCACAAGCGCCGTCGCCACCGCCGCCAGCGCAGCGACGAACCACGGGCTCGCAAGGTCGAACGCCGCACCGTACGCTATCTGCCCCGCAGGCGTGGCCAGATTGCCGAACATCATCGCGAGCCCCATCACTTTGCCGGTAAGCTCGTCCGGCGTCTCCATCTGCAGATACGACGTCATAAGGATCGACGCCGCCATGCAGCACACCATCACCCAGAGATAGCTCGCGAGCATGCCCGCGAACGCAACGTAGGGCTCCCCCGCAACGAGCAGCACAACCGCCACGGCCCCGATGCCTGCCGCCGCAAGCCCGACGAGGCGCGGCGTGGCCTTCACCGTAAAGCGCTCCGGCATGAACACCACGAGCGCGCCGCCCAGAAGCCCACCCACGGCAAGCGCCCCCTGTGCGATGCCCATGAGCTGGTTCGAGAGTCCAAGCGACTCGGTCACGATATAGGGCGTGCCGATGTTGATGAACGACGACCCGAAGAGGTTTATCAGCGTGGCGGCGGCGATAATCTGCCAGAGCACAGGCCGCATGCGCAGGAAATGTAGCGCGTCGCGGATGTCGCCGGCCGCTGTGCGCAGCACACCCTCGGTCCGGGCCGGCGGCTCGTACGGAATGCGCACGAATGCAAGCACCAGCGCGCTCGAGACGGCAAACGACACCGCCGCGACCACTATGATGGGCGCCAAGCCAAAAAATCCGAACACCATGCCGCCGATCACCGGCCCGCCAATACCCGTAATCATGCTCACCTGGTTTGCGACGGCCGTGGCCTGCGGGATGCGCTCGGTGGGGACCACGAGTGGGAGGGCAGATTGCACGCAGGGATGGTAGATGGCCTGAGCCGCGAAGGCGACCATGAGCACGAACACGGTGATTCCCACGAGGTGCTGGGACCCCGAACAGGCAAGGTAGCCAAGCATGATAAGCGCGAGAACGGCGTCGAGCGCGGCCATGACCCCGCGCTTGCGGGTACGGTCGGCAATGACGCCGCCCACCGGCGACAAGGCGATATAGGGAACGAAGCCGGCTGCGACCACTCCCCCGTACAGCGTGCCCGATCCAGTCAGGTTGAGCAGATGGAGCGGAAGCACGAACTGTAAAATCTCAATGCCAAGGAGCGAGAACACCTGCGCCACCACGATGGCGCGAAACCCCGGCGTAAGCAAACGGCTTTGGGAACCGGTTTTTGGCTCATCATGAAGCGCCTGCGGCACCTCGTGCGGAGCCCGCGCTGTTCTGTGCCTTCTTTCCATGGTACATTCCTTTCTCTTTCATACATTCGGTTGGTATGTAAATACGGTCGAAAGAAAGCCGCTTGTAGCGGCTTCCTCCCGCGATTACAACCATACGGGGCTGGCGCGGTTGCATCCACCAACCACTGGTTGCAAGATGAGATGCTACGAATCCGCCTCCCTGGGGCAACCAGTAGGTTCCTCCCCGGCGGCAGCGGGGCTCGCGGCTGCTCCGGCGGCGGGCCCTTCCTCGGAAGCTGCGGCTGTAGCCGGGCTGGCCTCCGTACCCGCAGCGGGCCCCTCCCCGGAAGCCACAGCGACAGCGGACCCCTCCCCGACCGTCGCTCCAGCAACGGGCTCCTTCCCGACTACCATGCCAGCAGCGGGCCCCTCCTCGCCGCCTGCCCAAGGCCCCTCCTGCGCCCAGCGCCAGCTCGCCCAGCCCTCTTCCTCCGCTACCTTCCCAACGCGTTTTTGGTCAAGGGATTTCCAGTCAACCAAATCGACGCCGACCGCATGCGAAACGCGCAAGAACGTTTGGACACGGCGCTGGTACGCCTCGCGATCGTCTGCCGGCAACGGGTTGAACATTGGCACGAGCCAGAGATTCGCCAAAAGTATCAGCACTTCGGCTACCTCGCGCGGGTGCTCAGCGGCGATGGACCCATCCGCCATGCCCTCGCGAATCACCGGCTCAACATAGCGGTGCGCCGTATCCATAGCATCAACGAACTCCTGCGCGATGAGGCGCGGGTTCTGGACGGGGTCAGATGAAGGCTTCATCGCGTGCCACATATCGACCGAAGGACCCTCGGAAGACGCCTTGTCGAGAGCGCGAAACTTCTCCAAACCCGTAAGCGAACGGTCGGCAAGAATCGCATCCGATCGCTCGTACACCGGCCTGTTCGCCCTCTCGAACACGGCCTCGAAAATCTCCTCTTTGCTCTTGAAATGATGGTAGACGGCACCCTTGGTAAGCCCCCCAAGGCCATCGACGATATCCGCCATGGTGGTGTGCTCATAGCCCTTCGTATAGAAGAGCTCCTCGGCCACATCGAGAATGCGGCGAACGGTCTCCTCGGGGTACTTGTTGCGCGCCATCGACGCCTCCTCTTGCGCGACGAGGCACCTGCATGCCACGCCCCGTTCAAAGCCCACCGGGCCTCTCTCGCGACGCGCCCTCACCGGACCTCTCGCGATCTACTCACACGCTGTAGCCACATTACATACCATTAGTATGTAAGTGTCAACTGCCATATGCGAACGCCGCGGTCCCTTTCGGCTATTCACCCTAGGAAAACACTGATTATTGGACGCCGAGGGCATCCCGCCAAGAGAGATTTCAACTTTTGGGCACTTGCTCGCACTGCGGGCGAGTACGGGCGAGCAAGGGGGAGAGAAAGGCGCAGCTCAGGCGGCCGGCGCTCTCCTGGACGCGGCATGGCTACCCGGGCCCTCCGCCCCAAAGTGCCCAAAAGTTGCATTCTCGATTGACCCGAAGATAAAGTGAGAACTGTTCCGTTAGCCTGGGCTCACACCCCGAATGTCGAGCGAAGCGAGAGCCATGCCACTGCATCCTGCCACACACCGGACCGAGGCCCCCATGCGCGAGCTCCTGCCGGCTGATGAAACGCACACACCGGGTGTGCACGATTCGGGCAATGCGCTAACGCATGATGTACGCTGCGGGGAGAACGACGAAACGCGCTCGCCCGGCGTGCACGGTTCACGAGAGGAGGCTTTGCGCCGAAGGACGCTCGCCATGCTCGCAGAGCGCGGGCTGCTCGCGCAAGCACCTGATAGCACCCGTCGCAATCGCAGCCACCAGCACTCCGAACACACGCGTGACGCACAACGGCCAAACGTAATAGAGGCAGAACCACTCACCATCTACCACCAACCGGCATGGCGCGCCATCGATCCCGAACGTAAGCCGCAAGCACTCATGGATGCCTCTGCGCGTCAGCGCGACCTCGTTGCCCTTGCCCACGCCACGCCCGCAGCAGAGGCGGACCAATGTGCCGCCTGGGTTGAGCGTGTCTTCCTTCGCATGGGGCTCGGCGTGGTTACCGGCGATGCGTCCGCCCTCTATCACGCCTGGTGCCAAAGCTCCGACACGCGATGTCTTCGCGTGGGCATGATCGTCGCCGTACCCGCACACCCCTATGGCGCGGGCGGGCGCTCATGGGGTCATGTTGGTCTTTATCTTGGAGACAGCCGTGTACGGCATTGCACCGACGGGCGCCTCGTAGACGCCCCACTCGAGTTGTGGACGTCGGTATACGGAGTCATGGCCGAATCGCGCTGGGGCTGGCTCGGCGGTATCGCGCTCGGTTCATAGGCTCGATCGTTTTGCACTCAGCCCCATAAACGTTCGCATTGCCGATGGAGCGCCGGTTGATGGCGATGGCGCCGCCGAGGGAACCTAACCGGTACAGCGTTCCCTGCCGGTTATGCGCAGCCTGCGACGCCGCCCCAGCAGCGGGCCGGCTACCAGTGCCGCCCCGGCAGCGAGCCGGCTCATGTCGCAACCTCATCCCAAGCAGCAGCGCGCAAAAACTTGTCGAGTGCTCCGCACAAACTTGCTGAATGCCCGGAAATGCGTAACTTCGGCAAAGTTGTGCGCAACACTCGTCAAGTTTTTGAACCCGATCGGCCATGGACGCCGCTCGGCAAGATTGTGCGCGTCGCCCGGCAAGGTTTTGCGCACCTACCCCGGCATTCCCTTGACTCGCGCGCCTTTCCCAATAAACTAGTAGTTGATAGTTTTAAGAAAGGAGCGCCATGGGACGACCAGCGGGACCAACGCGCGACACCAAGGCCCTTATCTGCGAGCGGGCGCTCGACGTATTCGCGGAAAAGGGCTACACCGCCTCGACCATGCGCGACATCGCCCATGGGGCGGGGATGAAGGATGCTTCCCTCTACAACCATTTCTCCAGCAAACGCGACCTATTCGACGCGACGGTCTCATTTCAACTCGAGCGGCTCACAAACCTGCTGCGCAGCCACCAGGCCCTCGCCCATCCCGAGGACAGCACGGCAGCATATGCAACCAACGATCCCAACCAGCTGCTCTCGACCGTCCTCGCCAGCTACGAACCGTTCTTTTCAGACCCGGCTATCATCAAGCTGCGGCACATCCTCGAAGCGGAGCGACACGCCGACCCAAGCATCTTCCAGCTCTACCGCACGATATTCATCACGAGGCCAATCCAGCTGCAGGAGGCGATCTTCACCCAGCTCATCGCACGCGGATACCTCGGTCCCTGCGATACGGAGCTTGCCGCCAGACAATTCCACGGAGCGGTGTTCCTAGCGCTCTCAGAGGAGATGCCGTGGGACGACGCCCGCCGGTTTATCGCCAAGCACCTCGACGCATTCCAAAGTGAGCACCGCATTCGAAAGGAGCGCGCATGAGCACCGCCGTCGTCTACTGCTCCCAAACGGGGTACACCAAGACCTACGCTCGATGGCTCGCTGAGTCGCTCGGCACGGAAGCCCTTCCATTCGAGAGGCGCGACGAGGCGGCAGCGTCCGGCGCCGATACGCTCGTTTTCCTCAGCTGGTTCCATGCCGGCGGGCTCAAAGGCGCGAAATGGCTGCGCGGCCTCATGGATGCACAGACGGGCAAACGCTATGTCGTCGTCGGCGTAGGCGCGTACCCCATGCCGAGCGAAGACTGGCCGCAAAGCGATACCGACGAGGCGTTTGAGCGCGCCTTTCCCCGCGAGCGGTACTCCGCGCTCAAGCACTTCTATTGCCAGGGCGGCTTTGATTATGACCGGCTTTGCACGCTCGACAAGCTGGCCATGCGGGCGTTCTTCCGCATGCAGGCCAAAGCAGCCGAAACCGATCCGCGCATCGCCTTTGCCCTCGAGTCCATGAAGCAAGGATTCGACGGCACGAACCGCGCTTACCTGCAACCGGTCCTCGACTATCTTGGAGCGTGATGGCGCGACATGCTGGCAGATGGTCGATTGTTCCGCAGTTCAGGCATTCAGCCCTTGCTTGCAACCACAAGGCACCCCGTGAGTCCAATCCGGCTCCAGCGCACTCGCTGGAACCATGCGCCCAGAATCGCGCGGAGCTCCGCCTCCGAGTAGATGCGCACGTCCCCCTCGTGAGAGAACGACATCCAGGCATTCATCACCGCGCGTGCGGGCGCTGGCTGCCACACGTCGCCTAGTACCAGCGCCCCGCCTTTTCTGAGAACGCGCCACATCTGAAACGCCGCACGGTCTGGATCGGGATAGTGATGAAACGAATCATTGCATACCACAAGGTCGAAGGCTCCATCATGAAAGGGCAGACGCTCCGCATCGGCCTCGCGGACCTCCGCCCTGCCCGCAAGGCGCGCACGCGCACGCTCCACCATGGCGGGCGAAAGATCGATGCCGGTAAGGTGGCAGGAAGGGAATACGCTTAGCAGCTGCTCGGACAGCATCCCGGTCCCACAGCCCACGTCTAGCACGCTGGGAGCGGGGATGTCTTCCAGAGCTCGGTGCGCCTCATCGAGAATACAGGGATAGAGCGCACGGGCATGGTCCCCCTGCATGCCCTCGTCGTATATCGGCGCTTGTTCGTCAAAAGCCTCTTTTGAACGAGCTTTGAGTTGCTCCGGAGCGGGCTTGCTGCACCTGCGACCGTGCACGTTGAGCCGCCGCGGGGCCGGCGCTTCTCCCCTGCGCCCGTGCATGCTGGACCGCCGCGGGGCCGGCATTTCGCCCTTCTCCGCGCGCGCGTCGAGCTGTCCCGAGTCCGCCGCCCCACTCTCGCCCGCTTGCTTGTCGATACCCTCGTCCATCTCTCATCCTTTCTGTTGAACATTGCTCAATCATTACGTGCAAGAAAAGCCCAAGCCTAAGGACTCGGGCAAATCTCCTATCCTTTGCGCTCGTCGATATGCCGGAACTCCTTTATAAGGGCCGCTACGTAGCGGCGCGCTGCCCGCCTTGTCTGCTCACCCAACTCGTGCCCATCCGACGCAAGCCCGATGCTTCCGTATACGAGCATCCCGGCAAGCATCTCGGCATCGGGCGCCGGCATGCCGCGCGTTGCCGCATCGCGCTCGAGCGCAGCGGTCAGGCTGGGCCGCACCGCTTCGCAGATACCGAGAGAGAGCCGCTCGTGAAGCGCACCGTGCTCGCTCGCATGGAAGAAATCGGCATACGGAAACGCTTCCCTCTTAGTTCCCAGGTCGAAGGCTAGGTCAAGCTGCTCATCCAGCGAAAGCGAGCGGTCGGAAAAAATCGAGCAGAACCGTTCCGCGCACTGGCGTGCGTATTCCTCAATCGCCGCATCGAAGAGCGCCTGCTTGGAATCGAAGTAGTGGTACGCAAGCCCCGATGCCACGCCTGCCTCCCGCGCGACCGCACGAACCGACACGTTATCATAGCCTTTCTCGGCAAACAGCCGCATGGCGCACGCCAAAAGCTCGCGTCTGCGCTCCTCGGGATCTTTAACCGTTCGGGCCATACCATCGCCTCCTTGTCATGCCTCATGGTAGTCCTTGATTGAGCATTGGTCAATAATGGGATCCATTAATCTCTCACTGAAGTTCAGAAGTGATGTATATATACATGTGAATAAGGTATATTCGGTATATCTTCTATATAGCTGAGGTGATTGCTATGGCAACGACAACTATTACTCTGGATGATGCCGTCAAGCAGGAAACAACGGAAATCCTCGACACCCTTGGTCTTTCGCTCAGCGGGTACTTCAATCTTGCTGCTCGCCAGCTCATCATCAAGCGCCGCATTCCATTCGATATCGAAGCGCCCGATCCCGCGCCAAACGAGGCAACACGTCGCGCAATGGTAGCAGCCGAAGCAAGGGAACTCGGCATCATTCCCGATGATAGGCCGACTTTCACCGACGTCGATGACCTTCTCGCCTACCTTGACGAGGCGTAAGCATGTTCGAGCTGAAACCTGAGCCGCAATTTATTGCCGACTATCGGCAGGTGATGCGAAAACACCCTGCTCTAAAATCGGAACTCAGAGCCGCTCTTCGAGAACTTGCCGCCACGGGAACGCTTCCCGCAATGTACCGGCTTCACCAGCTTGCCAATCCGGGAGGAAACTACAACGGGCACATGGAGTTCCATCTCGCCGACGGCATGGTTGATGTCCTTGTCCTATTCATGCCTCACCGCTCCAACCCTGTTATCAGGCTCGTGCGTATGGGGTCGCACCAAGAGCTGTTTCAGGGCCCGCTGAAATAGCGCAGCGTGTTATCATCCGCATACAAAAGCAATTGATAGAAGCCGGGGCAGGGCCTCTCATCCCTCTTGAGAATCCTTTCGAGAAGCCGCCGCATCAACAGGTTTCGCCGCACCGGCACCTCTTCGCGGGCGAATCCAAGCAAGCAGCGCATCGGCATCGGCTGCCGAAACATCGCGCAGCGCGAGATCGCCCGTTGCAGCGGTCCTCGTCATGAACGTCGCAACCTGCACCCTCCGCTGGAAAGGGCTCGCCGAAGCGGTCGCGTGTTGGAGACGCGCGCGTAGCACCACTTCGGTCCGGCGTTTAACGCCGCCCAAAACCATCACGAACCGCGTGCGGTCGTGACCGATGCGGCTATCGCGGTAGCGAAGAACGGCGCTCAGTATCATCCGTGCAACGACCGCGACCCCCATGACGACAAGAAGCGCGCCGACCGCCAAACGCACCATACTCCAAGATTCACCCGCTAGCAGCACGCGCGCCAGAAAGACGCCCACGCCCGCAAGTGCAACGGCAAGCGCCAGGGACTTCATCGCCGTGCGGAACGCCAACCTCCGCGCCGCCGCTCGAGGAAGCCGCACCAGGCCGATCTCTTCGAGCTCCTCGGAAGATGAGTCAAAACAAACCCGTCCCGTTTCGACTGTTTCGGCCGCCGAGAAATCGGGTGCGATAGACGCCAGGAACGCATCGACCTCGGTCAGACGGACGAACGGGTGCAGCACCACTCCGTCGGCAGTGGATGTCTCATCCGAAGACCCAATAACCCCCACTACAGACGCGCGCACCTCCGCATAGCCTATGAGCTGCCGAATGAGCCCCTGTCGAATGCTAATCGACTGGATGCGCTCAAGCGCAACTGTATGAGACGTACGGCTGAGCAAACCGCGCTCGACCGAGATGCGCCCGCCCGCGCGTTCCGCCCGGTATCCCGCATACCCGATCAAGCTCATGGCAAACGAGACCGCGAACCCAACAGCCAATGCCAAAGCGAGAAGGAGCGCTGCAACACCAACGAGCAACGAAACGGGAAGCACCGCGATATCTCCCGCCACATCTGAAAGGTTAACGAGTGCGCTTTCCTGCAAGAGGTTGATACCTTGAACGATGAGAATGAGAAATGCCGCCGCCTGGGCCACGACGCGTGCCTCGGTAAGGGCCGCAAACACAAGCTGGGCGGTCGTAAGCGTATAGCATGCGTCGGGCGAGGGCGCCGGAGCAGCCATCGGGGCCTCATCATCCGCTTCGGTGCTTGTTTCAGCAGCGGTTCGTGCATCCAACCCTTGATCCGCCAGCACCGCCGCCTTGCGCCGGAAAAGCTCTTCTCGCAGCGCCTCGGCCATGCCCGCTTGCAGGCCCCTGATGCGCGTTGCCTCGCCCTCCGAACTCGCCGCACCTGTATCTAGGTCGAGCGTCATAAGGCCGAGCACGCGCTCAACCAAGCTAGACGACATGTTTACCGTGTGGATGTGCTCGTACGGAACCTGCAACTGCTTGGACGTGACAAGCCCGCTCCTCAACATGATGCCCGCGTCGGTTAGCTCCCAAGTGCGCGTGCGCCATGTTATAACCGAGCTCACCACGCTCAATGCAACGATGGCGCTCGCGATGGCGATAACGCCGGGCAGGTCTTTTGCAACGTTACCGCCAACCGTCCGAACAATCGCCACGAGCGATACGCCGAACGCAACGCCCAAGCCGCTCACAGCACCCGTAATGAGCGAAAGCGCGCTTCCCCGATGCACGCCGGAAAGCGGAGCACCCGCCTCTTCAAAAAGGGAGTTCTTCGGATTCGCAAGACGCTCTACCTCGCGTCCAAGGTGTTCTAGGGGCCGGCTCGAACCCGCAGGGCGGGCCTTCTCTTCCGCACGAGCCGCTTTTGCCGCAGGCTCTTCTTCCGGAATCGTCTTGCAGTCTGATTCCAGCCGCGCCGGCGCCTCCTCGCTCGCATGCGCGCGCTTCTTATCGTCCTGCCCGGCCATGTTCTACACGTCCTCTTTGGCAAGACGCGCGAGCTCCGCAACGCGGTCGCGCAGCGTCCGCGCATCGTCTTCGGCGAGCCCGGGAATCTCAAAGCTCTCCCCCGCCGTTGAGATACGCACGGCGGCCAAACCGTTCGCCTTGAGGATCGGCCCCTGCTTGGTCTCGACATGCTGTACGCGAACGAGGGGAACGATTACGCGCTTCTTAACGAAAACGCCGTGGTAGAGGTCAACATCGGTGGGCGTCACGTCAAATCGCCACGTCGCATACTCAACGCGCGGGCTGATTGCCATATCCGCCAGCTCAACAACGAGCGCAACGCCCATGATGATGAGCGGGACCAAGATAGGACCCCCGAAATGACGGACAATGAGCATAGCAACGAGGCCTACCGCCACGGTTCCCACCATGAGTGCAAGCGATCCGGCATACCATGCCCGCAGCATGCGCGGGTCAAGACGGCGTGAGGGGAGTTCCACGGATGCCTCCTCTTGCTGAACAATATGTCTGCTCATGATAGCACCCCCCCCCGAGCGCGACACAACCGCTTTGGGTCTGCGCATGGTACGCTTGACGGACAGCTTTGATTCTCTCCGGAATGAGGGGCGCTAGCCCCGTCCCGGCTTGGCTCGCTGGCTCGGCCCGGCTTGGCCCCGGCTTGCCCCGCCAGCTCGGCTCGGCCCGCCGGCTCGGCTCGGCCCGCCTTGACTGGAAGGAACTGCCATGGCCCGCATGCAGATCGCGCAGATGTCGTTTGCCAAAGTCTACCCGCTGCTTGTGCAGAAGGCCGAGCGCAAGGGCCGCACTAAGGAGGAGGTCGACCAAGTTCTCTTCTGGCTTACCGGATACGATGCGGCGGGGCTTCAGGCACAGCTTGAAGCGGACGCCACCTACGAGCAGTTCTTCGCGTCGGCGCCGCGGCTCAATCCCAATCGCTCCCTTATCACCGGCAAAATCTGTGGCGTGGACGTCTCCGCGATTGAAGATCCGGTCGAGCAGAATGCGCGCTATCTGGACAAATTGGTAGATGAGCTCGCTCGCGGGCGCGCCATGGAAAAGATCCTACGGTCATATCTGTCGTAAAGCCATCTGCGGCGATCGTCATGCCGGTGCTCCTCCGACGGCTTCATTCCGGCACTCCTCCGGCGGCATCATTCCTGGAAGTTGGTTCGCTGGGCGAACGGTCGGCCCTGGTTCTCGCCCGAATGAGTCAAAACAGACCCGTCCCGTTTTGACCATTTCGCCGTCGCCGCCGTAGTCACCATCAAAAACATCGTTGACCTGCGCCGCGCGCTTTCAGACAACCGGGCGCTTCGCCGCCTCCACGCAAAGGAGAACGACGAGCTCCAGGCCCACATGGAGCGGGAGGTTGCGAGGACGTTCATCCAGATCATGCCCGCGCTCGCCGTGATCGCCATCTTCGCCGGGGCGCTCGTGAGCCTTGAGGCCATGGCAGCAGCTGCCGCAACGCTCGTGTTTCTCTCGGTGGCCCTGCTCGTGGTCAAGCTATCCTACAAGATCCGCTTGCAGAGCGAAATCGGTGACGATGTGGAGTAGCGGGCGCTTCACCATACCGTGATGCCAAGCTATAACAGGTAGGCCTCGAGCACCTTGACGAGAAACTCCGTAGCTCCCTCACCGACAGCATCGTCGTAATACGAGCGGAATCGGTCGTCGGCCAGGTACATCTGCGCCAAGCCTCGATGCGCCTCGGGCGTGTAGCGCCCGGCACCCCAATGCCCCTCGATCCACTGTGCATGCATGTGCGCGAGCCGCCGCGCTTCCTCGCTCGCCGGGTCACCCGTTGCCATGGCAATCGCGAGCTGCCTGTTAATTTCATCGCCCAGCTGCTCGAGTGAATCCCATTCCTCGCGCGAAGTGGCCCGCAAGCGCTCGTTCGCTGCATCCACCGCCTCGTCGCCCCAGCGCTCCCGCGCCTCGTGACCATACGCGCGCTCGTTCTTCGCAATGCTTTCGCCCTTCAGCGCCTCGAAGGCATCGTTCTCGTTCATCTGCTCGATCCTTTCGATTGTGGCAATTGCCGCTTCCGTGCGTTCAATCGCCTCGTCCAGCGAATCTCTCTGCGCGCTCAGAGTAAGAAGGTGCGCATGGAGCACATGACGGAGACCTCCCTCACCGTTCTCCAGCAAGCTGCGAATCGTAACCACCGGCAAGCCGCAGGCTCGCATGGACAGGATGTACGCTAAACGTTTGGCATCGCTGGCGGCGTACACACGATACCCGCTCTCCGCGCGCGAAGGACGGAGTAGCCCCTCCTCCTCGTAGTACCTGAGCGTGCGCGCGCTCACGCCGGCAAGCTTGGCCAACTGGCCCACCGTATAGCTCGCGTTGCTGCGCCCCCCTACCTCGTTTTCCCATGCCACACCTCCCTGCAACCATAGTGCACCTTGCCGCAGCGGAAAGGTCAAGCATGGGACGGCCGACGCCCCAGCCTCCCTCTCTTCAATACATCGAGCGCACATAGACATACCGGCCGCGCGATTTACCAACCACGCGCCCCCAACGCCCCCTCCTCTTACAAGGTTTCAACTTTTGGGCACTTAACGTGCGCGCCGCCGAGTACAAGCAAAATGACTCAAAAGAAAAGCGCTGGTAGAACGTTTGATGGCCATTGGCTAATCCGGCTTATACTCGAAGCCCTCTCGATAAAGTGCCCAAAAGTTGCAATCTCGTATGCGCTTGCATCCGAAGAACGGCTTGCAGGCGTTTTCCAGGCCGCCAGCCGACAAGCATGGTGCTCGCGATACAGCGCCCACCGCGTTGCGATGGGCGCCGGCAGCGGCTATTCCCTGTCAAGCAGCTGGCCCATCGCCACCGGATCGTCCGCGTCGAGCGGCGTGACCACTGGCTTGCCGTCGGCGTCTACCAGAACGGTGATGCCACTGCCGCCCGTCATGTTGGAAGACATCAGCAGGTAGTTCACTCCGGTTTGCGTGTCGACAATAATCTTGCGAACGTTGGTAACTCCCTGGGAGTAGACCTCGACGAAGCGATCGTGTGCCATGGTTGTTCCTTTCTGTAGATGGACTAGCAGCAATCGCACTGGGCATTTTCCACACCCAGGAGATTCCACGAAGCGAAGGCCGGCTTGAGACGAGGTGGCTCGGACCTGGGAGCAAAGCAAGCCGAAGCGGGGCAATGCGAGCGCGCGGCAAACCGGGGACGGAGCCTTTCTCGCCGATGGGCCATCACCCTATGAATCTGACGACGATGCCGGCGGCTCCCCACCCGCAGCAAAGCCCTACGATAATCATCAGAACAGTGAGCGCGATCCTCCGCGCGACCCAGTGCTCGCCGGCGCGCTGGTTGAAGCGGCTATTCACATCGGGGTCTTCGCCCGCTAGGTACGCCTCCACCGACTGGTACGCGTACAGCTGGTTGTCATGACGCATCTTGTCGACTCGGAACGCAGCAACCGATGCGGGAGCGAACAGAACCACGGCGGGCATCACGATGCACGGGACGTCTAGATCCATGATGATTCCGGCTATCACCCACACCAAGCAGGCAAGACCGAATACCGTCATGATGATTCCAAGACGACGCATCCTCTTCGAGCCCACGGCAAGGGCCTCGCGCATCTCAGGCGAATCCTCCCTCACCAGCGCATCGATGCTCACGCCAAAGATATTGCTTAGGAGGAGCAGGCTCTGCACGTCGGGATACGTTCGATCCGTCTCCCAGTTGGAGATGGTGTTCCGTGTCACGAACACTGCCTTCGCCAGCTCTCCCTGGGACATCCCCAGCCGCTCGCGATGCTCCTTGATGCGCTTTGCGAGTTCCACGCGGATCCCTTCCCTCCAACTGCGTAGGCACCAGACCGGGCCACTGTAGCACCCAAGCGCTTTACCGTACGTGCAGCCATGCGAAAATAGCATGCCAAAAGTCTTTGGCAGCCGCGCTGAACTGGAAGCTTTGTGAAGCACAAAGCTTCGATATAAAGCAAAAGGACCCCTGATGGGAGCGATGGCTCAATTGATGAAATGCATATTATGATGGATGTTCATTGCTTTGAATGACGAAGAACGGCCTTGGCCCCGTCCTTCATCTCGGACGAGGCGAGCATCGGAAGTCCGAGGGGTAACCAAACGATGCGGGTAGCTCATTGGCACCAACAAGGTCACCCGAATTCTTCGCTCAGCCAACCATGAAAGCACGGACACTTCGATTACGGATTCGCCTGGCGAGCCCTGCTGCACGAATAAGTTTTTCAACCACTGTGAAATGACCCTGCCTAAGGTTGCAAAGTATCAGCCAATAATCAAAGCGCTGGACCGCAATACTGCAGCGTTCAAAAGCCCCTTCTTTGAGCATTGTCGAACGAATGACCCTATAAAGACTCATCTTCTCTTCGCGAGACACAGCGCCTTTGTCCAACAGATTTAAAAGGCTGATGTACAGGCTTGCCTCTCCGACAGAAGCAGCCTTGATGCATGCCCCTCCCCATTTGCTTGCGTACTCCGTAAGTCCGCGCGATACCACTACAACGTCGTCGAGCTGCCGCCTTCTAAAACGGCTCATGCTTGATGATCCGTTATCGCGGTAATAATATAGCGGCTCATTTATTTGCACCAGGCTCTCGGATCGATCGATTATGGAAAGCAGCTGGAAGAGGTCCTCACCATGCACTAGCCCTTTGTACGCCCCATAGTCAGAATCCATGTCTATGCGGCAAAGCCGCACGGCTTTGCCGCATAGATTGTTGAAGCACCCACGACAGACGCATTCCTTCACCTTCGCATACCTTTTATCGCGATACTCGCCAGGCCGTAGCCTCACTCTTTGTGAAACCGAGAAGTCGGGCACCCTTGAAAAGGGGAATGAAACGATGTCCGCCCCCGTGCGCTCAATCTCCCTAGCTAATCCCATGAGCGCATCGTCTCGCAACAGGTCGTCTGAGTCGAGAAAGACCACATACTCACCTCGTGCGTACGATATCGCTATTCGGCGTGCCATGAGTGGGCCTGCATTTTCCTGGCGGAGAACCCTGAAACGCAGCCTGGAATCAGCAATTCCACTCAGTATTTCGCGGGTTCCATCCGTGGATCCATCATCAACGACAATCGCCTCAAAGTCGTCAAATTGTTGCAAAGCGACAGAATGAAGCGTTTCTTGAAGATATCGCTCCGCATTGTAGGCAGGAATAACTATGGAGAACAGCGGGTTTGTTCCAGCATTTTCCATTTTATTCACACGCTCCGTCCTAATCCATCTTGAGGCTGCGCGCCCCTGGCCCATGAGCAAACCCGTCTGCACGCGCAGCGCTCGCCCACAATTGAGGCGGTAGAGCCGCTAACCGCGTAGACACCATCGGTGACGAGGGCATAGCGGCGATAATCTCGTCATAGGGGGAGTCCAAAAGCTCGACGGACAGGACGAGGCACAAGATAGCTGACCAAGCCCACCTCGTCTGCGAAAACAGAAAGCACGACCCTCGGTACAGGCTCCTGGATTTCGCGAACCAGCATCTCCGCCACTTTATATAGTGCTCCTCGCAAAGCATGGAAGCATCGAACGGAACTGATTCGGACAACAAGGCTGAATTCCGCACAGACGGACATCTCACGCCCGCCGGCGTATGCACGAGGCGCTAGCGCGCATGCCTTCAACGCACAGCACCCCATGGAAAAAAGCCCGGCGGCCAAGCTGCATCGGCTTTGAACATCCGGTCTCGCTTCTGGCATTGCTGCGGCGGACACCCAAGCCTCCTCTTCTCCGGTTGGTACTCCTGTACTCCCGGATAGGGAGTACATTTCTGAATCCGTAAATAACGACATTATACGTCACCTTTTTAGTGCCTTACAGACAAATGAGCTGCTCTACGAGATTTGGCACCTGCTCCGATGCGCTCGAAAGCGATGGGCGAAAAGATGCGCTTTGTGACGCCACGAACAACTTCGCCCACCCATGAAAGCGGGCTATCGCCCGACGGCTGAGCCCCCTTCACCCTGCCTTCACGCAACCGCTTATTGAAATCAGAGGCGGCCAACTCAAGGCGCCTCACTGCCTGCAAGCTACTTCAAGCTCCTCTGGAAACACGTGTCATCTGGGACCTGTAGCAGGCATAATAACTTCAGATGATAAAACCCTGGAGCTTGCACCGATTTATGCATGACGCAGCCCGATGAGACGCCCAACTACTTGAAGGGAGTCGCGGTTAACCATGTAGTAGATCGTTAGCACCACTAAGAAGGCAATAGGAGCATCGAAAAGAACGATCGACACCTCAAAGAAAGCTGCAAGGAGAACTTCTGATGCAAGCTGCCGGCGAACGCTTACCCCGTAGAGGCGGAATAGCAAGACTTCGGACGCAACGCTACGCACGGCAATGCAAGCGACGACGCTCAGCGCCGCCAAATGCGCGTTATCGAGCAGGAAAATGCTCATGGCGGCAAGGAGACTCGAAGCGAGCATCGTCAGAAGGTTGACCACCAGAAGGTAACCCTCCTTCCGGAGCGCCTTAAAGTAGGTACCGCAAAGCAGGTTCATCTTGCAGTCGAAAAAGCAGATGGGCAGCAAAATCGCCAGAAAATCAGCGCTCGCCAAGTATTGCGGAAGCCACCAGGAAATCAGCAGACGCACCGGAAAGTAGAGTAGATAGCCAAGGGGAAGCACGGCATTGAGCACCGCCCGCATTTCGCCTGCAGCACGGACCGCCCCACCATCTCCCAAACGCCGAATCATCGGCAAGAACACAGTGGACAACTGCGACACAAATGAGAGAAAGAACATGACAATCGAGGTAGAAAACGAAAAGACCCCAAACACGGCGACGCCCCATCGTACATCCACCATTGATCTGGCAACGCCGACAATAAGCTGGTCTGCTTGATAGGCCACCATGACCTTGAAACCCGAGCGTGAGTCGGCGATGATGTCGCGCATTGCCCCCTTCCAATCCGTGCACGCCCCGTTAAGCAGACTTCGCATGTAAAGGCATACAAGGACCAGGAAGCCCAACTGGGAAAGCACCGACGCAACAATCAGCTGCACATATCCCAGCGCACCTCCTGACAAGAGCCCCAGCAACATCGCAAAAAACGCAACCCGACACACCATACTAACCTTGGACTGAACATGGGTGAGATTGACGCTTTGGAGCAGAAACGACATGAACGTCGTTATATTACATATGACGCCGTTGAGCACCACCGCCACCACAACAATCAGCCGCTCCGGAGAACCCCACCATGCAACGACAAGCGGAACGGCAAGTATCGCGAGCAGAACGGTTTGCGAAAAAGCCACCAAGATTAGCTCGCCACGAAACGTATGGTAATTGACCTCGCTGAGATGTTTGCCCGCCAACCGCAGGACCAAGCCGTCGTTCACACCAAGCATGGCAATCCCGCTATAGCCGGAATAAAGCGAGAATAGCTGCCAATAGCCGTAATCGCCAACCCCCAGCACCTTGGGAACCACAAGCGAAGTGAGCACTGCCGACACAAGGTTCAACGCCTGAGCCGCCGTCGCAAAGAACAGGTTTTTCCGGATGCCTCCGCATTCCTCAAGCCTAAACATGCTCACGGCACCCTCAACTTAATCAGCACTTCGTGCTCCGCTT
>NHCFC04200__coassemble_491_pt1 | contig 42641 bp, 38 predicted proteins | sample NHCFC04200__metabat2_low_PE_026 | metagenome-assembled genome bin NHCFC04200 | reverse complement strand
GCAAGGAGGCACGATGAACGTCAAAAAGGCCCTGCTGGTAGCGCTGGGGTGCATGGGGCTTGCCCTCGGAGCCGTTGGGGCGGTGGTGCCGCTCCTGCCCGCGTTCCCGTTCCTGATGCTCGCGGCGTTCTGCTTTGCCAAGAGCTCCGAGCGCCTGCACGCCTGGTTCACGGGCACCTCCCTCTACAAGAAGAACCTCGAGAGCTACGTGGCGGGCAAGGGCATGGACTGGGCAACCAAGATTCGCGTGATGGTGACGGTCACCATTCTCATGGCCATCGGCTTCGCCATGATGCACGCGGTGCGCGTGGGGCAGGTCGTTCTGTTCTGCGTGTGGGTCTTTCACATCCTGTACTTCTGCTTCGGCGTGAAGACCCGTCGTACCGCTTGAGACCGGCAAAGAAGGAACGCTCGCCGCGCCCATGGCCGGACCGGACGCGTTTCGTCTGCAACTGGCTGCAAACATTACAAGGTGCGAAATTCATATGTACGCCCTAGCCCACAGATGCATATATTGACCAATAAGTTGGTCAATTTTACAGGTATACTGTTGTTGATTGAATCGATTATCGGGAGGTCGCGATGGGCTCTGTCTCTGTTGACATGCATCGGGCTGAGAAGTACGGCTTGGCAGACGCCAAGGCTCACCTGAGCGATCTGGTTGCTACGGTCGAACGAACCGGTGAAGCCTGCATCATAATGCGCTATGGGCGCCCGGCAGCATGCATCGCGCCGGTACCAGAAGAGCGTGCGGTACCGGCAAAGCGCGCAAAAGGCCTTCTAGCCCCATACGCGGACGATAGCAAGCGCGCGCTTGAGAAGAGCGCATTCGAGCAAATGATGGTGGAGAAGCATGGAGAAGTTGCTTGATGCCAACGCGGTTCTCCGCTACCTCCTCGAAGACATTCAGGAGCAATCGGATTGCGTCGCCGAAACAATAGAAGCAGGTGCCGAGGTCACCGTCGAGGTGTTGGCCGAGTGCGCATATGTGCTCTCTGGCGTGTACCACGTCAGCCGTTCGGACATTGCCGAGAGCCTTGGCATCCTGCTCGATGAGGTAACATGCCGCCGTAAACGCGTTGCCGCCGCAGCCCTGGGCCTTTACAGCGGAAGTTCGTTCGACTTCGTCGATTGCGTGCTGGCAGCCGAAGTTGCCGAGAACGGGCGAGAGGCCCTCACATTCGACAAGAAGCTGCAAAGCCTCCTTAGTCGTGTCGCGTGAGGCGATTCCGCCGCCCGACCGATTTAAGGCGATCTCCTCCGCCGCCCGACCGATTGCGCGCACGAAGACCGGCTCACGGCAGTTGAGGGCTGCGCTTTATGCAGGTGCCCTGCAGCCGCCTCGCCCCCCTCGGCTTCACACCATCGCTTTACAGGCTCCGCCGCAGGTAAACCATATCTTTGAGCAGAACGCCTGCCTCCACGATCGGGTGGTCGTAGTTGTCGATGAAGAAATGCTCGATGCGGTGGTGGCGCACGAAACCGCATGCTTCGTAAAAGGGCACCGTGAGTGGGCTGTCCCCCGTACCCACCTGCAGCGTGTCATAGGTGCCCTTCGCGTTTCGCGCGATGAACTCGATGAGCGCGCGACCGAGGCCACGGCGCTGGTAGGCTGGATCGACGGCGAGGTTCTTAATCTCGAGCACGCGGCCCCCTTCATCGGTTACCACGCAGACCCCAACCGTCTTTCCCGCTATATCGAGGGCAAACATGGTACCGCGCCCCAAATAGCGGTCTATCATATCCTCCTGCTCGTCGGCAAGCAGAAGCAGCTGAAGGTAGTCGCGCTTGGAGCGCTCAGAGACGCGTCGAATGTTCATGGCACCATTGTACCAACGCGTCTTGAACACCGCCCGGCTTTCTTGATCGCAACGCATCGCCGAAAGAATGTTAGACTAGTATTACTTTTATCGGCAAGTTTCGCGTCACCCAGAAGAGTCATGGAGGCAAGCATGGTCGACTACCTTATCGTTGGAGCCGCTTTAGCGCTCGCGGTTTTTATTCTCGTCCGGCAAGCGATGCGCATTGGGCGCGGCGGAGGCTGTGGTTGCGAGGGCGGAGGAGCCCGGTCCGTCCGGCAAAGGCGACGCCGTGTGCACCATATCGATGCCAAACGCTACCCATATGCACTAGAGCTGCAGGTAAGCGGCATGCACTGCGAGAACTGCGCACGCCGTATCGAGGATGCCCTTCAGTCGCTCGACGTCATCGCAAAAGCAGAGCTACCTAGTACGGTCATCGTTCGCAGCAAGCATCCGGTCGACAAGGAAGCATGCTCGAAGGCGGTGCGCAAGGCAGGATACGAAGTGATTGAAACGCAGTTATAGGCATGACTGGGCGCATGCGCCAACAGGCATCTCCCCCTCCATACGTTGTCCTATAATGAGCACACTCGACACACGACAAAGGGGGATTCATGGCAGAGAAGCTTTCCGCCGGTATGACGCGCGACGAGGCATTCGCGCTTCTGACCGAGCACAACAAGGATGCCTTCCATATCGAGCACGGTGAGACCGTCGAGCAGACCATGCGCTACTTTGCGCGCGAGTTCGATCCTGAGAACGAGGAGTTCTGGGGCATTGTGGGGCTGCTCCACGACCTCGATTGGGAGGAGCATGACGACGAGCCCGCCATGCACACCCTCTACGCCACCCCGCTCATCGAGGCGGCCGGCGGAACGCCCGAGCTCGTCCGTGCCATCCAAAGCCACACCTCGGATTTCAACCCCGAGCTGCCAAAACCGGAGCTCCAGATGGAGAAGATCCTCTTCGCCACAGAGGAGCTGACTGGCCTCATCGGCGCCGCCATCGTGATGCGCCCCAGCAAGAGCGTTATGGATTTCAACGTTAAGTCGCTCAAGAAGAAATTCAAGGATAAGCGCTTTGCCGCCGGCGTGAATCGCGACGTCATCCGCTCCGGCGCCGAGATGCTTGGCTGGGAACTTGACGAGCTCTTTGCCCGCACGATCGAGGCCATGCAGAGCTTCGCGCCCGATCGCGACACCTTCGGAAAGGAAAACACCGAAGCCTAGGCATACCCAAACGCTGACCACACGCCGGGCCGGTTTCCGCTGCGCAACGGAACCCGGCCCGGTTTCTGCTTTAGCACCACGTATCCTGAAAAATGGTGTGCAATCCCTTTTAATACACCCACTAGTCGGCAAAATCTAACCACGCGCAGAGTCATCTCGTGCCTCCACGTGGCCACTTCGCAGCAAAAAGCTCCGCACCGACGCACTGAAGCGCTTCCCATCTTTTGGAACGTTATTTCCCTGTCCAAGAAATAGAAAGCGGCTCGGCACGCCGGTGCGGAGCGAACGCTCAATCCGCTTTGTGACGTTTATTCCTCGCCGAAGAACAGAGCGATTTCGCGCTCGGCAGCCTCGGGGGAATCTGAGCCGTGAATCACGTTCGCCGCAACGTCGAGACCGAAGTCGCCGCGAATGGTGCCCGGTGCCGCGTCGATGGGATTCGTCGCGCCCATGAGCGTGCGCATCTTCTTGATGGCGCTCTCACCCGAGACGACCATCTTCACAACCGGTCCCGAGGTGATGAAGTCAACGAGCTCGCGGAAGAAGGGCTTCTCCACATGCTCGGCATAGTTCGCCTCCGCCTGTTCCTCGGTCAGCACGGTGAGTTCCATGCGCTCGATGGAAAGGCTGGTACGCTCGATGCGCGCGATGATATCGCCTACGTGGCGCTCTGCCACGGCATTCGGCTTGATCATGATATAGGTGCGCTCCAGGGCCATGGTATCTCCTCTCAATCGTTTGGCAAATTGTACCCTACCTTATGGCCTAATTTGCCCCGCCCCACGAATCTCGTATTTATACGTGGTAAGCGCCTCGGCCGCGAAGGGTCCGCGTGCGTGGAGCTTCTGGGTGGAGATGCCGATCTCGGCGCCCAAGCCGAACTCGCCGCCGTCGGTGAAGCGCGTGCTCGCATTGGCATAGACCGCGGCAGCGTCGACCTCGGCAAGGAAGCGCTCGCATGCTTCCCGGTCCTCGGCAACGATGGCCTCAGAATGATGCGTGCCGTGCGCATTGATGTGGGCAATCGCCTCGTCTAAGCCGCTCACGCACTTGACGCTCATCTCGAGGGCAAGATACTCGCGATCCCAGTCCTCTTCCACCGCGGGAACAAACCGCTCGCCCACGACGGAATCGGCCTCCGCGACCGCCGACGCAGCAGCATCGCCATGAATGGTGACCCCGGCTCCGGCCAGGTCCCGCAAGATGAGCGGCAGGAACGCGGGCGCAACCGCTTCATCCACGAGGAGCGACTCGGCGGCGTTGCACACGCCCACGCGCTGGGTCTTCGCGTTCATCACGATCGCGCGCGCTTTATCGAAATCCGCGCTCTCGTGCACGTAGATATGGCAGTTGCCCGTCCCCGTCTCGATGACCGGCACCTGCGCCTCGCGCACGCAACGGCTGATGAGCCCCGCGCCGCCGCGCGGGATGAGCACATCGACGATGCCGCGCAAGCCCATGAGCGCACCCGTGGCGGCGCGGTCCGTGGTCTCGATGATGGAAACGGCCTCCCGGGGGAAGCCCTGCGCCTCCACAGCGTCGGCGAGCGCATGGGCGATGGCCACGCATGAGCGCTGCGCGATGGAGCCCCCGCGCAGGATGCAGGCGTTACCCGTGCGGATGCAGATGCCCGCGGCGTCGGACGTCACGTTGGGGCGCGCCTCGTAGACCATGGCCACAAGCCCCAGAGGCACACTCACGCGGGTAAGGTCGAGCCCTTCACTGATGGTGCGGTGCTCGAGCACGCGCCCCACGGGATCGGGCAGGCCGGCCAAGGCCTCGAGGCCGGCCGCCATGCCCTCGATGCGATCAGGAGTGAGAAGCAGCCGGTCCAGGAGCCCCTCGCTCGTGCCAGCAACGCGGGCGGCCTCCATATCTTGGGCGTTCGCGGCAAGAATCTCGTCCGTGCGGGCCCGGAGCTCTTGGGCCATGGCGCGCACCGCCGCTATGCGCTCGGCATCGGTGGCGCGGCCGAGCGGCAGGCTCGCCGCCTTGGACGCCTTCGCAAGCTCAGTAACGTAGCGTGGGATATCTTGGATGTCGTGGGACATGGAACTCCCCTTCGAATCGTTCTCGTAAACCCGTATTGAGTGTACCCTGTTGTCAGCAATCACGTTGTCACGTTCCGCGCCGCGCGGTGTACCCGAGGAGAAACCATGACCAAACTCGCCAGCTACTACGTTCCCGGACTCTACGTCGAGGACTTCTCGATCGATGTGCCGCTCGACTGGCGCGGGCTCGAGCCGGCAACGCTCGCGGTGGGTATCGGCGTGCGTCACGGCGCCTTCCCCGACCCCATCCCCGGGGCACCCGAGAGTATCAAGCTCTTCTATCGAACCCTTTGTGCCCCCGAACATGCCCACGATGACCTGCCGCTCCTCGTCTTCCTGCAGGGAGGGCCGGGTGGCGAGGGGCCGCGCCCCACCTCGCCCACGGCAGACGGATGGATCGCTGAGGCCATCAAGCACTTCCGCGTGGTGCTTCCCGACCAGCGCGGTACGGGCCGCAGCTCGCGCGTGAGCGGGCAGACGATGGCGAGGCTCGTGGCGGCATGCGGCGCCAACATGGCCCACGGCGCGGGTGGAACCGCAACCGGCACGGCCATGGCTGCCGGTAAGAGCGCGGCGAGCGCCGTACGCAACAACGCTGGAACCGAAGCCGAGGCCGCTACGCCCCCGGCCAAGGGCACGCCTGCCGCCACCGCCGCTCGCGCGCAGGCCGATTTCCTCAAGCGCTTCCTCGCCCGTTCCATCGTTTACGATTTCGAATATCTGCGCCTCACGGCCTTCGGGGGAAGACCGTGGACGACGCTCGGCCAGAGCTACGGCGGCTTTCTCACCCTCACCTACCTCTCGCTCTTCCCTGAAGGCGTAGCGGCGAGCTTCACCTGCGGCGGCATCCCCCACGTGCCGGCGAGCGCCGCTGAGGTCTACGCTCACACGTTTCCGCGCATGGCCGCTAAGACCGGGCAGTACTACGCCCGCTACCCCGAGGACGCCATGCGCGTAGCCGCGGCGGCAGACCGTGTTGCCGCAGGCGGCGTGACCCTGCCCGACGGCAGCCCGCTCACCGTGGAGCGTCTACAGCTCCTGGGCAGCGATTTTGGCATGAAGCCGAGCTTCGAGCGGATGCACTGGCTCTTTGACCACGCGTTCGAAGAGGGCGACGGCTCGGTGCCGACAAAAGACCCCGCGGGGCTGGCGCTCTCGGACGGCTTCCTCATGAGCGTGCTCGAGCGTACGAGCACCGCAACCAACCCGCTCTACTGGACGCTCCAGGAGTTCATCTACGCCGACGGCATGACCAAGCCCATAGGATGGGCGGCCGAGCATGAGAAGGCGTCGCGCGCGGCGTTCGGCACCAGCGAACGGCCGCTCCTCTTTACCGGCGAAGCCTGCTTCCCTTGGATGTTCGCCCAGATGCCCGAACTCAAACCATTCGAGGCGGCGGTTTCGCTCCTCATGGAAGACGACCAGTTCGACCGCATCTACGACCAGGTGCGCCTTGCGGCCAACGAGGTGCCGCTCCAAGCGGCCGTCTACTTCGACGACATGTACGTCGACTCCGGCCTGCAGCTCGACACGCTCAGCCGTGTGGGCGCAAGCCACGCATGGGTCACGAACGAATTTGAGCACGACGGCCTCCATGGCGATGCCGTCTTCAAGTATCTCTTCGAAGAGGCCCTGAACCGCGGAGACCTCGAGCGGGCCCTCCGCTCATAACGTGAAACCGGGGACAGAGGCTCTCGACCGCAACGCTGTGGCAGGGGCTTTCACATCGTTGCGGCACCCCGCGCACATAGGCGAAATCGCCTCTGTCCTAGTTTTGCAAAATCGCCTCTGTCCTAGTTTTGCATGGCGTCCGGACACGGCACTCGAACGCGCACGGAGAATCCACGCCATGTTCGCTAGCAAAATGCAAACGGTTGTTCGATACTAGTGCCATGGACTATGTGACGACGACATCTGGGGAACGGCGGCGCATCCACCGCGAGTACGTCGACGTCGTGGCCCGGTTCGGGCGCGACGGCGCGATCGAGCCCGTGTGCGTCGCATGGCGGGACGGCCGTAGCTTCCCCATTGACGAGGTGCTTGAAGCCGGTCGCTTTGGCGCAGAGGCGGGCGGTCGGCAGATGGCGCGGTACCGGGTGAGGCTCGGCAGGCACGAAACCGACCTGTATCTCGAACGGCGGGGCGCACAGCCCGCCCTGGGAACCGATGAGAGCCTGCGCTGGTGGGTCTACGCCTACGATCAGGTTAAGCCCGGCCACGCCCCCGCATAGACGGGCCTTGAGGCCATGTCCTAAAGCTTGGGACGGCAAAACAGGCCGCCCGAAAACGGCTAGGCGAAAACGATGAGATTATCCCGGTGAATGGCGGGGCGGCCGGCGAGGGCCTGGAGCAAGTGGTTCCCGGCGATCTCTCTCTGCTGGCGGCCCGCAGCAAGCTGCAGCTCATCGGAGCCGGCCTCAGCGATGCCTCGCGCGAGCACGAAACCGCCCGCATCGCGCACATCGAGTACATCGCCCGCCTCGAACTGCCCCTCAACTGCCGTGATGCCCACCGGCAGAAGCGACGAACCGCGCTCGACGAGCGCCCGAGCCGCCCCGTCGTCCACCGTAACCGAGCCATGAGCCGCATCGCCGAGCGCGATCCAAAGCTTGCGCGGAGCGATATCCGTGCGCGCATGCGGCGGCACGAAGAGCGTGCCCACCTGTTCGCCGCGAGCCAAGCGCGCAAGCGCCCCTTCGTCCGCGCCGCTGCAGATCACGCTCGGAATACCCGCCGTCATGAGGATTCGGCTGCTTCGAATCTTGGTAATCATTCCACCCGTACCCACCGCGCTCGATGAATCGCCCGCAGAAGCGATGATCGCCGCATCGATCTTCTCGACGCGCGGCACGAAGCGGGCATTGGGGTCTATGGACGGGTTCGCGGTATAAAGCCCCTCGATATCCGAAAGCGTAACGCAAAGATCGGCCGAGACGAGACAGGCCACGAGCGCCGCGAGCGTGTCGTTGTCGCCGAAGCGAATCTCGTCAACCGAAACGGTATCGTTCTCGTTCACCACGGGCACCACGCCGAGCTCCACGAGCCTGGTGAGCGCGTCGCGCGCATGCAGGTACGACTGGCGGCGCGCCGTGTCATGGCGGGTGAGAAGCACAAGCGACGTGGCAAGCCCACAGGCGCGGAACTCCTCATCATAGGCCGCAGAAAGCACGCACTGCCCCACCGAGGCGCAGGCCTGCAGGCTCGGCATGTCGGCAGGCCGGGTGCTAAACCCGAGCACCGGCGCACCGCACGCGATGGCCCCCGAGCTCACCACGACGAGATTCCACCCGAGCGAGCGCAGCTCGACCGCCTCATGCGCAAGCCGCGCGATGAAGGAGCGGTTCACGCCTGTACCCGGCTCGGTCACCGTGCTCGAACCGATCTTCACGACCATGGTCTTGGCAGCAGCGGGCATGGCATCTCCCATCAGATTTTGCATAAGCGGTTACAACGGCCAGGCTGGATAGTATCACGTCCGAGGCCATCCAGCCGGGTCGCGGGCGATAACGATGCCGAGCGACCGGACCGCGCGCCGCTACCGCCTCGTCTTGGGAGCCTTCCACGGCATCGCGGAGCCCGCCTGCTCCATGCGCTCACGCACGAGCTCGTCTCGCACGCGCGCAAGGCCGGACTCCATGCCCACGATATAGGACTGCGGGTACAGGAAGCGCTTGTACTCTTCGTCGAGGCCATCGATGGCCGCCGCGCAACGAGCGCGGGCATCGGCGATTGGCTCACGCGGGGCAACGGCGCTGCCGCCACGCACCACGGGAGCGAGCAGCTCCCGGTACGGCATGCCCGCCACGCTCGTTACGAGCGCGGCGTCATTCACGGCCACGAGCGTCGTGCCGCGGGCCTCGCCCTCACCCTCCATGAACGCCTCATCGTAGATGAGGTCGCACACGGGGCTGCCCGACTCGTCCATATAGCGACGCACCTGCTGAACGCCAGGAATCGTGCGCTTATAGGGCTGCTCGGAAAGCTTCACCACGGGCGTCCAGCCCTCGTCACCGGGGTCGCGGCGCGCGGCGAGCTTGTAAACGCCGCCGAGCGCTGGCTGATCGTAGCAGGTCGCGAGTTTGGTGCCCACGCCGAACGAGTCGATGGGCGCGCCCTGGTCCAAGAGACTCTGGATGGTGTACTCGTCAAGGTCGTTGGAAACCGAGATCTTCACGTACGGCAGGCCCTCCTCGTCGAAGCGTCCGCGCACATAGGTCGAAAGCTTCGCCAAGTCGCCGGAGTCGATACGGATGGCGGCAAGCCGCTCGCCGCGCTCCTCCATCTCATGTGCCACGGTGATGGCGTTCTCCACGCCCTCGCGCACGTCGTAGGTATCGATGAGGAGCGTACAGTTGTTGGGGCTCGTGCGCGCGAAAGCGCGGAACGCTTCGAGCTCGGAATCGAAGCTCATCACCCAGCTGTGCGCGTGCGTGCCGAAGACCGGAATACCGTACTTGCGCCCGGCAAGGACGTTCGAGGTGCTCGAGCAGCCGGCCACGTAGCTCGCGCGGGCCACGGCCATGCCGCCATCGGGTCCCTGAGCTCGGCGCAGGCCGAACTCCGCTACAGGGCGTCCCTTCGCCGCCTGGACCACGCGCGCGGTCTTTGTTGCCACGAGCGTCTGGAAGCCAACCGTGTTGAGAAGCGCCGTCTCGAGCATCTGGCACTCGAGCGCCGGGCCGCACACGCGTACCATGGGCTCGCGCGGGAACACGAGCTCGCCCTCGGGCACGGCGTCGATATCCACATGCATACGGAAGTTGCGCAGGTAGTCGAGGAAGCCAGGCTTGAACAGCGCGCCGCCCGCCGGCGCTTCGAGCGACCCAAGGTAGGCGATGTCCTCGTCGGTGAAGCGAAGGTTCTCCACCAGATCGGGCAGGTCGGAGGTGCCGCACATCACCGCGTACGCGCTCCCAAAGGGATGGTCGCGGTAGAATGCGGTGAAGCAATCCTCCTCGTCCACCTTGCCGCTCTCCCAGAGCCCCTGGGCCATGGTGAGCTCGTAGAGGTCCGTGAGGAGCGCTACGTCCGTGGGGCGCGATTCGTCCGTCAAAGCCATGTTGATCCGCTTCCTTTCCTATCGCGCGGTGCGGCACGGACCACGTAGGCTCGGCCGCAGGCAGAATGTGCTATCCGAGCATGCCGAGGTTGCTTAGGGCGATATAGGCGACTACGCACAAGGCGACAACAAGACAGATGCCGATGGTGATCTTCTGGGCAGGCGGCATCGAGGGCATGCCGTCATCGTCCTCGCCCTCCGAAAGCACCATGCGCTCGCCGAATGTACGCTCGTGGGTCTCTTTCCCGGTGGATCCGGAAGGAGCACCATGGGCGGCCTCGCCGGCAGCGGGCTTCGGCGCTGGAGACGCCGGCGACGCGGCGGGCCCGGCCGCAGGCGCTTCCTCAACCTCACGTCGCTCGGCACGGAGCGCCTCGAGCTCGGCACGCTCACGACGTGCGCGTTCCTGCTCTTCGCGATGCGCTTTCTCGGCGCGAAGCGCTTCGAGCTCGGCGCGTTCCTCATCGGTAAGCGGACGAGCATCTCCATCTGCCATGAGTGGTCCTCTCAAAATGGCGGCACCGTGCCGCACGGGCAATCATCGGGTTGAAGTATACCCCGCTGCGTCGCATCAAATGAGGAGCAGCCCCCAATTTGACATTCCCGGGCAATGTGCAACTTTTGGGCACTCCAGAAGCGACCCCTTGGATATACGAAGACAATACGCCAAAGAAATAGCAGGTAGATGAATTGCCGGTCTTCCGTATACTTTGCAGATGCCCCGCGAAGTGCCCAAAACTTGCATTCAGCCAAATCCGAGAAAGCCGAGAGGCCCCCGATCGGCACCCTATCGCGCATCCGCGCGCTCAAGCACGCCCGTGGTATCGAAGGGCGGGGTGAAGCTCTCGTCCACCGCTCCCCCTTCTTGCCAGAACATCTGCGTGAACCCGAGGTCGTCGGCATGATCGAGCACGCACTCGTACTCCTCCCGGGTAACCGCGCGGGCGAGCTCGCCTCCCGCCGCACGCATCGCAGCGTTCGGCGTGTATTGGTTCATGACGGAAATGGGAACGTCGCCAACCGCGTCCCAGATCAAATCGAGCACACGGCAAGAATCCTCGGCATGCCCCGGCAACACCAGATGGCGCACGATGATCCCGCGCGTCCAGGTGCCATCTGCGCGAGCGGCTCCTCCCCCATGGCGCTCAAGCTGCCGCGCCATCTCAATGAGCGCGCTCTGGGCGACTGAAGGGTAGTCGGGCACATGCGAAAGAGCACGGCCCAGCCCGGCATCGGCATACTTGAAGTCGGTGAGCCAGATGTCAACGAGATCGTCCAGCTCGCGCACTGCTTCCACGCGCTCGTACCCGCTCGTGTTGTAGACGATGGGGACAACGAGCCCCCTCGCACGGGCGGCAACGATTGCCTCCGGCAGCAGGTGCGCATAGTGAGTCGCGGTCACGAGGTTGATGTTGAGGGCGCCCTGATCCTGGAGCTCCAGCATAATCTGGGCGAGTCGCTCGGGCGAAACATCGATGCCGAAGTTTCCCGTCGAAATCTCGTGATTCTGGCAATAGACGCATTTGAGCGGACATCCGCTGAAGAACACGGTGCCCGAACCCGCCTCGCCCGAGATGGGCGGCTCCTCCCAAAAATGCAACGCCGCACGGGCAAGCCGCAGCGTGTCGGTTGCCCCGCAAACGCCACGCTCACCCGCCGCTCGATCTGCACGACACCTGCGCGGACAGAGTTCGCAAGCGCCAAGGGTTGAGGGAAGCAATAGAGAGCGCGTCATCACTTCTCATCCGTCTCGCGCAGGTCGAGCTCCATGAGATGCGAGGGGTGCCGCAATCCGCCCCCGACCTCGATATCGAAGATGCCAAGATCGGCAAATCCCGCACGGCGATATGCCGAAATCGCAGGGGCGTTGTTGTCGAATACATCGAGGCGGAGAGACCATGCACCGCGCGAGCGCGCCTCCCTAACGGCAGCGCGCAACAGGGCCCGGCCGACGCCGCGCCCGCGGGCCCCTGGCGCCACGGCGAGCAGGTGAATGACGGCCACGCGGCCAGAGGGGGCGTCAACGAGCCAGGGCGCGAGGCTGTAGTCGGCCCCTTGCCGAGCATCGAGCACAAACGCGCCGAGCACCGACGGCTTGCAGCCGAGGCCTGCGACAGGCCGGCCCGCTTCGCACTCAGGCCCATCGTCAAAAAGCTGTTCTTCTGGAGCCTGCGCTGTGGCAACGAACAGATTGCCCGAGTGGGCCGCTTCGAGCAGCCCCTCGTGGGTCGGATGCACGCCGAAGTCCCACCAGACGTCGTGGGGAGCACCGTTCATCTCGTCGGCGACATCCCGATAGAGCCGCTCGACAGCCGGAAGGTCGTGCTCCGTTGCAGCAACGATATCCATGGCGCCCCCGCCCCGCGCCCCGCCGCGCCATCCGAGGCAGGATGCAAAAAACGATTAAAACAAACGAACCCGCAGGCACTCCTACGGGTTCGATTAAATTGCTTGTGGTGGAGACGAAGGGAATCGAACCCTCGGCCTCTGCCATGCGACGGCAGCGCTCTCCCAGCTGAGCTACGTCCCCAAGCAGAAAGATATTCTACCAAGCCGCGGGCGAGTGTCAACAGACAATTTGGATCTCTCCCGCGGGAGCGTGTGAACCTCGAACGATGATGCCCTTAACGCAGCGACGGTGCCCAGCACGAGCACCGCACCGGCCCGAGCACCGCACCGGCCCGAGCAACGCACCAGCCCAAGCGGCCACGCCATTCAGCCTGGAACCGCAGGGACTCCCAGCCCAAAGCGCCTGCCGTACACAGGCTTGCTCGAGCACGGTGTATATGGGAATTACGAGTGGTCGCGTTTTTCCGAATGCGGCAGATTTGGAATTGCGCGGACTCTGGGTTTGGTGAGCGTAACAAATCTAGAGCTAATCGATACCGAGGTTTGCCGAGCACAGTAAACACGGAGTCATTGGAACCCGCCTCGCGCCCAGCGCAGCAGATCGGGAGTTATGAGAGACGTTCCGACGCCCAGTGCAGCAAACCGGGAGCTAAGACATGGCGAGCGCTGCAAATATGGAGTTATCGGCACGCCCAGCGCTGCGCATCTGGAGTTATCATCGGCGAGCGCAGCAGATCGGGAGTTAAGGCCACCTGCGGAGGCCGTTAACTCCATATCTGCAGCGCTCGATGCAGATAACTCCATTTTTGCAGCGCTGGGCGAATCTCGGCCATGCGTAACTCCAGACATGCAGCGCTGAGCGAGAGGGCGGCCCCGGGGCAAAGGGGCAAGCCCCGGAGAGTGCGAAAATGGCACAATGGCGGATTCGGCAAACGGGGGATAATCCCGTACTCGCAGCGTTCGGCTTTCCCATCAAGCGCCGCGCCCCGCCGTTCCCGCCGGCATCGTTCCCACCGGCCGCCGCCCGCCGCCTGCCACCATCTACCGCTGCACGAACACCACGGCCTCGAAGGGCCGAAGCTCAACCGACCCGGCAGCACCAGCGGCGGGAGCATCATGGTAGTTGCCCAGCACGTGCTCGAGCCCTGCGAGCTCAACCGCAGCGCCATCCGAGCCGCGCAGCACCGCCTCACACGGCTCGACGTCGAATGAGCAGAGCACAACCGCCCGCACCGGCCCGCCCGCCGCACGCGCGGCATCGGCCGCCTCGCCCGAAAGCTCTCGCTCGTAGGCAATCACGCGTCTCGCTCCCGCACCGGCATCATAGAACCGCACGCTCCCTTCGCTTACCACGGAAAGCTCCTTGCGGAGCCGCACGAGCTCGCGATAGAACTCGAGCATCGACCCCGGCGCGCCCTCTTCGGCGGCAACGTTCACCCGCTCGTAATTTGGCGCCACCCCAATCCACGGTTCGCCGGTCGTAAAGCCGGCGTGCTCATCGGCGCTCCACTGCATGGGCGTGCGCCCGTCGTCGCGCGAGCGCTCGCCCACGATGCGCAGCGCCTCAGCCGGGCTCTTTCCCTCGTCCAGCATGATGCGGTAGTAGTTCTTGCTCTCCACATCCCGGTACTCCTCAATAGAGGCGTAGCCGGGATTGGTCATGCCGATTTCCTCTCCCTGATAGATATAGGGCGTACCCTGCATAAAGTGGGTGCAGATGCCGAGCATCTTGCCCACCTTCTCCCAACTGCTGCCCTCATAGCCCGCGCCGCCGCGGCCTCCGAAGCGCGATATCGCACGGGGCTGGTCATGGTTGTTCCAAAACAGTGCGTTCCAACCTCCGCCGGCCTGCATGCCCTTGCCCCACGTCTGGAAAACCTCGCGTAGCCGTGCTATATCTGGATCCATGAGCTCCCACTTGTTGCCGCCCCGGTAATCCACTTTCAGATGATGGAAGTTGAAGACCATGTTGAGCTCGCGCGAAGCCGGAGCGGTGTATCGCACGCAGTCTTTGAGCGTGGTGGAGTCCATCTCGCCCACGGTAAGCATGTCGCCAATGCCCGCGCGCTCCACAAGCTCCTGCAGATACTCGTGCACATGCGGGCCGTCTGCCACCACGCGCCGACCATTCCCGCCGGGAGCATCCTCAAAGACCTCTGGCTTGGAGATAAGGTTCACCACATCGAAGCGGAAGCCCGCCACGCCGCGGTCGCGCCAGAAGCGCACCACATCCACAAGCGCATCGCGCACCTCGGGGTTTGTCCAATCGAGGTCCGGCTGGCTCACATCGTGCATGTGCAGGTACCATTTGCCCAGACGCGGCTCCCACTGCCAGGCGCTCCCGCCAAAGGCGCATTGCCAGTTGGTGGGCGGTTCCCCAGGGTCGCCGGGGCCGCGCTTCCCCGCCCGTCGCGCAGGATGTAGAAGCGCTGGTAGCACTCATCGCCAGCAAGCGCCCGCTGGAACCAGGCGTGCTCCACGGAGGTATGGCAGAGCACCATGTCGAGCATGATGCCGAGGCCTCGCGCTCGGGCCTCGCGCACAAGCTCGTCGAAATCGTCCATCGTTCCGTAGACCGGATCTACCGCGCAGTAATCCGAGACGTCATAGCCGTTGTCGCGCTGCGGGGAGGGGAAGAACGGCGTGATCCACACATAGTCGATTCCCAGCGAGGCCAGGTAGTCGAGCTTCGAGGTGATGCCCGGCAGGTCGCCGATGCCATCGCCATCGCTGTCGCAAAAGCTCTTGATGTAGATCTGATAGGCCACGATCTTGCCCAGATCGCGCGTGCTTCGTGCCATTGGGCGAACGACCCCCTTCGATTCGATGCCGGGCATGCCGCCATGACAACAGCGGCGGCATACCCGGCTTACTCTTGCACCGCCTCACGGGGCGCCCGGGCACATGCGCCCTCAGCGCCCCGATTGCGCACCTACGCCTGATAGCTCACCACGGAGGTCTCGCCCGCTTGGGCATCGATATCCGTCGTGAAGGCGACGGCCTTCGCCGAGTCCGGCGCCGAGACCACGAAGGCCACATCCGTTGGATGCCCCGCCGCGCAAATCTTTTCCTGCGAGAACGTGAGGAGTTTCTGCCCGGCGCGCACGCGGTCGCCCTGCTTGACGGAGCAGGTGAACCCGTCGCCACCCATGGCCACCGTATCGATACCCACGTGAATGAGCAGCTCCATGCCGTTGTCGAGCGTGAGGCCGACCGCATGGTTGGAAGCGGGCATGGTCACGGTCACCGTGGCATCGGCCGGCGCCACCACGGTATCGGCAGACGGCGCGGGCGTGATGCAGAGGCCGTCACCCATGCACTTGCTGCTAAAGACCGGGTCTGCCATCTGCTCGATGGAGGCGACCGAACCTGTCACGGGGCACACGAGCTCACCAGGGCCCGAGGCCGCTGCGGCAGGAGCCTTAACCTGACCAGGCGCCTCAGCCGCTTCGGCGGAGGAGGCGGGCATCTCGGCCACGGCGGCGGCCGGCGCGGCTGCCTCGCCCGCCACGGCGCTCGCGCTCTCAAGCGCCACGAGCCCACGGTCCTCGGCCGAAAGCTTCTTCAGGCCCACGAAGTACGTCAGCGCGAATGCCACGACGATGGCGATCGCCATGCACACCGCGAAGATCCCCCAGAACTGGAACACGATGGAAAGGATGCCCGGGATGCCGCCCACGCCGATCGAGACCGCCTGCACGCCGAACCCGGTGCAGACCATCGCCGCGAGCGCAGATCCGATCATGCCGCACACCAGCGGGAACTTGTACTTGAGGTTCACGCCGAAGAGCGCGGGCTCGGTAACGCCCAGGTAGCACGAGATGCATGCGGGGATGTTGATCTGCTGCGCTCGCTCATTCTCGACCGCAGCTACTTTCTCGCATCGTTCGTGCCGGGACTTACCGCGGAGATTGCCGAAGGATCCATTTACGACTTCCTCGAAGTCGAGCTTGGCGTTATGGTGAGCACGAGCAAGCGAACGATCACCGTCGAGCGCGCCACGCACCACGATGCAGAGATGCTCGACATCGAGGGCTTCGACTATCTTGCCGTCATGACGAGCCAAACCTTCGATAGCAAGGGCAATATGTTCGAGCACACCGAATCGCGGCACCGCCCGGACACCTTCTGCTTTCACGACACCGCCGTCCGAAGCGCCGTGTAGCGCATCGTGGGGCGAATGGCCGCCACCGCGTTGTCGGGCGGGTTCCGGACACTGCAAGCTTTTCGGGCAGAATCCAGACATCGCAGGCGTTTTCGGGCGACATTTCGCCATTCTAGATGGCTGGAGCGTCCGAATGTCGCCCAAAGGCGCTGGCAGTGTCCAGATGTCGCCCGAAAACGAAGCATGCGTCCGAAAGACGCCCGAGAACACGGGCCATGTCCGAACATAGCCCGACAACACCACGCGCGACAATCGACCGATTATGTTAGTAGAGGGCAGACCCCGCGCGGCGATCGACTGATTCTGTTGATAGAGAGCGGTGAAGAAAGCCCGGCCATCGCAAGCCGACACAAAAGGACCGCACCCCGTTTATGCGTAAATGAACCCACCTCTACAAGGTGGGTGCCCTCATCGCCCGTTCCAGCTTCCTTAACAACGAAGGATGCCTGTACTGAGTACGACTGTGTGGGCTCCCTGAAAAAACGTGACGGTTCACCCAGTTGCTCCACGGGGTGCGGAACACCATCATCATATCGTGCCGAATACCGATTACCAGTCTTGACTTATCTCCCTTCGTGTTAGATGATGGGCGTGGTAACGTGCGTCGTCACATACCGCTATTTTTGCAGGTCATAACCTGTATTTCATCATCTCATCTCAAATTGTGAATACCTATCGCCCGCTTGCGGGGCACAGCCGCCGTGTTGCCGTCTGCTCGCCCTGCCACCAGACCGCGCCGCCAACACCCCCGCGCACACCAAACGGCATCCCCTACGCGCCCGACGGCATCCCCTGCACGCCGGTCGCGTATCTGCTGTGACGGTGAGGAATCGCCGCGACTGGCGCCCCACTTCCGCCTTTCCGGTATGATGTATCGCGTTATGCCCGCACGATGCGGGCGATGGTTATCGGACACGTCTTGGTGGTAGCGCCCTCATGGATTCGTTCTTCCCCTACATCTGCATTGCGGGCGCCGCATGTGCAACCACCTACGCCCTCGTGCCGCTGGCCAAGCGACTCGCAATCCGGGTCGACGCCGTCGACTACCCCTCCAAACGCCGCATCAACAAGACTCCCACACCGCGCATGGGCGGCGTCGCCGTGTTCTTCGGCCTCGTCGTTGCCCTCATCCTGCAGGTTATCGGTACATGGTGCTGGGGCTGGCCCTCTGCGCTCGTCTCGCACCCGAGCATGCCCGTGAACTACTACCTGCTCGCCGCGGCCTTTTGCATCATCTTTATCACCGGCGTCGTGGACGACATCGTAACCCTCAAGCCGTACGCTAAACTAGCAGGCCAAATCGTCGCTGCAGGCGTCGCCGCCGCGGGCGGGCTCCTTATCGGAAGCATCGTCAACCCCTTCGTCGCGGGCGCCTTCATCGACCTCGGCTGGCTCTCCTACCCCATCACGATCATCTACCTCGTGGCGTTCGCGAACATCATCAACCTCATCGATGGCCTCGACGGGCTCGCCACGGGCATCTCGGCAATCGCAAGCATCACGATGTTCAGCTTCTCCATCTTGGCAGGACGCACCGATGCTGCTGCGCTCTCGATCGCGCTCTTCGGCTCCTGCCTTGCCTTCCTGCGCTTCAACTTCCACCCGGCGAGCATCTTTCTCGGAGATTCGGGCGCCCTCACCCTGGGCTTTGCGCTCGGTACGGTGTCGCTGCTCTCGGTGAGCAGGACCGCTGCGCTCACATCGCTGCTCATCCCGCTCATCGTGGCCGGGGTACCCATCATCGACACCCTCGCCGCCATCGTACGGCGCAAGCGCGCGCACGTGAGCATCGGACAAGCCGACAAGGGCCACATCCAGCACCGTCTCATTCAAGAGGGCTTCGACCAACGGCAGGCAGTGCTCCTCATCTACGCATGGTCCATCATGCTCTCGATCGGTGCGTCCATCATCAACCAGGTTCGCATCGAGCTGCGCATCGTCATCTTCATCGTACTGCTCGTCTGCTCGGCTGCCTTTGCGTTGCGCCTCCATCTTTTCGAGCCGGTGCTGCGCCACCACTACAATCCCAAAACTCATGAGGACGAGATCGTCACCCCCGACGACCCGGCATTCACTGAAGCGAAGCTTGCCGAGGAACGCGAGCACGAGCGCCGCCGCGAGGAGCGCCGCGAAGAACTCGAGCGCCTTCAGAGCCATCTGCGCGATAATGATGCCGCTGAAAAGTAGAGCCTCTTCCTGAGCGCGTTCGCCTACCTTACGAAGACGCAATGTGCCGGAACGAAGATGAACGAACGGAGTCGACCATGCCCAACGAACGCAGCTACGAGACCGCCTGCAAGCGCAGTGACGAGATTCGCGCCGACCTTCCGCTTCACCCTGAGAAGTACACGATGCTCACGGGCGACCGCCCCACGGGCCGCCTGCATCTGGGCCATTACTTCGGCACGCTCAAGGGGCGCGTCGAGCTGCAGGACATGGGCGTCAAGACCAGCGTGCTCATCGCCGACTACCAGGTCATCACCGATCGCGACACCACCGAGCACATCCAAGACAACGTCTACAACATGGTCATGGACTACCTGGCCTGCGGCATCGATCCGGAAAAGACCATGATCTACACGCATTCCGCGGTGCCGGCGGCCAACCAGCTCATGCTGCCGTTCCTCTCGCTGGTGAGCGAGGCGGAGCTGCAGCGCAACCCCACCGTGAAGGCCGAGATGGAGGCCTCGGGCCACGAGCTCACCGGGCTCCTCCTCACCTATCCGGTGCACCAGGCGTGCGACATCCTCTTCTGCAAGGGCAACGTGGTGCCCGTGGGGCGCGACCAGCTGCCGCATATCGAGCTCACCCGCCTCATCGCGCGCAAGTTCAACAACCGTTACGGCAAGGTATTCCCCGAAGTCGATGCGTTGCTTTCCGATACGCCGCTCCTGCCGGGCCTCGACGGCCGCAAGATGAGCAAGAGTTACGGCAACGCCATCTCCATCTCCATGACCGCGGAGGAAACGGCGAAACGCATCAAGAAGAGCCAGACCGATTCCGAGCGCATGATTACCTTCGATCCCGAGGGGCGCCCGGGCGTGAGCGGCCTGCTTTCGACCGCCGCCATCTGCACGGGCCGCGCGCCGGAGGAGATTGCCGAAGAAATTGGCATGGGCGGGTCTGGCCAGCTCAAGAAGTATGTAACCGAAGCTGTGAACAGCTACTTCGAACCTATCCGCGAGCGCCGGCACGCCTTTGAGCAGGATCTCGACTACGTGAAGGACGTGCTCCATGAGGGCAACCGCCGCGCGAACGAGATTGCCGAAGCAACCCTCGCCGAGGTCCGCGAGGCCATGGGAATGGTGTACTAGCTAGTTGACGCTGCGCGCCCCAGGCGGGGAATCTTGCCGTTCACTCGTTGGGCGCGACCCCTAGGTCTACGCCCTCCTCGTTCTCGGCAACCTTCCTCGCCTGGGGCGCGCTCGCTGTCGTGAACTGGACCTAAAGTCCCTTTCATGCTGGTAACGTATAACAGAGAGTCCCATTCCCAAATCGTCTCTGGACCTAAAGGAGCGCCGATGTACAAGCTGATCGCAAGCGATATGGACGAGACCTTTCTCGACGGCGCGCACCGCATCCCCGCGGCAAACGTGGATGCGCTCCGCCGCCTGCGCGAGCTCGGCGTGCTCTTCGTGCCGAGCTCCGGCAGACCCTATCAATCCATCATGGACAACTTCGCCGATGTCGATCAGTCGCTCATGGAAGGGTCCTATATCATCTCGTACAACGGCGGCTTCATCAACCGCTACGGCGATCCCGAGCCGCTGCTCGCCACCACCGGGGACCGTGCCTCGATCGAGCGCCTCTACGCATGGGGCGTCGAGCATCGCCAAGCGCTGCACCTCAATACCGCGAGCGGCGAGACCTATGTGCAGTTTCTCCCGCCAGAAGAGCGAGAGTACCTGAGGGGCTTTCCGGGATGCATCGAACTCGACGAGTCGGTGAGCAGCCTCGATGATTTCGTCGGCGATGAGGAGCTCATGAAGATTATCTTCATGGATATCGATTTCGATCGCTGCCGTCGGATAGGCGAGGAGCTTGCGCCCACCCTCGATCCCGGCAACGTCGCTATCACATACTCATCGAATCGCTATGTCGAATTTGTCCCCGCCGGCGTGAACAAAGGCACGGGCCTTGCGCACCTAGCCGAGCTCTTGGGCATCGACATCTCCGAAACGATTGGCTTTGGAGACGCCGCGAACGACCTCGACATGCTAAAGCGCGCGGGCCTTGGCGTTGGCGTTGCGAACGTCTCCGATGACGCCCGCCCCTTCTGCGACGTCGTACTGGATACCCGCGCCGAGGACGGCGCCCTAGCCGAGCTCGTCACGCGCATCATCGAGCCGGAGCATCGGTAACAGAACCTACCTCGTCCGCCGGCGGAGCAAAACGCTTGGCAGATTGCGCGCACAGGAAGAGGCCCCTGCATCCCACGTGGACGCAGGGGCCTCTTCCTGAAGTACACCAATCGCACAGAGGGGAGGATGCGATCGAACACGCCGCGAGAGGTTTTCTCATCGCCTTTACCTCTCGGTCGTTGAGTTAACTTTAGTAAACTATACAGGTGTCGTCCAGATTCCTAGGGCACCTTCACAGGTCTTTCATAAGTTAGCCAGAGCTTACCTTTTGTTTGCCGAAGCGATACGCACATGCGCCAAACCGCATTGACGAATTGGGATCCGTGTATTTGCCGTTTTGGAACGCAAAGCGTCTAAATTGCGACGCCATTCGGCACTTCAGCCCGGCTTGACGGCACGTCGAAAAAGCGACCTGCCAACCAGACGTCCAGATTTAGCCCTCCAGATGCTTCAGCGCGTGCTCGGCAAAGCCCTTGTAGGTCCAATCCTGCTCATCGCCGGACAGCAAATCGGTCGAGATGTCCTTGAAGAAGCAGGTCGGGATCTCATGCTGCTTCAGGCATTTCGCAATGCACGGCGTGCAGCCAGAATTATGGTTGCACGGGTTATTCGGGCATGTATGGTCGGTGCAGGTGCAAAACGGTACGTTCGCCACGGCTCCCCCTCTTTGTCACGCCGTGCCCGCAGGCCAGCGGCACAGCCTCATATCGACATGCGTCTCGTCTTTGAAGGCGACTCCCTCGTCCTCAAGAAGCCTTCGTTGAGCTTCAGGACCGCCGAATGCGAACCCTTCGCAGATGCTTCCATCGGCGAACACTACGCGATGGCACGGCACCTCGCCGGGGCGCGGATTGCTATGGAGCGCAAAGCCCACGTAGCGGGCCTTGCGGGGCTCGCCCACCAGGCGGGCGATCTGTCCATACGTGGCAACCATCCCCTCGGGAATCTGCTCCACCATGTCGTACACGCGCTCGAAGAATCCCTCGCGCTCCATACGGACCTCCTCCCCCGCCCCTCAGATGAGACAGTTGTGCCAGGCACGATTGTCTCCGAGACAGTTGTACCTGGCACAACTGTCTCACATGCTGCTAATCGGCGATGACGACCTCCGGGTTTTCCGCGGTCACGAGGGCCTTCACGCGAATCGTGGCACCCAAGTAGCGCTCCACAAGCTGAGCGAGCTCGTCAACTGCCGCCTGGCAGTCATCAGCGCGCTCCGGCTCCACGCACTCGATGATAAGGAACGCATTGCTCGATTCATCGGTAAGCGCCGTACGAACGCCATCGCGCCAGTTCCAGCAACGGCACACGGCTCCCGCGTCATCGCGGTAGCACACCTCTCCGGGAAGCGTCGGGTCGTCGTGCTCGTTTGCCCCGAGCGGCAGGAACGGGTCGCCGCCCTCTGTCACGCCCAGGCGCAGATCGCCTTCAAAGGCATCGATGTCCTCCCCGCCCACGGGCAACGCATATTTGAGCGAGATGGCGTTGTAGATATCCACCGAGGGCGTGATGCTTCCCACCGGATTGCCTTTGAGCACGCGCTTGAGCAGGTTTTCGATGGAGCAGCGCGCGCCCTTCTTCGTCTTGAAGGCCCGGTAGGCCTCGCGCCACGCACGCACCGGCTCATTCTCTGAGATAACGTCGCTCGTGATGAAGCGCTCGGCCTGCACGTTGGCTCGGTCGAGCAGGCGCTCGATCTCTGCGGCATCGTCGGTGGGAACACTGGCCGCGGGCTTCATGCCCTCCGCGACGGCGATGCCGATCACTGCCTGGGGAAAGAGCTCCCAAAACGAATCCTCAACAACAAACCTCTTCATGTATGCCCACTCCTTTCGCAAGACGCTCTGCGGGCCGGCACGCCAGCAGGCGCCCAAAACGAACGAGCGCGCACCCGCCGACCACCTTCTTTGCCCTACGGTGTCGGCACGCACGCGCTCGCGATGCCCCATCCGGGGATGGGGCGGTATGTCGCGACCATGATACCGCAACAGACCTGATAGAAGTGATGTAAGTTACCGGCTCTGCACCATCATCGCGAATTGAGCCAGCTTCAGCGAACGACGCCCTGGCGAGACAGATTGCCGATGCAAAATTCCCTCTGTCCTGATTTTGCATGCCCGCCAGGGCGCCGCGCGGCGTCAACTCGCTAGCGGACGCGCGTCATGCTCTTAAGGTCGACGCCCGGATAGCGCTTCTCGAAGTTCTCCTTGAACTTGGACGCGAGCTCGGCCGCAGCCCTATCGTAGGCAGCGGGGTCGTCCCAGGTGCCGCGCGGATCGAGCAGCTCGCGGGGCACGCCCGGGCACTCGTTGGGCACCTCGACGTCGAACACGTCGTTGTGCTTGTAGCCAGCGATGTCCAACGAGCCGTCCTGAGCAGCCTTGACGAGCGCGCGGGTATGGTAGAGCGCGATGCGGTGACCGACGCCGTACGGGCCGCCCGTCCAGCCGGTGTTCACCAAGTAGACGCGCGTATCGTTCTGCGTGATCTTCTCGCCCAGCAAATAGGCGTAGACCATGTGGTCGAGCGGCATGAACGGCTCGCCAAAAAGCGCGGAGAACGTAGGCTGCGGCTCCTTGACGCCGAGCTCCGTTCCCGCAACCTTGGCGGTGTAGCCCGTTAGGAAGTGGAACATTGCCTGTTCGCGGCTCAAGCGCGAGATGGGCGGCAGCACGCCGTAGGCATCGGCCGTGAGGAAGAGCACGACGCTCGGCACCTCGCCCGTCCCGGACTCCACCACGCGCTCGATGTGCGTGAGCGGGTAGGCGGCGCGGCCGTTCTCGGTGATGGAGCTATCGGAGTAGATGGGCGCACGGCTCTTGCGGTCGAGCTTGACGTTCTCGGACACGCTGCCGAAGCGAATGGCATCGAAGATATCTGGCTCGCGCTCGCGCGTGAGGTCGATGGTCTTGGCGTAGCAGCCGCCCTCGATGTTGAAGACGCCACGGGGGCTCCAGCCGTGCTCGTCGTCGCCGATCAAGAGGCGCGCCGGATCGGCCGAGAGCGTGGTCTTGCCGGTACCCGAGAGACCGAACAGGATGCAGGTCTTGCCGGTGTCGGGATCGACGTTGGCAGAGCAATGCATGGGGAGCACGCCGTCCTCGATGGGCAGGAGGTAGTTCATCATCGTGAAAACGGCCTTCTTGATCTCGCCGCAGTAGCCGGTACCGGCGACGATGATCTGCTTCCCGTTCATATCGAGCATCACCGCAGCGGGCTCGACGCCATCGCGGTCGCGCGAGCACACGTATGTGGGCGCCGCGAGCACCATGATGTCCGGACGGCCGAAGACCTCAAGCTCATCCTTGGAAGGACGGACGAGCATGTTCTGGATGAAGAGCGCCTGGTGCGCGCGCTCGCATACGACCATGACCTTGCGCGCGTACTGGCGGTCGGCGCCCGCATAGCCGCGGACCACGAACAGGTGGCGACGCTGCGACATGTAGCGCACCACGTTCTTGCGAACGCGCTTATAGGTGGCCTCGTCGATGGGCTTGTTGGTCTTGCTGTTCCAGTTCACCTGCTCGTCGGCCTCACCGGCGTCGACGATGTAACGGTTCTCGGGGCTGCGGCCGGTAAAGGCGCCCGTCGACACGGAGAGCGAACCGGTCGAGGTGAGGTATGCCTCATGGTGCGACACGGAGTGCTCGATGAGCTTCGCGGGGCTCCAGTCCACATGGACGCGATCGAAATCGCAGTTGATTCCGTTTTCCAGCAATATCGTCTCGATCATTCGCAGTACCTTTCTAGCCCTTGGCGCGTACTCCGAGCGATCAAGTAGCCGCGCCGTCCGTAACAACTGTGTACATCGCTCAACTACACTGGTAACTGATTATAATTGACGTTCACGCGTTGTCGCACCACGACACCGTGAACGGTCATGACCCCGATGAAGAGGAACACCGTGTCCTTGAATCCCCTCGATACCCTCCGCCTCAAGCTCGCCGAGCGTCGCGGCACGCCGGCCGCGAGCCCCTCCCGCGCCGCGCGCGCCAACGCGGGCCACCCCGCCGCGCGGCGCCGCCGCCAGCCCTACCTCGCCCGCCTTGTCAACCAATGGTGGACGCGCCTGCTCCAGTCGGTATACAAGGGCTCCCTCAGCGAGCAGGAAGAGGAATACGAATCGCACAGCGCCTCGCGCGACTACGTGTGGAACACCATCGGAACCACCGTATGGGGCATGTCGCTTCCCATCCTCTCGATCATCGCCACCCAGCTCGCCGGCACCGAGCAGGCGGGCATGTTCTCGCTCGCGTTCTCCACGGGCATGCTGCTCATGTACGCCGCCAACTACGGCGTGCGCAACTTCCAGGTTTCGGACATCGACGAGACGCATGCCTTCACCTCGTACCAGATCAACCGCTGGAGCTCCGCTGCGGCCGCGCTCGTGCTCGGCATCCTCTACTGCACCGTGCGCGACTACCAGCCCTACATGGCAACCATCTGCGCCGGCGTGTACCTCTTCAAGCTCGTCGACGGCATCGCCGACGTTTACGAGGGGCGGTTGCAGCAGGCAGACAAGCTCTACCTCGCCGGCATCTCGCAGACGCTCCGATCGGGCGCGGTGTTTCTCATCTTCACGCTCTTCCTGCTCGTGACGCACAACATCGCCGTGGCATCCGTCGCCATGGGCGTCGCCGCGGTGGCATCGCTCGTGCTTGTCACGATTCCGCTCGCGCTGCTCGAGACTGAGAAGTCGCGCCGCTGGCGCATGGAGGAGGTCGTCGACCTCTTCCGCCAGTGCTTCCCGCTCTTTGCGGCGCTCTTCCTCTTCAACCTCATCGAGACCATGCCGAAGCTCGTGATGGAGGGGTCGCTCCCCTACGAGAACCAGATTTACTTCAATGCGCTGTACTTCCCGTCGCAAAGCATCCAGATCATCATCGGCTTCATCTATAAGCCCCAGCTCGTACGCTTGGCCAACATCTGGTCCAACCCGCGCAAGCGCCGCCGGTTCGACCTCATCATCCTCGCGATGGTGGCCGTTATCGTTGGCGTGACCGCGGCGGTGGGCATCCTCATGGCGACGGTCGGCATACCGTTCACGAGCTTCATGTACGGCGTTGACTTCGAGCAGTTCCGCTTCCTCTGCTACCTCATGGTCATCGCGGGCGGCGTCATCGCGGCGATTGACTTCCTGTACGCCATCGTGACGGTGCTTCGTCGCCAAGGCTCCGTGATGCGCCTCTACCTGCTCGCGTTCGTGGCGGTCACGGCGCTCTCGCTCGTGCTCGTGAACCTCATCGGGCTCACGGGCGCCGTGGTGAGCTATCTGGCGTCGATGGCCTTCTTGCTCGTGCTGCTCGTCCTGGAATACCTCAACATTCGCCGCGCCATCCGCAAGGAGCGGAACCCGTTCTCGTCATAGCGGCCGGATGCGCGCAAGTGAGACAGTTTCACCCGGCACAACTGTCTCAGTCGCAGCGGCGCATAGCCGTCCCTATTCTCTTTCGTTGATGGTGCCGTACCAAGCAGCTCCGTCATCGAGGCGCACGAGCCCCACGCGCCCCCTCGGTGCGCCCGCCGCCGCGGAGCAATCGATATCGATGCGATCGGCAACGCCGCCCGTCGCATCGCATGCCCCAACGGGGACCACGATGCCGCGGCCATCCTCGTTAACGCCTTCGTTTGCCATGCGGTCCGCGTAGCGCGAAAGCACGATCGACGGAGTATGGCCCACCACCACGACGGGACCGGTGCCGTCCTTGCCCACGAATCCGGTCGGTTGGCCCCAAAACTCCTCGCGCGTCCACAGCAGGGTTTCCGGCAGCTGGCGCGACATCATATCGAGCAGCTGTTCTTCGGTGGCCTCCGCCGCACCGCGCCCTTCGCTCGTGTCTACTCCCGCCGTCGCCAGGTACCCGCGCGCCTCCATCGCGTCGATGCCCGCATGCGTGAGGATGTAGCGTCGGCTCTCGGTCTCTGCCACGGCGAACAGCGGCAACCCGCGCATCCAATCGATGAGCTCAGCGTATTCATCGCGATCGAGCACGTCGAGGCCGGTCGCCGTGGCGAACCCGCCGTTGAGCGCCCAGGTGAAGCTATCCATCTCCCCCGTGTCGAGCAGCACGTCGAGGAGCATGCTCTCGTGATTTCCCATGAGAACGTGGACGTTCGGAAGCGACCGCACGCGGCGAATCACGTCAACGGGCGCGGGCCCGCGATCGACCATGTCACCAAGGACGTAGACCTCGTCGTCATCGCCCGGGGACGCAAGATCGAGCACCTCTTCGAGGGCACGGACGTGTCCGTGAATGTCCGACATCACATAAATCGCCATGGCGTCTCCTCCGTGCATCGAACGCGTGCCATGCGCGCTCGTGCCTGTATTGTACCCGCTCCGCACGGCGTCGTTCACGCCCGGCTGGGTTCTCCCGCAGGCCTTCGCTGCCGAGACCCCGGCCTTGCCCGCGCGCCGTCGCCGCCGACGCCCCGGCCTTGCCCGCGCGACGTCGCCGCCGGTGCCCCATCCTTGCCCATCGCGCGACGTCGCCGCCGGTGCCCCTCGGGATGCTCGAAATCTCGAGTGTTTCACTGGGATTAACTGAGCGACGGCCGCGTTGCGCCGTGGGGCATATGGTAGAGTTACGAGACTCCGATATTGCATAGACAAGGGGGTTTCGGTGCCACGCGTGCATAACTTCTCCGCCGGTCCTGCTGCGCTTCCAGAAAGCGTGCTCCAGGAGGCCCAGGCCGAACTGCTCGATTACCGTGGATGCGGCATGTCCATCCTGGAGATGAGCCATCGCTCCCACGCGTTCTCCGAAGTCATCCAAGACGCCGAGAACACGCTGCGCCGGCTCGTTGGCATCCCAAGCAACTATCATGTGCTATTCCTTCAGGGTGGCGCTACGCTGCAGTTTGCCGGTGTCCCCATGAACCTCATGCGCACGGGCCGGGCGGGCTATATCGTTTCCGGAAACTTCGCCCGGCTCGCATGGCAGGAAGCGCGAAAGTACGGTGAGGCCGAGGTGCTCTCCTCGAGCGAAGACACCGGCTTCGATCGCATCCCCGACCTTGCGCCCGTCGCGGAGCGGGCTGCAGCTGGAGACCTCGACTACGTCTATATCTGCCAGAACAACACGATCTTCGGCACGATGTTCTCCACGCTCCCCGACTGCGGCGCCACCCCGCTCGTCGCAGACGTGTCGAGCTGCTTCCTTTCCATGCCGCTCGACGTCGAGCGCTATGGGCTCATCTATGCCGGTGCGCAAAAGAACGCCGGCCCCGCGGGCGTGACCGTCGTCATCATCCGCGACGACCTGTTAGGCGAGGGCCCGGCGCTCGCATGCTGCCCCTCGTACATGAGCTACCGCACGCAGGCGGACAAGGACTCGATGATGAACACGCCGAACACGTTCGGAATCTACCTGTGCGGCAAGGTGTTCCGTTGGGTCGAGAACGAAGGCGGGCTCGCCGCCATGGAAAAGCGCAACCGCCAGAAAGCGAAGACGCTCTACGACCTGCTCGACCGCAGCGAGATCTTCGTGCCCACGGCGCAGCCGGAATCTCGCTCCATCAGCAACGTCACCTTCCGTTGCGCCACGCCGGAACTGGACGAGGCGTTTATCTCCGGTGCTCGCGAGCGCGGCATCGAGGGTATCAAAGGACACCGCCTCGTAGGCGGCATGCGCGCGAGCATCTATAACGCCGTTTCCCAAGCATCCGTCGATGCACTCGCAGCCTACATGCAAGAGTTCGAGGAGAACCGTCGATCTAACTAGGCTAGCAGCCCCTACGACACCCTCAAGCAGCTGCTAGCCTTCGCCCCTTTGTCCGAACGCATGCCATATAGGTCCAGCCCCCTGAGCCTAACGTGGCCCGTGCGCTCGAACCACCGCCGGCTTGTCCGCATGTGCGCAGGGGTTGTGTGTGGTTCTCTCCGCGAGTTCCGCACGCAAAGGAGGTGCCAGTGGCACCTCCGTCTTGCGCAGGACTGCCCGAGCGCAGGGAACACATCAAGAACCCGATGGGAGCACCATGCGTAACATCAAAATCATCGATGACATTACCAAAGACGGCCAGGTCACCTTCGGCGACGGCTATGCCTTTGTCGACGACACAGCCGAAGCCGACGCCATCCTCATGCGGTCGACCGACCTTCACGGATACGACCTGCCCGCGAGCATCCGAGCCATCGCGCGCTGCGGGGCCGGTGTGAACAACATCCCTATCGACGATTACGCGAAGCGCGGCGTCGTGGTCTTCAACTCTCCGGGCGCTAACGCGAACGCTGTCAAGGAGATTGTGCTCTGCATGATGGTCCTCTCGAGCCGTGGCGTTGTGCAATCGATGGATTGGGTACGCCAGAACGCCGACGACCCCGATATCCTCACCCACGCCGAGCATGTCAAGAAGGCATTCGTGGGACGCGAGCTCAAGGGCAAGCGCGTGGGCGTGATCGGCCTGGGCAACGTGGGCTCCAAGGTTGCCAACGCCTGCGTCTACCTGGGCATGGATGTGTATGGCTACGACCCCTTCATCTCCGTCGAGCATGCCTGGGAGCTCAGCCGCGACGTGCAGCGCGTGGGCACCCTCGAAGACCTTTGCCGCGGTTGCGACTACCTGACCCTCCACGTGCCCAGCAAGGCGGACACCGTGGGCATGATCGGCACCGACCAGCTTGCGCTCCTCGCTCCCGGCGCGGTGCTCATCAACTTCGCACGCGAGACCATCGTTGACGAGGATGCCGTCGACGCCGCCCTCCATGAGGGCAGGCTCTCGTGGTTCGCGACGGATTTCGCCACGCCCAAGACCGTGCTCATGCCCAACACCTTCATCACCACACACTCGGGCGCCGGCACCGAGGAAGCCGAGGCCAACTGCGCCGATATGGCCATCTCGGAACTGAAGGACTATTTGGAGAACGGCAATATCGCGCACTCCGTGAACTATCCGAGCTGCTCCATGGGCAAGGCGCGCGCCGCGAGCCGCATTGCCTGCCTGCACGCGAACGTGCCCAACATGATCGGCCAGATCACGGCAATCCTAGCCAAGGACAACGCCAACGTGCAGCGCATGGTCAACGAAAGCGCCGGCGAGAATGCCTACACGATGTTCGACACCGACGAGCATCTCGAGAGCTCGACCATCGATGCCCTCAAGCGCATCTCGTCGATGTACCGCGTCCGCGTTATCAAATAGCTGGATATCCCTTGCCCGCATCGAATACAGCGCCGTAAGCCGCCCTCTTCGAGAGAAGGGCCGTTGGGTTCCGGGGGCAGCGCCCGCGCTCCCGGAACGTCCGTGCACCGGCTGCGGCAAGCACCCAATAGCGAACGAACTGTTCCAAGCGCCGCATCAACCATGTCAGCAGAGCGCCTACATCCGTCACGGTACAATAGAGCGGCTATCGTTTCCGCATGATTTGAAAGGGCCTACCATGAAGGTCTTACCGTTTCCCTGCACGCGACCGGCCCCGGAGGTTGCAGCCGAAGTTGCCGCCCCACCATACGATGTCTTTGACCGCGACGAGGCAGCGGCCTACGTGCAGGAGCGGCCGCTCTCGTTCGTAAACATCGATCGGCCCGAGACGCAGTTTCCCCCAAGCCAAGACATGTATGCGCCCGAGGTCTATGCGCGCGCGGCGGAGCTTTTGCGCGAACGTATCGCCGACGGCACCTATCTCTATGATGCGGCGCCCTGCTACTACCTCTACGAGCTGAAGCGCGCGGGTCGCGCGCAGACGGGCATCGTGGCCGTATGCTCCGTCGCCGACTACGAGGAGGGTCGCATCAAGCGCCATGAGCTCACCCGGCCCGACAAAGAGCAGGACCGAGTCGACCACATCGAGGCGCTCGGCTACCAAACCGGCCCCATCTTCCTCGCCTACCGAGACGAGCCGGTGCTTCAGTTCATCTTAGACGCCGTGAAAACCGGCAAGCCCTTGTACCACTTCACCGACGAGGAGGGAATCGAGCAGACGGTCTGGCGCGTCCATCGGCCCGAGAGCATCGAAGCCATTCATGCCATGCTCGATCGTATGCCGAGTCTCTATATCGCAGACGGCCACCATAGGACCGCTTCGGCCGTCCGCGCCGCCCACGACCTTCGCAGCAAGGCCCAGGCAGAGGGCACCTACACTGGCAAGGAGCCCTTCAACTACTTCCTCTCGGTGCTGTTCCCCGCAAGCCAGCTCACCATCCTCCCCTACAACCGTGTAGTCGCCGACCGCGCGGGGCTCTCGCCAGCCGAGCTCATCGAGCGGGTGCAGGCAGCAGGCTTTCAGGTCGAAGAGCATAACGGCCCCGTCGAACCCGAGCAGCCAACCGTTTTCGGCTTGTTCAGCGCTGGACGCTGGTGGAAGCTCTCCTGTTCGCCCGAGCTCTTGGCAGAGGCGCAAAGCGCGGGGCCTGTTGCGGCGCTCGACGCATCCATCCTCCAAGAGCATCTTCTTGAGCCGATCCTGGACATTGGGGACCCACGGCTCGACGAGCGCATCGCGTTCGTAGGCGGCATACGCGGGACGGCGGAGCTCGAAGAGCGAGCAGGCTCCCTCGGCGTAGCCTTCACCCTGCATGCAACAAGCATGGACCAGCTCATGGCGGTAGCCGATGCCGGGCTTCTCATGCCGCCGAAATCAACTTGGTTCGAGCCGAAGCTCAGAAGCGGCCTGTTCTTGCATCGCATCGCTTAAGAAAACGCTGCCGCACCTCGCGTGATGTGCGGGGCCGGCCCGCCTCTCGCTCAAGCCCGCCGGCGCCGGCCATCCCGCCCGTATCTCGGCTTTCCGCCCGCGCCAGCCACCACGCCCGCGCTGGCTTCCACAGCCGCACCGGCCCTCCGGCCTACATTCCCATACCGGTGAGCACGATGCCGCACAGGACGCCCACCACGTACAGCGCGACGAGGATGACCACGTTCTCTCGCAAGCTCCGATTGGTGCGGAAGAGCACCAGGAAGCCGGCGCCGGCTCCTACGAGGGTACCCGCGAGCATAGCCCCAAACGAGAGCACTCCCTCAAGGTAAAGCTGGGTGATAACCACGCTGGCCGCGCAATTTGGAATGAGCCCCACGAGGGCGGAGGCGAAGACCGCGAGCATGCGGTTTCCGCTCAGGAACGCCTCGAGCGCCGGCTCCCCCACCGTTTCGAGCACCGCCACGAGAGCCATGGTGACGAGGAAGATGAACGCGGTCACCTGTACGGTATGCGAAAGGGCGCTGCGAACGACCGGCCACGCTCCGCCGTGGTGATCATGGCCGTGATCATGACCCGAAGACCCTGCCTCATGATCGTCGTCGCAACCGCAGTGGTCGCGCTCGCACAGGCGATGGATATGGTCAGCGCCCTCGCCCGCCTCCGCGAGCTCGTCGATCACATCCTGCTCGACCGCGGGATCGCCCGCCACGGCAGCAGGCCCCAGCACACCGCGGCGCATGGCGGCATGGGCCCGCGCATTGCGACGAAGCGCACGCAGCGCGGCGTCGACAGCGAGGCCGACCACCGCGGCAACCGCCGCCTTCGCCAGAAGCACCTGTGCCAGAAGGCCCGCATCCACGCGCTCGGCCACGAGCAGGGGCAGCATCTCATCGGAAGTCGAGAGGAACACCGCCACAAGCGTGCCCAGCGTGATGACGCGTCCCGCATAGAGCGTCGCCCCCATGGCGGAGAAGCCGCACTGCGGCACGATGCCGAGAAGTGCGCCCACCACCGGCCCCGCCGCACCAGCGCGCTTGACGACGCCGTTCACCCGATCGCCCGCTGCGTGCTCCAGGAGCTCGAGCGCCAAATAGGTAATGAGCAAGAATGGCACGATGGGGAGCGTATCCTCCAGCGCGTGCGTCACGATATGTTCAAACAATTCCATCGGGAGCGTTCCCCTAACGTAAAGTGTGGCCGTCGTACGCAAAGCATAATCGTCGCGCGCACGGCGCGGCTACCTAGCGAAAAGCGTAGTTGTGAAAGGTTCATACCCTTCGCGCCGGCGCCCTAGCGCGCCGAACAAGTTGAGTTATTGTACCCATGCAAGTTTCATAGAGCAAACATAGATACTTTGATCGATCAGGGAAGGACGGCCCTCTTGAATACCCAGCAGGCACTTGATTACGCATACGCGTTTTATATCCCCGAGTTCATCTTCGGTGGCGGCTACGAGGTCATGGAGGCGGAACGCCAGAAGGGCGAGGAGGCGCTGAAGGCGCTCGTCGCCGCCTGGAATGAAGGCCAGGACACCTCGTTCGGCTTCGACGTGGTGCGCGAGCTCGGCGATCGCAACCGCGCGCTCTGCGATGCCATCGGCGAGTCGCGCCTCCGCAACACCGCGAGCAGCGTGCTCGCGCGCAGTCTCTCCGACCGCGATATCTGCCAGGGCATCGCAACGATGCAGGGCCGCACGCTCGCCTCGGTCGAGCGCGAGGTGCGCGGTGACCGCAACGCACTCGGCGTCGCCTATGTGCGCGAGAAGGTCAGCGGCACCGTGCTGGGCATCGACATAGAGACCACGGGCACCGCACCCGAGCGCGGCTACATCATCAACGTCGGCTGGGAGCTTATGGACCTCACGAGCACCGCGGTGCCGCGCGACGGCGAAGCGCATTTCTTCGGCCTGCCCGAGAACCCCTACAAGGAAACCGGCGTCCCGCTCGAGAACATCCACCACATCAGCTGGTCGGACATCGAGGGCAAGCCGCTCTTCCGCGAAGACCGCGAGTTGCAGGCACGGCTCCTCGACCTTATGACGAGCTACCCCATCATGGCCCACAACGCCGCTTTTGAGGACTCCTGGTTCATGATGCACCTCGAGGGCTATGCCGAGGCGCGACGCGAGGGCAAGATCGTGGTCATCGACTCGCGCGACATCTGCCGCCGCCTCGACGGTGAAGTTGCCTCGCTCCCGCGCGAATCCGCTCCCGCCGCCCTTGAGAACTGGGCGCGCCGCCGTGGGACCCTTGCCGAAAACGAAGCCGAGCGCCACCAGGGCCTCGAGGACACCGATCTCATGCTTCGGACGGTGCAGGCAGAATTCAACCGAAAGTCAATGTTTGCAGCGTAAGGCCTCGCCCCCCTGGATGCTGCGGAAACCGGACGGCCCCTTGCCCTCTCGCTGGTCCTCGCGGTTCGGCATAGCCGAACCGCTGCGGAAGCGCTCAGGGGCAAGGGGCCGTCCGGTTTCCGCAGCACCGTGCGCTTGGGCCTTACAGGGCTGTCGGCGAGAGGGGGATGCGGGTTACGGACGCTTCCCGTCCCCTCGATCCCTGACGGAAGCGTGCACCTTGCCTTAGTCCACGCTCTTGAGCGCTTCCAGCATGTCGACGTTTCTGAGCTTTCGGTTTACCACGAAGTACATCACGATCACCACGGCAGCCACCACGAGCACCGGCATCGCGAAGGCAAGCACGCCGCATGCGGGGTTGAACATAAGCTCCTCCGGTGGCACCGCGCGAATGATATAGAGCTGCAGGATGCGCCCCGCGCCCCAGCCCACCGGCACGCCGATCAACGAGAGCAGGATGGTCTCGCGATAGATGTACATCGTCACCTCCCGTTCGTAGAACCCGAGCACCTTGATGGTCGAAAGCTCGCGGATGCGCTCGCTCACGTTGATGGTCACCAGGTTGTAGACGATCACCACCGCGAGCATCGCCGCGACGACGATGAGCACCCCCATGATCATGTTGAGCGATCGCACGATGGTGTTCACCTGGTTGATATACATCGTGTTCTGCACCACGCCCGCCACACCGTCGAGCTCCATAAAGCGGGCTGCCATGTTCTGCGCGTTCGAAAGGCTGCCGTCGGCGAGCTTGGCCACGTAGGCGTTCGAATCGAATGCCTGCCCGAATACCTGCTCATAGCAGCTCTCGCTCATGAACATGAAATGCATGACGTACATCTCGCAGATGCCCGAAACACGCACCTCGCGGTCGGTCCCATCGGCATCTTTGAAGGTAAGCGTATCGCCCACCTCGACGCCCGTGAGGTCCGCTAGGCGTTCCGAGATCACGGCACCATCGGCGGGCAGACCGAGCGGTTCGCCCGTCACGCGGTTCCTGAGGTCAATGTAATCCGAGAGGTCCATGCCGTCCTGCGCCACGAGCAGCGTGATGCTCTGCGTGTCGCCCTTATCGCCCGCCTCTTTGGAGACGCTCTCGTAGCGGATGGGCGCATAGCTCGACACCTCATCCGATGCAAGGACCTCGCTGATCGCCGCCTGCTCCTCGTCCGACACGTGCGTGTCTTCAGCCACGATAAGGTCGTAGTCGATAAGCTCGCCGAACTGCCGGTCACCAATGCCACCCACGGAATGCTGCACGGAAAAGCCGGTGAAGAGGAGCGCCGCGGCACCGGCAACGCCTATGATGGTCATGAGCGCCCGGCTTTTGTAGCGGAAGAGGTTACGCGCCGTGACCTTCTGCGTAAAGGAAAGGCGGCGCCACACCGGCCCCACGCGCTCGAGCAGAATCTTCGACCCCGCCGCAGGGGGCTTGGGCAACAGCAGTGCCGCGGGCTTCTCGCGCACTTCCCGCTTCGCCACGATGACAGCGGGAAGCACCGCGGCGATAAAGCAGAACGCGAACGCAAGCAGCGTCACCCCGGGGTAAACATGGAGCTCGATGAGCGGCATGGTATAGGCGTGCGCGTACGCGGCCCACACGATGAGGGGCAGAAGTGTATGGCCGGCAAGCACGCCGATCACCGTGCCCGTAAGGCCCGCGACCGCACCGTAGAACGAGAACTTCTTGATGACATCGCGGTCGTCGTAGCCGAGCGCCTTGAGCGTGCCGGCATTGATGCGCTCTTCGTCGACCATGCGCGTCATGGTGGTGAAGGTCACGAGCGCGGCCACGAAGTAGAGGAAGTACGGGAAGATGCGAGCGATGGCATCGACGATCTCGGATATGGTCGCGTAGACGGTATAGCCCTCTGAACCGGGGATCTCTCGGCGGTTATAGACGGTATACAGGGGCGAATCGATGCTGTCGCGCGCCTCGCGGGCGTCGGCAAGCTCCTTCTCGGCATCGGAAATCTTCTGCTCCGCCTCGGGAAGCTCCTCGTTGTACTGGGCAAGCCCGTCCTCATAGGCCGCCTGATTCGCGGCAAGCTCCTCTCGCGCCGCGCCGATCTTTTCGGCGGCGACATCATATTCGCCCGTCTTGGCGGCAAGCTCTTCCGCCCCGGCCTGCCATGCGGCGAGCCCGCTCTGGTAGGCGCCGAGGTTCTCGTTGTACGAAGCGACGCCCTGCTGGTACTCCGCGTATCCAGCCTCGTAGAACTGTTGCTTTTGGGCAAGCTGCCGGTCCGCTTCCGCAAGCTGCTCGGCAGCCGACGCAAGCTCCGCCCGCTTGCCGTCAAGCTCGTCTTGCGCAGCATCGATCGCCTGGATGCAGGCGTAGTAGCCGCCATCGTCGCCGGCGGTTCCTTGGTCGGCGTCCACGTTCATGAATGCCTCATACGCTGCCTTGAGTTGCGTGAGCTGTGCTTCGAGCGCCGTCGTATCCTCGCCTGCCGCTCCCGCCTGCTCAATTGCGGCCTCAAGCTGGGCAATCCCCTGTTCGTACTGGGCCTTGCCCCCTTCGAGCTTCTTCCGCGCGGCATCGACCTGCTGCTGCGCGGCATCGACTTCGGCCGCGCCTTCGTCGTATTGCTGCTGCTTCTCTGCAAGCTCCCGCCGGCCGTCCGCCAACTGCCGCGCCGCAACAGCAAGCTGCCGCTCGCTTGCCTCAAGCTCGGCGCGGCCGGCATCCAGCTGGGCCTTTGCCGCCTCGAGCTGGCCCCACGTCGCATCGAGCGCGGCGCGGCCATCCGCAAGCTGAGCAGCGGCGTCCGCGAGCTCGCCCTCGTAGGATGCGATCAGCTCGCGAGCATCCGCAAGCTGGGCGGAGGCGTCCGCGAGCTCCGCTGCGGCGTCATCAAGCTGCGCACGCGCATCGTCGACCTGCGCCTGTCCGTCGGCGATCTGCTCGTCAAACTGACCTTGCACCGCGGCAAGCCGGTGCGCCCCGCGGCCCTCGAGCAACTCCTCGAGCTCCTCCTTATGCGCCGCGACCCTATCCAGATACTCCTGGCCATACGGGTCGAGGCCCTCGGTGTCGTCGAAACGCAAGCGCGCCACCATGTGATAGTCAACGTCGAATGCATCGTCGGCCACCACGGCAAAGCCGGCAAGATCGCCGGTGCCCGCCTGAGACTGGCCCATGTTGAGGTTCGAGACGATCTCCGACGAGTTCACCACGCCCACCACGGTGAAATCGTGCCGCGCGAGCGCGTAATCGCCGCTTATGTCTTCCTCCTCAGTGAAAACGATGGTCGAACCTACCGGATGCTCGTCCGCTATGGTCGCTGAGATCGCGACCTCGTCTGCCGCCTCGGGAAGCCGGCCTTCGACCACCTCGTACTGCGAGATGCGCTCCGGCAACGAGCTCACGCGCACCGCATTATGCGTGTCTGCAACCGTCACGTCCTTCATGTAACCATATTCGACATCCGAGATGCCCGATGCCCGCTCGATCACGGCCTCATCGCTCTCATCGATGCCCAGACCGCCAATGATGGTAAGATCCGCCGCGTTGTATGTGTCGAAGTAATGCCTGCCCGTGATGCGCATATCCGGGCCCGCTACGTTGAGGCCCACGAGGGCGAAGGCACCAAGGGCCATGAGCAGCACGATCGACACGAAGCGCCCGCGTGATTTACCTACCGTGCGCTTGATGTCGCGCCAAAGCATGCGCTTGCCGCGCGATGCCTTCCCATTCTTCCTGCTCATCCGCCCCACCTACCACTCGATATCAGCGATGGCCTGCGGCTGCTCGTTGAGCTCGACCGCCGTCACGCGCCCGTCGTGCATATGGATCACGCGGTCGGCAATGGGGGCAATCGCCGAGTTGTGCGTCACGATTACCGTCGTTGCCCCGCGCACCCTGCTCATATCCTGCAGAAGCTGCAAGATCTGCTTACCGGTGCGGTAATCGAGGGCCCCCGTCGGCTCGTCGCACAGAAGAATCTTGGGGTTCTTCGCAACGGCACGAGCGATGGCCACGCGCTGCTGCTCACCTCCCGAGAGCTGCGCAGGAAAGTTGTTCATGCGTTTGCCCAGCCCCACCATCTCGAGCACCTCTGCGGTATCAAGGGCGTCGGGGACGATCTCGCTCGCCAGCTCGACATTCTCACGAGCCGTGAGGTTCTGCACCAAGTTGTAGAACTGGAAGACGAAGCCCACGTCCTCGCGCCGATAGCGCGTGAGCTCTCGAGCCGAATATCCGGCGATGTCGGTCCCGTCAATGGAGACACGCCCCTCATCGCAGGTGTCCATACCGCCCAAGATATTGAGCACGGTGGACTTGCCTGCGCCCGATGCGCCGAGCACGATAGCGAGCTCACCACGCTCGACGCTGAAGCTCACATGGTCGTTGGCGCAGATAACGCTGCCGCCCGCCCGATAGCGCTTGCACTCGTCCTGCACTTCAATGTAGGCCATCGTCTATGCCCTCTCTGCTCTCTCCGCGAGTCGCGCCCGCGTCCCGTTCTCTCAATGCACCCGAGCGCTCCAGGCGCCCCGATGGGCATGCTGCCGCATCCCGATGTGTCAGCCGCTGCACCCCGATTCGTCGGCCGACCTGCCCCGATGGGCAAACCGCCGCACCCTGACGCGCCAGCCGTAGCATCCGGGCGGGCAAACCGCCCCGTCCCGATGTGCCAGCCGTTGCATCCCGCGCTCGGTGCGGAATAAAATAGACAACGTGTTGTTTTAAGTCCATCGACAGATATTCCTCATCTGGTGATTTTAGGACTATCTACACATGAAGAACACGCAGCGCTGAGAGGTCTGCCATGACGAACCGAGTCCGACGTACCACCACCGAACCCCGCATTCGGGCAGCACTTACCGAGCTTCTTGCGGAGCGAGAACTCGGGGCAATCTCTGTAAGCGATATCACGCGCCGAGCAGGCATCAACCGCGGCACCTTCTATGCGCATTATGTTGATAAGCATGACCTCGTGCAGCAGCTGATCGATGGTGTGCTCGACGACCTCGCAAACATCGTTCTCGGCGAAGATGACGAGGCGAACGGGGAATCCGCGGAGACGACCCTCGACACGACCGAGCCCATCCCATTCGAACGCGTGCACGACGCCCTCGTCTACGTGCGCGATCACTACGCAATCGTGGCGGCTCTCACCGGCAACGGAACCGACCAGCGCATCTACGAACAAACGAAGAGGCTTATCGGGGAGTTGGTCGAGCGCAGCGCGCGCCGTCACGGCATCACGGTGGACTATGGCGACGTGCCCGAGGATTATGCACGCGAGATGATGCTCTCGGGCGTTGCCTCGGTAATCTGGCTCTGGCTCCGCCGCGGCTGTCCCGATGACCCGCGCGATATCGCCACCATACTTTGGAAAGCGAAATCGCGTTCGCTCGAGGAATGCACGCAGCGCCATGCAAGCAACTGACCGCAAGCCGCTTGCTACAATATCGCTAGGGAACAACAAGAGGTACGGGGGCACCTATGAACGACCGCACACCGCGAAGAGATGCGGGGCAGCATCCGCATATGCGACGGGCACCACGCGGCCAGCATGGATCGCCTTTGATGAACAGCGAGACACACCCTGCGGCGCGGCCACGGCCCACCGGACGTCAACCACGCCGGGATCCCCGGGGCGATCAATCCGCTCACGGCTCTCGACAGCTCCCAAACGCCCATCCCGCCCGCCCGAGGGCGCCGAGAAACCAGCAGGTTCCTTCGCTGCAGCAGCCTGGGCATAGGAGGCAGCAGTCCGAAGGCAGCCAGCGCCCCGGGCACAGGCAGCAGCCTGGGTACAGGCGGCGACAGCCCGGACGCAGGGCGGCGACCGCGCGGAGGAGAGGTGTGCGCGGCATCGTGCCCATCATCGCAGGAGCCTGCGTCCTCGCCGTGCTCGCCTTTGCCCTATGGAATATAGGTGCGGTGGTCGCCGGCATCTTCTCGAGTGATGCCTCCCAAGCACAAGGCGGCACCGAACCGTCTACCATACAAGAATCCGTCGCCGATCCCGGCGACATCGTAATCGGGCTCAATGGCGACGAAGACACCTATGTGCTCACCGGCGAAAAGTATCTTGAGGCCGGTGCCCACGCAGCAGAGCCCACGGACGGCATTCTGAATGACAAGATCGAGATCTTGGGCGATGTCGACACCTCCCAAGCGGGAGACTACACCGTCACCTATCGTGTCAAAGACTCCTCCGGCCACGTCGCCGAAGCAACGCGCACGGTACATGTGGTAGACGACATGGAGACCCAGCAGGACGGCATCCCCATCGTCATGTACCACTATGTCTACAGCGCAGACAACCCTCCCGAAGACCTCAACGCCAACTATATTCTCGACACCGACCTCGATGCGCAGCTCGCCTATCTCTCCGAAAACGATTATTACTTCCCCTCCTACCCGGAGCTCAAGGCGTTCATCGAGGGCACCCACAGCTTGCCGGCCAAAAGCATCGTCCTCACCTTCGACGACGGGCAAAACGGCGTTTTCACGCTCGGGGGCCCGCTCTTCGAGAAGCACCACATTCCGGTGACATCGTTCATCATCTGCAACAACAGCGACGCGGGCGACGTCGTGGTAACGTACCAGAACCCCTACATCTCGTTCCAGTCGCACTCCTTCGGGCTGCACCAGTCTGGCGGCACCGTGGGGCACGGCGGTCTCATCAGCGCGCTTAACAAAGACGAGATCGTCGAGGATCTGGAGCACGCGCAGCAGATTCTCGGCACCACCGAGGCGTTCGCATATCCCTTCGGCGATGTGACAGACGATGGCCGAGCCGCGGTCGAAGAAGCCGGTATCCTCTGCGCTTTCACCACTAAAAACAGTTGGGCTCACATTGGCGACGACGTTCGCGCGCTGCCGCGCGTACGCATGAACGGCGGAACCTCGCTCGATGGGTTTGTGTCACAAATCAGCTAACGCGCGCACGGCGTACCCGATTTCGCTCGCGTGCCGCACGTGCTATGCTCATGGATTACAACGCGGGCGCAGCCGCCCGGCACGGTTCCATCGAAATCATGCATGAGGAGCAGCCATGACATATCAGGCGCCGCGAGACGGGGCTCCGGTGTACGAGCTTAACACCCGCATCCGCTACAGCGAGGTCGATCACCGCGGCACGCTCACGATCCCCGCGCTCATCAACTGCTTTCAGGATTGCAGCACCTTCCAGTCAGCCGAGATCGGCATGAACATCGGGAAGCTCCACGAAGATCGTCAGGGCTGGGTGCTCACGCACTGGCAAATCGTTATCGACCGCTACCCCGGCCTCTGCGAGCATGTTGTTGTCGGCACCTTCCCGAGCTCCTTCAAGGGCGTTGCGGCGACGCGATTCTTCTATATGCGCGACGCGCAGGGCGAGCTCGTCGCGCGCGCCCGTTCGACCTGGGCGTTCATGGATTTCGGGAAAGGCCGCCTTATGCGCCCCGATCCGGAGCTCGTCAAGGCGTACGGGACAGCGGAGCCGCTCGCGATGCCCGACGAGGAGCGCCGGGTGCGGGTGCCCGCCGCGCCCACTCCCTGCGAGCCGCTCACGGTGCGTCTGCACCAGATCGACACCAACGAACACGTCAACAACGGGCAGTACGTGCAGATGGCACTCGAAGTGCTCCCTCGCGAGCTCGACCCCGTGAGCATTCGCGTGGACTACCGGCGCGCCGCCGTCCTCGATGACACAATCTACCCGATGGTCGGGCAGGAAGACGGGCGATTCGTCGTTGCACTCAACGGCAGTGACGGCGAGCCGTATGCCGTGGTAGAGTTCACATCAGCGGCATAACGGCTGCGCCGCCGCCCCCGATAGCGGGTGCAGCGCGCTTACGAGGAGGCATACATGGTTAAGACGTTGGTTCTTGTGAGACATGGTCAGGCCGAGCCGTCCTCGGCAGCAGTGCCGGATATTGAGCGGTCGCTGACCGACGCCGGTCGCGCCGCGCTTGCCGGGTCGCAGGGATTCCCGCGCACTTTCGCATTGCTGAGCAGTGAGGAACGCCGCGAAGCCGCGCTTTGGGCAAGCGAGGCGCTACGCGCCCAGCAGACGGCCCAAGAGGTTGCGGCAGTATTGGGAGAGCGCACCATCACCTCATATAGCTACCTTTTCGACCAGGATGAGCAGCGATTCATCGAGCAAGTGCGTCAAACCGATGCCGATTGCCTGATCGTGGTGGGGCACATCCCCTTCGTCGACCGCGTAACGGAATACCTTACTGGCTCGCACCTATCGTTCCGACCGGGCGCCGCGGCGGCGCTGCGCCTAGATCATTCGCTTGACCCATACCAATCTGAGGTCATCTGGTTCGTGCAGGGACCAGCAGCGTAAGCACTGCGCCTCGATCTCGTCGCGCCCACGACGCCGCCGCTTTTTTCGCAGCCATTTCGTCTTGCCATGAGCGTACTTTCTGCTAGCGCGCCTCCCCGATACCGGGGAACATCAAAACTTGCCTCAAAGGATCGGATTTTGGACCGCCATGCTCCTATCCCTCGATTCTGCGCTGGCGTTTTCGCAGGTATATGACTTACGCATTCTCGGTCTACTCGCCTTGCCCCATATAATTCGATCCTTTGAGGCAAGTTTTGTCTGCATGCGCTCTAACCGCCGGGGTTCTGCCTGCACGAGCCCTATCGCCTGGGGTTCTGCCTGCACGAGCCCTAT
>NHCFC04200__coassemble_481_pt1 | contig 45666 bp, 36 predicted proteins | sample NHCFC04200__metabat2_low_PE_026 | metagenome-assembled genome bin NHCFC04200 | reverse complement strand
CCTACTTTAACGACGCTCAGCGCCAGGCCACCAAGGACGCTGGCAAGATCGCTGGCCTCAACGTCAAGCGTATCGTGAACGAGCCGACGGCCGCCGCGCTTGCCTATGGCCTCGACAAGAAGGGTTCCGACCAGCGCATCCTCGTCTTCGATCTGGGCGGCGGCACCTTCGACGTCTCCATCCTCGACCTCGCCGACGGCGTCTTCGAGGTGCTCGCGACCAACGGCGACAACCACCTGGGCGGTGACGACTGGGATCAGCGCGTCATCGACTGGCTCGCCGATAAGTTCAAGCAGGACAACGGCATCGACCTGCGCCAGGACCCCATGGCGCTCCAGCGCCTCAAGGAGGCGGCCGAGAACGCCAAGAAGGAGCTCTCCGCCGCGCAGACCACCAACATCAACCTGCCGTTCATCACGGCGGACGCTTCGGGCCCCAAGCACCTCAACTACGACCTCACCCGCGGCGAGTTCGAGCGCATCACGCACGACCTGCTCGAGCGCTGCAAGCAGCCGGTGACCAACGCTCTGCGCGACGCGAACCTCAAGCTCTCTGACCTTACCGAGGTCATCTTGGTCGGCGGTTCCACGCGTATGCCCGCTGTTCAGGAGCTCGTGAAGAACATGACCGGCAAGCAGCCCAACATGTCCGTGAACCCGGACGAGGTCGTGGCCGACGGCGCGGCTGTTCAGGGCGGCGTGCTCACCGGCGACGTCCAGGGCATCCTGCTGCTCGACGTGACCCCGCTGAGCCTCGGCGTGGAGACCATGGGCGGCATCATGACCAAGATGATCGACCGCAACACCACGATCCCGACCTCCAAGACCGAGATCTACTCCACGGCCGCCGATAACCAGACGTCCGTCGAGATCAACGTCCTCCAGGGCGAGCGCGAGCTTGCGCGCGACAACAAGAGCCTCGGCAAGTTCCAGCTCACCGGCATCCCGGCCGCGCGCCGTGGCGTGCCGCAGATCGAGGTCACCTTCGACATCGACGCTAACGGCATCGTGACCGTCTCGGCTAAGGACAAGGGCACCGGCAAGGAGCAGCAGATCACCATCTCCGGCTCCACCGCGCTTTCCGACGAGGAAGTCGACCGCATGGTCAAGGACGCCGAGGCCCACGCCGAGGAAGATAAGCGCCAGAAGGAGGAGGTCGAGGTCCGCAACCAGACCGACAGCCTCTGCTACTCCACCGAGCAGACCATCGCCGACCTGGGCGACAAGATCTCTGCGGACGTGAAGGGCGAGGCCGAGGCTGCCATCTCCGAGGCCAAGAAGGCGCTCGAGGGCACCGATGTGGACGCCATCAAGGCCGCCGGCGACAAGCTGCAGGAAGTTGCCTACAAGCTGGCGCAGATCGTGTACGCCGATGCCCAGCAGGAAACGGGCGGCTCGGCGGCAGCCAGCTCCGATGACGACGTAGTCGATGCCGATTACGAGGTTGTCGACGACGATCAGGACAAGTAATGTTCGCCAAGAAAGCTCGCACGGAGGCGGCCGCTGCTGCCGCCTCCGATGACTCTGAGGAGAGGGACGTGAAGATTCCCGTAGAAGCAGATGACGAGGTCGCGAAGGCCCAGGCTGCATCCGATGAGACCGCTGCCGAGGCCGCTGGGGCCGAGGCTGTTTCGGCAGAGCCCGCCGACCGCGATGACACTCCCGAGCAGGCTGCGGCATCGCAGGCCATGACCGAGGAGGAAATGGTCGAGGCTGCCATCCGTGCTGGTGAAGAGGCCGCTGCGAACGACTTCAAGCTCAAGTACGAGCAGGCTCAAAATGAGCTCGCCGAGGTGCGCAAGAAGCTTGCTGCCGCCGAGGAGACGGCCACAACGGCCGACGCCAAGGTGCGCGAGGCGCAAGATCGCGTGGCTCGCCTGCAGGCGGATTGGGATAACTACCGCCGCCGCACCGCGAGCGAGCGCTTGGCCGAGAAGAGCCGTGCTACCGAGAAGCTCGTGACGGCGCTGCTGCCCGTGCTTGACGACATGGAGCGTGCCATCGACCATGCGCGCACGCAGGAGATGGACGAAGCGTTCTCGCAGTTCGTCGATGGTGTGGAAGCCGTGCGCGCCAAGATGCTCGACGTGTTCGGCCATGAGGGCGTCGAGGCGATCGACCCCAAGGGCGAGGCGTTCAATCCGCTCGAGCACCAGGCCGTGGGCCGCGTGGAGGATCCGGAGCAGTACGACGAGACGGTCAACGACGTGTACCAGAAGGGTTACCGCATGGCCGACCGCGTGCTCAGGGCGGCGATGGTGACGGTCACCTATGGTGGCGAGAAGCGCCCCGCGCCGGAACCCGAGGCGAGCGAGGAAGCGCCTGACGCAGCTTCCGACGAGGCTGCCGAGTAGTAACCGGGCTCCGAAGCGACAGTTTCGGGGCCCGATTTGATAGAGCTATGAAGCCTGGAAATGATAAAACGAACCGGGTTCGTTTTATCACGTTTGGGAAGATGAATGACGAAAGGGGGCAAGCGCCATGGCGCAGAAGACCTTTTACGATGTGCTCGGGGTGAAGCGCGACGCCTCCGAGAAAGAAATCAAGAGCGCATTCCGCAAGCTCGCTCAGAAATACCATCCAGATGCGGGTGGCGACGAGAACAAGTTTAAGGAGATCAGCGAGGCCTACGAGACGCTCTCCGATGAGAAGAAGCGCAAAGAGTACGACCAGATGCTGATGTTCGGCGGCATGCCGGGCGGTGGCGCGGGCGGTGCGTATACCTACACCGGCGGCGCGGGCGCCGGGGGCTGGAGCGACATCTTCAGCAGCATCTTCAACGGTGACGGTGCCTTTGGCGGCGATTGGAGCCAGGGCTTCGGCGGCATGGGCGGGCGCGCGTCGAACCGCGTGCGCAAGGGCGAAGACCTTACGGTCACCATCGATATATCGGCCGAAGACGCGTTCCGCGGCACGTCCCAAACGATCACCTATCGCATCCCCTCTACCGGGGAGCGGCAGACAGTGAGCGTGCCGGTGCCTGCCGGCGCCGTTGACGGAGGGCGCGTTCGCCTGAAGCGCCGCGGCGAATACGGGGCAAACGGCGGTGAGCGTGGAGACCTGCTGGTGATCACGCATGTCGAGCAGCATCCGCTGTTCAAGCGCGATGGCGCAGACGTTACCATGACGCTGCCCGTCTCCGTGTATGAGGCCGCACTGGGGTGCGAGATCGAGGTGCCGACGCCCGGTGGCGGGACGGTGCGCCTGAAGATTCCGGCGGGCACGCAGTCGGGCAAGACCTTCCGCTTCCGCGAGATGGGCGCACCCGATGTGAAGCGCCGCGGCCGTACCGGTGCGCTGCTGGTAAAGATCGAGGTGCGCACCCCCGATCGCCTGAGCGACGATGAGCGTGCTGCGCTTGAGAAGCTGCGTGATGCCGACCACCGCGACTACCGTGCGAATGTTGACCGGTATCGCGCTAAGATGTAGCTAGAACGCGTTGCGCGTGCCCCGGAGCTTGTCGTGGGGCGCGCGCAACGCATTGGATTCAAAGACCCGGAGGAGTTGAGTGCGATGGCTCAGTCCGATCGAGATAAGCCACTGTACATGATCAGCGTGGCGGCGGAGCTCACGGGCATGCACCCGCAGACGCTGCGCGTCTATGAATCCAAGGGGCTTGTGAATCCTAAGCGCTCGGGCGGCAACACGCGCCTGTACTCGCGCGCGGATATCGAGCGGCTTGAGCTCATCAACCAGCTTACCGACGAGGGCATCAACCTCGCCGGCGTGGTGCGCATCCTCGATATGAAGGAGCGTGCTGAGGAGCGCGAGCGCGAGAACGAGAAGCTCCGCAGCCGCGTTCGCGAGCTTGAGGACCAGCTGCACGAGCTTAAGATGCAGAAGAAGATTACCGCTCTAGTGCCGCGTGGCGGCTCGGCCGATCCCGAGCAGGTCCTCAAAGGGCTGCTCGGTGGAGGCGGCATCTAGGCGCACCGAGGACGGCGGCGAATAGGAGCTGTCGCGCCCGGGGAGGGTGGCCATGCCCGGGGCCGGTGTCCTTCGACAGGTGCTCCTTTTCGCGGCGACTTGCGAACGCCTAGCCCATCATTTCGCAGAGGCGGGAGATAAAACTCTCGTAATCGTCGGCCTTAATTAACGAGGCAACTTGTTCACGGTTCGAGAGCACCGAGACGAGCGGGTCGAAGACCTCATAAAACACTTCCTGGTCTCTTTTGCTAAACGAAAGCATGAGAACAAGCTGTACCTTCGCATTGCCCCAGGTGATGGGGGTACGTGAAAGCATGATGGAAATGGACGATCGACGGCTTGCCATGCGGAGCGCGTGGGGAATGGCGCAGTTGCCGTAAACCGTGCTCGATAGTTTCTCGCGCTCGAGTACCTGATGCTCGAAGTCTTCGGTGACATAGCCGTGCGAAACGAGGCGCGCTGCCATGGTATGGATGGCTTGTTCGCTCTCAAGCGACATTTCGTTGATTTCGAAGAGATCGGGTTCGATGAGGCTCTCGAGGTGTGCACGCAGCGTGCGACGGCGCTTCTCGGCTTGGAGATTGTCTACCATATGCCTAATCTGCAGGCGATCTGCTTCGCTGGGGACAATGCTTATGAGATATGTTGGGGCGCCGTAATACGAGTTAACCGGTACGGTGCAGATGAGTAGCTCAACGCCCTGTAGGTGGGTGAGGTCGCTTTCGTCGGTCACGACGTTGGTGACGAGTAGGTCATCTTCAAAATGGCGGTTGAGAAACAGTAAAATCTTTGCATCGATGTTGTAGTACGACGGGCAGTACAGCACGGCCTTGACCTTATTAGTGAGCTGCTTCTGCGTTTCGAGAGTACTGCCCAGGTGAAATGCAATATATGCAATCTCATCGTCGTTGACGCGGATGCCGGTGCGGCGTTGCAGCACATCAGCCTCAAAAACGGCTGTGTCGTAGAGAAGCGGGCAGCTCGTTTTGATCTGCTGCGTGAGCGGATTTTTGGACAGGCCGCCGGTGCGGGCGCGCACGATGAGGTTCTTGATGTGCAGGGCAAAGCGGACATAGAATTCGTGCTCTGAAAGGTTGATGCCCGCATTTTCCTTGAGGTCTTCGATGATTTCGTTTACCACCTCGAGGCATGAGGACCCAACAAACTGCACGATGTTTTCACGGCTTGCCGTGCGGTAATCGAGCATGGTTGTGCGTGAGGTGAGAAGCAGGGCCAGCTCTGAGACCTCGGTTGCGTCGAACGAAACATTGAAGCGCCGTCCAAGCTCGCGTGCGATGGCGCGTGCCATTTGAAGTTCCTGCGGCCCGATGGCGCAGTTGGGTTCATTCGCGGAAGCTTGGGTATCAGGCCCGAGCGCGGCAGGGGCGCTGCCCGTGTTGAGGCGATCGATGGTGATGGCTATGTGCAACACGAGGTTGATCATCGAATAATCGTTGGCGAAGCATTGTTCGGCCTCGAGAACCGAGCGCACGCATGCCTCGATATAGGGGATATCGATCTGCGGGAACGCCTGCTGAATGGCTTTGAGATCGAGAAAGCTAACCGCCGCTTCGCTGTAGAGCAGGTCTGAAAGGAGGCGGCGCATGTCGCGTTCGCGGCCGGTGAGGGCCAGGCGGTTGCCTTCGAGCTTAAGTCCAAGGTGAAAGGGAGAGAGGCGGGCGCGGATGGTCGATGCGACGCCCTTCATCGTGGAATAGCTCACATAGAGCTGCTCGCACATATCGAATATCTCGACGGGCTCTGGGGAGGAGAGCAGCCGATGGAGCACGAAAAGGGCTCGCTCGTCATTTGTTTGAGGGATCTCGCTTGGGGCATGGGGCTGTTCGAGCAATGATTTCACAGCTTCGGTATCAGCACGGTATCCCTGCTGGCTGGAAACGATGGCTCCATCTTGTTCACGATTGATGCGCTGCACGTATGTCTTGACGGTGCGCACGGAGATACCGAGCTCGGCGGCGAGCGCACGCGACGTGAGCGGCGCGGTGCTTTCGGCCAAAAGACGCAAGAGGTGCAGCTCTTTCTCGTTCAGCATTCTTCATCCTTTGCATCAAATCGGCTTTGAGATATGCGCGGAAACCGTGTCGCAAGGGTGCCATGTGGAGCGCTTCGGTCCCAAGATACGTGCGACATTAGTATACCTGCCCCGTTATTGGAGACATTGCAGGGTGGGCTGTTGCAAATTGCACACCACCGGTGCAACCTTTCGGGTCCGCCGATTGCACCGGTTGGATGCATTGTGCCCGTCCCGGTTCCTGCCCGAGTGGGGTGCAAAGGGCGCGTTGAACGGGATGAGGGCTTTCGAGAGTATAGGGGCACGGGTTTTGGGCGTAGCGCTGCGCCCGGCCTTCGGCAGGCTTTGCTCCCACAAGAGAGGAGAGGGGGAGAAATGCAGGTATTCGAGTACACCATCACCGATCCCGTCGGTCTGCATGCGCGTCCCGCGGCCAATCTGTCGCGTACTGCGTCGGGACTGGCCTCTGCGGTGAAGGTGCGCAAAAAGGATTCGGAGAAAGAAGGCGATGCCAAGAGCATGCTGGCGGTCATGTCGCTTGGCATTCGTACGAACGACACAGCGGTGTTTTCCGTGTCGGGCGAGACCGAGGAGACGGATGCCCAAGCACTCCGGGAGTTCTGCGAGGCAGAGCTCTAGCTATGCTTTCGCGGCATGTTCGTACAGGTATGTAAGAAGAAAGGGAGAAGATCATGAAGAAGATCTTGCTGGTGTGCGGAACGGGCGCATCAAGTGGCTTCATGGCGAAGAACATTCGGCAGGCTGCGAAAGCTCGCGGTATGGAATGGGACGTAAAGGCGCGTTCGGACAGCGTGGTTGAAGATTACATCGAAGAGATTGACCTGCTGCTGGTGGGACCCCATCTCGCATACATGATCGGAGACCTTGAGGAGATCGCCGAGCCCTACGACGTCCCCGTAGCCATCATCCCCAAGGACGCATATGGCAACCTTGACGGTGACGCGGTTTGCGATCTTATCCAAGAGGATCTCGCAGAGTAGCGCACTGAGAAGTGCCAACCGCAGCTGCCTCTGGGCGGCGCCGAATGCTTACGATCCGATTTTCTAACAGAAAGGAGCGCGTTCCATGGATGCATTCATGAGTTGGATGACCGACGTCTTCGCCCCGAAGATGAACAAGATCGCGCGTAATCCCTGGCTCCAGTCCATTCAAGAAGCCATCTTGGCGGCAATGCCCGTCATCCTCATCGGCTCGTTCGTGACGCTCGTTAATATCGTTCGCGACTTTGTGCCGAGCTTCCCTGATCTGTCTATGCTGAACAGCTTCTCGTTCGGCCTGATTGGCCTCTTCCTGGCTTACCTCATCCCTTCCTCCATTATGGAGAAGAAAAAGCACAAGCGCACGGCGAAGCAAGCGGGCATGGCGGGTATCGCAATGTTCCTCATGGTGGTGTTCCCCTCGTTCGATGAGGCTGGCAACATCGTCATTAACTTCTCCAACCTAGGGACGGGCGGCATGATTGCCGCACTCGTGGCAGGCCTCTTTGTCGCCGCAGTCATGAACCAGTTCGCTAAGTTCTCGTTCTTCAAGGAGGACTCGGCCATCCCCGACTTCATTACCGTGTGGTTCGATACGCTCATTCCCATCACGCTGTGCCTGCTCGTTGGTTGGGTAGTCACCTTCCAGCTGCAGATCTCCATTTTCGACATTATTACGATGATCTTCTCGCCGTTCCTCGCTATTGGCCAGACGTTCTGGGGATTCGTGCTGCTGAACTTCCTGGGCTATGCGTTCCTGTATACGTTCGGCATTTCCACATGGGTCATCTACCCCGTTACGTCGGTCATTACGCTCCAGGGCATCGGTGACAACATGGCGGCTGTGGCTGCCGGCCAGGCTGCGACGTTCATCAACACCGGCGAGGCCGCTAACCTGTTCCTGATCGGTGGCGGCGGCACCACGCTCGCCCTTACCCTCATGATGTGCTTCTTTGCCAAGTCGCAGAAGTGCCGCGCCGTGGGTAAGGCCACCATCGTTCCTTCGATCTGCAACATCAACGAGCCCATCGTTTTCGGTGCGCCTGTTGCGTTCAACCCCATCCTTATGGTGCCGATGTGGATCATTGGCTTGCTGGGCCCCATCGTTACCTGGTTTGCGCTTTCTTGGGGGTTCTGCCCCATCCCGGCTTCGACCTTTAACTTCTGGTACCTGCCGAGCCCCATTGTCGGGTACTTCGTGACGCACTCGATCATGGGTGTCGTGCTCGTGCTTCTCATCTTCGCCCTGTCTTGGATTGTGTACTACCCCTTCTTCAAGGTGTACGACAAGCAATGCGTTGACGAGGAGAAAGCGGAGCAGGAGCGCAAGGAGCGCCTTGCAGCCAAGAAGGCTTCTCGCGCCGCTCTGGCCGATGCGGAAGCGGAGTAGGTGATCGCATGGCCGTGACGAACGAGCAGCTTAATGAGGCTGCGATGCAGATTATTCTCCATGCAGGAGATTGCCGCGAGATGCTGGCGGAAGCGGTGAACATGATACTTGCGGACGCTCCAGCCGATGAGGTCGATGCAAAGGTCGATGCCGCGAAGAAAGAAATCGCAAAGGCTCATGTGATTCAGACCGACATGATTCAGGACTCCATCGCGGACGACGAGCTTCATACCACGCTGCTCTTCACTCATGCCCAGGATACCCTTATGACCATCAACAGCGAGGTCAACCTGGTGACGAGCATGATTAAGCTGTATAGGAAGCTGGAGGCAAAGTAATGGCTGCTACGGTGGATATGTCGATCCCCGCCGGGTTCCCCGAGGGCTTTCTTTGGGGCGGAGCGATTGCGGCAAACCAAGCTGAAGGCGCGTGGCAGGAAGGCGGTAAGGGCCCCTCGATTGCCGATATTGAGCCGCTTCCTGAGGAGTACAGTCGAACCGTGGCCATGGGCGGCAACCATACCAGCGAGGACATCGCTGCCGCGCTTGCCGATACGCAGGGAAACTACCCGCGCCGCCGTGGCATCGATTTTTACCATACCTTTAAGAGCGACCTTGCTCTGATGGCGGAAATGGGCTTCAAGTGCTTCCGCACTTCGATTGCATGGACGCGCATCTTTCCGCATGGCGACGACCCCGAGCCCAACGAAGCTGGTTTGGCCTACTACGACGATCTGATCGATACGATGCTTGAGCTTGGTATCGAGCCGGTCATGACTATCTCGCATTACGAAATGCCGGTTAAGCTCGTGACTGATTACCACGGTTGGGCGTCGGACGAGGTTCGCGAGTGCTTCGTGCGCCTGTGCCGCGTTCTGTTTGAGCGTTATCGCGGAAAGGTGAAGTACTGGATTCCGTTCAACCAGATCAACTGCATGGGCGGCTGGGGAGAGTTCATGAGCCTAGGGCTCACGGCGGATTCGTTCACTCCGGGTGATGCGACGGTATACCGGGCGTTGCACAACCAGTTTGTGGCAAATGCACAGGCGGTGCTGCTCGCCCATGAGATTGATCCTGAGGCGCGTGTGGGCGTAATGCTCGGTGACGACTTGCACTATCCCGCCACCTGCAAGCCTGCCGATGCCTATGCAGCGTTCAAGCACCGTCAGCTTGGGAACTTCTTCTACACCGACGTGCCGGTGCGCGGGGCTTATCCTGGCTATGCGAAGCGCTACTTTGCCGAGCATGGTATTGACCTTGGTATAACCGAGGAAGAAGCGCGCATCTTGGCGGAGGGAACTGTGGACTTTGTCTCGTTCTCGTACTATTTCACCAAGGTCGAGGACTCGACTCGTCCGGGCGAAGAGGTGCTGAACCCGCACATCGAGAAGTCGATCTGGGGCTGGGGAACTGATCCTCTGGGCTTCAGAATCTCCCTCAACGAGTACTGGGATCGCTATCGGTTGCCGATTTTCATCGCTGAGAACGGGCTTGGCGCGCTTGATGAGGTGACTGAGGATGGCCATGTGCACGATGAGTACCGTATCGCCTACCTGCGCGCTCATATTGAGGCCATGCGTGAAGCGGTGCGCGACGGCGTAGGCGTGTTCGGCTATGCCACATGGGGCCCGATTGATATCGTGAGTTGCTCGCAGGGTGAGATGAGCAAGCGCTACGGATTCGTGTACGTTGATCTTGATGACAAGGGCAACGGCACGGGCAAGCGTCTTAAGAAAGACAGCTTCGCATGGTGCCAGCGCGTTATCGCTACAAATGGTGAAGACCTAGGCTAACAGACGGCGGCGCTCTGCTTGGAAGACAATCGGTCTGGCTGTGATTGACTCCAGCCAGGCCGATTCTTCTTGAGCGGGGATGTGCTCAAATGCATGGATGCAGCAGGCTCGATGGCTGGCGACGAGGCGCCGCTCGCGGGCATGTCGCACCAGAGGCGAGCGGCGCGGTGTTTTTCACGTTTAGGCGAAGACGCTTGCTGCGGCAAGTGCAGCAAGGTAGAGTGCGAGCACCGCGGCGGCAACGGCGTCGCGGTGGGCAAAGCGCATGACATGGTAATGCGTGCGTTCCGGTCCGCCGGTATAGCAGCGGGCGTCCATGGCGCGGCCGAGGTTGTCGGCGTGACGCACGGCGCTTGCAAAGAGGGGCACCAAGAGGGGCACGCAGGCCCGTGCGTAGCTGAGCGCCCCTTTGCCCTCGAGCTGTGCCCCGCGGGCGGTTTGTGCAACGACGATATTCTGCGCATCCTGGCTGAGCACCGGTACAAACCGCAGCGCAATCGAGAGGATAAGCGTTGCCTGGCTCACTGGTACGCCGAGCCGCTCGAGCGGAGAGAAAAGGCGCTCGACGGCGTCGGTAATGGCCATCGGTTGCGTGGTGAGCATGAGCAGCGATCCCATGAGCAGCAGCAACAGGAACCGCAGCGTATAGAAAACCGCCGAGCTAACTCCTCCGGTGGTAAACGAAAACGGCCCAATGGTTGCAAGCACAGTGCCAGTGTGCACAAAAAACAGGTTGAACAGGGAGGTGATAACGAGAAAGTACATGGCAGGTTTGATCTGCGAAAGAACGCGGCCAAGCGGGACCCGGGCAAGTGCCATGGCGAGCACAATGAGCACGCCCGCGAGCAGCAGCGTGGGAACATTCGATACAAAGAGGCAGCTCGCCATGTAGATGATGGCGGCGATGAGCTTGAGACGCGGGTCGAGCCGGTGGATGGGGGAATCCGCCGAATAATATCTGCCGATGCTAATGCGGACGGCCATGGCGCACCTCCTCGGGGAAAGCACCGCCAAGGTGCTTTACGAGGCAATCTGCGAGCTCATCGAGGGTAAGCGGATCGCCGTCCAGCATCATTCCGTGCTTCTCAAGCCGTTGTGAGAAAGCGAGTGCGGCGGGCACGCCGGGCACATGCTTGGCGGCTTGGGTGAACACCTGCCGTGGCGTGCCAACTGCAGCGAGGTGGCCGTGTTCGAGTGCAACAACGTGGTCTGCGAGCTCGGCTACGTCGTCCATGTTGTGCGTGACGACAAGGATGGTCCGGCCATCATGCTTGAGCTGTGCGATTAGTTTGCGCATGCGGCGCTGGCCGGCGGGGTCGAGTCCCGCCATGGGCTCGTCAAGCACGAGGATGGGAGTGCGCATGGCGAGCACGCCGGCGATGGCGACGGCGCGTTGCTGCCCGCCGGAGAGCGCGAAGGGGGAGCGGCCGAGAAGTTCGGGCGTAGCGGCGAGTCCAACGCGCGCAAGCGCTTCGTTGACGCGATCGGATACTTCGGCATCCGAAAGCGCGAGGTTGCGGGGGCCAAATGCGACGTCGTCAAAGACGGTTTGGGCAAAGAGCTGGCGTTCAGGCAGCTGCGCCACGTAGCCCACCTGCGATCTGAGCTCGCTGCGGCGAGAAAGGTCGGCGGTATCGATACCGTTAACGCACACGACCTCCGCGTTGGGAACTTTGAGCGCGCACGCAAGTTCGACGGTGGTCGACTTGCCCGAGCCCGTATGGCCGATGAGCGCGGTAAGGCTGCTGGCGGGGACGGTGAACGAAACGCTGTCGAGGGCAAGTGGCCCGCACGGATCGTGGGGGGTTGCATGGCGATTGCGGCGCTTTCGCAGACGCGCGAGGGGTCCGAGCCGTTTACGAGCGTTTTGCTCCTCTGCGTACGAAAACGTGACGTCGCGGAACTCGATAGCTGCCGTTTGAGCTGCGTTGTGGACCGCTGCCTGCGCTTCCTGCTCACGTTTGGGCGTGAAGTGCGATTTTTCAGGTGAAAAATCGGAGCCAAATGTGCAATTTCCGCCCGAAGGCGCAGGCGCTGTCGTGCGATGTGCGTCAGAACGTGCGGGCATCGTCGGGCGAAGCGCGCTTGAACGTGTGGGCGTGTTCATTGCTGCAGCGCGCGCAATCGTGCGAGCGAGCTCTTCGGCATCGCTCGCTGCGGGGAGTTCGGGCAGCACGGCCTCCAGCCGGTGGGCAAGCTGCAGGGTAAATGGCGGCTCAAGCCCAAGCGAACGAATGACATCGCGCTGGGCAAACACCTCTTCCGGCGTGCCCTCGAGGGCAATGCGTCCCCTGTCCATGACAACGACGCGCCCTGCAACCAGGGCATCGTCCATGAAGTGCGTGATGTGCACGATGGTGATGCCCTGCTCATTAAGGTCGCGTGTGATGCGCTGAATGGCGCGTCGGCCCGCAACATCCAGCATGGCGGCCGGTTCATCGAGCACGAGCACGCGGGGATGCATGGCAAGCGCGCCCGCGATGGCGATGCGCTGGCGCTGACCGCCCGAAAGGTCGGCCGGGTCTGCCTGGGCGTAGTCGAGCATGTCCACCGCCGCCAGTGCCTCCTCAACGCGCGCGGCGATTCGCGGCTGCGGCACGCCGAGGTTCTCGGGTCCAAAGGCAACGTCGTCTGCAACGACGCTCGTCACCATCTGGTCATCGGGGTGCTGGAACACCATTGCGACCTGACGGCGCAGCTCAAGCGTGCGTTCCGGTTGCACTGCGGCGTCGATGCCGCACACGCGAGCCAATCCGTTCGTGGGCGTGAGCAGTGCATTAATGAGCTGCGCGAGCGTTGATTTTCCCGACCCGTTGCTGCCGAGGACGCAGAGATGCTCGCCCGCCGCCACGCTGAGCGTGACGCCGCGAAGGGCCTCTTCACCGGCTCCTGCATACGAGAAGTGTACGTTGTGGAGCTCGATGATGGGGTCGGCTTCGGTGTCGGCCGTGGATCCGGCGACGGTTGTCGAAGGGTGAGTCTGCACGATGAAACGCCTGAGCAAAAGGAACGGTAGGGAATGGTCGTATGCGTACGATGGGTGCGCTACTTTGGGGCGTCGAGGGCGCGGGCACCGAGGGCGGGGCACCGAAGTGCGTCGCCCGCCGAGCGTCTATGCAGCCGGGGTGTGCGCGGAGTCGCCGTGCCCGGTAGAGCCGGCCTGCTCGCCCAGCACATTCATGCAGGGTGCGAGCAGTACCTGGCCGGCAACGACGTTGATAACCATCTTGAGCGTGTTGAAGGGCAGGAGAATCGGCACGATCATGTAGACCACGTCCTGCATGGTCACGCCTGCGTAGAGCGGCGTCACGAAGAGGTTCGCGACGCAGGCAACTACGATGGAGAGCGCTGCGCCTGCGACCATGCCTGCAAGCGAACTCGTGCGCGTGCGGTTGCGCGCGTAGATGAGCGCGGCAGGGATGATAAACGCGCAGGTCGAGAGCATGCCCATGGGTGCGCCGAACGGGTCGAGGAAGACGCGCGGCACCCACGAGATGATGGCGACCGCAGCGCCCAGCTTGGGCCCGAAGGCGAGCGCCGCGATGAGGCAGACGATGCCCGAGGGATCGTACATGAGCCACGGCGCCGCCGGGAAGATGGGAATCTGCACGAAGCTCAGCACGAGCGACGCGGCGGTGAAAAGGGCCGCAAGGGCGATCTTTTTGGTATTGACGTGTGTGGTGGATGAGCTGCTCATGGCAGTCGCCTCCGTTTCTTCCATCCGGACTGTACCGTCGGCCCTGGAATCTCACCAGGTCAGCCGCTTGCGCGGGTCGCGGGCTTCTGGCGCGCTCTGCCTTGTGCAGCCGCGCGGTCCGGCCGGCTTCGCGCCGACCTGCCAGTTACCGCCGGTAGGGAATTGCACCCAACCCTGAAACTATGCGGTGCCTACTATACCCGTTTTGCGCGAAATGTCACAGGTTTGCAGTAGGTTGACATTTTTCTTTAAGATTGCGTTAGCACAACGAATGGCAAACGGAAGCGCGGCGGCAAATGCCGGGTGGAGCTCCGTTGGAATGGATGGTTGACATGCACGAATACAGCGAGGTCAGCGACGAGATTATCTGCGCTTTAGGCGCGGCGGCGGGCGAGGGTGCGGTGCTCATCGCGGAGCCCATGAGCGCGCATACGACGTTCAAGATCGGTGGGCCGGCCGATGTGGTCGTTGAACCGAGGACCATCGAAGGCGTGGTTGGCGCGCTTAATGTGTGCGCCATCGCCGGGGTCCCCGTAACGGTGGTGGGCAACGGATCCGACCTGCTCGTGAGCGACCGCGGCATTCGCGGCGTCGTGGTGCTGCTCGGCAAGAATTACAGCAACGTGCGCGTCGAGGGCGCGCACGTGGTGGCGCAGGCGGGCGCGCTCCTGCGCGATGTGGCGCTTGCGGCGGCAGATGCGGGCCTTTCGGGCCTTGAGCCGCTTTGGGGCATCCCCGCGAGCGTCGGCGGCGCCTGCCACCAGAATGCGGGTGCCTACGACGGAACGACGGGCGAGCTTATCGAGTCGCTCACGGCCTACGTGCCGGGCCGCGATCTTCCCGACGGCAGCCGTGAAAAGGGCGCGGTCAAGACATTCGCTCGCGATGAGCTGGGGTTCGGCTATCGAAAGAGCCGCGTGGCGAGCGATGGCCTCGTGGCGCTCGAGGCAACGTTCGCCCTCATGCCGGATATGGAAGCGTCTATTCGCGGACGCATGGACGACTACCAGCGCCGCCGCGAGGAGAAGCAGCCGCTCGAGATGCCCTCGGCGGGCTCCACGTTCAAGCGACCCGAGGGGTATTTCGCCGGCAAGCTCATCATGGACGCGGGCCTGCGCGGCGCGCGCGTGGGCGGGGCGCAGGTCTCCGAGAAGCATTGCGGTTTCGTGGTAAACACGGGGGGCGCCTCGGCAACCGATGTCTCCGCGCTTATCGAGCATATCCAAGATGAGGTGCGCGCGCAGTTTGGGGTGGAGCTCGAGCCCGAAGTCCACCGCGTCGGCGACTGGTAGCGGCTCGTCGAGGCACCCGATCTTGACGCTCAATCGTCGGTCGCCGCACGCGAGGCGTGCCCCCGCCTCTTTCGCGGCAACCTCGGGCACCTCGACGAGCCGCTTGGGCTGAGGTACGACACCGTTGTTGCCGCAAGACTCGTGTCATACGGAGTTCATGGCCAAAAACGTACGACTGGTGGTAAGCGTCGACCTTTCGATGGCGGGATTTGGGGCATCTCGAAGCAAAAGGGCGCAGGTATGGCCGTTTTGCGGTGGCGATGATCTCTATGAGGGGGCGTTGGGCCCCGGTTTTCAGGTGCGGGACCGTATCCACAACCACCAGTCGTATTAATTTGACCAAGGGCTCGAAAAATTGCGTGTCATCTCGTTGGCAAAACGGCCGGAAGCCAGCGGTGCATCGTTGCTGACCTCAGGGTGATGCAGCTGGCCAGGCATCTTTCATGCGTTCTGGTTGCGTGGGCACGTTGGCCGAATAACGCTCGCCTTGCGCGTGCGGCGGCGCTATGGTGGATGCATCGCTGTCATCGCATCGCCTACCCGAGGGGAGCCCGCCCATGACCTATGACCACGTCGCCCAGACCGACCCCGAGGTGTTCTCGGCCCTTGAACAAGAGCTTGGCCGTCAGCGGGGCACCATCGAGCTCATCGCATCCGAGAACATCGTCTCCCCTGCTGTTATGGAGGCCATGGGCAGCGTGCTCACCAACAAGTATGCCGAGGGTTACCCAGGCAAGCGCTATTACGGCGGCTGTGAAAAGGTCGATATTGTCGAGAACCTCGCCCGCGAACGCGCTTGCGAGCTGTTCATCTGCAGTTTTGCCAACGTGCAGCCTCACTCCGGTGCCAACGCCAACCTTGCTGCGTACATGGCGCTTATCGAGCCGGGCGACACGGTTATCGGCATGAGCCTCGACCAGGGCGGGCACCTCACGCATGGCTCGCCGGCGAATTTCTCGGGGCGGCTCTACCGTTTCCTGTCCTATGGGCTCAACCCCGCGACCGAGACCATCGACTACGAAGGCCTCGAGCGCCTGGCGCGCGCTGAGCGACCGAAGCTCATTGTGGGTGGCGCCTCGGCCTATCCGCGCACTATCGATTTTGAGCGGTTGGCCGCGATCGCACACGGCGTGGGCGCCAAGCTCATGGTCGATATGGCGCATATCGCGGGCCTTGTTGCCACGGGCGCGCATCCAAGCCCCTTTCCCCATGCGGATGTGGTGACCTCGACCACCCATAAGACACTGCGCGGGCCGCGCGGCGGCCTCATTCTCACGAACGACGGCGAGCTTGCGCGTGCCATCGACAAGGCGGTGTTTCCTGGGACACAGGGCGGTCCGCTCATGCACGTGATTGCGGGTAAGGCGGTCGCGTTCGGCGAGGCGCTGCAGCCGGAATTCCACGCGTATATCGACCACGTGGTCGAGAACGCGACGGCGCTGAGCGAGGGGCTCGTGGCAGGTGGTTTGCGCCTCGTTTCGGGCGGCACAGATAACCACCTGTGTCTTGTGGACCTTACGCCGGCCGGCGTTACCGGCAAGGACGCTGAGCGCCTGCTCGATAGCGTGGGGCTTACGGTCAACAAGAATGCCATTCCGGGCGAGCCGCGCTCGCCCTTCGTAACGAGCGGCATTCGCGTGGGATCGGCTGCTGCTACCACGCGCGGCTTCACGGCTGAGGAGTTCCGCGAGATTGGCGAGCTTATCGCGCACGCAGTCTTCCATGCCGAGGACGAGGCTGCTTTGGCCGAGGTTCGCGCCAGCACCGCCGAACTGCTCGAGCGTCACCCGCTCTACCCGGAGTTCGTTATGCGATGAATGGGGCAGAAATGCGAGGCAAGTCGACCAGCGCGTTGCCTCGTGAAACAAATGCACCGGGTATAGTTGTTTCAATGTAGTTGTTTCAGTGGGGGCGAGGGATAGGCCCTTTGCGCCACAAGGGATATGGAGAAGAGCATGCCAACAACTGATGATGTAAAAGTCGGTTTCATTGGGTTCGGCAACATGGCAAGCGCCATGGCGGATGGTTGGATTGCTTCGGGAGTTGTTCCCGGCGATCGGCTCTATGCGTGCGCGAACCGCTACGAGGCCCTCTGCGAGCGCACGGAGTCGCGCGGGATGCATGCGTGTGCGTCGGGGGAGGAGCTCGTGCGCGCCGTTGACGTCGTGGTCGTGGCCATCAAGCCGTACCTCATCGAAGACGTGCTGCCCGAGCTGGCCGGAGCGCTTGCTAACAAGACGATCATCTCGGTTGCGGCTGGCTGGGACAGCAAGGGCTACGAGCACATCCTGCCGGGCACGCACCATATCTCGACCGTCCCCAACACCCCCGTTGCCATCTGCGAGGGTGTGATTGCCTGCGAACGCAAGAAGACGCTTTCGGGCGAGGAGGCATTGCTCGTACACGAGCTTCTCGGCGCGCTTGGAACGGTGGTCGAGGTCGATAGCCACCTGCTTTCCATCGCGGGCACGATCGGTGGATGCTCACCTGCGTTCATCGCCATGGTCATCGAGGCGCTTGGCGACGCCGCGGTGAAGTACGGCATCCCGCGCGCCACGGCGTACGAGATGGTAAGCCAGATGGTTGCTGGAACGGCGAAGCTGCAGCTTGCAACCGGGCAGCATCCGGGCGCCATGAAGGACGCCGTGTGCTCGCCCGGCGGCACGACCATCAAGGGCGTGGCGGCGCTTGAGGCTGCGGGCATGCGTTCGGCGTTCATCAAGGCAATTGATGCCATCGAGGGCTAGTGGAGTGTAGGGCGCGGCGCCGTCCGGCTTTCCGCACGGGGGTGCTGGGGCCATCTGGATTGACCGAAAGGGCCCGGTGCCGCTCGGCTTCGTCGCGGGGGCCTGTCTCCGCCCGGCTTCGCTGCAGGTGCCCGGCACCGCTTGGCTTTCATTTCCGAGTCTTTACCGCGTTGTGCCCGCAGTAGTGCACAAACCTGATATGCTAGGCGCAATGCAACCGGCTTGCTCAAGGAGGGGCCTATGTTGGGAGAGTTCATCGGCGGCTTTATCGGTCTTGCCGTCATTGTCATCATCGTTGTGGTGCTTCTTGCCGATACCCTGTTCGTGGTCAAGCAGCAGCACGCGGTTATCATCGAGCGACTTGGGCGCTTCAACAAGATCGTTGGCTCTGGTCTGCATGCGAAGATTCCCTTCATCGACCGCAAGGCGGCGACGGTGAGCCTGCGCACCATGAAGAACGGATTCGATATCGATGCCAAGACCGAGGACAACGTCACCATCGGGCTCGAGGTTTCGGCGCAGTACCACGTGAGCTACGAGATGGGCGCGGGCCCGGCGGATTCCGGCGTCTACAAGAGCTACTACATGCTGCAGCAGCCGGTCGCCCAGATGCGCGACTTCATTACCGATGCCCTGCGCAGCTCGATCCCCGTCTATACGCTCGATGAGGTCTTCGCCAAGAAGGACGACATCGCCCAAGACGTGAATGCCACGGTTTCCGAGCAGATGGCCGCCTATGGTTTCACGCTCGTCTCGACCCTCATCACGCGCATCGCACTGCCCGCCGAGGTCGAGGATTCCATGAACCAGATTAACGCCGCCCAGCGCACTAAGGCGGCGGCGCAGGACCTTGCCGAGGCCGATCGCATTCGCCGCGTGACCGAGGCGCGCGCCGAGGCCGAGGCCATGGAGAAGGCCGGCGAGGGCATTGCTAACCAGCGCAAGGCGATTGCCGTGGGTATCAAGGACTCGCTCGAGAGCATCCAGGAGACGGGCGTCTCCAACAACGAGGCGAACCTGCTCTTTATGTACACGCAGTGGACCGAGATGATGACCGAGTTCGCGCGCACCGGCAAGAGCTCAACGGTGGTGCTTCCCTCCAACTTCAAGGAGAGCGCAAGCATGTTCGAGCAAATGGTGGCGGCGGCGGAGACAAACGATGCCGGCAACGTTCCGCCCACGCCCGTAAAGAAGGACTAGGGGGGCGCGCGGTACTAAAACAGCCGCAGGGGCGAAGGGCACTGTGAGCAGCCGCTTCGCTCTAGAACGATTCTGATTACGTCGCTATGCCAGAAGCCGCAGGTTACTTCTGTGACCTGCGGCTTCTTTGAGGCTACGGCGGTGTCTGCTTGGCAGGTCCGATCGAAACCGGCTTGCGAAGCGCCATCTTCGGTGGCGCCGGGGCGGCTTCCTTGCCATGAGCTATCAACTTTGCAACTTTTGGGCACTAGAACGGCCTGCGGCGCAGTAGAAAAACAGCGCGGACGTTTGTGACCTGCGGTTTCGTATTGTTCATAATGCCGGATAGTTCGGTGTATACCCTTCGAGTGCCCAAAAGTTGAAAACTGGTATCAGGGCGTTAGGGGCAAGGCGTTCTGAGCAACAAAATCGGTCGGGGTTAGGATTGAGAACTGCAGGGCTGGGCGCATCGGCGCCTAGGCCTGCGCGTTGCGCGTGCGAGAGGTCGCTCGGCGCACGATGCGGCCTACCTGCACGCCAACGACGAGCTTGACAATGTCGGGCACGATGAACGGCAAGACGGCAATGGCGAGTGCGCCGACGATGTCAAGGCCCATGAGCATCATGAGCTGAAGCGTTCCTAGTAGATACGAGATGAGCAACATCGACGTGACAGCCAATGCCTCGCGTGCCCGCTCAGGCATGCGCTCTACGCCGAGGATGAGGGCGGCGGAAGCCGTTCCAACGAGGAACCCCCAGAGGAAGCCACCCGTAGGGCCAACGAGCGATGCGATGCCGCCCGAAAATCCGGAGAACACGGGCAGCCCGAGCGAGCCGAGTACGAGGTAGAGGGCTACGGTGACGACGGCATCGCGGCCGCCGAGCGCGATGGGAAGCATGGCGAGCACGAGCGTCTGCAGGGTGAAGGGAACAGGCCCCAGGGGAATGCTTATCGAAGATGCGACAGCGAGCAGGGCAATGCAGAGCCCGCAGCGAGCGATACGAAGTGTCGACATGCAGTTATAACCTTTCTGAGTTAGCCGATGATCCAGCCCATTTCGCTCTCCCAAACATTTTGGTCGAGTTCAAGTTCAAGACCGGATCCATCTTGTTGCGCCGTGCCCGTGAACTCGAGGTAGGTTGAATATTCCGTGCGGTTAGACCCCAGGTCAGCCAGGATGCTCTCCAGCTCTGCGGCGAGGGCTTCTCGGCTCTCCTCGTCCAACACGCCGCTCTCGCGGTACGTGTCCCAGATGGAGCTCGGGGTATTCCAGCGCAGATCGTAGGCGATATCGTCTATCTGCGGCGTTTCGATGCTGTAGTAGACCGTGCAATCGATATCGTAGCCTGCGTCGGAGGTCTCGGTGTAGGCGTAAGCGATAAGGTCGTTGTATGAGAGGTTCGCAAGCACTCGCTCTGCAACCGCGCGCGCATCGATGCCAGCCTCATCGGGCGTGAGGCCCGAATAGGTTTCGAACGCTTGCGTGAAGGCGTTTTCTGCAATTTGGAGCGTTTCCTCGTTGGTGCCTGCGATTGCGGAATCCAGCCGTTCTCGTGTAAGCATCGTCGCAGACTCTTCGGCATCGCTCGCGAGCGTTCCCGTAATCTCGTAATCTGGGGAATCGGCATCGGTGTCGTCGTAGTCGTCGTAGATGTCGGCATCGCTTGCGGTGCCGCTATCGAAAACCTGGTCGAATAAGTCCCCGGTTACCGCGCTGCAGGCAACGAAGAGGGGTCCGATGGCACCGCTCAGGATGATAACGATGACGATGATGTAAATCATGAGCCTGCGAACGTGGGCACGGTTGCCCGGGTTGGCTTGGCGCGCGGCGGCTCGTCGGGCTTCTGCGGTGCGGTGCCAGGTGTGGCGATCGCGGTGGCCGGAGCGACGCTTCCGGCTCGATGAAGAAGATGAGGTGCCGAGCCAGCTGGATTCATCGGCTGTATCCGGTGCAGTCCGGTGCGCTGCCGAGGACGTTGCAGATGAGGGCGCCGGGGCGTCCACGGGCCCCTGCGAGGATTCGGTCGGCGGCGTGTACGAGGAGGACCGGTGCTCGGGCGCGCGATGGCCACGGGATGCCTCCTCACGCGCCCGTTCGAGGCGTCGCTGCAGCTCATGCTTGCGCAGGCGCTCGTAACCATCGCTCGCATCCGGCGCCTCAAGGGAGGGCTCATCGGTTGGCATGACCGGATCTGGGGCGTTGAACGGGTCAATCATAGGCTCGTCGGAGGGATGAAGTTTCCAAGCCATGAGTTCAGCCAACCTTCCGTTATCGAGTCTGGTGATTCCAGGGCACGTTGCCTGCCGCTTGCGTACAGGATGGTCGCTCGGCGTGCGGGCGGGCGTAGCGAGGCGCGAGGTGCCGCGAGGTGGGCTTGCTCGGACGCTGCCCGGGGCCCGCTAGAACAAGCCGCCTCCTCTACGCGAACGGGCCGCTGTCCTGCCTGCTAGAACAGGCCGTCGTCGTCATCCTGCTTGGGGCCGCGATCGACATAGAGCTTGCTCGTGCGCTTCTCAAGCAGGAAGGCGACGATGGCAACGATTACGATGCCGCCGAAGAACAGTACCGCGAGCCCCTCGCGCGTACCGAACAGGAACGAAAAGATGGTATCCATGCTGTGCTCTCTCGCATCATCGGTTGGAATGCTGTGCTTACGCTCGTTTCGGGCGCGAACCCGCCACGAACGGTGTTCAATAAGTATATACTTGCCAAAGCACGGCCGGGCGTTTCAAGGCGAATGCTTACCAAGCCGGTACGCATGGCGCTGGCGTCGCACGGCATGAAGCACGATAGAGCACGCACGAAACCGGAGGGATCATGCTCGACATCAAATTCGTACGCGAGAACCCCGACGCGGTGGATGCCGCGATGGCGAATCGCCAGACCTCGTGGGACCGTGAGCATTTCTTCGCGCTCGACGAGGAGCGTCGTTCCGTTATCGCCGAGGTCGAGCAGCTGCAGGCCACGCGCAACACCGAGTCCAAAAAGATCGGCGAGCTCATGCGCGAGGGCAAGCGCGACGAGGCAGAGGCGGCCAAAGAAGCTGTGCGCCGCGTGAACGAGCAGATCGAAGGCCTTGCCGACCGTCGCAGCGCACTCGACTCCGAAGTGGCGGACTTCATGGCGCACCTGCCCAACATTCCCTGCCCCGCTACTCCCGTGGGCAAGGATGAGAGCGAGAACCCCGAGCGTCGCCGCTGGGGCACCCCGCGCGACTTCGCTGCAGAGGGCTTCGAGGCCAAGCCGCACTGGGATCTGGGTACCGATCTGGGCATCCTTGATTTCGACCGTGGCTCGAAGCTGTCGGGCGCGCGCTTCACGGTGCTCGCGGGCGCAGGCGCTCGCCTGGATCGCGCACTCCAGAACTTCTTCCTGAACACGCACCTCGAGCGCGGGTTCAAGGAGTTCATTCCGCCTGTCATCGTGAACCGCGAGATTATGTACGGCACGGGCCAGTTGCCCAAGTTCGAGGACGACGCCTATCACACGGGCGAGGACCAGTTCCTCATTCCCACGGCCGAGGTCGCGCTCACCAACCTGCATGCCGGTGAGGTGCTCGACGCGAAAGAGCTGCCTTTGCGCTACACCGCGGGCACCCCGTGCTTCCGTGAGGAGGCTGGCAGCGCCGGCCGCGATACGCGCGGCATCATTCGCCAGCACCAGTTCACCAAGGTGGAGATGGTCAAGTTTGCGACGCCCGAGCAGTCTGACGACGAGCTCGAGAGCATGACCGCCGAGGCCGAGTACATCTTGCAGCAGCTGGGGCTCCCGTACCGCGTGATCAGCCTTTGCACGGGCGACCTGGGCTTCTCCGCTCGCCAAACCTACGATATCGAGGTTTGGCTGCCGAGCTACAACAGCTACAAGGAGATTTCGTCGTGCTCCAACTGCGGCGACTTCCAGGCTCGTCGCGCGAACATCAAGTATCGCGACCCCGAGAACTTCAAGGGCACGCGCTTCGTGCATACGCTGAACGGCTCCGGCCTGCCCACGGGTCGTACGATGGCGGCCATCATGGAAAACTACCAGAATGCCGATGGCTCCATCACGGTGCCCGAGGCGCTGCGTCCGTATATGGGTGGCATGGAGGTCATCCGCTAGGGAAGCGCTCGGCTAGGGACTCTGTGCCTCGCGCTGTATATCAAGTTTGATTTGGTTTCGGCCCGCTCTGCACGTCAGGGCGGGCCGTATGCCAAAGAATTCGCTGGTATATGGTTTGCCGGTTCTTGTATGGGTGGCGCGGCCGTATGGGTGGCGCGCTCGCGCGGGATCGGGCCCAAGCTGAAGAAGGCCGTCGCGGCTAAGAGAGGGACGCTCAATGCGCCCTGGTCGAGGCTCTGTTTTGAGCCGTTTCGGTTGATGAGGCGCCCGCTCTGTACTCGGGGAGAGGCGACGCAAACAACCCGCTTCCTTGCTCGATAGGCGAGTATAATCGCGCCAACGATGTCGAGAGGAGCCAATATGGTGGTCGATGCGGGCGATAAGGCAGCCAAGGCGGAGGGCGTGGGCGCCCGGTCCGAGGCCTTGGAGCATGGTGATGGCCAACGCGCCGATGATGCCCCACGCGCCGAGTTCCCGGTTCTCGACGCGTACGGCCTCTCGTTCGGGTATGGCTCCGAGCGCGTTTGGGATCAGGTTGATGTAGCCCTCTATGCTGGGGAAATTGGTTATCTGACCGGTCCGAACGGAGCGGGCAAGACGACGCTGCTCAAGTGCCTGGCGGGATGGATGTCTCCGCGCTCCGGCCAGATCGATGTGCTGGGTGAGCGTTTTACAGGGCGGTCTCGCGCCATCCGCCGGCAGATTGCTTTCGTTGCCGATGTTCCTGCGTTCTATGAGGACCTGACGGTGCGAGAGCACATCGACTTCGTGCTGCGGGCAAACCGTGCGGAACGTGAGATAGCAGATAGGGCAGAGCGCATGCTGGAAGCGTTCGGCATTGCAGAGTTCTGCAATGCCTATCCGTCTGCGTTCTCGCGCGGCATGCGGCAGAAGCTCGCGCTGGTCATCGCACTCATGATGAAGCCGAAGCTCGTGCTCATGGATGAGCCAACGGGGCCGCTCGACCCCGATGCGCGGGTGCTTTTGGGGAAGCTGGTGCAAGAGGCGGCTCGCGACGGGGCGGCCGTGCTCTTGAGTTGCCATCACGAGCTTCCTGGTGTCGCGCCGGATGTGGTATACAACCTGCGCGACGGCCGCCTGCGTGAAGTCGACGTACATGACAGCGTGGTCGCGGGAGGAGCCTCAGAGTCGGGCGCGCACGTTGAGGGCCCGGGCGAGCTCGACGCGGGGCCGGACAGTTGCGACGGGAAGCCAGGCGCGCGCGACGCGGGGCCGCGCTCCGGTGGAGCCGCGGGGCCTTGCGCGACTGCTGCGGGCGATGGGGGCTCTCATGCATGAGGCATCGCTGCTGGCGTGGCTCAAGGTTCGCCACATACGAAGTGCCTGCGCTTATTGGGGTTACATGTTTGGCGCGGACATCGAGTCCAAGGCCGATCTCATCGACAAGCTGTACTACCTATATCTCCTCGTGCTGCTTGGGGCGTGGACAGCGAGCGCCTGGATGTTTGCGGTGTCAAGTGTCGAGGAAGCCTATGTGTTTGGCGGGGCAATTCTGCTTGATATAACGGGAGCGTTGCTCGTATTCGCTCTCCTGGCTGTGCTCGTTCGCTCAACGGTCTCGGCGCTCTGGCGGTCACCACTGCGCCTTATCAGCCCGGACTTATGGCTTCTGGTTCCTTATGTTCGCTCCGTCGGGCTCGTTGCACTGATCGATGCGATGCCGCGGACGCTCGCGTTCAGCTTCGCAACCTCGCTTGGCGTTTGGCTCTTGTGTAGCGGCTGTGCCGCTGCTGGAATGCGGCTCCATGCACTTGCGCTATCAAGCACCGTGGCTTGCGCGGTTGCAGCGGCTCTTCTGATTGCGCGCGCCGCTGGCTATGCTCGCTTAGCCTTCGCAAAGCGCGGGCCCAGGCGAGCGGCTTGGAGCATAGCCGTCCTTGCGCTCGAGATTTTGCTGTGTGCAGGCGCCGCGTTTGCTGTTTCAGGCGCGGGATGGAGGGCTCCCCTCGACGCGTTCAGCGCAGCAAATTGCGTGCACGCTGCAGTTCCTGGGATAGCTGTGGGGGTCTTTGCGCTTGCGGTTGCTTGCAGCGCTGCTGCGCTTGTGTGCGGGGCAAATCGGGCCGACCTGGCCTGTGCGATCGAGGAGGGGGCAGCGGATGCCGCGCTTTTTGGCGTGCGACGCCTTGCGTTCCAGGCTCCCGACCAGTATCGCGAGCTGCGTCGCCGTTACCGTATCGCGCATCGTCGATTGCGTCCGACGTTTCGTCTTGCGAGTGGGCCCGCCGCGGCGATTACCCGCGCTGCGCTTTCGCATGTGCGGCAGTTCGAGAGCCTGCTGGGAATCGTTGCCATGGGTGTGCTTATCGTGCCGCTGAGCGCATGGACGCTTGCCCACGCGTCCTCGCCTGTTGTGATTGTCGCTTGGGCATACGGCATGTTCATGGCGCTCGCCTCCCTATCTTTCTTGCGCGAGCTATCTCTGGCGTTTCGTGAGGATATGCGAGTAACGCTCGTTCGCGATCGGATTCCTCTTTCGAACCTCGTGCTCGCCGTGCTCGACGCCTTGCCGGCGCTTGGGATACTCGAGGCATGCTCATTCATTACTATGCTCCTGGTGAATGCATGTGCGCCGGGGTCGTTCACGATGGTGGAGGCTGCCATTTCCGTGCTCTTGGGTACGGGATTTTCGCTTGTTGCAGCGCTTGACGGTGTCGAAGTGACCTTCATACGCGTTGGCGTAACCTCCGTGGTCGGGCTCGTGTTGCTGCTCGCCGCTGCTGGCTTGCTGGCGCTTTGGGCTCCCGTAGCCGTGATATACGGCCTTGTCGTTGTGGATCTGGCATTCATCGCTCTGCTCGAAAACGGGAAATAGCCTAGATGAGAGCTTCTCAGCTCGTTACATCCATGAGCCTGGATATCACTGCGGGCCCCGCGCTCGCATAGCCCGCCGCTCGGCAGGGAGAATCGACCGTTTGTGGTTTTATCGCAGGGGAGGCTCTGTGAAATTCAAAAATGAAATAATATTACATATAAGAATTTCAATTTTGGAACGCCTTACGGTGAAGCGCGGGAGAGAACGGAGGAGAAGCGTTACGTTCCTAGAGGAGCAGTATGCAAAAGTCCGCAATAAAAGGAGTGCATCATGAGCTTTATGTTTAAACCGCTCGATTACGACGACCAAACTGCGATCAACCGCCCACAGCTCGATGAATCTCTCGTCGACGACCTCACGTTTGGCACGGTTGCATCTGGCAAGCGCATTGCAGCGGACCTGGCTGCTCGCGCAGCTAGCGGCGAGTGTGGCGTGACCGCAGCGTTTGATGGCTATGCTTCCGCAGGCTTCAGCGATCTCGTGGGTGCTGTGGCCCAAGAGCTCCTCCAGCTTGGTGTTCCGGTCATTCAACATAGCATGTCCGAGGTCTACAAGCCTGTTGAAGAGCTTGACCAGATGGTCGCCGATTCTCTGCCCCAAGATTTCGAGCTTGACCCCGTGTTGCTGTTCGGCCGGTTGTACGAGGGCGATATCGCCGATTTTATCGATCCCGTGCGAGGTGCCCAGCTTACTGAGAGCATGGCGCATGTTCCCCAGGGAACGGTGCTGCTGTTGAGCGGCCTGGGTAGCATGGCAACCAGCTTCGACGAGGTTACCGACGTGCGCATCTATTTGGATGTCACGCCGAAGAACGCGGCGGTCCGCGCTCGTGAGGGTAGGCAGGTGAATATCGGCGACACCTCCCCGCGCCCCTTCAAAGAGCTCATGCGCAGAAACTACTACGTAGACTTCGAGGTTATCGTCAAAAACCGCAAGCGTCTGCTGCGTCAGGGCCTTATCGATTACTACGTGAGCGCTAACCAGCCGCGTGATTTCGTGCTTATGACGGGCGAGACCGCTCTCGCGATGCTCGATTCCCTTGCCAACCAGCCCTTCCGTACCAAGCCTGTCTATCTTGAGGGCATCTGGGGCGGCGAATACATGCGTAAGGCGCGCAAGCTGCCCGAGGGCCCCAAGAACATCGCATGGATTTTCGACCTCATTCCCATGGAGGTCAGCGTGCTCATCGAGGCGGGCGAGCATCTGGTGGAGTTCCCGTTCTCTACCTTCGTGCAGGCCAAGGCCGAGCGCATCGTGGGCGAGGAAAGCGTCAAGACGTTCGGAACGTATTTCCCCATCCGCTTCAACTACGACGACACCTATCACTCCAACGGCAACATGTCGGTGCAGTGCCATCCAGACGGCGAGCTGTGCCGTAGCATGTACGGTGAGCACGGAAGCCAAGACGAAGCCTACTATGTGGTCGCTACCGCGCATCGCGCTAAGACCTTCATCGGGTTCAACGAGGGCATCGATCCGCATGAGTTCATCGGGGCAGCGCGTTCGTCGCAAGAGACGGGCGAAGAGGTGGACTACGAGCATTACGTGAATCACATTGATTCCGTGCCTGGACGCCAGGTGATGATTCCCGGCGGAACCATTCACGCCTCCGGCCGCGGCCAGCTCATCTTGGAGCTCGGATCGCTCACCATGGGCTCGTATACCTATAAGATGTACGACTATAACCGCATTGATGCCGACGGCGCGCCCCGCCCCATTCACCTCGCCATGGGTGAGAAGGCGCTCAAGTTCGAGCGCGACACCTCGTGGGTGAATGAGAACGTTGCCATCGAGCCCATTCCCGACGGTTCGAGCGAGGGCTGGGAACAGTTCATCGTAGGCAAGACGGACCTCATGTACTACATGACCAAGAACCTGTTCATGGATGCCGGCGCCACCGCCGAGTTCTCGAACAACGGACAGTTCACGGTGCTTACGCTCGTGGACGGAGAGAACATTCGCGTGTATTCCAAGTCGCATCCCGAGTTCTACTACGACCAGCGCTATCTTGACGTTGTGGTAGTGCCTGCCTCGATTGACGATTACGTGATCGAGAATACTGGCTATCAGCCCTGCGTCGTGCATAAAACCATGCTTCGCGAGGGCTATCAGGAGCTCATGCAGGCCGAGCGGTAACGTTTCTGCGCGGGCGTCCGGACCGTTTGGGCGCCCGCTTCCTTCGGATGGGTTACGTTGGCGTTGCTTCAATCACCAAACAAGGAGGCATACTATGGATATCATTCGCGAGCCCAAAGGCATTCAGGAGTTTACCGGGGCGTGCGAGCTCTCTGGCCAACATGTAGTTTGGCGCGAGAAGAAAAAGTCTGCTCTTACGGGCGTGTACAAGAACCCCGCTTCCATCGAAGGCAGCGACGAGCTTGCCTATCGCGTCGCCAATCAGAACTTTCATCGCGAGGATTTCGTAATGGGCAACCTTCAGTGGGGAACCACCTATATAGAGCCCTTCACGGTCGACGGCGAGTGCGCCATGACGCATGGGCATTTTCATATCGATCCCGCGTGCGACGAATACTACTACGGGCTGGGGGGCGAGGGCTTCTTGCTGTTTTGGGATGGCAAGGACGATTTCTACGCCGAGAAGGTATATCCGGGCTCGCTTCATTACATCAGCGGCGTGTACGGGCACAGGCTCATCAATACGGGCGATACCGTGCTGGCGGTCGCCGCGTGCAGCCTTCCGGCAACGAAGCAAGATCACGCTGTGGTAGAGGCCCAGGTCTTTCCGTATCGTTGCTTCAAGCGCGACGGGAAGATCGTGTGGGAGGAGGCGTAAGGCCATGGGCGATCAGCGCTCGCAGGGAGCGTCTGCCGAGGATGCTCCGGTCGATGTCATCTATCCCGAGCCATACTATCTATCGACGATTTGGGCGGGAGGGCGTCTATCGGGTATCCGAGGGCTGGAGCCTCCAGAGGGCAAGCCCTATGGCATAGCGCGCGAGGTCTGCGCCTATGCCGGGGCGCCCAGCAACCAGATCGAGGGTGGCCCGTGGGCCGGGCACGACCTGCGTTGGGCTATTGCAAACCATCATGAAGAGCTGATGGGCGATGACCCAGAAGACCAGCTCATTCGCATGGCATATATGGATCCCGTCGAAGACCTGTCCATCCAGGTCCATCCAGGCGAGCCCTATGCTTGTGAGGTCGAAGGCGATCGAGAGAAGTCCGAGTCGTGGTACATTCTCGAAGCAGACCCAGGTGCGTATGTGGTGGCGGGCACCACGACAACCGATGTCAACGTGCTGCGAGAAGCGGCCGAACGCGATGCGGTGGGTGACTATGCGCGCAAGGTTCCCGTGAGCGAAGGCGACTTCATTCTCATACCCTGCGGAGCCATGCATGCCTGCGGAAAGAACATGCTGGCTATCGAGGTGGGCAGCTTTGGCGGAATCACCTATCGCATCTGCGACTACGGTCGAGGGCGCAAGCTCGATATCGACAAGGCCTTCGACGTATTGGACACGTCGCTCGCTCCGGAGCCGGTACGCCTGGGGGCTTATGAGGAGCGCACCGAGAGCCTTTCGCGCCCGGGTGTGAGGCATCGGCTGTTTGCGAGCGATGTGATTGACGTGGTGGGAAGCTATACCGTGCACAAGAATAACCACTATGAGGTGATTACCTGCGTAAAGCATGATGCAACCATCGTGGTTGACGCGCGCGAGTACGCGTTACCTTATACACGGTCGGTAATCATCCCGGCTTCAGTGCGCACGTATGAGGTTCGTGGCGCATGCCGAGTCCTCAGGAGCTGGCACCCCGTGGAAAGGTGTGCGGAATAGGGTCGCATCTCGCCTGGATCAATGAAAGGACCAAAGATGCCCGAATCATCAAGTGGCCGCCCGCGGCGCGTCGTGCCCAATGCCGGCGATCGCGTGTGGACCCAGGTTTCTGTGGACGCGAGCTGCTCCGTGCGCTCTTGGCCGCACGTGGAGCGCTATCAAAACACCACGTTGCGCTACACGCCCGGTCCAGATTTTCCTCCTGCGATGGAGGCCTATCTGGGTAAACTCCAGATTATTCGCTTGTTCGTGACCCTTGACGAGGTGTGGGACTATCGCACCGATACGTATGATTGGAACTACCTCATCGGCGTCAACAAGTTCGAGGGCGATAGCGAGCATTATCACTTCCACTACGATTGGCCCCTCACGGTGCCCTCGCCGCTCGGCGTGCATGAGGAAGATTACCTCCGCAGCCACGCTGAATGCGCTGAGAGCGTGATGCTCAACATCAGGCGCTACGAGCGCGAGGTGGCTGTGGAGCATGTGATCAGCTACGAGAAGTATGAGGAAGTGGTTGAGCGGGTCATCGAGCATTACAAGGAGCTCTGTCCCAACATCCGTTACATCGAGCTTATGAACGAGGTCGATATTCCCAACTTTGGAGAGCTTACCGTGGATGAGTTCTATCCGCTCTTCCAGTGCGGTTATCGTGCCATCCGCCGGCTTAACGAGCGCCACGACTATGCGATTCCGCTGCTCACGGGAACCATGGGCCTTACTGCTGGCGTGAAGAACTGGGGCTTCTGGAGCGATTTCCTGAAGCGGCTTGCTGCCGACGAAGATCGCACGATCGATTTCTACTCGATGCACGAGTACCACACCAACCCTTGCCGCATTCTCGAGTTTTACGTGCGGCACGAGGCGCTTGTGCATGAATTGGGTTTGCCGGATTTGCCGCTCATGATGACCGAGTACGGTTTGCGCGTGGGCGAGGGCGATGCGGGCCGTCCGCATAATTTGCAAAACGCGTGCGGAGAGATCCGGGGCATGATCTTGGGCTCGTACTGCGAGAACCTCCGGATGTTCCCTTGGTGTACCTTCCATAATCCCAATCAGCAGCTGGGTCGTACCATGTTTGTGATGGACGAGGGTGCGGGGCGCTACGTGCCAACGCCGAGCGGCCACACGATGAAGTTTTTCGCGATGCTAGGCGATACCGAGTTGCTGATCGAGGGATATACCTACAACCGGCATGTTGCAACGATTGATAGCGCCACAGGGCGCATCTGCGTGCTGCTCTCTCACCCTGGCGAGGGCGAGGACGTGCACGAGCTGAGCGTGAATGGCTTGCCTGCCAAGCGGTATGCGTGCACGCGCTATCTGGTAGATGGAGCCCATAACAACTGGGTCGCCAACCATGCTTGCACAGAGCTCGAAGCGACCGCTTGCGAAACCGTGGAGGCTCAGGATGGCTGCTGGGAGATGAGTCTGCCTCTGGGCGAGAACGCATTCTGCCTTGTGGTGCTCGATCCTATTCCGTAGACGCATCAAAGCAGCGAAGCGCAATACCGCGCCGGGGATGTTGCTCATGCCCCGGCGCGGTTTTTTGGTGCCTGCTAGATTCCTACGGCAGATAGCGGTCTATGAAGGCGCCGATTCCGTTTTCGTCGTTACCATGCGTCACGAAGTCTGCCGCACTGCGCGCGGCGTCGCAGCCATTGGCCATAGCAACGCCTACCCCTGCAGCCTTGAGCATGCTTATATCGTTCTCTTCATCGCCAAATACCAGGAGCTCGTCTAGGCTCCAACCGTGCCATCCCATGAGAACCGCGAGAGCGGCTTCCTTGGAAACCTCTGGGTTGGTGAATTCAAAGAGGTAGGGGGCCGTGGGATGGCCGGAAGCTTCTAGGTCGGGGGGAAGCGTTGCCGCTGCAGCGCAGACTTCATCCATATGCGAGGGGTCGAGCATGAAGGTGAGTTTTGGCTGGCCTTCGCACGATAAGCGTTGCCGTGGTGCCACGACATACGGCATGTGCTCGCGTTCTGAGAACCAGCAAACGGTCAGGCTCGCTTCCAGCGCATGCACCACGCCGTCTATAGTGACTGCGGGGGTTGCCGGAACATCGGCGAAGTGCTCGATGATGGTATCGATGACGGCCCCTGCCAGCAGAGCTCGGCGTTCGTGCCTGGTAAGGGTTACATCGACGATGTCCACGCCGCCAGAGGCAACGTAGGCATCGAGGCATCCGATAAGGCCCCAGGGTTCGAGGTGAGCTTCGATGTTCGCGACGCCTCGGCCCGTGCAGAGGCCCGTGAGCACGCCCGCCGCGCGAAGGCGCTTGATAGAGTCGACGGTGCGTGGGTCAGCGTGACCCTGGCTGGTGAGAAGAGTCCCGTCAAGATCGAAGAGGGCGGCTTTGATGGCGCGCCCATCAATGATGAGCTGCGGGGAGCCGATCTCCTGTTGGCCCATGTGCTTCCTTTCTAATGGGGTTGAGGATAGGACGCGGATTCCCGGATGGCTTAGTGGGGTGCTTAAACCTCACCTGCGGCAGCCGCATTGCTGGTAGATTCCCGCGCAGCTCATCTTCGTGCTACGCTGCGGCAAAGCCAACGGGAAAGACCCCGGAGAACCGGGGCCTTTCCAGAGGGAAGCTAGGAATGCTTGCCTATGTGCCATGAACGGGTTAGTGCGAATCGAGGTCATGCCCCTCGAAGGCATCGAGCGCGCTCTGCTTGGCGCCCACGAAGTAGACGAGGGCAAAGCCTGCGACAACTGAGATTGCATAGCCTGCGAAGTATACAAGCGGGCTGATGTTCACGAGCACGCCGAGGATACCGGAGACGTTCACGGCTACCGAGCCTTGGGTGAAGAAGCCCATGACCGCGCCGCCGACTGCACCGCCCAGGCAGGCGAGGGGGAAGATACGGCCCAAGGGGAGCGAGACGCCGTAGATAAGTGGTTCGCCGATGCCCAGGATGCCTGCGGGCAATCCGCCCTTAATGGCGCTGACGAGGTTCTTATTGCTGCGATACTTGACCATGAGGGCGAGCGAAGCGCCTACCTGGCCGCCGCCCGCAAGGGATCCAAAGGGATACAGCGGGGTGTAGCCAACGCTCTGGATGAGGGCGGTGTTGATGGGCGTAAAGCCATGGTGGATGCCCAGCATGACCAGGAAGAGCCACGAGAACGAGAGGGCTGCGCCGCCGAGCGGGCCGGCATTTTCAAAGAGCCACATGAGGCTGCCGGTGATGAGATCCAGGACGAATCCGAAGACGGGCTGCAGCACAAAGAGGGTAAGCAGGCCAACGACGATGATCGACACAAGGCTCGGCACATGGATTGCCAGCGAATCGGGCGTGCGCTTCTTAACCCACTTCTCCACGATCGCCATGAGTGCGCCAGCAGCGAAAGCTGCCATGACGCCACCGCGGCCACTCTGGAAGACAACGCCCGGGATGCCGGTCGCGGCGCCCTCGAGCGCGCCAACGCTGATGACGATGCCGCCGCCCACAAGGCCAAGATACGGGTTGCCGCCAAGATTCTTACAAGCAGACATAGCCACGGCGATGTTCAGATAGGTGAAGAACGTACCGGCGAGTACGTTGAGCGCGCCCATGAACACCGATCCGCCGTCGGCAACGTTAGCCGGGTTGAAGAACTCGATGCCCGCAACGTCGTAGGCGCCTACAAAAATCTGCTTGAGGCCGAAGAGCAGACCGGCGCCGGCAAAGACCGGAATCAGCGGTAGGAATACCTTCGAGATGTACGCGAAGAGTCCCTTAGCATCATGCTTGTGGATAACAGCATGGTCCTCAGTCTGCTGTTCCATCACCTCGATGCCGAGCTCCTTCATCTGGTCGCAAATGCGGCTTGCGGCGCCCGGACCCACAACGATTTGGAATCCCGTATCGTCTTTCATGACGGTAAGGACTTCAGACAGCTTCTTGATTTCCTCGACATTTACCAGATCTTCTTGCTTTACCTGGACACGTACGCGCGTCATGCAGTTTTCTAGCTCGGCGATGTTGCCTGCTCCACCCAGAAGCTCAAGGAGCTTCGACGCAATCGGCTGACTCATGAAACCCTCCTTTATCGGGAGCCGTGTGCAGAGTAATACCGGTACTGAAACTCTTATCTAAAATATAATTTCATTTTTGGTACACAAGTACGAAATTTCCTAGCAGGCGGCGAACGGCATCATTTTTCCTTGTGAACGGTTGAAGCAGTCGTTGAGAGGCGTTGCTGTGTGCCGCTATTGCGTCCCTACAGGGCATCGGGGCTCTGCATGATGGAACGGTATTCCTGCAACAGCTCGCGCGGGTTGATATCGAGTTGGCGCGCCACGAGCAGGAAGAGGATGTCGACGATGATGGCCTGGGCGTAATTCGAGAAAAGCGTAGTTACGCGCGTGAGCTGCTCGACAGCAGGGCAAAGGAGCGCGTAGTCGGAGATGGACTGCAGGGGAGAGTCGCCCTGATGGGTGACCGTAATCAGCGGGCATCCATTGTCGTGGGCGTTGCGCGCGCCCTTGACCACGTCGGTGGTGAAGCCTGAGTACGAGAAGGCGATGGCTACATCGTTCGCGCCGGCCGAGTCCGCCATCTGGACGTTCATATCGGAATCGGCGCTGTAGATGCAGCGAACCTTGAGCTTTACCAGTTTTCCCAGAAGGTTGCTTACGGCAAGCGCCGAGGCGCCGATGCCGAAGAGGTAGACCGATTCGGCTTGAGCAATGAGCCTCGCTGCTTTCTGGAGGGTTTCCATGCTGTTGACCTCGAGGGTCTTGCTGCAAACGTCGGTAATGTGCTGCAGGTAATCGGAGGCAAGACGCTCGGGCGACCCGACGATGCTCATGGCTTCTTGGAAATCTTCGGCAGCCCGGTGGTCCGACGAGGCCGCCAGACTCACGCGCATGTCACGAAGGGAATCATAGCCAAGTTTGCGGCAGAAGCGCGTGATGGACGAGGCAGACGTGCCGATTTCGGCGGCCATATCGTGGATGCTGAGCGAGAGCGCGCGCGAAGGATGGTCGATGATGTACTGGGCGATCGTGCGCTGCGATCGCGAATACGTGGGCATATTTACCTGGATCGTTTCGAAACATTCCATACAAGCACCATTGTTTGAACTGGTTTCCTTTTGTTTCTTCGCAGCAATCATAACATCTTCGCTGGCATATCTCGGGGGAAGGGCTTGCCTGTGTGCTGGCGACGTGCGCATCGCATACCCCCGTAGGCGGAGGGGAGCATACCGTTTATAGAAATCAGAGAATGAAATCTAATTGCAATTTGGAAGAACATGGCATGATGGTCGCACGTTCTCTGCCACATTTCTCATCGAGAGGAAACATCATGGTCGATCTCTCCACGCTTACCACCGAGTCGCGTAACCCGAGCACCATGAATCTGGACGAGATGAGCTCGCTTCAGATTGCACAAGCCATGAACCGGGAGGATGCCCATGCCGTTGAGGCAGTGGGGATGGTTTTGCCCTTGGTGGCACAGGCTATCGACTGGGCGCAAGAGAGTTTGGCCCAGGGCGGGCGAATCATATATATGGGCGCTGGAACCAGTGGCCGATTGGGCGTGCTCGATGCGGTTGAGTGCCCGCCTACGTTTGGCGTCTCGTCCTCTACCGTTGTGGGAATCATGGCAGGCGGCAGCGGAGCATTCGTTTCCGCCGTCGAAGGGGCCGAGGACGATGCGGATTTGGGCGTTGAGGACTTGCGAGCCATTGACCTTGACCCGCGAGATTTGGTCGTCGGCCTTGCCGCTAGCGGCCGCACGCCGTATGTAATCGGCGCGATTGACTACGCGCGCTCGGTAGGGTGCCGTACGATCGGAATCGCGTGTAATGCTTCGTCGCAGGTGGGGGCACATGCCGACCTCGCTATCGAGGCGGTGGTGGGTCCCGAGGTGCTTACCGGGTCAACGAGGCTCAAGGCAGGTACAGCACAAAAGCTCATCCTTAACATGATATCGACCGGATGCATGGTGCGCTCGGGCAAGGCCTACCAGAATCTGATGGTCGATGTCCAGCAGACCAACGAGAAGCTGCGCGAGCGCGCCAAGGGAATCGTTGTGAGCGCAACCGGCTGTACGGATCAGGTGGCCTGGGATGCGCTCGACGAAGCGGGCGGCGAGGTGAAGACCGCCATCGTCATGGTGCTCTGCGGGCTTAGCGCCGTTCAGGCACGTGAACAGTTGGCTGTGGCAGGAGGCCACGTACGAAAGGCAATAGATAGGTAGCTCATTCGAAGAGTTTTTCCTAGCAGGGTATGCCTAGTAAGAGACGGCACGATCCTTCGGCTGCTCGAGGTTTGCCGGAGGCCCGTTTTTCCTATAGCACATCGTGCGGACATCTCCCAAATATACGAACAAAAGTTCCACGAACAAATGTTCTAATTAATCATTAAAATGGAACCAGGGAAGGGAGCTGGAGAAAGGAGATGGACGCTATGAGGCACGAGGGCAACGATGAGGTTCTGCTGTTCGAAAGCGAAGAAGATGAAGAGGCGCTGCGCATCTCCTGCAGGGCGACGAAGGAGGGCGGGCTGGTAATTCACCAGATGAGCGAGGGCGAGCTTACGGCGTGGTGCTTCGAGGAGTCTCCGCATGAAGTGGAGGTGACCGTTTCGCCGCGGGCCATCGCGCCCATGCTGGAGTATCTCCATGCAGAGGACGTGCAGCAACTTAGCAACTTGCTTGCGGCGGCATACAGCGGATACGACGCATCTATACGCATCCGTGCCCTCATGCGGCGCTTAGGGGTGGCGTATGAGGTATCTGAGCACCCCATCGTTCGATAGAAAAGGGGATGGGCGCGTGCCGAATATGCGCCGATTCTAATCATTATCGCGGGTCCCGCGTAATCTACCAGCGAGTTTCGTACTTTGACAATGCAACATCATGCAGGAGATAACTTTTTTAAAAAAATCTCTTGACGCACCCGGGGGAGAATGCCATTATAGTTAGCGCGTTGCGGCGTTACCTCAGCTGGATAGAGGGTCTGACTACGAATCAGAACGTCATAGGTTCGAATCCTATACGCCGCACCAGTTGAGATTGAAGGGCGCTCTCCGGAGCGCCCTTTTTCTGTTGCGCATACGTTCGGCGGCTTAAACCGACCTGATACGAAAACGTCGCATCGCTTCGTGTTCCATGTGCTCACAATGAAAGATGACAAGCCATCTTGGGAGGCATCCGTGCCCGCGTGCCTTGGTGGCCGTGAGGCGAGGAGGTTGCCATGGCAGAACAAGCATCGGAGACACAGGTTTACAAGCTTTCTGTCTTGGCACAGCGTCAGCATCTACCTTCGCTTCCTGGGCAGGAAGAGGGTACGACGTACGGGGTCGTGTGGAGCTCCTTTCCCATGCCGGCGCACGGATCGTGCTATGTCGTGAAGTTCAACAACGCGCGGAGCATCTCGTTCCTTGCCTACATCGATGACCAGGGCGCGGTGTTTCCTGTGGATCAGCCCATCACGCTTGCGCCTGCAGCGTGCCCGGATTTCGCCGTTACACCCGATGAGCGTGGGTATTCTGGAACGGTGCTCATACGCGGGGAAGGGGCTTCGCTACAACCCTTGAGCAAGTATCGCGGTTCGTTTAAAGGGACCATGCGCGAGGTGAGTGACTCCGAGACATGGAACACGTCACGCAGCCTAACGTATCGTCCGTTTATGGCATCGATGTACCTACGGTATTGCGTGTTTGATTCTGGGCGGCGGAATGTAGGAAAAGGACCTTCCATCTCTATCGACATGAGGGCATATCCGCTTGACGAGCCCGTTGATATCATGAGGCCCTTTTCCCGGCTACCTCTCCCGGATGCCATCGACGCCGTGGTGTATCAGATAGGCGAACACGAACGGCCCTCGGGCATCGAGCGCTTTGCGCTCCGCGTTTTCGGCGAGATTGATGTCGATTCTCTCCGGACGCTTATGCAGCGGAGTTCGATTGCGCTCGCGTATATCGAGCGCATGGACGCCTATTACATCAACTTCGATCATACGGCCTTTTCTGCGGAGGAAGCAGACGCCATCTTTGCGGTTGAGGCGGCTATCAACCGCCTGCATCGCGTGCTGGGAATGCTGGGGTTTGCGCACTGCGCAGCGAGCGCATCACCCTCGGAAGAAGCTTGCTCCGCTTACGACCAGGCGGCGTTCTCCGGTATTACATCGTGGGTCAAGCGGCTGATGGATGATGCGATTTCTGCAAATGCATGGATTCAGCCGGGGTATATCGCCGCGCGGCCTGGAGGGGAATGGGACGTGCGCACGCGCTTCGCCTCAGCGTGCGAGCGCCTGGGGCTCATCGTGCGCCTTGAGTACGATTACCGCTTCGATAGTGCCGCTCGTGAGCTTCGCGTTCGCTTTGGTGTGCCTCAAGCTTCGAGTATGCCGGCATCACGATTCGATGTGCTCGAGGGTGCTTGGGTGTCCATCGACAACGATGAACGGGCTCGATATGCCACCGAGTACGCCAATCGAATGGTGCTGGTGCTAGCTGCTGCAGCATTTTCGTCGAGCTTGAGTATGAGGCGGTTCGTGGTAGAGAAGTGGGACGCCCTGCGCGACGCCTCGCTTTCCGTTGCGTTCGACCGTACGGAGTTCACAACGCACCTTATGCCGCTTGCAAGTGAGCTCGACGGTGCCCCGCTTTCATGCGAAACGGCAACGGAGCGGTTGTCTCGTTCAGTTACTCCCGAACGCATGCAGCGGGATATTCCGGCTTCTCTGCAGGCGGCTCCGCGTGAGGACATGCGTCCGCTGCCTCGTGCCCTACAGGATTTGCTGCTCGCCGATTCGATTGACGAGCTTGAGGTCATGGAGGTGCCGGATGATCCATATATGGTTCGATGTAACGAGCTGCGAGCATCTGCGCCGTCTGACCCTGCTCGCGCGGAGCGGGGTTATACGGAGCTCATCGAAGAGCTCGAGGCGCGGTGTGCCGCTGTGGAGTTCATGAGCGACCGGCCAATCATCACACGGTTCTGCGAGAACCATCTCGGGCGCATCCTTCTGCCCGTGCTCGAAGAAGACCGCTCCGTGCGCATTAACCGTGCCCCCGATGCCCTGTTCTTCGCTCGGTATGAACTTTGCGACCTGTATATGGGCGCAGGGGCGTTCGAGCGCGCGCTGCCCGAGGCTAGAAAGCTTCTCGACCTGGCGACGACCTCGATGCAATCATATTCAATGCTGGTGAACGTGCTTGCACGGCTTGAGCGCTTCCAAGAGGTTATCGACGTGGCCAAGAATGGCTTGCGCGTTGCCTATGATCGAAGCTCCATTGCGTACCTCTTTTATCGTGTTGCTTTCGCCTATTGGGTGCTGGGGGATCGTGAGACGGCAATGGCGTGCTATCGGTTGGTGCCGCGCGATGAACACATCACCCCCATGGCCGATGAAGAGCTTTCGCAGCTGTTGGCGGAAATGGGCCGCTCGGAGCGTCCGACGTTGCGCGAGGCAGCAGCTCGGGCCGAGCAGATGGGTGTTCCCGTGCCTCCGAGCCCCGAGACGGCAAGCCAGGTTGCCGATGCGACGGTGCTTCTTACAGATAACGGTTTTCACTACCTTGCTAGTCGCTGCGTCTACCATATGTGGCGCATCACGGCGCGCGACGAGCTCAGTGCTGTGCATCGGTCGCTACTGCCGTAGCGAGTTTAGCCATATTCCAGCGCGCTCGATGCCAAGAAGCCCGGCTCCCAAAGGAAACCGGGCTTGTCTTGTTTGACTGGCGGAGAGCTGGGGATTCGAGGCGGCGCTTCGCGCCGCCCGCCGCTGCGGCGCCTGCGGCACCTTGCGCGCTCCGCTGGAAAACGCTCCGCGTTTCCTCAGCTCCGCGCCCTCTCGGGGTTCGAATCCCCGCATTCGGCAGCAAAAAGCCCGTATCCCTAGGGACACGGGCTCTGCGATTCGGCTGGCGGAGAGCTGGGGATTCGAACCCCAGATTCCCTTGTGGGGAATACTCGCTTAGCAGGCGAGCACCTTCGGCCTCTCGGTCAGCTCTCCGTTAGCAGCTAACTATACTAGCGTATCTTCAGGCCTGAAGACAAGGATGAACTTCAGCCTCTTGAGAATTGCGCAAGAAACGGAATGCGCAGGGGTGCTGTGTGGCGGTCTAGAGGCTTGCGCGCCTGATCACGATATTCTCATGGTGTTCCCGTAGCTTATCCCATGAGAAGAAGGCGACCAGCTCTTCGGCGCTACGCGGCTTGTCATCGGGGGTGATTCCGGCCAGATGGGCGACCCATCCCAGAAGATGCTCGGCCGTACCGAAGCGCTGGCGAAGCTCTCCCATATCGAGATCGTGGTCGCGCTTGGCGAGACGCCTTCCGTCTGGCGCAAGCAGAAGAGGAATATGGCCATACCTCGGTTCATCGTATCCGAGCAGTCGCTGAAGGTAGATTTGCCGCGGCGTGGAGCTTAGCAGGTCACACCCGCGAACAATCTCGTTCACTCCCATCGCTGCATCGTCAACCACAACGGCAAGCTGATAGGCGAAGACCCCGTCGCTGCGCCTGATGAGGAAATCTCCGCAATCCAGAGCGAGGGTCTGCCGTTGCCGTCCGAAGACGCGGTCGGTAAACGAGATGGTTCCTTCGGGTGATTCGCACGCAGGAACTCGAAGGCGCGTTGCGGGCGGCCTTACGGCGCTTCGGGCGGCAACTTCCGCAGGGGTGAGATCTCTGCACGTTCCCGCGTACACGGGGGTCCCATCGCTCGCATGGGGCGCGCTCGCGGCGTGGAGCTCGGCTCTGGTGCAGAAGCACGGGTAGGTGAGGCCTGCTGCAGTAAGGTGCTCCACCGCGTTGCGATATAGCTCTTCTCGATCGTGCTGAAAGACGGGTTCGCCTTCCCAATAGAGGCCCAGCCAGCGCAAATCGTCGAGCAGTAGGCTCGTCCAAGGGCCGCTGCGGGTGCGTTCGTCTAGGTCTTCGATGCGCAGGAGAAGCGTTCCGTTTGCGCTCCTGATGGAAAGCCAGGCGAGCAGCGAGGCATATATATTGCCGAGGTGCATGCGTCCCGACGGGGTCGGGGCGAAGCGTCCGACGAGTTTGCTTTGTCCATGTTCGATATCCATGCGCACGAGTATACGCGACTGCGGTCGGGGGCGGGCAGGCGACGTTCCAAAGCCATAAGGGTGCAGATGCGCACGCAAGACCCGTGAAGTTCCGCATCCACAAGGGGGCTGTGACGCTCCATGTCGCAATGCCCTCGGCATTTGGTGTTCTCCGTAATCACGAGGCGTCGATGTTACTGCAACCACAAGGGCCCCACACCTTGCGATGCGGGGCCCTTCGGAAAAGGGGGGCAATGAAAGCTACCAGACGATGGCATCTCACGCGGAGTGTGCGCCTGCTGGCGGTAACGAGCTGCTCCTGCTCGTTCAGGTTCGCACGACCTGCCCCTCGAGTTGCGTTCGGGGCAAGGGCGCAACCGGGTGCGCTACAGCGGCAGCGCCGTAAGCTGCGTGTAGACGCGTGCCTGGTACTCGCGATCGAGGTCGTAGAGGCCCTTGGGATCGCTGCCGAAGAGCTTCATGTTCGTGATCATGTCGCGCGCGTTGGTCTCCTCTTCGCCCTGCTCGGATACGAACCAATCGAGGAACTTCATCGTGCGCACATCGTGGACCTCATGAGCCACCTCATAGCAGTGATGGATGAGGCTCGTCACGTACTCCTCGTGCTCCAGGCCCGCTTCAAGCGGCTCTAGATCGTTCTGGAACGTCTTGTCCGGCTTGGCGATGGCCTCCATGGTGGGCGTGAAGTCGTTGTCGAGCAGGTACCGGCGGATGGCCATGGCATGATCCATCTCTTCCTTCGCCTGGATTTCATACCAGTTGGCAAAGCCCTTGAGGCCGCGGTCCTCGTAATAATCGGCGAAGGTCAGGTACAGGTAAGCGGAGTAAAGCTCCTTGTTGATCTGCTCGTTGAGGACCGACGAGACGCTCTCGTTCATGGCCATGGCTGCCTCTTTCTGCTCGCCCTGTGGGGAGGGGTACGTATGCTGTCGCGTAAGATATACCCAAACGGTCGAATCCATACGCGTGCCGCGGTCCCCCTCAACTCCAACACATCTTGGCCCCCGGGGAGCTTTGTGGTCGCCTTGACCTGCACGGCAGCGCTCCGTAGCCAGCACGCGCCTGTTTCCTGTTGGCACACGCCAACTCACCGGCGCATGTCCGCTCGCCGCAGACGGGACGTTTCTGTCCGGTTGCCTTGCTATACTTTGCCCAACTGTAGGACACGTGTGGGGCGGTGCCATGGAACCTATCAACATCATGGTGAAGCGTGAAGCTATCGTGAGATACGGGGCCGGTCGGGGGCACCGGCGCGGAGTCGACCGCGGGCGCCGGACCTGCCGGGGGCACCGACACGGAGCCGGTCAGGGGCACAAGGCGGTGGCGCTTGTTATGACGGTGTGCGCAATTGTCTGTGCGATCGTTTTAGCGCTCCCAGCACTGGCTTTTGCGGACAGCTATCCTCATGTGCGCATTTCTGCCGACGTGCAGGCCTCGGGCGATGTGCGCGTGACCGAGACGCGAGTATTCGAGTTTAGTGACGACGGCAACGGCGTCTACTGGAATATTCCGGAATCGTATAACGAGCAGGGCGGTCTTTCGCGCATTACCGTGACGGATGTTCGCGTTGGTGCAGAGGGCGATGCACGGGGGACGTCCTTTAGACAGGTCTCCTCCGCCTCGCTCGGCGATAGCGGGGTGTATACGGTCGAGCGCAGCGATGGCACGGTCCAGCTCATGGTCTACGAGCCCCATAGCGAAGATGGCGTGCAGCAGGTCACGGTGAGCTACACGCTCCAAGGGGCGGTGATGGCATGGGCCGATACCGCAGAGCTGTACTGGCAGTTTATCGGCCCCGATTGGGAGGAGAACTCGCAGGACGTGATGCTCGTCATTTCCTTCCCTAACGGCTCGCAGGATGCGGAGCGGGCGGTTCGTGGAGAAAACTTCCGCGCGTGGGGGCATGGCCCGCTCGACGGCACCGTCGAACCCGACGCAACGGTGCCCGAGGTTCGCTACAGTGTTCCGGTCGTGTCGAGTGGCACCTATGCCGAGGCGCGGGTCGCGTTCCCCCTCGCGTGGGTGCCCGAATTGGTGGCGAGTGGAACAGGGTCCAGCGAAGAGCGGCTTTCGACCATCGTTTCCGAGGAGGAGACATGGGCACGGGAGGCCAATGAGCGTCGTGAGCAGCAACGGTTCGAGCGCATGGTGCAAAGCATCGTGATGGTGGTCGTATCGGGCGCCTTCGCACTGGTGCTCGCGGTCGTCAAGGCGACCCATCGCTCGCCCACGCCCCATTTCGGCGATACGTACCTCGACGAGCTTCCGAGCCATGATCATCCTGCGGTCATCGCCGCGTTCGATCAGGGGGGGACCGTGAACGAACGGGCCTTCGCTTCGACGCTTATCAAGCTAACCGCTGAGGGTGCGGTAGGTATCGACGGCCCCGGTTCTCAACCGCCTGCTGCCGAAGACGGTCCTATCGCGGAAGATGAACCCGAGAATGGCGATCGGCCCCCTTCGCGGGCATATGGCCTCAGGCTTCTCGATCCCGCTCGGCGTGAGGAGACGAGTATCGATGGCGCGGCGTTGCGGCTCTTCTTCCGTTCCAACCGGCCCGCGGTGAGCTTCGATTCGATGTCCGACTACGCGGGCGATAATCCTGAGCGCTATCGAGAGCTCGTGGACGATTTCACTGGTGAGGTGGATGCCGCGCTCAGCGAGCGCGCGCTCATCGCATCGACCGGCAAGACCGGATCGGTGGTCTCGCTGGTTGCCGGCGGAGCGATTCTGGTGGGCGTTCTTGTTGTTGGCGTCGTTGGCGAGTTGTGGATTCCTATGGTCATCTCGGTGGTGCTCACCCTTATCGGCATGGTGTTGGGGTGCACGCTTAAACGGTTGACGCCCGAGGGCGCTGAGCTCCGGGCTCGCTGCGACGCTTTCGTGCGGTGGCTCAAAGAGTATGAGGCGCGCGATTGCGCCGCCCCTTCCGATCCGGCGCAGTGGGGCGACATCTTGGTCTATGCCGTCGCGCTTGGGCTCGACTCCGAACTCGTGAGGGACCTTGCTCGGCTCATCCCCTCCGAAGCGGTGGTTGCCGGCGGATATTACCCCATGTATTGGTGGTACATCCCGCACGGGCGGCACCATACGAGCCCTCTTGACCGTGCAGATACGAATAGCGCCATTAGCCCGGCGGCGCTTGCAAGCAGCGCGAATAGTTCTGGATCGGGATTTGGCGGAGGATTTTCGGGCGGCGGCGGAGGCGGCGTTGGCGGCGGCGGAGGCGGCTCGTTCTAGCGGCGTCACGCGGCTGGCGGTGCTCTGCGGGGTGCCGGCGCTCGGCGGAGAACGGCGCTTTGCTGGGGCGGCACCCTGCGAGAGCGGTACCTTGCGGCGGCAGCGGCGTTTCGCGAAGCGTCAGCGCCTTGTGAGGTGGAGGTATCTCGTGAGGTCTTGGCGCCCCTTAGCACGCTCGTCGGTTCCGTCCTCTATCCGCTGCGCTTGGTTAACGGGCGAGGTCTGCGGTATAGAGATACATCTCGCTGGGGAGCAGTGCCCGTTTGCTTTGTTCAGGCCGATGCGCGGCGGCTCGCTTGAGGCCGTGGCGCTCATAGAATTGCCAAGAGCAATCGGTATCGGTGAAGAGGTATGCCTGTTTGGCACCGGCATCTTGGCAGAAGGAGCATGCCGCATCGAGCAGCGCGCTGCCTATCCCTAAGCCGCGGGCCCGGTGGCTCACGGCAAGGAGCGTGATCTGCCCCGCTTGCTCAACGGAGCAAGCGGCGGCCAGCTTTTCGTTCGCACGTTGCTCGGCTTTGATCGCGGCATCAAATTCACGGATGGCCACATGATCGATTCGTGCCATGTCGTGGTGCAGGTCGTTCTCAAGCCGTTCCCATGCGCTGGCGTCGATGCCGCTATAGCGGGCCTGGCTGGCATGGGGATCCCGAGCGAGCACGATGCCCATGGCTTCGTCGTTTACCACCGCTACCAGCGAAAACGTCGAAATGGAGAGACAGTGGGCTAAATCGCAGCGCGCTTCGAGGGTGTTATAGAGCTCGTTGCGGGAACGGTCGTGCCAGACGCGGCGGAGCATCTCGGCGATATCTTCAAAATCCTCATTCATGAATGACCGGTATTGAACGTGTGAGACCACGGATGGCTCCTTCTCTACCTGCCCTGACCTGCGGTTGCGAAGTGGATACTGGGTCAGGGCGCAGCATGTTGATACATACCCTGCCGACAGAGGTAGTTTCGCTTCCCGGTTACCCGGCTTTTTCTTCAGAACAACGCCATATGAGTACGCTAACGTCCGCTCGTTGCGCTACATTATTGGGATATCTACTGTTGCATGGTTGCCTGGGCAATCGGCGCTGCGGCAAGGAGGGCTAATGGGTTCAGAAGGCAGGATCGAGCGTGCGCTCATCTCGGTGACCGATAAAACGGGCATCGTCGAGTTCGCGCATGCGCTCGTCGAGAACTTCGGCGTCGAGGTTATCTCGACGGGAGGCACGGCAAAGGTTCTCGAGGAGGCGGGCATCCCCGTTACGCCAATCGAGGAGTTCACCGGGTTCCCCGAGATGATGGACGGGCGCGTCAAGACGCTGCACCCCAAGGTTCACGGCGGTCTGCTCGCGCGTCGCGATTCCAAGAAGCATATGGCCGAGGCGGAAGAGCACGGCATCAAGATGATCGACCTCGTCTGCGTGAACCTGTACGAGTTCGAGAAGACCGTCGCCCAGCCCGATGTGACCTTCGAAGATGCCATCGAGCATATCGATATCGGCGGCCCCAGCATGCTTCGCTCAGCCGCGAAGAACAACGATTCCGTGACCGTGGTGTGCGATCCGGCAGATTATGATGCTATCCTCGAGGAGATGCACGTCCATGGTGGCGCGACCACC
>NHCFC04200__coassemble_480_pt1 | contig 45754 bp, 36 predicted proteins | sample NHCFC04200__metabat2_low_PE_026 | metagenome-assembled genome bin NHCFC04200 | reverse complement strand
ACTCCCGTACCGCCACAGTACACATTCGAAAGGTCGAGAACGCCCCGCTCTATCGTGGTGAACGAAAAGACGCAGGAAAGAAAGACGGCATCGTATTGCTCCAGATGCAGGTAATCTAACAAGAGGTCAACGTGGTGTCCATGCGCCTTGCAAAACGAAGCGATTTTTAATAACGCGAGGTTGGGATGTCTTGTTCCATGATCGACGAGGTCCGCATCGAGAATACCTATGCGAAGACCGGTTTCTCGTCGCAGACGCTCGTATATCTCCTGCATTGCCAACCTCGATACCATAACGAATAATCGATATGGATCAGATCTTATACGATCCCAAGCATTCGGTAGCAGAGAATACGCAGCTTGCAACGAGGAGCACCCCGGCGGCGCGAATGGAGTGGACGGGCAACCCCGCCGTTGCCTACCCCAGCCTTCGGGCAATCACCTCACCGATGCGATGTGGAATGCCGACGATGAGGGCGTTTCCCATGCAGAAGGCGCGGTGGCCGTCGGTCATGCCGGTATCCGTCCAGCCCTTCGGGAAGCCCTGTAGCTGGTCCAGCTCGTCGGGCACCAAGCGGCGGTAGCGACCATCGGATGTCTGGATGATATGCTTGGTCCGTGAGGCCGACCCCCCCCCCTCGTTTGTAAGAATGGTGCGGGCCGGCGCATCAAGCGCATCCGGAAATGCCATCGCTCCCTCAGAGTACCGATACTCGAAGCCGGTCTTCTTGTTCACACGCGGCTCGCTTTTGCGGCCCTTGAGGTAACGCCAGGCCTCGAGTTTGTCGTCCTCAACGTAATACGACTCGGGAACCTCCTCGTCGGGCACGAGCACGTCGCCCAAAACCGTTCGCTCGCCAGAATATGCGGCCGCCACCTTGACGGTCGCGACATGCCCGCCCTGCATAACGCCGGCGAGTTCGAACGGCGATACTTTGAGCCCTGCACCGAAGTGCTCGGAGTTCTCATATGGGTCGCCGAGCAGCTCGAACTCCCTAGTTGCACCAACGAGCTCCATCGGGAACGCCTCTGCCATCACGCCGTTGCTCAGGCGCTCCTCAAGGTCCCATGCCTCATTCGTCTGCTCGGCGTAGATATACACACGGCGGCGCTTCTGCGGGAACCCGTAATCCGCACCGCTCACAACGCGCCACTCCACGGCATAGCCGAGCGTCGACAAACAGGAAAGAATGATAGCGAAGTCACGGCCGCGCTGCGACGCGGGGCTTTTGAGCAGACGATCGACGTTCTCCAGTAGCACATAGCGCGGACGTCCCTTGAGCTGCAGGAATCGATAGATCTCCCACCATAGGACGCCCTTCTTTCCTTCGATGCCACTCGCCTGAGACAACGGGCGCGCCACAGAGTAATCCTGGCACGGAAATCCGCCAACCACCATATCGACATCGGGAATGTCGATGCGTCCAGCCTCATACTCGTCGAGCACACGGGCAATGTCCTCGTTCACCACGGAACCCTTGCCGAAGCGCTCCTCATAGCAGCGCGCCGCGAACTGACGGCGCGGCGAACCTTGAGGCTCCCATTGGTTCGCCCACACCGTGACGAACGGTCCGGCGGCGGGCAGCGCGAATTCCGGGTACCGCGGGTCATCGTAGCCCTCCAGCCCGAGTCGGAATCCGCCGACTCCCGCGAACAGTTCTGCGATTCGTATTACCTGCCCCGCCACGTTGCTCCGATCGATCCTCTCGCGCACCGCCCGCGCGGTCGCCTCCGTTAATTCCCGCTCTACTCTATCGATCTCTTCGCCGATATAGCGAGCATTGATCCAAAAACACTTTTTCGTTTCCTGCGTTCCATACGGCGTGGGAAGCGTATCGGCCTTGTTACGCCCATGCGGGCGCACATGACAGCAACGATTCTCCCTCGATGTAACCGATCGCTCGGCATGCCCCGCGTTGATTCGCCGCTGCATTTCCTCGTAGCACCGCTTGGCCTCAAGCAAGTCTCGATCCGGCATTTGCCAGAACAGCACTTGAGCAAGCCGGAAAACACCCCGCTCCTCCGTTTCCTCTCGATAGATAACAAAGAGGTACTTTTGGCGCAGGCAGCCGTAGAAATCACTCTCTTCAAACGGCTGCTCGGAAACATCGAAATAGCTGAACGTTGGGAATGAGACCGACTCCCTGGGCACGCCATTTCGCTGCAGGCGCATCGTTTTCGTCTTGATGCCGGCTTTCTCGAACTCCGCGATCTTGTAGCGCACATCTATGCCCAATAACTGCTTCGTGATGAGCGCGCAAAGGCTTTTCGGCTTGCGTCTGCCCGCGACGTCATAGCCACATGCCTCAGCAAGCTCGTCCTCGGTCATGCCGATATACGGCTCGAAGCGCTTCTGAATCAATGCGAACAAGTCAGTTTCTCGCTCAGCCTGATTTCGGCGAATACTCTGCATATCAAGCAGGCCATTAAGGGTTACTGTCATGTATGAGGGCTTGATCGCCCATGACCGCGGCTTCGCCGGAATTGCCGAATATGGCTGCTTGGTGCGGTCTCTTCCCGTAGCGCCCTTTGTCGCCGCCTCTAGATACAGCGTATCCGAGCCAGATAACTCATGTGCCCTTCCGTGGCGAACCTTTTCCACCACCGTATCCCAGTCATGCTTGAATACCGGAACATCCGACGCGGGAATACCCCACAAATCAACGACCTTAATTAGGTAATCGACGGGATTCGTTTCCGGATCGTATTCATACGCCACGAGAAGTATCTTATGGAGCTTCTTCTGCAGCGAGCTCGTTTCCCATGTCTCGTCGACCACGGTCATATAGTTGATTTTGCTGATAACGAGACGTTCCTTCGCCGAAAACTCGCCATTTTTCTTTTTGCGAAGCGGTGTGGACTTGAGCTCTGTTTCTGCTTCCCTGAAATCCGCGTCAGGACTGTTGTTGATATCGTAGTGAAAGAAATACTTCTCGAGCGCATTGCCGAAGCTGCCGCGACGCCTCCTGGGATTGGCGACCTCGTCAATCTCGCATGCATCACGCAACGTCGTACCCTCAAGCTGGCGTGCGTACCGCAAGATTGATTCAACTGATGAAGCATCGTAGGTAGTCTGCTCAACATGCATAGTTTGCTCCAAGATCAAACATTTGTTCGATCCGATGATTGTATCGATCGCTCATATGGTCTCTGTGGATCAAGCCCGTGCTCCAGCAGACAAGGCCAAGCGGCAGGGCTGCCCAAACAAGCCAGTCTCCCATCGCTCCACCGAATCACGTGTCGCCACACGTCGAACTCGAACGAACTCGCAGTATCAAATCCCCCCTCCGGGGTACGCCGTCTTTGCAGGCAATCTTCCGGGCCACGAAAGGCGATATAGAAACTCGCCGCGCAGCATCAGCGAATCGCCCGGGAACATGAAAGGAGCAATTATGCTGCTTCAAGGCAAAACCGCCGTTGTCACAGGGGGATCAAGAGGCATCGGCCTGGCCATCGTGAAGCGATTCCTGGAAGAAGGAGCAAATGTCGCGCTTTGCGGAAGTCGGCCCGAAACCGCTCAGAAAGGGGTTGAGGCCATTCTCGCCAAGATTCCCAACGCGCCCGTGATGGGCATTTCCCCTGACATCACCAACGAATCCGAACTTGAGGCAGCGTTTCGAGAGGTTGCCGGGCACTTTGGCAGTCTCGACATCATAGTGAACAACGCTGGTATCTCGCAATCCACGCCTCTCGGTGACTACACGCCAGAAGAATTCGATCGCGTCATCGATACCAATGTGAAAGGCGTACTCAATGGATGCCAAGCCGCGGCCCGCACACTCGGTGAAGGTGGCGTAATCCTAAATACCAGCTCAATGGTTAGCAAGAATGGGCAGCCCTCGGGCGTAGGGTACCCTATGAGCAAGTTTGCTGTGAACGGAATTACCGTTTCCCTCGCCCGCGAGCTTGGGCCGCTCGGCATACGAGTAAATGCCGTAGCTCCTGGAGTGACTGCCACCGACATGGTTGCGGCGCTACCTGAAGAGATGATTAAGCCCATCGCCGACGCCATCCCCATGAAGCGCGTAGGACAGCCCGAGGACGTGGCGAACGCCTTCGTCTTCCTTGCAAGTGACCTCGCTTCATATATTACCGGCGCGGTCTTGCCTGTTGATGGCGGCATGACGGTCTAGGGGGATCGTTTTTTCACAGCGGGCGGTGCGGAGGCACAGAGCGTCTGCACCGCCCACGCAACGGATCTTCAAGCCACCGCTCACAAAAGGACACGTGGGCTACTCCTAAGCGAGCCACCTTATATAAATGCATTGACGAAAACAACGATTACGATCGCCAGCGCGAGCAGCACGCCAAATACAAGCCCACACCCAAGCACAACATTGCCGCATCCACATCCTGAAGCACCTGAACTGCGAACCGCGCCCCTACGACTGGAGAAGCTGTCCCCATTCGAGGTTGCGGAGGCAGTCGGCACGCTGGACCTATCGCCCCGCAACCGTCCCTGCGCATGCTTTTGCCATGCATCGGCAGCAGTGCCCTCCCATTGCTCGATTCTGCCATCGTTATCGAAGTCCGGAATCATTCCCCAACCCCTACCCGTACTGTAATACAGCTCGTTCATCATAGAGCGTATCAACTTGTACCGAACTGAAGAAGGCTATTAATCGCCTGCAAGCGTGTGAGACGCCAACACGCGATAGCCAACACGCGCGACGCATCCGAGTTCTCCGCATCAAACTTACTGTGGAGGTCATGCGTACTTTTGAGAATCAATCTCAATATGAAGCAATCCAAGCAACATTTTGTCATAATCGAGATGTACCGCGCACCGTCCCACAGAGGGGAAACTTGGGTCGGCGTGCATCACCTGCAAAAGAAGGAGTACACCATGAAGTTTGTTTGCCCCGTTTGCGGTTACGTTGAGGAGTTCGACGGCGAGGAGCTGCCCGCTGATTTCAAGTGCCCGCAGTGCGGCGTCTCTGGCGACCGTTTCATCAAGCAGTCCGAGACCGAGATGACCTGGGCCGCCGAGCACATCGTGGGCGTTGGCAAGCTCCCCGAGGTCTCCGAGGACATCGTGAACGACCTTCGCGCTAACTTCGAGGGCGAGTGCTCCGAGGTGGGCATGTACCTGGCCATGGCCCGCGTCGCCCACCGCGAGGGCTATCCGGAGATCGGCCTGTACTGGGAGAAGGCCGCGTACGAGGAGGCCGAGCACGCCGCCAAGTTCGCTGAGCTCCTGGGCGAGGTCGTGACCGACTCCACCAAGAAGAACCTCGAGATGCGCGTTGAGGCCGAGAACGGCGCCACCGCTGGCAAGTTCGACCTGGCCAAGCGCGCCAAGGCCGCCGGCCTGGATGCCATCCACGACACCGTGCACGAGATGGCTCGCGACGAGGCCCGTCATGGCAAGGCCTTCGCCGGCCTGCTGAAGCGCTACTTTGGCTAAACCGTACGAAAACAGCTTAGTTGTTTTGAGGGGTCGCTCGAAAGAACGGCCCCTCATTTTGGTTCAAAGACCCTTGTAACGCCATTCGCAACGGATATCAACGGTTATATTTGGACACACCGAGTAGACACGAGTAATGTAATATAAAAGATGCAGGTCAAGAGCTTGCGAAGTTATCGTCTACTCAACGAGTCGAGAAATAACCGTTGATAACCGTCACGAGTGATCTATCACTGCGAAATCTATGCAATCGAGCGAGCAATCCCCCCGGTTGCCCATCGCATCCTCCCTGAGAGCATGGAAGTCCCACGCGCACCGTCTACGAAAAAGGGAGGCATCCAGTTGGACGCCTCCCCATCGTGCTGTGCAAGCTTGGATACCGTGCAGAACTTACCCGCGATATCCACCACGGCCGCCGAAGCCGCCGCGCGAACCACCGCGGTCGTCACGGCCACCAAAGCCGCCACGTCCGCCGCCGAAGCCGCCACGGCCACCGCGATCTCCGCCGCGCCCGCCGCCGAAGCCACTGCGACCGCCGCGGTCGTCACGGCCACCGAAGCCACCGCGGCCGCCGCGATCGTCACGGCCACCGAAGCCACCGCGACCGCCGCGGTCTCCGCCGCGCCCGCCGAAGCCGCCGCGCGAACCACCGCGGTCGCCGCCAAAGCCACCGCGGCCGCCGCGGTCGTCACGGCCACCAAAGCCGCCACGGCCACCGCGGTCGCCACCGCGCGAACCACCGCGCTCGTCGCGACCACCGTGCGTGCGATCGTTCTCGCAACCCATCTCCACGAGCGGATTGATTACCTCGTCGAGCAGGGAAAGCAGGTCGCGCGCACTCTCAGCGGAAAGCTGCGGAACGAGCTTCTTGCGCTTGTTGCCGCGCGCCTCGGCCATCGCCACGGCATCCTCGCCTGCGAAGACCACGATATGGCGCATATCGCCATCCTCGGGCTCGATGCGGCCCACGATATCCTGCTTTTCCGCCTCAATCAGCAGCTCATTGAGGGCGCGAAGGCGCATGCCCAGAAGGTCGGCCATCTCCTTCTCTTCCATCTTGGGCTTGAGCTCGAGCAGGTGTAGCGCACGAACCAGGTCCTTGGTGCGCTCAGCCTCCGCCTCGGCCTCCTCGGCCAGCGCAGACTTGCGGTTACGCAGCAGGCGAGCAGCGCGGTTTACCTTATCAAACAGCAGATCGTCGAGGTCCTCGTTTGCAGGCTCCGCCGGCTTCTCCTCCGCAGGCTTCTCAACCTGGGGCTCCTCGGCAGCCTCGGCTACGACCTCTTCAGACTCCTCAGCCGCTTCGTTTGCCTCGACGCTCTCCGCGGCCTCGGTGGCATCAGCCTCAAGCTCCTCCGCCTCAACGGCAGCGGCGGCCTCGACCTCTTCGACAATTTCGTTCTCTACCATGTTCTCGTTTTCGCTGTACTCAGACATGCGTTCCTCCTACGCCCTTCCGGGCTCTCTTGGGCGCCATTGCATCTCGCCCATCACTCAAAGCAGCCTTTCGGCTGGGCAGCGTCGTTGCTGCGCACCCAAGTGTAGAGGTCGCTACGGTCATATTCGCAGGAAAATCTTCGTGTACACGAAAGCCGGACAATCGAGAAGGACAGACAACGGAAAGACGATCTTCCGCGCCTAGACATCAGCTCGCAAAGATGGGCCGCACTTAAGCCGCCCTCTAAGTAAAAACCTGGCGAGCCCTAGCAAGTTCGAAAAGAAGCGCAGCCCTCTAGAACGGAGCAATCGCAAGCATCGCTACGAATACGATGCCAAAGCTCACGATTCCAGCCAGATAGATAGCCTGGCACATGCGGTACGTGCGATCGCGGCCAAAGCGCGCAATCACCGCACTGGCACCCTCCTCGTGCATCGCAGCAACGAGCTCCGCTCTTTCGAGTATAGACCCCTGCTCCGCCTCGGCACGCGCAGCGCCCTCACGGCCATAGAGCGCGAGAATGATCCCCGCCAGCTCAAAAGTGCCTCCCGCGCGATAGGCATGCGACATGCGCGCGAGGTGCGACCAGCATGTGCATACTGGGTATAGCGAGATCGCGCACGCAAAGAACAGGTCGGAAAGAGGCTCGGTCGCCACCGCGATCACGTGGTGCCGCTCACCCGCCGCAACAAGAAGCAGGCCGAACACCGTAAAGAAGAACGCGGTGCCCAGATAGCGTAGGAGCTGACCCTTGAGTCCGGTAAACTCGCTGTCGCGCTTCCCGATTACAGCCTGCAGCGTCTCCATGGTGCCTCACCTTTCCTACTGCTCGTGCATAGGGCGCAATGCCCGCCGCACGCCCTGCATGCCTACACCCTACCCCGCTCTACGCGCAAAACGGTTAAAGGCATGTCAGGGATTGGTAAAGTTGGCACCGTTCATCTGGCATCATTGGCCGCCCACCGCCCCGCCCCCCGTGGGACAGGTAGCAGCCGACGCGATCTATAGCCCTGACGGACCAGGCCAAGATGTTCGTTCCACTTTTGGGAATATCTTTTTCAGGATGTGCCCGTACGCACGCGAAGGAGCGTTCGAATCCTGCGGATTTCCTAGCAGCGGGCAGCGCTTTCCAACGGCTCCGAAAAGATATTCCCAAAAGTGGAACGAACAATCGATTCACGCAGACAGAATCGACCGCGAGACGATGAGCAAGGGCTATCCGAAGCGATCGCCCACAATTTTCTAGAAGAGCATCCTAGGCCAGAGGGCCGCCCTCAGTTCTGCAAGCTCATCCCTCGATACGAGATGCCGCAGGAATCTAAGATCCGCTTTGAAATCTGGTTGCTTTCGGTGCCGTCGTACTTATCGCTCAGGTACACGACCTCGCCGATGCCCACCTGTGCGAGGATCTTCGCGCATTCATGGCACGGGAACAACGTGACGTAGATGGTCGCGTGGTTGAGGTCTTTGAGCGACCCGCGGTAGTTGAGCACGGCGTTTGCCTCGGCATGCACCACATAGCTGTGCTTGTCCAGCAACGGATCGTCGCTCACGCCCCACGGGAAGTCGTCGTCGTTCAACGCGGACGGAGTTCCGTTGTACCCCACCGAAAGGATACGGTGGTTCGTGTCGGCGATGCACGCCCCGACCTGCGTGTTTGGATCCTTGCTCCGCAGCTGCGCAGCCACCGCCACGCGCATGAAGAACTCGTCCCAGGTAATGACATCGTTGCGCTTGTCAGGCATGGTCACTCCTCATAACACATACGACACAATGACTGGCTCGGTCCGAAGCGCCCCGGGAGCACGCCCTTCGGCCAAGCCGAAGAGCCCGATCTCGCTCAGCTGCGAAGCCAAGACCGCCGAGCCTCCCGGCAGGCGCACGGGCGCCGGCCAAGCTTGCGCGAACGGGCACCGGCCCCGGCTAACGCGCACGGGCACCGGCCTCCCTCACGGCAAGCACGGACAGGCGCCGGACCTCCGCCCTATTGTGCCCCATTCTCGTCTAGTGCTGGCGGTAATGCTCGAAGAAGTCGGCAAGGTCCGTCATCGCCTCGCGCAACACCTCCATACGCGGCAGGTACACGATGCGGAAATGGTCGGGCTTGTCCCAATTAAAGCCGCCGCCGCGCGTAATAAGGATGCGCTTCTGGTGCAGCAGGTCGAGTGCGAACTGCTCGTCGTCGGCAATATTGAACTTCTTGACATCCATCTTAGGGAAGATGTAGAACGCGGCCTTGGGCTTCACCGCGGTGATGCCGTCGATGGCGTTCAACGCCTCGTACACGTAGTTGCGCTGCTCGTACACACGGCCGCCCGGCACGATGTAGCTCGTCACGCTCTGGTGGCCTCCGAGCGCCGTCTGCACGATGGACTGCGCGGGCACGTTTGAGCACAGACGCATGTTGGACAGCATGTTGATACCATAGATGAAGTCGCGCATGCAGCGTTTGTCGCCCGAGAGCACCATCCATCCAATGCGATAACCTGCGATCATATGGCTTTTCGACAAACCGGAGAAGGTCACGCACGGAAGGTCGGGCGCAAGCGAGGCGACGGAGATGTGCTCGTAGCCATCCATACAAAGGCGGTCGTAAATCTCGTCGGAGAGAATCATGAGCTGGTGGTGGCGGGCGATCTCGACAATCTGCTCCAAAATCTCGCGCGGGTAGACGGCACCCGTGGGGTTGTTGGGATTGATGATGACGATTGCTTTGGTGCGCTCAGTAACCTTCGCCTCCATATCTGCAATGTCGGGGCACCACTCGGCCTGCTCGTCGCACACATAATGCACCGGCACGCCACCGGCGAGCGTGGCGCACGCGGTCCAAAGCGGATAGTCGGGGCTGGGAATGAGGATCTCGTCACCGTTGTCGAGCAGCGCATTCATGGTGAGCTGGATGAGTTCGGAGACGCCATTGCCGGTGTAGATGTCCTCCATGCCCACGTTGGGCAGGTTCTTGATCTGCGCGTACTGCATGATGGCCTTGCGCGCAGAGAAGAGCCCGCGCGAATCCGAGTAGCCCTCGCAGTCGGGCAGCTGCTGGCGCATGTCGGTTACGACCTCGTCCGGCGTGCGGAAACCAAAGGGGGCCGGATTGCCGATGTTGAGCTTCAAGATACGCAGGCCTTCCGACTCCATTCGGGCGGCCTCGTCGGCCACGGGGCCGCGAACATCGTAGAGAACGTTATCGAGCTTGGTAGACTTTTTGAACTCACGCATGGATGCGCTCCTTTTCGGGTTGGGTGTGAAGGAGTTGCTGGCGGCCGCAGGCCGCGCGGAAGCTCGCGTCACATCATCCGCAGGCGCGGGGGCCTCGTTAACGTCGCCTATCTTTGCCGGACCCGAAGCGGATTCCTGCCGAGCCCCGCGCGTTACCGAATTGGCATCGTTCGCCGAATGGCTTTCGTCAACCATGGGGCCCATGCCATCTGCCAGCCAGACTTCGCGCACGCCGAGAACCTGCGCAAGCAGCGCCATGACATTGCGACGCGGCACGGTCTTCCCACTTACATATTGGCTGACCTGGCTTTTTCCGAGCCTGCCGCCGTACTTGGAAGCAGCATGAATTACATCTGCCTGCTTCATTCCGGTGCGGGCCATCGCCTCGATCAACCGTGCGGAAAACGCCTCTTGGCGTGCCATCTGCCCTCCTTTAGTTCAATTTAGATTGAACTCTTTTGGTAAGTATGCCACAACATTAGGTATAGAGTTCAATTTATATTGAACTTGTTGCCCAAGGCACGCAGACTCCATGCCTTTTTGAACAATTCCCGGCCTGAGACGCATCAACCCGCGGCCGAAGCGATGCCGCCGGATTTAAAACGAGTCATTTCGCTGAGCGATTCGTAAAACAGTTCGCAAAACTGGATAACTTTGTCGATTTTCGGCGCTAGCAAAGGCGGGCGGGCATGCAATTTGGGCCAGAAAGCCGCTACGGAGACCCTTCGCGGGAGTTTTCACAGCTTTTTTTCTCTATATAGCTCTTTGCACAGAGCATCAATCGCCAGAAATCGACATTTTTAGCCAATTCTTCTTCAGAATCAAACGGAAACAGTGTGAGGCTACCGCGATACGATAAAGTCATCGCAATCAAACTCCGCCAATCGCCACAGCCGGCTCCCGGCGGCGAGCGCATACGGCGCTCAACGGACAGCGCCCAATAGCGGCGGGCACGCCCTGTGGCGCATCGGACACACTCTCTCATAACGGCCCACACGGCCTGCGGCGCACCGGACGCTCTCTCATAACGGTGGTACGTGCGGCAGCGCAACGACCAAGCTCGTACGCAACAGCGAGCACGCCCGTAGTACAACGGTCGAGCGCCGCCATGGCGGAACCTGCCAGCAGGGCGATCTGCTATCCCAAATCTATGTGATATAGCTCATTATACGAAGCGCCCCCTTGGCTCAACTCGCTCTTAAAAAGCGCTACCCGATAGGCATGCTCCGGGCCCGGAAACACTAACTCCGGCAAGTCGCCTTGAGGCAGCCGGGCGCGACGTGCCAGCGTAATATGCGGTCGAAACGCCTTGCGGTCGTAGGCGATGCCCCGCTCTTCGAGTCCAGAGCGAACCGCCTCGGCTAAAGCGCGCAGCTCCTCGGTTAGCGCAATGCCCAGCCAGAGCGTCGCATCATGCGGGCGACCGAAGGTGCCCAAGCCATCCGCGGTAAGCCGCACCGCCACGCAGCGCTCGCGTACCTCGTCAAGCGCGTCAACAGCACGAGCCGCTTCCGGCTCACCGATATCTCCCAAAAACGCCAAGGTCACATGGTAGGTCTCTGGCCTCATGAACCGCCCGGCAACAGCAGGCCGGAGCTGCCGGGCCAATGCGGACACCTCGCCCGCAAACGGCTCCGGCAACTCCAATGCAACAAACGCCCTCAAAGGTGAATTATCCTTTGCTCTCTAAACCCGCTCGAGCCAATTCCAGCGGCAGAAGCGCTATTCGCGACCGCCCCGGTGGCAAGCGCAGCGCCCGCTGCAATCCCGGCGGCGGATACGCTACTCAAACCAACCCAGCGGCAAGCGAACTACTCGCGGCCGTCCCAACAGTAGGTGCAAACCTGCGCGGGGTCGATGCCGATGGCCTCGAGCATGCCGGGCAGACTCTGGTAGCCCAGGGAATCGAAGCCGAGCTGCTCGCAGATGCGCTTAAGCATGCACTTGCCGCGCTCGGTCGAGCTGTCGGCGTATTCGTCGAGGTGCTCATCGCCCTCCGGCCCCTCAAGCTCACGCACCACGCGGCGGGCGATAAGATCTTGGTCGCTCTTGCCGCGCGAGAAGCTCAGATATTTGCAGCTAAACATGATTGGCGGACACGCGGAGCGCATGTGCACCTCGGCGGCACCGGCCTCGTACAGGAAGTCGACGGTCTTTCCCAGCTGCGTTCCGCGCACGATGGAATCGTCAACGAGCAGCAAGCGCTTGTCGCGGATAAGCTCCGGTACGGGAATCTGCTTCATCTCGGCGATGCGGTCGCGCACCTCCTGGTTGGTCGGCATGAACGAGCGCGACCACGTGGGCGTGTACTTGATGAACGGCCGCGCGAAGGTGGCGCCGCACTCGTTAGCGTAACCGATGGCATGCGGCAAACCGGAATCCGGCACGCCCGCCACATAGTCAACCTCGGGCAGCGTTCCCGCCATAGCCTCGTCGCGCGCCATGATATGGCCGTTTCGATAGCGCATAACCTCGACGTTCACGCCCTCGTAGTTAGAATTGGGGTATCCGTAGTACACCCACAGGAACGCACAGATCTTCATCTGATTGCCCGGCGCCACGAGGCTCTCGTAGCCATCGCTCGTCACGCGCATGATCTCGCCGGGACCGAGCTCGCACTCGTCCTCATACCCGAGCTTGTGGTAGACGAAGGACTCGAACGAGATGCAGTAACCTTGGCCCTCGATATCGCGGCCGATCAGCACCGGCAAGCGGCCCATGCGGTCGCGTGCAGCGTACACGACGCCATCCTCCGTCATGACGAGCAGCGTGAGCGATCCCTGAATGGCCTTCTGCGCAAAAACGATGCCCTCGACCAGGTCGTCTTTCTGGTTGATGAGTGCCGCGACGAGCTCAGTGTGATTGACTGCACCGGAGCTCATGGCCATAAACTGCGCGCCGCCCTGCTCGAAATACCGCTCGATGAGCTCGTCGGCGTTGGTGATGGCACCGACCGTCGTGATGGCAAAGGTGCCGTGGCGGCCGCGAACGAGCAAGGGCTGGGGGTCGGTATCAGAAATGCAGCCGATGCCGCTCGTGCCGTGGAAGCGCTCCAGATCCTTATCGAAGCGAGAGCGGAACGGCGTATTCTCGATGGAGTGGATCTCCTTCTGGAAGCCGCCCGTGCCCTCGCAAAAAACCATGCCCGCACGGCGCGTGCCCAGGTGAGAGTGGTAGTCCACGCCGAAAAAGACGTCCAGCACCACATCGCGCTTCGAAACCGCGCCAAAGAATCCGCCCATCGCTCCCCCTCATATATGGCTGATGATGCTGCCATTATACGTGAGCCATTCCTTCGCAGCGCGAAGGATATGAATAGCGCGGAAAGACGCATGGCAGATACGCGTGCTTCTCAGCAACCGGGAACAAGCCACGCCGCTCACCCCCACCGGCTCTCCGCCGCGTGCCCCTGGCGCCCATTCCACCGCCCCCCTCGCCCCTTCCACCGAGCCCTCCTCGCTCCTTCCGTCGCGCGCGACGCTCGTCCGGTGGGCCCCACGCTCCTTCCGCCGCATGCTTTCCGCCGCGCCCCTCGCTCCCTCGCCCCTTTCAATCGCGCCCTTTCCGCCGCGCCCCACGCCAGAAGACAGCGCGAGGTCCTTGTCGATGCGAACCTCGCCCCCGCGCCCACATGCTCTAGCGTTGAAAAAAAAAAGCAGGTGTATAATCGCGCGCGAATCGCGGCACAATGCCGTTATTCCATAGTGGAGGAGGCCAACATGGATGAGTCCCTGACCGGAATCATCGTTGCAGCGGGGTGCGGGCTGCTTTGCACTGGGCTCGGCGCATATATGGTCGTAACAGGCAACCCCTCACTTCTGCACAGCTATCATTATGCGACCACCCCGCTCGCGGACCGCCCGGCGCTTGCGCGCGAATCGGGCGCCGGACTCATCGTGACCGGCGTGGGCTGCGCACTCATGGGGCTTTCGGATTTCTTTGGAGTCTGGGCAGGCGTTGCGGGCATCGTGCTGCTCGTCGCCGGTATCGCAATCAACCTTATTTCCATCATCAGGCATAACGGCTCGCTCTTCTCGTTCCCTTCAAGCGAGGAAAAGGCACATGGGGGGCGTGGGCTTCACATCGGCCTCAATACCGGAGGCGGAGTCGTCCTAGGCGCAATCATCGGCCTCGTTTGCATCGTGCCCGGCGTCTATATGATCGCGACTGGCGACGTGAGCCTGCTCCACAGCTACCACTACGAGCATATCGCCGCTGCGGACCTGCCCGCGTTCTCGCTCATCGAAGGCCTCTCGATGATTGGCCTCGGCATCGGCCTTGCCATCTGCTTTGCCGCGGGCGGACGCATGACGATGCGTCCCATCCCGCTCTGGGCAAAGGTGCTCATGGCTGTAGGCGGAATCATCTGGGGCGCGAGCCTCATCGCCCTAATCGTCGCGATCCCCACCTTCGGAGGTTCGCTGTCATAGGATCCGCCCGAGAGGCGGGCCACAGGCCGAACGCCCGACGCTCCTCCTCGCGCGGCATCGACATTCTTCGTCCTCTGCACCAGCATCGCACCCGTAGCGAGACAGTTGTGCCGGGTTAAACTGTCTCATAATCGTCATGCCTGAGTGTGACAGTTTAACCCGGCACAACTGTCTCACGGCTACGCCTCTGCGTCGTCCCGCTCGGCAACTTCGGCGATGCGCGCCTCCTCGAAGGCGGCCTTCATGGTAGGGTTGCCGCGCGTGAGCTTTTTGATGGTGAGGCCCTGCGCCTTGTCGTTCGCTAGGCGCAGGTTGCGATCGCTCGAGAGCAGCGCCTCTTTGGTCTTCTGCAGATGGCTAATGGTCTTGTCAATCTCCTCGATCGCCGTCTGGAACTTGCGGTTCGCCAGCTCGAAGTTGCGCGAGAACCCTTCCTGGAACGCCTCCAGCTTCGATTCGAAATTGGTCACGTCCACGTTCTGCTGCCGCATGATAGCGAGCTCCTGCTTGTAGGCAAGCGCGTTCATGGCGGCGTTGCGCAGAAGCGTGATGAGCGGGATGAAGAACTGCGGGCGGATCACGTACATCTTTTCGTAGCGATAGCTCACATCCACGATACCCGTGTTGTAAAGCTCGCTCTCCGGTTCCAGCAGGCTCACCAGCACCGCGTACTCGCACTTCTTCTTCGTGCGGTCCGCATCGAGCTTCTTGAAGAAGTCCTCGTTCTTGTGTTTGGTGGCCGTGGCATCGTTTTCGTTCTTCATCTCGAACATGATGGAGATGATCTCGTTGCCGTCATCGTCGCACTCGCGGAAGATGAAATCGCCCTTGGAGCGGCGCGAACCGTCCTCGCCCTCAACAGCGTCGTTGTCTTTCTCGAAGTACGCGTGCGGGAAGGCCGTCATGCGCAGGCGGTTGAACTCGGTCTCGCAGTGCTGCTCGAGCGTCTCGCCCACCATCTTGGTAGACAGGCGCACCTTCATGTCGCGCAGGCGCTCGATCTCCTCGTCCTTGTAGCGAATGAGCGCATCGCTCGCCTTCTTGGATTGCTCGAGCTCAAGCGCGTGCGAGGCCTCGAGCTGCTGGCGCTCGCTATCGTGAAGCGCGCGCTCGCTCGCAAGTGCCGCGCGCGCCTCGTCGCGCTCGCGCTCCGCCGCCGTAACCGCCTGCGCCACGGCAAGCTCCTGCCTCGCCGCATCGGCGGCAATCTGCTGCCTGAGCTTAGAAATCTCGGCATCCTTAGCAGCAATGCCCTGGGAAAGCTCCTCGCGTGTCGCAGCACGCGCGTTCTCAAGCGCAACCGCCTGCTGCTGGGCAGATGCCTCGGCCTGGGCCTTGAGCCGAGCGATCTCGGCGTCGCGAGCGGCGATATCCTCCTGAAGACGCCGAGCTGCCTGCGCTTGGGAGAGCTCCGCCTCCGTCTCTTGCTGAGCCAACTTCGCCCGCAGCTCGTCGCATGCACGCTCGAGCTCTGACAGCTGCTGCTGAGCATCTCGCTGCGCCTGCGCCGCGGCGCGCTCCTCAACGAGCCCGCGCTCGTTCGCCGCAGAAGCGAGCTGCGCCTCGAGCTCGGCGATGCGCGCATCGCGCCCCGAAACGGTTTCCTGAAGCTGGCGCTCGGCCTTCTGCTCTGCAAGCTCCACCGCTGCCGCACGCTCACGCTCCATGATGCGCTCGCGCTCGGCGAGCTGACGCGAGAACTCCTGGTCGCGCACCTGGCGCGCGATATCTGCATACCCTTGCTCGTCTACCTGGAACACCGTACCGCACTGGGGGCACTTTATCTCGTTCATAAACGGACCTTTCTTCCAAAGACGCCTGCGCCCATGGTTCCTTTTACTGGAATCAGTCTACCCCGGCATGCGGACAGAAAAATGCGACGCTGGCCCGGAGAACTGACGTAACGTATGTAGGAGAGCGGACGAACCGTACCTATCCGCCACGAACGCCGCGCGTCGCGGGCGGTTAAAGTCGCTGGGCGGTTAAGGTCACCGAGCGGTTAAGGTCTCCCCGTGCGTTCGGGCGGGATTCGGACGAGCCCGGCACGCCTGCCGTTCCCGGGCCGGACTGGGGCATCGCCCGTGTTGTCGGGCAGGATTCGGACGCGCACCGGACGTTTTGCCATTCTCGGGCGGGATTCGGACACGGCCAGCGTTCTCGGGCGGGATTCGGACGGAGCAGGGCCCTCGAATGTCCAAATGTTGCCCGAAGGCGGCCAGCATGTCCGAATGTCGCCCGAAAACAGTTGGAGTGTCCGAATGTCGCCCAACAAAGGAGAGCGGCGACAGAGCGTCGCCCGGCAACGCCGTCAGGGTGAGACAGTTTAACCCGGCACAACTGTCTCCCTGTCACATCCCGAGGTACGAGCGCAGTGCGTCGAGCGTAGCCTTGCCGTCGCGACGGCCGACCTGGTACACGTGGTCGAGAATCGTCGGATCCTTCACCGAGAGCGGCGTCTTGACCGATTCGCTCGGCCGAATCACAAACACCTTGCCCTCGCGCTCCAACCGCGCGAGCTCGTCGAGTTGCGCGTTGTAGCGCTCATGACGGTTGGCCAGAAGCTCGACCAGCTTGGGATACCGGTGCAGCAGCACGCGCAGCGCGGGCATGAGGCTGTTGGGCTCCTTCCGATACCCCTCCGGCTGCGTACACACCACCACGCAGCGGTCGTAGCCCTGATCGAGCATCCAGCGGAAAGGAATGGAATCGGCCGTTCCGCCATCGAGCAGCAACCGCCCTTCCAGCTCAACGGGGCGAGAGAGCGCCGGAATAGCCGACGAGGCGCGCATCCACTCCACGTCCTCCTCATCACCGCGGTTCACGTCGTGGTACACCGGCTCGCCGGTTTGGATATCGGTCGCCACCACGGTGAATCGCATGGGGTTAGCAGCATAGGTTCCCACGTCGAACACGTCAAGCTCCCAGGGGAGGCGACCGAAGGCGAACTCTCGATTGAAGAGGTTCCCCGTGGTGAGCAAGCTTCTCATGCCTGCATAGCGGGAATCGTTGCAGAACCTCTTGTTATAGCGAACCGCGCGCCCCAGCTGGCACGACTTGAAATTGCACCCGAAAGTCGCGCCCGCGGAAACTCCCACCGTATGCGTGGCCCCTATGCCCTCCTCGAGCCACACGTCAAACACGCCCTCGGTATAGTGGCCGCGAAAACCGCCACCCTCGAACACCACACCTACCGTATGCGGCAACGCGCCAAACTTGGGACGCTCGCTCGGCACCCGCACATCGGAAAGCTTGTAGTCTGCACCCGAGCCAACAATGTTAGGTTCTTTCGCCTGTACCATGCCATACCTCACTTAATCATGGCATTTGAGTATAGCGCGGCGCATGGAAAAGGCTGGCGGTTTCCTCGGCGCCTTCGTCGCCCGTCGCCGGGCAGGGCCGGCAAGCCGCCCCGTCCCGTCGCCCCATGGATTCTTCACGGCCGCTTAAGCCAGACTTCACTGCTGTGGAAAGCCCATGCAGGGCAGCGGTTCACCGTAGAATCGAGAGGGTACCGATAAGCGGAAGGGGGCTAAACCATGGCAGAAACGGTCTTGATCGTAGAAGACGACCAGGATATCGTCGAGCTGCTGTCGCTCTATCTAACCGGCAGCGGGTACGACGTCGTCACTGCTGGAAATGGGGAAGATGCTCTCGAGCAACTTCAGCAGCACCCTGCCGATATCGCGCTTGTCGACATCATGATGCCGCGCATGAACGGCTACGACTTCATCAAGGCTCTCCGCGCCACGGACAACATCCCTGTCATCATCATCTCGGCTCGCACGCAGGCCGCCGACAAGATCGTGGGGCTTGACGCCGGGGCGGATGGATTCATCGCGAAGCCCTTCAACCCGCTCGAGGTCACGGCGCAGATTCGCGCCCTCCTGCGCCGCCGGGCCACCGATGTTGCCGACGCCCTCGCCGCAGCCGGCCACACCGCCCCCGCCGCAGATGAGGCGCGTGCTACCGCGTCATCGGAAGGCGAGGCATCCCTTCCGGGACCAGACGCCTCGGGCCCCAGCGATCGCGCGGCTGCAGAGAGCGCCCCCGCGCCTTCAACCCCCTCGCAAGGCGGCGCGCACGTGTTGCGCGTGGGCGACCTCGCCTTTGACACCGAACGGCTCGAGCTCTTCAAAGGCTGCACGCCGATTCCGCTCACCGCCGCCGAGCTCAAGATCATGGCAACCTTCATGGCCGCCCCTGGTCGCGTTTTCAGCAAAGCTCAGCTCTATGCATGCATCAACGGGGAGAGCTTTGCCGGCAGCGAGGCAAGCGTGATGGTTCATGTCTCCAACATCCGCGCCAAGCTGGAAGACGACCCGCTGCGGCCGGCATACATCAAGACCATCCGCGGTATGGGATACAAGATCGATGGCTAGCGAATTCGAACACACGCCCTCTTCCCGCAATCCCTTGCATCGCCTGCGCAAGAGCATCGCCGTGCGCTGCCTCGCCGGCCTTATCGTCTACGTAGCGCTCCTAGCACTCGTGCTCTGGGGCATCAACCGCGCGAGCGAGAATCTGTTCGACAGCGCCTTTCCCTCCATGGAAACCGTGCTGACGTATGCCGACGATCTAGAGCATGACCGCTTCGATGCGCTGCAGACGCAAGCGCTCGAGCACTGCAAGATCGTCATCTTCGACGGCGACGGCACACGGCTCTACGCATCGAGCGCACGGGCAGCGGAGAAGATCCATGCCTCCGACCTCGACCTCATCAGCGAATACGATGAGCAGAGCTTCTACGAGGTGTTCCAGGAAAGCACCGTCGACGGCCTGCACTACCGCATCGTGCAGTGCACCTACAGCCTCGAAGATGGGTTCACCAAACGCATCACGGCGTGGTGCGAGCTCGACGAAAACCTAACCGTGGTGGCCGGCGATCTATTCGCCGACCGCGGCGCGCTCACACAGCGCGAGTTCGACTTCCTGCAGGGCGTCTACAGCGCGCAGATGTCTGTAGAGCGCGTGAGCTACCAGACCGTAGACGGCGAAGAGCGCATTCTCGTGCTTGCCGCCCCGCTCGTAAGCGGCATTCGCTACCAGCAAGTCATAGACGAAGCCAACCGCTTGCCGCTCCTTGCCGCCCCCGTGGCGCTCGTCATCACCATTGGCTGCGCATGGTACCTGGTGGGCGTCGCGAAACGTGCGACGCGCCCGCTGGACCGCGCGATCAACGCCTACCGCCGCGGAGACGAGCAAGTGGACGCGGCGACCGACGTTCCCACCGAACTCGTGCCCATCTACGACAACTTCACCGACCTCATGGACGAGCTGCGCGAGGCGCGCGAGGACAGCCAGCGCATCATCGCAAACATCTCGCACGACCTCAAGACGCCGCTCACCGTGATCTACGGGTACGCACAGGCCTTCCGCGACGGGCGCGTTCCGCCGGAAAAGGAGCAGGACTACCACCGCATCATCGGAGAGAAGGCGCTTGCCGCAAGCGAGCTCATCGACACGCTCTTCGCCTATGCGAAGATGGAGCACCCCGAATACGCCCCGAACCTCGAGCCATGGCGCGTAGACGAGCTGGTGCGCTCGGTGGCGCACGAGGCGGAGGCCCAGGTAGAGCAGGCAGGCTGTTCGCTCTTCGTGGTTCCCGAAGGCGCATCACTCGCGCAGGCTGCACAGGGTGACGAGAACCTTGACATGGCGACGAGCAGCGCCGAGCCCATCGCCCGCATAGACCGGCAGCTCTTCCATCGGCTGCTCATGAACCTCATCAGCAATGCTTGCGCCCACAACCCTTCGGGCACAAGCATCTATCTCGCCTGCGAGGTCGACGCCGGGCGCGGCCTCGTGCGCGTGCGGGTGGCCGACACCGGTACGGGAATCCCCGACCACATCGCCTCGCACGCCTTCGACCCCTTCGTGACCGAAAACGCCGCACGCTCCACCAACGGGGGAACCGGACTGGGCCTCACCATCGCGCGGCGCGCTGCCGAGCTCATGGGCGGCACGCTCACCCTTTCCCCGAACCCTCCCCACCCGTGCGCTACGGAGTTCGTGATCGAACTGCCCCGCTGCACAGAAGAGTGAACGCTGCGTGCGGCCGGCTTCCGTGCGATGCTCGGCTTCATCGTCGCGGCGGTCGTGGTGAACGCTGCGCGCGGCCGGCTTCAGTAAACCGGTTCGCACCCGCCGCGTGCGAACCTAAAGGCTGCCCAACCGCACGCGGGGTCGCCGTGCGCGCGAGCCTAAAGAAACCTTTAGCAAGCGTTCAGGTGCGCTAAAGCTTCCCTTCCCATACTGGAACCCATCGAACCGACCAGTTGGAGGAAGCAATGCACACGACGGCGCATACACCGATCGAATATCTTGAGCGATCTGCCCGGCTGTTCCCAAGCAAGACCGCAGTGATCGACGAGTTTGGCACCTGCACCTATGCCGATCTGCTCGAACGCAGCCGAGCCATCGCCCAAGGCCTTCTTGCCGCAGACGCGCGATCGAACGCCTCCGGCGACCCGGAGATCCGCACTTCGGGCTCCGTGAACGCGCCCGCGCCGCAGCCCGTCGTCGTCTTCATGGAGAAGCGCATCGATATGCTTGCCTCCTTCCTCGGTGCCCTCATGGCGGGCCGCTTCTACGTGCCGGTCGACCCCAGCGTGCCTGCAGAGCGAGCGCGAAACGTCTATGCCACCCTGGCGAATGGAAAGCTGGAAGAAAACGGCCCGGTCGTGATCGCGAACGCCGATACCATAACCGCGGCGCGGGCAATCTTTCCGGAAGGCCGCGTAGCACTCGTGGACGACCTGCTGCAGCACACGGTCGATAGCGCGGCGCTCGAGAACGTCGCGCGCTCCTTGGTGAGCAGCAACCCCGCCTATGTGCTCTTCACGTCTGGATCGACCGGCATGCCGAAGGGTGTGGCCGTGAGCCACCGCTCCATCTGCGGGTTCATCGATGCATTCGTGGAAGCCTTCGGCATCCGCGACGATGACGTCATCGGCAACCAGGCGCCGTTCGACTTCGATGTCTCGGTCAAAGACATCTACGGCGCACTCGCGACAGGCGCCACGATCGTCTTGCTGCCGCGCAGGCTGTTCAGCGCCCCCGCGCAGCTGGTAGATGCCCTTCGCGAGCACGAGGTCACGGTTATGACCTGGGCGGTGGCCGCGCTCTGCCTCGTGAGCAGCCTGCACGGCCTCGACCACGCCCCGCTGCCGAGCGTGCGCCTCGTCCTGTTCTCGGGCGAGGTCATGCCGCGCAAGCATCTCGCACGCTGGCTAGAGCACCTGCCCGAGGCAACCTTCGCGAACCTCTACGGGCCTACCGAGATCACCTGCAACTGCCTCTACCACATCGTGGATCGCAGCCGCGCCTACCTTGACGGCCTGCCCCTGGGCGAGCCGCTCGGCGACCGCCGCATCCTGGTGCTGGACGAGGGCATGCAGCCCGTTAGCGAGCCCGGACAGGTGGGCGAGCTCTATGTGGGCGGCCCGAACATCGCGCTCGGCTACTACGCCGACCCCGCTCGCACGGAGGGCGCCTTCATGCCGAGCCCCATCCCCGGAGCGTTGCCGGAAACCGTATACCGCACCGGAGACCTCGTGCGCATAGGCGAGGGCGGGGAGCTCTTCTTCAGCGGGCGGGCGGACAACCAGATCAAGCATCAGGGCCACCGCATCGAGCTGGAAGAGATCGACGCCGCCTTCGAGCGATGCCCCGGTGTCGAGCGCTGCCGCTGCGCCTATAACGAGCGCTTCAAACGCATCCATGCGTTCTTCGAGGGCTCGGCCGAAATCGATGAGCTCCGACGCGCCGTGAGCTCGATGCTCCCCGGCCCCATGGTGCCCGCAAGCATCGAGCGCGTGGAGCGCATGCCGCTCACCAAGAACGGCAAGGTCGACCGCCGCGCGCTGCTCAACGCGTGACACTTTCCCCCGGTACAACTGTCTCAGAGACAGTTTAACCCGGCACAACTGTCTCATGAGGAGGAGATCTGATGACCGATTCTAACCTGCGTGCACTCGCCGACCGCTTCGGCACGCCGCTCTACGTCTTCGATGACCGCGCGCTCGTGCAGCGCGTCCGCTACCTGCGCGAGGCCCTGCCGGCTCGCGTGGGCATCTGCTTCGCCATCAAGGCAAATCCCTTCGTTCTCCCCGCGCTCGAGCCCCTCATCGACCGGCTCGAGGTGTGCTCGCCCGGCGAGTACCGCATCTGCCGCGCCCTCGGCCTGCCCCACGACAAGATCGTGGTCTCGGGTGTGCACAAGGACATCCAGACCGTAGCGAGCGCCGTAAGCGAGCGCCAGGCACCCGCGGCCGTCACCATCGAGTCGGCCTCCCAGCTTGACCTGGTTCTGCACCAAGCCGCCACGCACTCGGCACGCGTGCCGGTGCTCCTGCGACTCACCAGCGGCAACCAATTTGGCATGGGACGCGACGACGTGAAGGCCGCGGTCACGCGCCTGCGCCACAACGGACGCGTGCGCCTTGCAGGGCTCCAGTTCTTCTCCGGTACGCAGAAGAACTCCCTCAAGCGGCTTGCCCGCGAGCTCCGCGGCCTGGATGCGTTCATTCAGGAGCTTGAGCAGGATTGCGGTTGGCGCGTGCCCGAGCTGGAGTTTGGCCCCGGGTTCCCCGTCTCGTACTTCGCCCACGACGACTTCGATGAGAAGGAGTTTCTAGCGGAATTCAGCGCGCTTATCGAGGGCATGTCCTTCCAGGGCCACATCATGCTTGAGCTCGGCCGGAGCCTTACCGCCTCATGCGGTACCTACCTCACGCGCGTGGTAGACGCCAAGGTGAACGCGGGGCAGCGATATGCCATCGTGGACGGCGGCATGCACCAGCTCGTGTACTTCGGCCAATCCATGGCCATGAAGCAACCGTGCTGCCACCTGCTTGGCGCCGATGACGAGAACGCCGCCCCAGCAGACGAAGAGCTCTGGAACATCTGCGGCTCGCTCTGCACGGTAAACGACATCCTTGCCAAGCAGCTCCCCCTCTCCGGGCTCGAGCAGGGCAGCATCCTTGCTTTCGAGAACGCCGGCGCCTACTGCATGACCGAGGGCATCTCGCTCTTTTTGAGCCGTGACCTTCCGCGCGTGATCATGGTCGACGAGCATGGCGCCCCCACGCTCGTGCGCGACGGGCTGCGCACCGACATCCTCAACACCCCGCTCTTCCCCATCAGGTAACACCCCGACGCAACAAGCGCGCTGGGCCACATCTATGAAAGGACCATCATGGACGCAATTCTCGACATCTTGAACGAACTCAAGCCCGGTATCGATTACCGCACGCGCCACGACCTCGTCGATACGCGCGAGCTCGATTCGCTCACCATCATCACGCTCGTCTCGGAGCTCGAGGATGCCTTCGACATCACCATCCCCGCCGTGGAGATCGTGCCCGCTAACTTCAACTCCCTCGAGGGCATGTGGAACATGGTGCAGCGCCTGCGCGAAGCCGGCTTTTAGCGAGGCGCCGGGGCTCTCATGACTTCGTACTTCTCTTTGACGATGCTCGGGCTCATCCTGCCCGGCACGGCGGTCGCCTACCAGGTCATGCCGCGCCGGGCGCGCTGGGCCGTGCTTCTCGCCGCTAGCTATGTCACCTTCTGGGCCATCAGCGGAAAGCTGCTCGCCTTCCTTTTGGCGTCGACCGTGACCATCTGGCTCTGCGGCCTTGCGCTCGATCGCGAGATCAAGCAGCGCGGCGAGGCCCTGCGGGCTCCGGGCGCCAACCGCAAGGCGGTCAAGCAAAGCTATGCGAGGCGCATGCGCCTCATCATGGCGGCGGGCGCGGCGGTCAACCTTGGAATGCTCTTCGCCTTCAAATACGTGGTGTTCGCGCACCGCCTGCTCGCTCCGCTCGCCGCCCCGCTCCTCACCCACCTGGGGATCGGCTGGACAGCACCCGCGGCAATCGCTGCGCCCATCGGCATCTCCTTCTACACGCTGCAGGCCGTCTCGTACCTCGTGGACGTGTATCGCCAGAGCGTCTCCGCCGATCGCAACCTGTGCCGCCTGGCGCTCTTCATGGCGTTCTTCCCCCAAATCATGGAGGGGCCCATCTGCCGCTACGGCCAGACGGCGCAAGCGCTCTGGGCGGGTCACGGCATCACCTGGGAGAACCTCGTATCGGGAAGCCAGCGCATCCTTTGGGGCGCGGCGAAGAAGCTTATCGTTGCCGATCGGGTGAATCTGCTGGTGAAGACCGTCTTTGCCTCATATGAGTCCTACGACGGCGGCATCATCGCCCTCGCCGCGGTGCTCTACACCATCCAGCTGTACTGCGATTTCTCGGGCACGATGGATTTCGTGGTGGGCACGGGGCGCATCTTCGGCGTGCGCCTGCCCGAGAACTTCCGCCAGCCCTTCTTCTCGCGCACCGCATCCGAATTCTGGCAGCGCTGGCACATCACCCTGGGCACGTGGTTTCGCGACTACGTGTTCTACCCCGTGTCGCTCAGCAAGCCGGTGAAGCGCCTGACCACCTCGGCTCGGCATCTCCTGGGCAATCGCATGGGGCCGGTGGCCGCGAGCGGCGTGGCGCTCCTCGCCGTGTGGCTCGGCAACGGCCTCTGGCACGGCGCAGGCGGGCAGTACGTGTTGTTCGGACTGTTCTGGTTCGCGGTCATCTGGCTCGGCGGCTTCGCTGAGCCGATCGCGCAGTCCATCTGCGAGCGCCTGGGGATCGACCGCTCGGCGCTCTCGTACCGCGCCTTCCAGCACGCGCGCACGCTCGCGATCGTCTTTTGCGGAGAGCTCATCTTCCGCGCCGATGGCGGATGGGCGGCGCTCGGCATGCTGAGGCGGCTCTTCGGCCAGTTCTCGCTCGCATCGTTCGCCGACGGCACCGCATTCAAGCTCGGCATGGACGGCGCCGATTTTGCCTGCGTCGGCATCGCGATCGCAGTGCTCTTCGTCGTTGGACTGCTGAGGGAGCGTGCACAGCACGACCCTGCCGCCTCCGCCACCCCGGCAGGACACGCGGGCATGCCGGCGGCAGCCATCGCGAACACCGCAGCCACCCGCTTCGCCCTCGCCTGGTGGCAGAACTTCAACGTGCGCTGGGTACTTGGCTGCATTCTCATCCTTGCCATCGTGGTGTTCGGCGCCTATGGAACGGGCTATGTTCCCGTCGACCCCATGTACGCATCGTTCTAGCAAGCATCAGTACCGGCGGGCAACAGGTCCTGCCGGGCACGACAGCGGCTGATAGGAGGTCCCATGCTTCATGACGCAACGACGCCCGCCACGGGGCGCGCCCAACAGCGGGCGGCACGGTACATGCGCATCGCGCTGCGCCTCGTCGTTACCGGCATCGTGCTCTGCGGCCTCCTTGCCGCGGTGTCGCGCATCGTGCAGCCGAAAAACAACCAGGCCGAATTCGGTCAGAGCGATTCCGAGGCCCACGGCGTGCTCGGCGAGCCGCGCGATAGCATCGACGTCCTCGTTCTGGGAGACTCCGAGTCATTTTGCTCCATCTCGCCCCTGCAGCTTTGGGGCGAGCAGGGCATCACCTCCTACGTATGCGGCACGAGCGGGCAGATACTCCCGCTCACCCGCTCCCTGCTGTTGAGCGCGCTGAGCAAGCAGCATCCTAAGGTCGTAATCCTCGAAACCAACTGCCTCTTCCGCCCGTTCCGACCGGGGTTCGCGCTCAACCGCGCCCTCCAAGACAAGTTTCCGGTGTTCGAATACCACAACCGCTGGAAGAAGCTGCGCGCGGAAGACCTCGTCTATGCGCCCCAGACCACCTGGACGCACGAGCTCAAGGGCTTTCGCATCAAGAAGGACACGGTTGCCGCAGACCCTTCCGGTTACATGGCCCCTACCGACGAGCTGGCGCCGATGCCACGCCTGAGCGAGCTTTACCTGCGCAGCATTGCGAAAATCTGCCGTGACAACGGCACCAAACTCGTGCTCGTGAGCACGCCGAGCACGGTGAACTGGAACACGGCGCGCCATAACCGCACCCAGCTCTTAGCGAGCGAGCTGGGCATCGATTACATCGACTTCAACATGGGCAGCCAGCGCGTCGAGATTGACTGGGCTACCGATACCTGCGACAAAGGCGACCATCTCAATATCTACGGCGCTCAAAAGGTCACGAGCAAGCTTGGCGAGATCCTGCGCGCCACGTACCAGGTGCCGAGCCATGCGAACGAGAAGGCATATGCCTCTTGGAACGACGCGTACGCGCGCTACACCAAGCAGCTCGCCGGAACGTGATGCCGCGCGGAGCCGATGCACGCTGGCACCCTCGCCCGTCCTCGGCGCCCACGCTCCTCGGCGCCCTGACGCCTCCTAGCGCGCCGCCCGCCATGGCGCCTCACCCGCCTCATCGCGTCCCCAAGCCCCGCCCTATCCATACCGAAAGGAACCCATGCCACCCAGCAGACCCTCACCCGAGCTCAGGCACATCGCCCTGCGCCTCGCCGTCACCGCCGCCGTGCTCGTCATCGCACTCGCCGGCATATCGCGCATCATGCTACCCAAACATAACCAAGATGCGCACGGCCCCAATAACTACGAAGCCGCCCATGGCATCTTCGCCGAGCCGGAAAACTCCGTCGACCTGCTTTTTCTTGGCGATTCCGAAACCTACTGCGCCATCACGCCCCTCGAACTCTGGCGCGACCACGGCATCGCCTCGTACATCAGCGCCACGGGCGCCCAGCGCTTGCCGCTCACGCTCTCCATGCTCAACCGCGTCCTCGGCTGCCAGCGTCCCAAGATCGTGATCCTCGAGACCAACTGCCTGTTCCGCGCGGTCACGCCGGGCACGGTGGCGCGCCAGACCGCAAACGACGCCCTCCCCGTGCTTGAATACCACAACCGGTGGAAGACGCTTCGACCCGACGACCTCACGGCCGCTCCCTTCTCCATCGGCACCGCCGACTTCAAGGGCTATCGTCTCAAGACGGGCGTCAGCGCTGCCGACGACTCGTCCTACATGACGCCCACGATGGACAGCGAGTCCATTCGACCGCTCAACCGCTGGTACCTGGAGCAAATCGCAGACGTCTGCCGCAGCCACGACATCAAGCTCGTGCTCATGAGCACGCCGAGCACCGTAAACTGGAATATGAAGCGCCACAATTGCGTGCAGCAACTTGCAGGCGAGCTCGACGTCGATTACATCGATCTCAACACGGGCAAGAACCGCGCTCAGATCGACTGGTCGACCGATACCTTCGACGGCGGCGATCACCTGAACCTCAACGGCGCCAAGAAGGCAACGGCTAAGCTCGGCGAGATATTGCAGAACCGCTACCAGCTGCCCGATCATTCCGGCGAGAGCGCCTACCGCTCCTGGGATGAGGCCTACGCGCGCTACGAGCGCGTCGTGGGCCGGGGCGCGGCATCGTAGCGCCGGCCTGTACCCCACGGGCGCCGATTCCTGCCGGCTGCCCGCCAAGACCCGGCTCGCGACAATCCCCGCCGGCCGCCCGCCAAGCCCCGGCTCGTGCCGATTGCCCGCCGGCTCCTTCGGGTACAACAAGGTGGATATCCCACGAGCAAGGAGGCACCATGAACACGCTTGAAGCACTCGAAACACGCCGGAGCTGCCGAGCCTACACCAGCGAGCCCGTCGCACCGGAACTCATCGACCAGATCATCAAGGCGGGAACCTACGCCCCCACCGGCATGGGCCGGCAATCCCCCATCATCGTCGCCATCACGAACAAAGAGGTGCGCGACCGGCTTTCGCGCATCAACGCGCGCGTCATGGACAGTGAAGACGACCCGTTCTACGGGGCACCGGCCGTGCTCGTCGTGCTCGCACGCAAGGATGTGGGTACGCACGTGTACGATGGCAGCCTGGTGATGGGAAACATGCTGAACGCCGCCCATGAGCTGGACCTTGGCAGTTGCTGGATCCATCGCGCGAAGGAAGAGTTCGAAGCACCCGAGGGCCGTGCCATCTTGGAGGGCCTGGGCATCGATGCCGACGCATACGAGGGCATCGGCAACTGCATCGTGGGCCATGCCGCCGAGCCCGCGGCAGAGCCCGCCCCGCGCAAGACAGACTACGCTTACCATATCGACTAGCTGCGCATGTAACGAGCCCGCGCGACCGGACCCGCAGGGCGCGCTGCAAACTATCTGAGGAGGCCCCATGCCTTACGCCACCCATGAGAACGACGTTCAGTACCTCGCAGATGATGGCACCGTACTCGGCGAGGTTACCTTTCCAAGCTGCGGCGATGGCATCGTGGACATCAACCACACCTTTGTAGACGGATCGCTGCGCGGGCAGGGCATCGCAGACGAGCTGCTCTCCCGTGCAGCAGCCGAGCTCGAGAGGAGCGGGCGGCGCGCCCATCCCTCCTGCTCGTACGCCGTTCGGTGGTTCGAGAAGCACGCGGAGTACGCGCACCTGCTTGCGGAATGAGAAAAACCGCCTCGCCATATCCGAAATGAGCGCGCCGCATGCGCAATCCGCCCCGCGTCACGGCTTCGGCCAAGGCGCGGGGCTCGCATTTTCAACTTTTGGGCACTTGATTCCCGAATATCTAAGTATAAAGCGATTCCTCGTTACCATAATCGCAGGTCAGAAGCTTGGCCAATATGTCGCTACTCAGCAGATCCCCGTTTAAGTGCCCAAAAGTTGAAAACGCTTCTAAACCTAGCTCCCTCGCCGCCCCAATCACGGTAACAACTGCGTTACGGCGGCGTTTCGCACGCGTTTCCCGCGCATCGGCTTCATAATAGACCCCACCTGAATATCAACGGGCCCACCATCGCCGAGGCGCGGCCGGCCCATGCAAGGATAGGGGTCGATATGTCCATGAAGTTCAAGCGCCTGCTGCCCATCCCCAAGGAGATCCGCGAAGAGATGCCGCTTTCTGCCGAGACCGCGGCGAAGAAGCCGGCGTTCGACGCGCAGGTGGCCGACATTCTCACGGGCAAGGACGACCGCAAGCTCGTCATCATCGGCCCGTGCTCCGCCGACCGCGAGGACTCCGTGCTCGAATACGCCGGCCGCCTGGCGAAGCTTGCCGAGCGCGTAAGCGAGCGCCTCTTCATCGTACCGCGCGTCTACACCAACAAGCCGCGCACCAAGGGCACGGGCTACAAGGGGCTCCTGCACAACCCCGACCCCGAGGGCCCGAGCGATCTTTTGGGCGGCGTCAAGGCCATCCGCCGCATGCACCTGCGCGTGGCGGAGGAAACTGGCATGTTCACCGCCGACGAGATGCTCTACCCCACCAACTACCAGTACCTCATCGATGTGCTTGGCTACATCGCCGTGGGCGCGCGCTCGGTAGAGAACCAGGAGCACCGCCTCGTGGCTTCGGGCGTTCCCATGCCCATCGGCATGAAGAACCCCACCGGAGGGTCCACGAGCGTCATGCTCAACTCCATCTATGCGGCGCAGCAGCCGCAGACCTTCATCTTCCGCAACTGGGAGGTCGAGACCACGGGCAACCCGCTCGCACACGCGGTGCTGCGCGGCTATATCGGCGAGGACGGGCTCAACTACCCCAACTACCATTACGAGTACCTGGAGCGCCTGGCAGAAAAGTACACCGAGGCAGATTTCGTCAACCCGGCGGTTATCGTGGACTGCAACCACGACAATTCAGGCAAGCGCCCCTTCGAGCAGATCCGTATCAGCCACGAGGTTGCAGATTCCATGCGCCGCTCGGAGCAAATCCGTCATCTCATCAAGGGCTTCATGGTGGAAAGTTACCTGGAAGACGGCAACCAGCCCATCGACGGCGGCGTGTACGGCAAGTCCATCACCGACCCATGCCTCGGCTGGGAGAAAACGGAGCGCCTGGTACTCGATCTCGCAGAGCGCGTGTAGCCGGAGCCAGAAACTGCAAGTTTGGGCCGGTTTTGAGCGGTACCCTCAAGTAGCGACAAGATGCGCGCATGCGAAACCGCAGGTTGAAGCTCCAGCTGATTCTTGTCTACTTGGCACACCGGCGCAAAACCGGCCTAAACTTGAAAAGCACGGCAGGTCTTGGCGAAAAACCCGAAAGCCGGACAGCCTTGGCGAAAGATCGCAGCAGGCGTTTCCCAGTCCGGCTTCCTAACCGATGGCGCCCGCCTGCAGCAAATCGCGCACCTCGAAGAGGTCCCGGCAGATGCGCGTCGCCAGGGAGCGCATCTCGTCATCCGGCTGCACCAAGTCGGGCACCATGACGGTAATGAAGCCGCCCGCGGCGCCGGCGCGCACACCGTTGAAAGAATCCTCGAGCACGAGCGCCTCGTGCGCATCGCACCCCAAGAGCTCTGCCGCGCGAAGGAAGACATCGGGCTCCGGCTTGGCGTGCTCGACTTCAAGCCCGGACACCGTGGCAGAAAAGCACGCAGAAACGCCCGCATTCTCAAGGTTCTGCGCGATCTGGCTCGCCGGCGAAGAAGACGCCACCGCCGCGGGTATGCCCTGCTCTCCCAGATACGCGAGAAGCTCATCGAGGCCGGGCTTCTTCTCCACCCCGGCGCGCAGATGTTCCTCCACGATCGCATGCCAAACATCCCAGAGCTCATCCGCGTCGACGCTCTCGTCGTACCACGCGTGAACTACCTTCGCGAACTCACCTCCCGCGGTACCGCGCACCGCGTCCGAGAGTCCGGGCTTATAGGCGAGGCCCAGAGCATCGGTCGCCGGCTTTAGGTTTTCTCCCCATACGGGCTCGGTATCGAACATGAGCCCGTCCATGTCGAAGATGACGCCTTTGACCATTACGTACTCCCTATCCATTGGCCTGCTCTGTAGAGCTCTGAACACAGAAGACGATGGGGCGCCTCGCCCCATACGCGAACCATTATCGTATACTTCGAAACGTCCTCGCGGGAGGCATGAAAATGTTTCCAAGCGCGAAGCTGCACGACCAAGGAGCCCTATGAGCGAGCAAGCAACCCGCATCCTGTTCGTCTGCCACGGCAACATCTGCCGATCGCCCATGGCCGAGTTCGTCATGAAAGACCTCGTGCGGAAACACGGGCTCGAAAACCGGTTCCTGATCGCCTCGGCTGCCACCAGCACCGAGGAGATCGGCAACGATATTCACCGGGGCACGCGCCGCGTGCTCACCGAGCACGGCGTACCCTTCGCGCCCCGAAGCGCACGGCGGCTTCGCGCAGACGATGCAGCTGCCTGGGACTATATCGTGGGGATGGATGAGGCCAACGTGCGCAATATCGGTCGCATGCTGGGACCAGGCGCGCTGGAGCGCACTTTCAAGCTGCTCGCCTTCGCCGGGCGCACAGACGATGTTGCCGATCCGTGGTACACGGGAGACTTCGAGACCACCTATCGCGACGTGCTCGAGGGGTGCACGGCGCTACTCGAGCGCATCGAGAGCGAGGCATGACTCACAGCCCCGGCTGGATTCATCACGGCACGCGTTCGATATGTCTGATGCTCGGAATCAACCAGGTAATCACAGCGAGCACCAGCATGGACGAACCGGCGAGCACGAACCAGATGGGCGCGCCCACCGTATCGGCGAGCAGCGTCGACACCGCGAGCCCCGCCGGCAAGGCCCAGGCCATGATGCTCCCGTAGAGGCCAAAAACGCGCCCCAGGTACTCGGGCGGAATGCGTTCTTGCATGAGCGAGGTCTGCGGGCCCGAATAGAAGGGGGAACTGAGCCCCATCACCGCGCTTGCAACGAGGAAGCCCATGAAACCGTCTGGTCCCAAGAGCCCCGCAGCCAGCGTTGCCGCCCCATACACCGCGCATGAGGCCACCACGCTCAGCGCGCGATTCGCAAAGCCACCGGTGGCTGCCAAAAGCATGCTGCCCGCGATCATGCCCACCGAGAACACCACCTCTGCGAGGGCGGCATCGGCAGTCGTACCCGCAAAGTGGCCGAGCGTCATAATGGGAAAGAGCGCCGATATGGGCGAGAACACGAGCGTGAAGGCAAACCCGCACCACAGCAGGGCGAAAAGCCCTCGATACCTGCGGAGCACACGGTAGCCCTCCGCGGTCTCACGAGCGAGCTGGCGCACCTGCGTCGCAAGGCCCTCGCGAACCACAGGAGCCGCGGGCCGTCCGCTTAACCGCGCGGCGAGAACGGCCACGCTCGCGAACAGCGCACCGGCAACGTCAAGCGCGACCATCGCGGTAAGTCCCCACACCGGGTACATCGCCGCAGCCGCAGCTGTTCCCAAGATGTACCCGCCCGATTGCACAAGCTGCGTTACGCCCGCAAGACGGGTAAGGTGCTCAGGCGGAGCCACGAGCGGGGTCAGCGCCTGGAAAGCGGGAGTGTGAAACGCGCTTCCGATGGCCCTGAAGAACAAGGCAACGATTACCATCCACACCGGCAAGGAGCCGGCCATCGACGCAAGCGCCACGAGCGCGCTCACCGCAGCGATGAAGAGGTCGGCCCCGATAAGCACGCGTTTGAGCGGAAGGCGGTCGACGATCGCGCCCGCGACAGAACCCAGCAACGCGAGCGGCAGGAAGCCCATGAGCGATGCCAGCGACAGCATGCTCGCAGAATTCGTGGTGAGCGTAATGTGCCAGATGAACCCCATCTGCAAGATAGAGCTGGTGAGCACCGAGACGAGCTCTCCGCCCCACACGCAGGCAAGCTTTAGCTTCCAAGAGCCGTCCGGCCCGGGTATCGTGCCCGGCGCCGCTCCGTCTACCTCATGAGGCGTGGCTTCCGGCGCATCGGATGTTCGCGATATGATGGCCCCTCCCCTCGCCCACTGGCCCCGCGAGCGCAAACAGCGCATATGCGCGGAACAGCATAGCAGACGCAACCGAGGAGCGCGGGTGGCATATCCTTGCGGAGCACCGCACGCCCGCCACGAAAAAGCGCCCCGAACGAGGCGCTTCACGTGATGTCAAATGGTGAGGATATTATAAGCACGGGCTATCTTCCGTTAGGAGCGACCGCCCTTCGCCTTAGTGGACCCGGCGCTTCCCGCTGGATCCCTTCGCTCGCCATCCCGGATTGCCGGCGTGGTGATAAGGCCTGCCAGCACCACAGCCCCGCCGACGGCATATGCCATGCGCACCGCATCGAGGCGCGCCGTGGCCTCGATCGAGACAAGCTCCTTGCGCTCGTCGTCGGTCATGGGGATTCCCGCGATCTCGTCCTCGAAGGTCCGGTTGCTGCCTAGGTCGATGCTCACGCCCGACAAAGCGCTCGACACTCGAGGCGAAATAGAGGCATCCGCCGCAGCACGGCTTCGAACCGTACCGGTAATCCCAAAGATCAGCACCGCGCCCAGCAACGCCACGCCGAGGGCCTGGCCCACATTGCGCATCGTGCTCTGGATACCGCCCGACTGCGACGCCTCGCGCTCGGGAAGCGCCATCGCCACCACGTTGCTCGCGTGGGCAGAGACCGTACCCGCGCCCACGCCCGCCATGAAGGCGCCCAGGTACACGAGGGGCGCGCTTGCGCCGTTCTCGGTCACAGAGAACGCCATGATGCCGAGTGCAGCAGCCATTGCCACGTAACCGGCTTGGATTACGCGGCGCGGGCTAGCCTGCGGCATGAACTTGGGGATGCCAAGCGCCAGTGCGAAGGTAGGAACGCCGGTGACGATCGAGATGGTCCCCACTGCCACGGGCGACCAACCGGCCACAAGCTGCAGGTAGGGCGCCATGAGAATAGATTGCGCTCCCATAAAGAAGAAGGTGAGGGCGCAGGCCACAAGGCCGGCGCGCACCTGGGGAGTTGTGAGGAACGCGCTCGGCAGCACCGCGATGCCGCCCCGCGCCTCGACGCGGCGCTCATAGGCAACGAGGATGCCGAGAACCACGATACCTGCCACAGCCATGGGAAGCGCGGGCGAGATGCCCAGGATGGTGAAGGGCGCCGTGGAGAGAGGCGTCACGAGACCCCACGATGAGATGCTCGAGAGGCCAATGAGCAGGAGAAACAGGCCCGACGCAGCCAGAGCGACGCCCACGCCGTCGAAGCCCGCCCGCTCGCGCGGCTGCTCGATGGCGGGAAGGGTGAACGACGCAGCGAGCACGATCGCGAAGTAGCCCGCAAGAGCGAGGAAGGTAACGTGCATGCCAGCCACCTGCATGACCACGCCGAGTGCAAGGGGAAGCAGCGCAGAAAGACCCGAAGCCGCACCGATGGCGCCGAACGCGATCACGCGATCGTGACCCTGGTAGATAAGAGGGATGAGCCCCAGCACCGAAGGGATCATGAAGCTCGCGCCAAGGCCCACCAGCACGCGGCCACCCCAGATGAAGACGGCCATGCTGGGCGCTAGGGCAAGCACGACCTCGCCGAGGGCGCAAAGTAGGATGCCGCCGCGGAAGGTCTTCTTCCAGCCGACCATGGTGCCGGCAAGACCGCCCGCGATCATGAATGCACCGCCTACGAGCGGATAGATCATGTTGGCGAGCTGAATCTGGGCCGTGGTGGCGCCGAGCTCGCTCGTGAGCGACGCCGTCGCCAGCGAGAGCGCCCCGTTATCGCCGGTTGCACCCATCTGCGCGAGGATGAGGACGATGATGGGCAAGATCAAGAAGCGGGCCGCTGCGGTCGCGGGGGCCTCTGCGTGGGCCGACGCCGTAGTCGCGGGGACTTCTGCGGGGGCCGACACCGTGGTCGCGGGGGCCTCTGCGGCTCCCGGAGTGGCAACGGAGGCAGCGCCCGAGTTACCCGCAGGCCGCGCATTCACCGCCGAAGCGGTCGTTTTGGCCTGAGAGGCCCGGGCGGGCTGCGCAGCCCGCGCCTGGTGGTTGTTATTCACGTGTACGCCTTTCGAACATGGTTAGTAGGTGCCGTGCAAACCACACATGGCCCGCACGGCGGTACCGCGCGCCCCGCATGCGCCGGGGCACGCTGGGCCATGCCGCATAGCACGCTGGCCATGCGGCGGCCCCGGGCAAAGCATAGGAGCTCGAAGAGGGGACCTACGCCGCCGGTGCGAAGAAGGGCTCGCTTCCGCTTACATCGCATGCGGAGAGCGGGTACGCGCGGATGCCCGGCTCGTCATAGGTGGCATGGTAATACGTGAGCGTCTCTGCCGAGAAACAGCTCGTATACAGGGTGATTTCCGACGACCCGTCGGCCATGCGCGCCGCCCCCATGGGCACGGCAACCGAGCCGAGCGTGCGGAACAGACGGCTCACATTGGCGGCCTCGGACTCCTGAACAGGATAATGGCTGTTCACAAATGCCGCCTTCACGAAGCGGGCAGGGCCACTGTAGTCCCCCGGAATCCCCTGCATGCCCATGCCCGACCCGAAGGGGGCAAGCTGCGCCTTATCCCACGTGGCGGTGGCGGGCTCGGCATCGGTGAGAACCAGATAGTTGCGGAGGTTCGTGCGCTGCCAGCCGAAATCGGGCTCGTTGGTGAGCACGTCGACATCGTTCTCCCACACCTTAAGGCCGTCTTCGAGGCACTCGACCACGATGCTGCCCGTGGCGTCGGCAACGATCCAGTGCAGGTTTGCAACGGGAAGGTCGGACGAGACGGGTTTGGCCACAACGGTAGTCTTGGAGAGCGCGCGACGCACCTCGTCGAGCGAGGAGAAGTTGCGAGCAATCCAGAAGGGAAACTCATAGGCGGCGACGTTCACCGCATCCGGCTGGCTGCATGCATGGGCGGCATAGCGCGCGCTCTGCGGGAAGTTGAGCCCCGCGACGGCAAGACCGGCATCGTTACCGCAATCGAAGTAGAGTGGGACGCCGCCCGCCACGATTCCCATGCCGATCACCGTATGGGCGTGCGCGCTATCGAGGTCGCTGGGGCGCTCGAAGGCAGCGGGCACCTCGGCAGCAGGGGGCGTCACCACCACGCGCTCGCCATAGCCTTGAGTCCAATCGAGGTTCCGGCCGAAATACATGGAACCTGAGGTGCTGGTAAAGCGGATGCCCGTGCACATGGGCCCGCCCCCTTTCTTGCCCGAGGCAACACCTCGGGTCGAAGCGATAGATACTTCTCTTCTGCCCGTAACCCTCTATTAGTTACGACCGATATACTTAGGAATGACTGAAGAGGGGTAACATTTTTGGCTAAAGCGTCAACAGAGCTGCAAGAGCGTCGTCTTTCAACGCATCACCGCAGGTAAACTACCCATCCAAGCTTTCTTTTCGATAGTCGAGCAGGTGAGAGCCGGCGCTTTCCGAACACCACGCCGACGGCCCCCCGACACATGATGCAGAACCTATGGATTCGGCCCCCGGAGACTTCCGCTCGTAATGTTACCCGGGGTATACAAGTTCCGCACCTAGACAGACTCTGCCTCCGCGCTCAAACGATTCCCCAGCGCGGCTACGCCCCTCACGGGGCGCAAGATGCGAAAGGATTTGGACATCATGCCCAACAGCAGAATAGCCCCTACAACCCTGCGCGCCCTCCTTGCCGCGAGCCTTGTGCTCTCGGGCCCCGGCGCGGGCGCTGCACTCACCTCGCCCGCGCTCGCCTTTGCAGACGAAAAGAGCGCCCCAGAGCACAGCGAAAGCGAAGCCAGCGCCACCGCACCCGCGGAAAACGAGCCTGCCGATTCAACCGAGCCGGCTCCTGCGGAAGACGCGTCCGCCGAGACCGCTACCGTTCCCGCAGAAGACGCCTCCGCCGGCACCGCCGCGCCCGCCCCCGCAGCAAGCGCGCCCGCCGAAGACGCCGAACCTACCTCCGAAGCAGACGCATCCGCCGGCACGGTCGCCATCGTTCGCGGCGGCGACCGAACGGAATACGGCTCGCTCACCGAGGCGGCCCGGGCCGCGCAGGATGGTGACGCCATCGAGGTCTCCGGCGCGCTCAGCATCAGCGAACCCGTAACGGTTGACGCAAGCCGCTCCATCACGCTGCGCGCCACCGCAGACACCACCATCACCCGTGCGGAGCAATTCCCGCAGGAGGGCGGAAAGGCCGCGGGCATGTTCCGCTTGTCGGATGGTGCTTCGCTCACGCTGGAGGCGGCCGACCCCTCTTCCGGCAAGCTCGTCATCGACAGCGAGCGGACCGATTCGAACGACGCCGTCGTCACCCTGCGCGGGCAGTCCACCTTCACCATGCGCGCGGGCACGGCCATCGAGGGCGCCCAGTGCTCATGGAAGCCGTGGGGTGCCGTCTATGTGCGCGAGGGCACGTTCGTGCTAGACGGCGGCGAGATCCGCAACGGGTTCGCCATGCGCAACGCCGCCGTTGCGGTGGAGCACGGCAGCACCTTCGAGATGCGCGCGGGCGCCATCACCGGGAACCGCACGAGCTATTCCGAGTCCATCGTATGGACCAAGGGCACCGTGCGCATGAGCGGCGGCAGCATCGCGGGGAACTCGTCCAACGTGTCGAGCGACGGCGTGGTGCACGTGCTCGAGGGCGGCGCGCTCAGCTTCACGGGCGGCACCATCGGCAACAACAACCCCAACAACACGTTCGGCGTGCGCGTAGACGCCCGTGGATCGCTTGAGCTGGGCGGACAGGCCCGCTTCGAGGGCACCGACCGCGTGAGCCTGGCGCAAGGGGCGGCGCTCTCGTTCGCAAGCGCGCCGGAAGCACACACCACGGACGATCCGATCGAGGTCGTGCTCGCGGGCGAGTGGCCGGCAGGCGGCGTGGTGGCAACCGCCTCCTCGCCCGAGGTGGCGCACGCCGCGCTCGAGTGCCTCTCGGTGCGCCGTGCGGGAACGCCCGAAAAAACGGCCTCCGTGGGCCTCGACGCCGCCGACCAGCGTCGCATCACCCTTGCCTCGGCCGACGTAGCGGCGCTTTTCGATCTGCTCGACAACCCCTTCGCCGACAACCTCGGCCTCCGGCTGCGCGGCGAGCTCACAGGGCCCGATGCTCTCGATGGCCTGCGTGCGAAGGTAGAGGAGCACTTCGCTGGTGTGGACACCCCCGAGAGGCGCGTGCGCCTGCAGCAGATCGAGGACATCGAGCGCTATGCGGCCTACCTCGACGCGCATCGCGACGAGCTTGCGGACACGGTGCGCGAGCTCTCGCAGCTGGGAGACCCGTGGGCCGAGGCGCAGCGCACCCAGCAGGGCTACCAGTTTGACAACCTCGATGCCACGGGGCTCTACCTCAAACCCGGCCAGGTGAACGAGATCGTGGTCTACGTCGATGCCGACGACCCTTCGAAGCTCTCGGTTGCCTGGCGCCAGGTGGGCGTGACCGACACGAACAACTACCCGTCGCTCAACCTCGGCCAGAAAAGCGGGTTGGTGAACGGCGTCAATCGCATTACCGTGGACCTCACGGGGAAGACCTATGGCTCCATGCTCTACCTGCGCAACGACTCCACCGAGAACGCGGCGCGGGTGCGCATCGAGGCGGCGGATGCGGCCGCGGTCGCGATGGGCGCAGCGGGCGACGGTACAGGAGCGACCTCGGCCAACGACGCGGCCAGCACGGGCGGCGCGGGCGCCTCGGGCGGCACCGAGGCCGGCAGTGCTGCCAGCGCAGGCATCTCGACCGGCACCGAGGCCGGCGGCAGCCCCGCCCTGGGCACGAGCCTGGGCGAACACCCCTTCTACGAGCACGATCCCGCCCACCCCGAGCGCTTCTGGACCTTTGTGCAAGACATCCACGCATACGCTGCCCGGGCACAGGCGGACCAGGTGGCCGACATGACGCTCATCCAGATGGGTGATGAGGGCAGCGCGCAGTTCGCCGTGAGCGCGACCGCCATGGCGAAGGCGTACTCCGGCATCTCGTCCGAGGCCGAGGCCATCGCCTATATCGAGAAATCGAACACCGCCATCCAGAACCGGCTTGAGTTCTATTGGGCGTTCGACGGGTTCGACCCGGACCAGGCAAGCGGCCCCCACGCCATCACCACCGCACGCGTGCACACGGCGTTCACCCGCACGGTCTCGAGCCCCTCGACCATGTACGCCTACGGGCGCTACTTCCACATGCCGGAGAGCACGGCCGCCTCGTTCCTCTCGGGCGACGACATGTACGGCTGGGGCATGTCGCACGAGTACGGCCACATGCTCGACAACAACGTGATCGCGGTTGCCGAGGAGACGAACAACCTGTACTCCATCGCCGGCTCGCGCCACGGCGGCATCGAGGCGTCGCGCGCGGCGGGAACGGCGTTCAACCCCTCGACGTACTACCACGTGAACGCCATGAACGCCACCAAGCGCCGCGACGCAGAGCTTGCGCAGATGGCCGCCGACCCGAACTACGTGCCCGACTGGATGAACGGCAACGTTTGGGGCACCTATATCTGGACGCATGTGACCACGTGGTGGAACGGCCTGCATTTCTTCGACGACTGGGATTATGAGGGCTACGACTTCTCCGAGAGCCCCTACACCGAAGAGATCGCCGCGGATGTGGAGACGTACGGAGCCTACGGGGCGACCGTGCGCATCCTGCGCGGCAACCCGGCTGCCGTGAAGACCATCGAGGACCTGGCGAGCAATGCCACCACGGGTGTTAAGTACAACCGCATGGCCGTGGCCTTCACCATGGGAACGGGCTACAACTTCGCCGAGTACCTCTACGAGCTCGGCGAGCGCGACCTGGCGCCCGAGGTGCTGGAATGGTGCGCGCAGTACCCCTCGATGCCGCGCAAGGTGAAATACTTCTCGCTGAACACCGACGCGCAGATCATCAACGGAGCGAAGACGTACGAGGAGATCGTGGGCGCAGACGGCACGGTTGAGCCCGAGCTTACGGTCGAGATCGTGGGCGACGCGCTGCGCGTGACGGCCTCGATGTCGAGCGACGAGCTCACACGCGCCACGACGGCGTGGGAGCTCTACCGCGACGGACAGCTCGTGGGCTTCTCGCGCGACGGGGCATTCGAGCTCACCGGCGACGTGGGTGACGGCGACCCGGCGTCCTTTAGCGTGGTGGCCTACGATGTGCGGTTGAATCCGCATACTGAACTTGCTGGCAACGATGCCGGCGAGGCGCCTGGAGGCGGCGAAGAGGGCGGCGGCTCGGAAGGCGAAGGGCCTGGTGACGGCTCCGGCGGCGAGGTGACCCCGCCCGAAGGCGGCGATGGCTCCGACGGCGACGGCGAGGTGACCCCGCCCGAGGGCGGTGGCCAGGAACCGGGCGGCGGGCCGGATGACGGCGACGGAAGTGGCCAGAAGCCCGGCGGCGATGGAGACGAAGGCGAATCCGGCGAGGACTCTGGGAGCGGCGAGCAGCCGCCGGCAGGCGAAGACGGAGAGGGCTCGGGCGAGAGCGACAGCTCGGAAGGCGAAGGGCCCGGTAGCGATAATCCCGGCAACGGATCATCGGACGGAAACCAGACCACTCCCCCGCAAGGCGGCAGCGACTCCGGTGAAGGCGCCGGCGAAGGCGGAAACCGCCCCGGGGCCAGCGAAGGCGCCGGCACACCCCGTGCGGAAGAGGACGGCGGCAAGCTCGCCGCCACCGGCGACGCACTCTCGCTGCCCATGATGGTTGCCGCTGCTGGAAGCGCGCTCGCCTTTGCAGGCGCTGCGATCGCCGCGCGCATACGCCGTATGAGAGGCTAGCGAGCGACACCCGAACACTGCAGCGGACGGCAGGCCGAGGCCACGGCACGCGCAAACACCATAGGACCATGCGGGCTCCGGGCACAGCGTTCGGGGCCCGCTTTCGTTTGTCCGCTCGCAAGCTGCCCGCTCAAACCGCGCGCGTGATATGGTTGACTATCGAGCAGAGACAACGAGCTGGGAGGCGCCATGGCGGGAACGCTGCGCGATTGCATCTACGGACAGGCAGTGGCCGATGCGCTCGGCGTGCCGTACGAGTTTCGCCCGCGGGGGACGTTTCGCTGCACGGGCATGGTGGGCCACGGCTCGCACAGCCAACCCGCGGGAACGTGGTCGGACGACACATCGATGGCACTTGCTATCTGCGACAGCTACCGCGAGCTAGGTCGAGTGGACGCGGAAGACATCCGCACGCGGTTTTGCCGCTGGTACCGCGAGGGCGCCTATACCGTGGACGACCTGTTCGACATCGGCGGAGCGACAGCTCGAGCGCTCGACCAGGGCTTTGGTTGCGTGGATGAATGGGACAACGGCAACGGCTCGCTCATGCGCACGGTCCCCTTGGCATTCACCGATGCGCGCGATGAGGACATCGAGGCGGTCTCGGCCATCACACACGCACACCGCACCTCGACCAAAGCATGCGTAGAGCTCGTAGCGATTGCCCGGCGGTTGGCGGCAGGCGTCCCGATGCGAGAAGCCACGGGCCCGTATGCTGCGCTCGCCGAGCGCCCTGTACGCGAGGTGCGCTCCGGAGGCTTCGTGCGCGACACGCTAGAGGCGGCCCTCTGGTGTCTGCTCATAACGAACAACTACCGAGACTGCACGCTCGCCGCCGTCAATCTCGGCGACGATACCGACACCACCGCCGCCGTAGCCGGCGCGCTGGCGGGCATCGTATACGGCATTGAGGGGATTCCCGCCGAGTGGCTTGGCACGCTGCGTGGAAAGAACGTGATCGAGAGTTGCTTGCTCTAGGGCGCAGGGACGAATCTACCGCACGCCTTCATAACGCCAGACGGAAAAATGCTGCGGGAACTCGTAGAACTTGATGCTTCTACCAGAAGCCGTTTGGAACATCTGAATGCTGCCCGAACGGACGAGCCGCCAACCAGGACGACCCAGGTAGGCGAACGACTCCCCGTTATCGGACATGTGGACGAGCGTGAAGGGCTGCGCCGCCTCGCGTTCTGCCTTGTCGAGGAAACGCGTGAGCACCGCGGTGTCGAATGGATTGAACAGGTAGAAGCAGGTATAGGGCGCGAGCGAGATGTCGAGCACGCTGCCAGCGATAACGTTGAGCTGGGGAGACGATGCTGCCCACGATGAGGCGATGCTGGCGAGACGGACGTCCAACTCCACTCCCGTTGCCCGGCATGAAAGCCGCGAGGCTGCATAGGCGAGAACCCTGCCCGTTCCGCAGCCTACATCGAGCAGGTGGTCGTTCGCCGTGAGGCCAAGCTTGTCAAGTAGCTCTTCCAGCACGAAATACGGCGTCGGGGTTGGTTCGCGCGCACCGGCGGATGCCAGGTCTGGATGCACCGGAGCCGCCTCGCCGAGCGAGCGGCCGCAGAGGGCAATATCCCGCGCCGCGTCGGCAGCAAGAAGGTCCGCCTTGCTGGCTATCGATGCATATGGGGCAACCACGGCATCACTCCCCCTCTCGTTGGGCCCTGGTGGGTCGCTCGGCGCGCTCGATTCGAGGCGCTGCTAGCGGAAAATGCTCGCCCGGCATCCCCTTCGGACACTCGCTCTTTCCCAAACGGGACCGCCAAAGCCACTCGTTCCAGTTTTGGGAACATCTTTTTGCCGCGGTCGCCTTGCCGTATGCCAACGTTCCCAAAATCCTGCGGTTTTCCTGCGTTCAAAACGCCGTACTCCGCGTCGCTGGAAAAAGATATTCCCAGAAGTGGAGTGAACGCGCAAACGGAGCCACGAAGTGCGAGGAGGTGGTGTTCACGAGCGCTACCACCAGCGGTCGCGACGCTCCTCCAGCTCAATCAGTGCGTCAAGCAGGGCCTTGCGAAGCTCGTCTTTCTTGAGGCTGTTCACGTAACGGACGAACTCCGCGCGATGGGCCGCCTCCTCGCGCTTATATTCCAGCTCCGCCTGTTCGACCTCCCATTTGAAAGCATCGATCTGCTGGGGATAGGCGGCGAACACCGTAGCAACCATGTGCTTGCAGATACGCCTTGTCCCCGCCGCGTGCGGGCAGTCGCAATAGGACTGTCGAACATGCGCAGCGTCCACGTGGACGGTGTAGGGCAGATTTGCAGAGCCCTCCACCTCAGCATCGAAGGCGCCCTCGCCGGCGGGGCGGAGGTTCTTCACGCGCCCCTGCTCTACATAGTCGAGCCCGCGCCACAGGGAGGCTCCGCTTGTCATTCGGAGGATTGAGAGAAGCTGCATGCGAGGCCTTCCTTCGGTGTTGTGCCAATGCGCCCCCTACTCCTCTTCCAACCAGAAGAACATGCAAGGCACGCCTTTTAAAGGATAGCCGTATCCGCAAACAATCTCACTACAAATGGGTATGTGATACAATGCATATGCAATGTCAATGCAAGGAGTGACAATGGCTAAGAGCGCATCGATCAGTATGAGAGTCAATCCGCAGATCAAGGCGGAGGCAGAATCGATTTACGGAAGCCTCGGAATGACGCTCACCGAAGCAATCAATATCTTCCTGCACAAATCGATCCTCGAGGGCGGGCTGCCTTTCGACGTTCGGCAGCCGCGGTACAACAGCGACACCGAAGCGGCGATGCGCGAAGCCCGCGATATCCTTGCAGGAAAGGTGCCCGCGAAGTCCTATGACTCAGCGTCGGCGATGTTCGATGCATTAGACGAGTAGCCAAACATGGCACTCAAGCTAGTCCCCACCTCGCAATTCAAACGCGATTACAAGCGGATGAAAAAGCGCGGGCTCAACATGGCTGAGCTCCAAATTGTGCTTGATAAGCTTTGCGCAGACAAACCGCTTGAGGAGCGGCATCGCGATCATGCGCTCGTTGGTAGATATGCAGGCTTCCGTGAATGTCATATCCGGCCCGACTGGCTCCTTGTGTACGCGATAGACAAAGACCGGCTCATCCTTGTCGCATCACGCACCGGAACTCACTCCGATCTATTTGACGAGTGACGCTGCCTAATCTAGTAGACTAGCCGATAATAGTACCCTGCACGCCACTCTCGGAAACGATGAAGCGCACCAGGTGGGGTCATACTTTTCTAACGCCCAGCTGCGGAGTGCCTCCGCCTCGCAAGCCACAGGTCTTCGAGCGCCGACCCGTCGCTTGCAAGCGAGATCTCGCCCCGCGATGAGGAAAAGCACGCCGCGAACGTCCTGGACCCTCTTTCACCCGATACTCTGGCGAGCGCTCCCAATTGCCTCGATACGTCCGCACGCCGGGCGCAAGATCGATCTGGCATAGCCGAAGATCAACCACGGGCTTCTTTGAAAACAACTGTTCGTGATAGGTGTAGCGATATGTCATGCCAAATGCGCACATGACCGCGCCGCTGCGTAAGTTACCCGCATCGTGGGCCGCGGTGAGGGGCGGATGGTCCGCGGTGCATGCCCGCACTTCGATAAAAAGATGCGACTTATCCGCTCTGGGCCGCTCATTTGGACGCTTCGGAGTGGCAGCGTGCGTCTCTTGCAGGCTTCATGTGGAATGAATTGCGCATCACCTGAGCATTCGATTGGATAACTTACGATTGGCGGGGCGACGAACCCGGAGAGCCGTCGAAACGCCCGACAACGAGGTCTAGAGGTGCGGGCCGATTACCGCTCGCTCCCCATCGGCTGGACCATCCCCTTCTTCGTTGGATCGGACGCCACCTTGATTACATTCACCACTCGGTCATTCGAATAGTTTACGTAATTCTTTTCTGTGCTTGCACCGCCCCGTTCCACGGTCAAATTGGAGCGAACCCCCGAGGTAAACCAAGCGAGCAGTCCCACGAACACGATCAGGGTAATCAAGATGAGAAACGCCTAGCCATTGATAAGGACGTACATCGCAATGTAGGGCGCTGTGAACGCGGTGGGCACGATGGATAGCCCGCTGCAGTCCCCTGAAACAATCCCATACCTCCAATCCATCAAAGTCCACCATTCACCCATGGCAGCTTCCCACACGGACATGTTATTACGTTCAGCTACCGCCGGCAGCACCGAATGACCCCCCCCTGAGCTCTAGATGCGCAACGAATGAATGCTTGTGATCCCAGCTCATTATTTGAATCATTCACGCTGCGAACAGGCTGTGTGCCCGCGCTCTAAGCCACCCAAGATTCGAAGCCAGTATAATCCACCCGCATGCGAGCCTGCGATCCTGTGCGATAGAATCCAGTCGTCATGGTTCGAACACCCCGTCTATATGAAGAACAAGGGCGTATCCGGCTTTCCGAACACGCCCTTACTGGAGCTAGAGATTTCCAGCATTCATCGTAGCGCACGCTTCAAAGCCTAAACAGCAAAGCGAATCATTGCGAAATCGCAATGTGCAGACATTGTCCGTGCATCGATGCTATTTAGCCGTGATGAATATCCCGGCAACACCAGAAACATCCATCCACGCGAGGCGCCATGCGCTTCGCCTTGCTAAGAGCCTCGTAATCATCTGAACACCAGCCCAGATCGATTCGATTTCCATACCAAGGATCATGCGAGCACCCGCTCTTATGGACCTCATGCTCGCCGGAATCCTGGCGGTTGCGATTCAAGTAGTAATGAGGCATATAGCCCCTCCTTTCGGAACGTTGTCTGCTGACAAACGGGGGCTGAGATGGCATACTACAAGTGTATGCGTGTGCAATATGCCACGTCAGCCAGTAGCTGTCGGATTGCAGTCCGGCAGCTACTAATTTAATTCGAGCAATTTAATCACCTCCT